>Ga0209169_10001342_pt1 | contig 14936 bp, 9 predicted proteins | sample HubBroMetageWRM4_FD_188346 | JGI IMG/M metagenome (GOLD analysis project Ga0209169, IMG submission 188346) | Warmed soil microbial communities from the Hubbard Brook experimental Forest, New Hampshire - Hubbard Brook CCASE Soil Metagenome WRM 4... | ecosystem: Environmental > Terrestrial > Soil... | reverse complement strand
CGAGCATTGCGTCGATTTCGCGGCGGGCGGCTTCGGTGAGCGGCAGCAGCGGTAGGCGCGTGGGGCCGCCGACGTAGCCGTAATGCTCCATCGCATACTTCAGGCCGGCGATGCCGTACTGTGGGCCGAGCATTTTCGCGGGCGCGGCGAGAGTTTGCGCGAGCGAATGCGCTTTGGATTGATTGCCGGAGCGCGCGGATTCGTAAATGTCGGCGCATACATCGGGAAATGCGTTGGCGAGTGCGAGAATCGCGCCGGTGGCGCCGACTTCGAGAGCTTCGTAGAGCGCTGAGGCGGAGCCAACGAACGTTTTGAATTCTTTGGGCGCGGCGGCGATGGATGCGGCGAGCGCGGCGACGTTGCCGGAGCTGTCTTTGATGCCGATGATGTTCGGGTGCTTCGAAGTACGCGCGACGACGGGCGATTCGACGGTGACGTGCGTGAAGATCGGCACGGAATAGACGAGGATCGGAATTTTGGCGGCGTCGGCGACGCGGAGGTAGTGTTCGACGAGCGCGTCTTCGGTCATCGCTGGCTTGTAGAAGCTCGGAGTGCGCACGAGAGCGGCTTTGTAGCCGAGGCTCGCGGCGTGATTCGTGTGGACGATCGTCTCGGCGGTGGATTCAGCGCCGGTGCCGGCGACGAGTTCCTTTTCGTGCGCGGCGTGTTCGAGCGCGACTTCCCACTGGCGATACACCTCGCTCCAGCGAAGCAGCACAGACTCGCTGGTCGAGCCGTTGATCACGTAGCCGGCGAGCTTGGTCCTATTGAAGCGCGCGATATTTTGCGCGTAGGCGGCGTAATCGACTTCGCCGCTCGCGGCGAAAGGCGTGGTGAGCGGGGCGAAGAGGCCCATGAGATTCAGCGGGTTATTCATCGGGGCATTTTACAACACGAGAGTGTGGAATTTGCCATAGTGCGTGCCGGCTTTGCCGAACGCCGACGAAGGCGAAGAGAGATCCTTCGACCTGATGAATCAGGTCTCTGGATGACGTCAAAGGCAAAAGCAACCGCAGCGGAAGGGCACGGTCACCTGGGCGACGAACGGCGCTACTTTTCGACGGCGGCGGCGGATTTGCGGGTGTGCAGGTCTTGCAACGCGGCGACATCTACCGCGTGGCCGGACATGGCGCGAATGCCGCGGGCGGCGGCGCTGGCGGCGGATAACGTGGTGATACACGGCACGTTATAGCGAATCGCGGCGCGGCGAATAGATTTTTCGTCGTAGAAGGACTCGCGGCCAAGCGGCGTATTGATGACGAGCTGAATTTTGCCGGTCTTGATCAGATCGACGATGTTTGGCCGGCCTTCATTCACTTTGTAAACGGATTCGACTTCGACGCCCGCGTTCGCGAGGGCGGCGGTGGTGCCGCGCGTGGCGACGACTTTCAGTCCGGCGGCGAGAAGATCCTGGACGACGAACGCGACGTGGCGCTTGTCGTGATCGTTGACGCTGAGAAACACAGTTCCCTTCGTCGGCAAGCGCTGGCCAGCGGCGAGCTGCGCCTTCGCGAATGCCAGGCCGAAGGTGGATGAGATGCCCATGACTTCGCCGGTGGAACGCATTTCCGGGCCGAGAATCGTATCGACTCCGCGGAACTTGTTGAACGGGAACACCGGCGACTTCACCGCGTAGAAATTGTGGAGCGCGAGTTCTTTCACGCCGTTGGTTTCAACGGTCGGCAGATGCAGGTCCCGCAATTTGCGGCCGGTCATCAGGCGCGCGGCAACTTTTGCGAGAGGCACGCCGGTGGCTTTGCTGACGTAAGGAATGGTGCGCGAGGCGCGCGGGTTCACTTCGAGAACGTAAACCTGATCGCGTTGAATTGCGTACTGCACGTTCATCAGGCCGACGACCTTTAGAGCTTTCGCGAGGCGCGAAGTGTAATCGCGGATGCGATCGAGAATCGCAGGTTTCAGCGTGACGCTCGGCAGCACGCAGGAGGAATCGCCAGAGTGAATGCCGGCTTCTTCGATGTGCTCCATGATTCCGGCGACGACGACATCTTCGCCGTCGGCAAGCGCATCGACGTCCACTTCCGTCGCGTCTTCGAGGAACTGGTCGATCAGAATCGGGCGCTTCGGATCGGAGAGGCCGCCGATCAACACGGCTTGCGCGACGTATTCTTCGACGGTCTTCAGATCGTAGGCGATCACCATCGAGCGGCCGCCAAGAACGTAACTCGGTCGCACGAGTACGGGCAGCCCGATTTCAGTGGCCAGCTTCACAGCTTCCTGCGGCTCCATCGCGGACGCAGCACGAGGCTGCGGAATTTTCAATTCGCTTAAGAGCGCGCCAAAACGTTTGCGATCTTCAGCAAGGTCGATCGACTCGGGATCGGTGCCGATGATTTGCGCGCCGTTTTGCTTGAGCGCGATGGCGAGGTTGAGCGGCGTCTGGCCGCCGAACTGGACGATCACGCCCTGCGGCTTTTCTTTGTCGAGAATCGCGAGCACGTCTTCGAGCGTGAGCGGCTCGAAATACAGGCGGTCGGACGTGTCGTAGTCGGTCGAGACGGTCTCTGGGTTGCAGTTGACCATCACAGTTTCGTAGCCGTCTTCCTTCAATGCGAATGCCGCGTGGCAGCAGCAGTAATCGAACTCAATTCCCTGCCCGATCCGGTTCGGACCGCTGCCGAGGATGACGACTTTCGGACGATCGATCGCGCCGGATTCGTCTTCTTCTTCGTAGGTCGAGTAGAGGTATGGCGTAAACGATTCGAATTCGGCGGCGCAGGTATCGACGCGCTTGAAGACAGGCTGGACGCCGAGTTCCTTCCGGCGGGCGCGAACGCTCGCGGCCTTCACGTTCCACAGCTTAGCGATCTCTTCGTCGCTTGCGCCGGAGCGCTTGGCTTCGAGCAGCAACTCGGGAGACGACTTGCTGAGTGTGGTGGCGGCGACGCGCTTATCCACTTCGAGCATCGCTTCCATCTGGCGAATGAACCACGGATCAATTTTCGTGAGGTTGCAGACTTCGTCGCGCGACATGCCGCGCTCGAGCGCTTCGAAAAGCCAGTGAATGCGGTCCGGACCGGGAACGCTTAGCTTCTCGCGAATCATCGCGGTATTCACGTCGGCCGGCGGGCGCCACGCGCTGCTCGGTTCGAGCGAACGAATCGCTTTGCAAAGCGCTTCCTGGAAGTTGCGGCCGATGGCCATCACTTCCCCTACGGACTTCATCTGCGTGGTGAGCGTGGTATCGCTGCCCGGGAATTTTTCGAACTGGAACTTCGGAATCTTGGCGACCACGTAGTCGATCGACGGCTCGAACGACGACGGCGTTTTCTTGGTGATGTCGTTCGGAATTTCGTCGAGCGTCCAACCGAGCGCGAGCTTTGCGGCGATCTTCGCGATTGGAAAGCCGGTGGCTTTGCTGGCGAGCGCGGAACTGCGCGAAACGCGAGGGTTCATTTCGATCACGGTCATGCGGCCGGTGGCGGGATCGACGGCAAACTGAATGTTCGAGCCGCCGGTTTCGACGCCGACTTCGCGAATAATCTTCGCGGCCGCGTCGCGCATATGCTGGTATTCCTTGTCGGTGAGCGTTTGCGCTGGCGCGACGGTGATCGAATCACCGGTGTGGACGCCCATCGGGTCCACATTTTCGATCGAGCAAATCACGACAAAGTTGTCGCGATTGTCGCGCATCACCTCGAGTTCGAATTCTTTCCAACCGAGAACGGATTGCTCGATCAGCGCCTGATGCATCGGGCTGGCATCGAGAGCGCGCGCGATCAGGTCGGCGAATTCTTCGCGATTGTAAGCAATGGAGCCGCCCGTGCCGCCCATCGTGAAAGACGGACGGATGACGACGGGATAGCCGAGCTTGTCGGCGAGTCGGACGGCTTCGGCGACTTCGGTGACGACTTCGGAAGCCGGAACTTCGAGGCCGACACGGCGGCAGACGTCTTTGAAGAGCAGGCGGTCTTCCGCGATTTTGATCGCGTTCAGCGACGCGCCGAGAAGCTCGACATTATATTTTGCGAGAATGCCCGCCTCGGCGAGCTCGACGGCGAGGTTCAGCGCGGTCTGGCCGCCGACGGTCGGAAGCACGGCGTCTGGCCGTTCGATCGCGATGATGGCTTCAAGATATTCCTTCGAGAGCGGCTCGATGTAAGTGCGGTCGGCGATTTCGGGGTCGGTCATGATCGTCGCGGGATTCGAATTGACGAGGATGACTTTGAAGCCTTCGGAGCGCAGCGCTTTGCACGCCTGCGTGCCGGAGTAATCGAATTCGCAGGCCTGGCCGATGACGATCGGGCCGGAGCCGATAATCAGAACTTTCTTGATGTCGTTGCGTCTTGGCACTACGACTTTCCTTCCATTAATTTTGTGAACTGGTCGAACAAGTAGCGCGCGTCGTGCGGGCCGGGAGAGGCTTCCGGGTGATACTGCACGCTGAAGAGCGGGAGCGAGCGGTGGCGCATGCCTTCGTTCGTGTGATCGTTCAGGTTTACGTGCGTGATCTCTACGTCGCTGGACGGCAGCGATTCTGGATCGACGCAGAAGCCGTGATTCTGCGACGTGATTTCGACTTTTTGGGTGAGCAGATTTTTCACGGGGTGATTGACGCCGTGGTGGCCGAACTTGAGCTTGAACGTGCGGCCGCCGAGCGCGAGGCCGCAGAGCTGGTGGCCGAGGCAGATGCCGAAGATCGGCACACGGCCGACGAGCTTCCGAATGTTATCGACGGCGTAGTGAATCGGCTCAGGATCGCCGGGGCCGTTCGAGAGGAAAACGCCGTTGGGCTTCAACGCGAGCACATCTTCGGCGGAAGTTTTCGCGGGGACGACGGTGACGTCGCAATTGTGATCGACAAGCAGGCGCAGAATATTTTGTTTGATGCCGTAATCGTAGGCGATTACTCGATGCCGCTTCGCGCCGGGCTCGACGATTTTTGCGCGCGCGGGTGCGACCGCGGTGCCGGCTCCTGTAGCGCCAACTGTCGCGGCGTGAGCGGCGCGTTCGGCGGAAAGATCGACCGTGCCCTTGGTCCACTCGTACGCCTTCGCGACAGTGACGCGGCTCGCTAGTTCCTGCCCCGCCATGGTCGGCAGCGCTTTCGCTTCCTTCACGAGCGCTTCAGCTGAAGTGCCGTCAGTGGACACCACGCCGCGCAACGCGCCGACTTCGCGCAAATGCCGCACGAGCGCGCGTGTATCGATATCCCAAATTACCGGGACGCCGTGGCGATCCAAATATTGTTGCGTTGATTCCTCGGAGCGCCAGTTCGAAGCGAGCGGCGAAAACTCGCGCACCACCAGGCCTTCGATGTACGGCTTCGGAGATTCTTCGTCGTCGTGATTGGTGCCGATATTGCCGATGTGCGGATACGTGAGGCAGACGATCTGGCCGGAATAACTGGGGTCGGTGAATACTTCCTGATAACCGGTGAGGCCGGTATTAAAAACGACTTCTCCGCCGCGGCGCGTGCGAGCGCCGGCCGCGCGGCCGTTAAATATGCGTCCGTCTTCCAGCGCGAGAATCGCGCGCCCTGTGCCCTGCTGCGTCAGTGGTGTGTCCTCCAAACATCATCATCGTGGTGCCGCGTTAACCGTTGATGAATCTCTGCTGCCCGTGAGCGAACCGAAATGATCGACAGGCCAGTAAGCGAAGACGGCCTTGCCGTAAATGAAGTTGCGCCCTACGGGGCCGAACACGCGCGAATCGTTGGAGCTATCGCGGTGATCGCCCATCACAAAATAATTCCCATCCGGAATTTTCACCGGGCCGTAGCTCGACCCGTCCAAATAATTCGCCGGAACGTACGGCTCGGCCACTTCTTTGCTGTTGATGTACACGTGGCCGAATCGAATCTCGAGCGTTTCGCCGGGCAGCGCGACCACACGCTTGATAAAAGATTTCGATCGGTCGAGAGGATACCAGAAAACCACAACATCGCCGCGATCAATCGGCTCGAAGCGATAGACGATCTTATTGATGAAGATGTGCTCCTGATCGCTCAGAAGCGGCGCCATGCTGGTGCCTTCCACTTTCACGGGCTGGTACAGAAAAATCATGATCACCAGCACCAGGCCGAGGGCGATGGCCAGATCGCGGGTCCACGTGCGCAACTCTCCCCGCAATGGCGGCAACGACTCAGGTTCTTGCGGGGTGACGGGACCAGACTGGGGAGTGTCTGACATTCTGTCCTCAGATATTTATAACATGGCGAGCCGCATGGGGCCAAATTTGGCGGCTTGAGCCTGCTGCTGTTAGTGCGGCGCGGACTGGTACGGAGGATTGGACGCGGCGTGAGCGGATTTGGCTACTTGGCGATCAGGGAGAATGTGACGACTGCCAGCGCGGCGACTACGGCAGTTTCGGTGCGGAGGATCAGGTCACCGAGGGACGCTTCGGCGAAGTGGGCGGCGCGGGCGGATTCGAGTTCGGCGTCTGTCCAGCCGCCTTCGGGGCCAATGGCGAGCGTGGCGTATGGTGCGTGTGACTGCGGCGGCTCGGCGAGGACAGTACGGAGCGAGGGCGCGTCGTGGCGTTCCGAGAGCATCAGCTTGAGGCCGTCGTGCGCGGCGGCAAAGGCTTTCGCGGGGCGGATGACTTCGGCAAGCGTAGGCGGCGCGAGACGGCGGGATTGTTGGGCGGATTCGTGGAGGATTTTAACCCAGCGCTCGTGGCGCTTTTCCGCGGCGGCGACCAAAGGCTTGTCGGTGCGTTCGGCGGCGAGAGGGATGATTTCGGTGACGCCGAGTTCGGTGGCTTTTTCGAGCGCCCATTCGAAGCGGTCGAATTTCACGAGCGATAGGAGCAGGGTGATGTGCGCGGACGGCCCAGGGGCGGCTAGCTGTTCGACGAGAGAAAATTCCACGCGATTCTCCCCGCGCGCCACCAGGCCGACTTCGTCGATGCGAGCCAGCCACAGCGTTGAGCCGTCGCTGAGTTCGTAGAGTTGGCCGGGCTCGGCGCGCAGCACGCGGGCTAGGTGATTGGCGGTGTCGCCGCGCAGCGTGGCGGATTCGTTTTCAAATTTATCGACGAAGAAACGGCGGCGCATTTCTGCAAATTGTATCAGTTCGACTACAAATCAAAACATTTCGCAGAGAACACTGAGAAAACCAGAGTGCACCGAGACGCCGCCTTTCGGCAGGAATTCTCCGTGTCCTCCGCAGTTCTCGATTTTCTCTGTGAAATGTTGGACTTTGTGTGGTGATGCTCTATCCGAAAATGTCCTTCACTTTGTCGAAGAAGGTGGAGTTGCGCTCGGCGGGCTTGTTGTCGATCTTCATCGATTGGCCGAGCTGCTCGAGGAGCTTGCGCTGTTCGCGCGAGACCTTCGACGGGATCACGACGCGGACGCTGATATACAGGTCGCCCTTCCCGCCGTGCGGGTTGGGCAGGCCCTTCCCTTTTTTGCGGAAGATCTGGCCGGACTGCGTGCCCTCCGGAATTTCGAGGTCTTCTTCGTCCTTCAGCGTAGGCACTTTGATTTTCACGCCGAGCGTGGCTTGCGCGATGCTGATCGGAATTTCGCAGACGAGATCGGAGCCGCGACGCTCGAAGAAGGCGTGTTCTTTCACTTCGAGAAAAATGTAAAGGTCGCCGGGAGAGCCTCCGTGCGTGCCGGGTTCGCCCTGGCCGGCCATGCGAAGGCGCGTGCCGGAATCAACGCCTGCGGGAATTCCAACTTCGAGTGTGCGCTCGCGTTCGATTCGGCCTTGGCCGCGACAGGATACGCACGCGTCTTTAATCACCTGGCCCGCGCCCTGGCACGCCGGGCACGTGCGTGTGATCGAGAAAAATCCCTGCGAGTACGACATTTGTCCACGGCCGCCGCACGTCTTGCACGGAGTCATGCCGGTGCCGGGCTTCGCGCCGGTGCCTTTGCACGGCTCGCAAGTTTCGTTGCGTGAGATGCGGATCTGCGAGCTGACGCCGGTCGCAGCTTCTTCGAAAGTGAGCGACATGTCATATCGAAGGTCGGAGCCGCGCTGGCCGCGCGAACCGCGACCTCCACGGCGGCGGCCGCCGATATCGTCGAATCCGAACATCTCGCCGAGAATGTCTTGAAAATCGGTGAAGACGGACGAATCGAAACCGGTGTCGAAGCCGCGGCTATTCAATCCGGCGGCGCCGTAGCGGTCATATACCGAGCGCTTCTGCTGGTCGGAGAGGACGCCGTAGGCTTCGGACGCGAGGCGGAATTTTTCCTCGGCTTCGGTTTTATTGTCGGGATTACGGTCCGGATGCCACTGCATCGCGCACTTGCGGTACGCGGATTTAATCTGATCGGCGGAGGCGTCGCGTTCGACGCCGAGAATGACGTAATAGTCCTGCGAATCCTTGGCTGGCATTTATCGATGTACCGTCCTTCAAAATTCGATGCGCTGCCGCGCGCCACGATGCTGCTGTTACGAGCGCGCTGGCGTGAGCGAGGGCTTGTGCAAATCGCGAAACTTAGTTTGGTGCGCCCGTCGCTACGCGGACCATCGCGGGGCGCAGCACTCGGCCCTGGAACATGTATCCCGGCGCGAGTTCGTCTACCACTATCCCCTCTGCATGATCGGCCGTTTCCACTTTCTCAATCGCGTGGTGCAGGTTCGGGTCGAACTCTTTACCGACGGAATCGACGCGCTGCACGCCTTGCTTCGAAAGAATGTTCCAAATCTGCCCGCGGATCAGCTCGAAGCCTTTGCGATATTCCGCGTAGGCCGGATCGTGATTGCCGGCGAGCGCGCGATCAAAGCCGTCGAGTACTCCGAGCAGCGGCTCGACGACAGCCTCGACGCCGCGATGACGAGCCTGGCTGGCTTCTTTTTCGACACGCTTTTTGTAGTTTTCGAAATCCGCCTGGCGGCGCTGCATCGTTGCGGTCAGCTCGGCCTTCTCGGCTTCCAGCTTTTTGATCTGCTCAACGAGCGAGGTCTCGCCGTCGGCGCCGGACGCAGCGGCGTCCTGCTCCGTCACCGGCGCGGGCGCTGCCGCCATCGGCTCATCTTGCTCGCGATTCGAACTGCGTTTGTGCGAAGACACGAATTAGCTCCCTTGTGGATTTTCGGAGAAGAATTGCGCCATGAAAGCGACGGCCGTGATCACGCGCTCGTAATGCATGCGCATCGGCGCGACGATGCCCAGCGTTCCCTGCACCTGGTCGTTCGCCGAATACGTCGCCGAAACGATGGCGAGGTTCTTCCCCGCGTTTGTGATTTTGTCGAGGCCCAGCTCGACGTGCACCGGCTCCGGCGACTCGATGCAGCCGCTCAGAAGCTCGATCAACTTGTCTTTCTCTTCGATGGCGTGAAGTAGCTCGCGGACCTGGCCGAGATCGGTGAAGTCAGGCGACGCGGCAATCTGCGACGCGCCTTCGACGTAAATTTTGCGTTCGCTGCCGTCGCCGAGAACGCTGTGATCGCAGAGCGCGAGAGCATCTTCGGAAATGCGGCTGTACTGCTCGCGGTCGCGCTCGACTTGCTGCTTCAGGTCGGTGCGCATCGCTTCCAGCGTCCAACCCTTGTAGTGGCGATTCAAATGATCGGCAACGCGATCGAGATCCTCCTGCGCAAAGGCGCGGTCGGGGCGGATCACTTTGTCACGGGTGGTGCCCCCGTTGGTGATAAGGATGATGAGTACGCGGCGATCGGGCAGCAGCAAAAATTTCAAATGTTCCACCACGCTGCGCGCCAGCGGCGGCGAAATAAAAATTCCCAGGCCGCGCGAAACGGCGGAGAGTACGTGGCTCGCGCGCTCCATCACCGCTTCGGGAGTTTGCGCGGATTCGAGTTCGCGGCGAATCCACTGCCGATCTTCGGGTGTAGCGGTCGCGGGCGCGGCAACCTGCTCGACGAAGAAGCGGTACGCCGAAGCCGTCGGGACGCGTCCCGCGGACGTGTGCGGCTGGTACAAGAAGCCGCCATCCTCGAGATCCGCCATCACATTGCGGATCGTGGCCGGGCTCAGCGCTTCGATGTGGCCGCGCGCGATCGAGCGTGAGGACACCGGCTCGCCGGTCTCGATATACATGCGCACCACGTCGGTAAGGATCTGCTGATGGCGCTTCTGTTGGAGGAGCGTTGGGATCATCAAGTTGGGCCGAATGCTACCAGTCACGAATTCCGGTGCCGGAAGAGATTTTTCCCGATACGTTAATTTTATTCGTAGTGAGAGAGGGCGTCAACTTGACGGGCCGCGCCGGTGGGCGTGAACGCCAAGAGCCGTAAGCAACTTAGCAGGCTGTAGGGCGAGCGCGAAACATCCGAACGAGCTTGCGCGTATGGGATGCGTAGAATATTGTTTACGGCGCTATCGCAGTGTTGGGCGGCAATGCACGAGCAGGTTTCGGAGGAAGAATGCGATTCGGCCGGTTGACGTGTGGTTTCGTGGGAATCCTGGCGCTGTCGGCGGCAGCAGCGGCGCAATCACCTGCCGTCGTAGCTGCCGCGAAGACTCCGCTGCCTTCGGTGAAGATGGACGAGACCCAAAAGGGCGGCGAGAAAACGCTCTCCGTTCGCGTCGTCGCGTACAACATCGATGCAAAGCTCGATCCCGTCAAACATACGATCGACGCCACAGAAACTCTCGAGTATCTAAATCTTACCGGCCAGCCGCAGCAGACATTTCCCTTTCACCTGTATTTGAATGCGTTTCAGCCGCAGTCCACATTCATGACAGAAGTTCATCGCTCCGGCACGCGCGGCAACGGCCCTGGCTCGGGCTGGGATCCGCTGCATTACGGCTCAATCGAAGTGAAGCATCTTGAATCCGACGGCGTCGATCTCACCAGCCAGATGCAGTTCATCCATCCCGACGACGACAACACGCAGGACAAGACGGTATTTCAGGTGACGCTGCCGAAGCCCGTGCCGCCTGGCGGAACGGCAAAATTTTCGTTCACGTTCCACGACATCTTGCCGGAAGTGGTGGAGCGCACCGGCTACAAGCGCGACTTCGACATGGTCGGCCAGTGGTTCCCGAAAGTGGGCGTGTGGTGGAAGAACGCGTGGAACTGTCACCAGTTTCATGCATCGACGGAATTTTTCGCGGACTTCGGCACCTTTGACGTGAAGATCACTCTGCCACGCAACGAAGTGGTGGGCGCGGCGGGCGATTTGGTGGACCGTCACGACAATCCCGACGGTTCGATGACGCTACACTACAGCTCCCAAGACGTTCACGATTTCTCGTGGGCCGCCAGCCCAAGCTTCACGCGTGTGGAAGACCGGTGGCAAGGCAGCGCGCAGCCGGTGCAAATCATCGTGCTGATTTCGCCGGGCAACATGTCGAGCGCGCAGCGCTATGTGCAAGCGATCAAGGGTTCGCTCACGATGTTTGACAAGTGGTACGGCCCGTATCCCTACGACCGCATCACGCTGATCGATCCGCCCCACGGCGGCGAAGATGCGGGCGGCATGGAATATCCCACGCTGATCACCGGCGATACTTCCTGGAATATGCCCAAGGGAATCTTGTTGCCGGAGATCGTCACCGAACACGAATTTGGGCACCAGTATTGGTACGGCATGGTGGCGACGAACGAATTCGAAGAAGCGTGGCTCGACGAGGGCATCAACAGCTACACCGAAGTGAAAGTGATGGACGCGCTGTACGGCAGGAATTCATTCGCAAATCTACCGTTCGCGCAGATGAGCGAAGACCAGGCTCAGCGGCTGATGTATCTCAGCGACCCAGACACCGACCCGATCGCACGGCTCGGGTGGAAATTCTACTCAAACAATGCGTACGGCGCCGTCACCTACGGCAAGACGGCGACGATGCTTCTGACACTAGAGAAGATCATCGGCGAAGACACGATGCGTAACGCGTTGCACACCTACTTCATGCGCTACCGCTTCACGCATCCCACCGGAACCGACTTCATCAACACGGTGGAGGAAGTTTCCGGGCGCGACCTGAAGTGGTATTTCAATCAAGCCGTTTACGGCACGCAGATGATGGATTACGAAGTGTCGAACGCGCACTCCGATCCGCTGAAATGGTGGGAGTCGTCGATCGGCTCGAATAAGGACGCGGTGTATCGCACGTACGTCTCGGTACGGCGCACCGGCGATTTCCAGTTCCCTGTCGACTTGGTCGTGAAGTTCGACGACGGCTCGTCTGCCACCGAACACTGGGATGGGCAGGACCGCTGGATGCGCTACCAGTACGACCGCAAAGCGAAAGTCGTCTCCGCCGAGATCGATCCGCAGAACCAAGTGATGATGGATCGAAATTGGTTCAACAACAGCTACACCGTGGAAGCCGACGCGCGCGCGACGCACAAGATGCGCAACATTTTTGTATTCGCCAGCGAGTGGCTCTCGCAGGTGCTCGCGTGGCTGACGTAGCGCCAGCGCGATTGCGAGCGGCGCGGCCTATACGAAGTTTCGAAGGAGCGGAAGAATGGCGTCAGCAAGACCGAAAGCATTTCTGAGCGGCTTGGGACTTACGTGGAAGTGGCAGCGGCTGGTGTGGTGGGTGTTTGCGGTTTGCTTGGTTCTGGCGTTCTGCGCCGCGAGCGGCAGCATCGGACGGCTCGGCGATGGAATCAATCACAGCCTGGCGTCGAAGCGTCTCGTGGACGGCTTCGAAATCTCCGCGATCGCCGAACTCGCCTCGGCACCCGACGCACCGCTGCAAGCCTCGAACACGAGCAGCACGGCCTACACGTTCATCTTTCTGATTTTTATGCTCTTTTCGACGGGCGGGATTCTTTCCACTTACGTGCGCGACGAATATCCATCGACCAGCGTTTTCTTCGAGGCGTGCGGATACCATTTCTGGCGTTTCTTGCGGCTGATGCTGTGGCTCCTCGTCGCATTGATTCCTGTCGGGATCGTTGCGGCGGTGGGCGGCGCGATGTACGGCCACCTGGACGAAGCCAAGATTTCGCCGTTCCCTGCCGTTCACGCGGCCGAAGGGACTGCGATCGTTGTGGTGTTTCTGCTGATGGTGGTGCGGCTGTGGTTTGACATGGCGCAGGTCATCGCCGTTTTCGAAGATGAAAAGCGGATGCACAAAGCGCTGCGTCTGGCCGCCGTACTCGTCGCGCAGAATTTTCTTTCGCTGTTCTGGCTCTACTTCCGGATTTCGTTTATCGGCGTGCTGCTTTTTGCGGCGGGCCTGCACATCTGGATGATGACGCTCGCGCCCACCGCGACCGTGCTTGCGTTCGTAGTAAGCCAGTTGATGATTCTCTTCTGGATCGGCACGCGGATGTGGCAGCGCGCAAGCGAAGCTCTCTGGTATCGCGACTACCGCGCCACGCAGGAAGCGATGCAGCCCGTTTGGACTCCCGCGCCGACGCCGGTGATCGAGCCGGTTGTTGTGGCCGTTGATCCCGCCACCACATAAGCTATCAATTCACGCGTGCGCACAAAAACGCCGGAGCTGCTCGAAAGCGGCTCCGGCGTTTTTGTTTGTAGTCTGTGTGGTGAGTGATTACTCGGCGTTGTCGATCTGCGCGCGCTGCAGTTTGTCCGAGTAGTCGATGTACAGCGTCTTCCACTCGGTGTAGAAATCCAGCGCCGCTTCGCCCGATTCGCGATGGCCGTTGCCCGTGCTCTTGATCCCACCAAACGGCAAATGCGTCTCGGCGCCGATCGTCGGAGCGTTGACGTACACGATGCCGGTCTGAATGTCGCGCTGCGCGCGAAACGCGTTGTTCACGTTGCGCGTGTAGATCGCGGCAGAGAGGCCGTACTTCACGTCGTTCGCGACCGAGATCGCGCTCTCGAAAGAATCGACCGGCATCACCGAAACAACCGGCCCGAAAATTTCTTCCTGACATATACGCATCTTCGGGCTGCAGTCGGTGAAGACGGTCGGCTCGTGGAACCAGCCCTTCGCAAACGCGCCCTTATCGAGGCGGTTGCCGCCAGTCGCGAGCTTCGCCGTTTCGTCTTTGCCGATCTGCACGTACTTCATCACGGTGTTCAGTTGTTGTTCGTTGACGCACGGACCCATGTCCGTCTTCGGATCGAGACCATCGCCCACGCGAAGCGCTTTCACGCGCGCCACGAACTTCTCGACGAACTCGCCGTAAACTTTCTTGTGCACCGCCACGCGGCTCGCTGCCGTGCAGCGCTGGCCAGAGGTGCCGAAGCCGCCCCACACCGCGCCATCCACGGCGAGGTCGAGGTTCGCGTCGTCCATCACGATGATGATGTTCTTGCCGCCCATTTCGAGGTGGCACTTCTTAAAGCTCGGCGCGCACGCGACGCTCACGATGCGGCCCACTTCGGTGGAGCCGGTGAAGCTCATCAGGTGAACGTCTTCGTGATGCGTGAGCGCGGCGCCCGCGGAAGGGCCATCGCCGAAAACGATATTCATCACGCCACTCGGCAGGCCCGCTTCGATCAGCGCCTGCATCAGGTTCCAGGTCGAGAGCGGAGTGTCTTCGGCCGGCTTGATCACCACGGTGTTGCCGGTGACGAGCGCCGGAATCGCTTTCCACGACGGAATCGCCATCGGGAAATTCCACGGCGTGATCAGGCCCGCGACGCCGACTGGAGTGCGCACGGACATCGCGAATTTATTCGGAAGCTCGGACGGCGTGGTCTGCCCGAACTGGCGGCGACCTTCGCCGGCCATCAGATACGTCATGTCAATGGCTTCCTGCACGTCGCCGCGCGTCTCGGCGAGCACTTTGCCCATCTCGCGCGTCATCTGCTCGGAATAGTCTTCCTTGCGCGTGACCAGAATTTCGGCGGCGCGGTACAAAATCTCGGCGCGCTTCGGCGCGGGCGTGAGGCGCCAGCCTTCGGCGGCGGCGTTCGCGGCGGCGACGGCGTCGTTCACGTCTTCTTGATTGGAGGCCGGGAAAATTCCGACCAGCTCGTCGGTGTTCGCGGGGTTGCGGTTCTCGATGGATTTGCCGCTGCGGGATGCGACCCACTGGCCGCCGATGAAATTTTTATAGGTAGTCAACGTGGTGGAACTGGCCATGCGAAATCCTCCGTGGAATCCGTTGCCGTTACGGTTGT
>Ga0209169_10001341_pt1 | contig 14945 bp, 10 predicted proteins | sample HubBroMetageWRM4_FD_188346 | JGI IMG/M metagenome (GOLD analysis project Ga0209169, IMG submission 188346) | Warmed soil microbial communities from the Hubbard Brook experimental Forest, New Hampshire - Hubbard Brook CCASE Soil Metagenome WRM 4... | ecosystem: Environmental > Terrestrial > Soil... | reverse complement strand
TCACCGACCGCGACCTCGTCGTCAGGGCGGTGGCGGAATCGAAGGGACCCGACGAGCCGGTAGGCCCGGTGAGCAGTGCGGACCTGATCGGAGTGAACGCCGACCAGGATGCGGCCGAGGCGATACGGCTGATGCGCGAGAATGCCGTGCGCCGGCTGCCGGTCGTCGACGACGGACAGGTCGCGGGCATGGTCTCGCTGGGCGACCTGGCCATGCCGGCGACCCGGCGTCCGCGCTCGCCGAGGCCAGCCAGCCGCGCCCCAGCACCTGACCGCGCAGAGGATCGCAGCAGGTCAACCATGACAAGGACGATGCGGGACATCATGTCGGCCGCACCGGAATGCATGGCTGCTACCGAATCGGTATCGGCGGCGGCACGAGCGATGCGGGAACGCGGCATCGGTACCGTGCTCGTGTTGGAGGACGGCAGGCTGCACGGCCTTCTCACGGACCGGGACATCACCGTCCGGGTGCTCGCGGAAGACCGTGACCCGCTGGCCACCCGGCTCGGCGACATCTGCAGCACCGACCTGGCGGTGCTCGGCCCCGATGACGACGTCGCTCAGGCCACCCGGCTGGTCAGGGAGCGGGCGGTGCGCCGCATACCGATCGTGGCAAACGGTACTCCGGTGGGAGTGGTGTCCATCGGCGACCTGGCGCTCGAGGCGGACGGCTCCTCCGCGCTCTCCGGCGCCTCCGCCCCCCCGCCGAGCATCTGAGCCGCCGGCCGTTCGTTTGCCGTCTAGGGCGCCGGGTAGGCGATGGTTTCCCGGCCCGCAGGCGCGGGCCCGGAAACCTGGCGAGAGAAGGAAGAGATGAGCCTGCCCGCTGGTCAGCAGCGCGTGCTCGACGGCATGGAGCGCGCGCTGCAGGCGAGCGAGCCCCACATGGCGTCGATGTTCGCGATTTTCGCCCGGCTCAATGAGGGTTCCGAGCCCGTAGGCGCCGAACCGCTGAACAGGCGCCGGCGGCGGGGGCTGCAGCGTCGAGGGCTACAGCGGCGGGGGCTCCAGCAAGGCCGGGGCGTCTACGCGGCCGCCCTGATTCCCGTCGTGTTCATCATGGTCGTTGCCGGGGTGCTGCTCGGCGGCAGCGCGCACGGCCTGACCACCTGCGGCTCCGGCTCTGCGGTGTTCGGCGGCTCACCCTGGATCAGCAAGTCCTCGTGCCGGACGTCCGGCCGGGCGGCGCCCGGGTCGGCCACCAGCGGCGGGGCCAAGGGCTCTAAGGGGGCCAAGGGCGCCAAGGGGGCGAACGGGGCCAACGTGACGAAGGCGGCCAAGGGAGCCAGGGATACGAAGGGGCCGAGGGGGCCGAAAGGCGCCCAGGCGCTCTCGGGTTCCGGCCTCGCCGGGGCGTCCTGCGCCGCCATCGCGCTGACCGTGCGCGCCGCGGCCAGGACAGGCGCGCAGCCATTCGTGCTGTCCGCGAGCGGGATCGCTGGAACGCAGCAGTCGCCCGCGATGTGCTACAAATAAGCCAGGGACGGAGGCGCCGGTGCCGATCGAGCATCTGGGGCATGAGGCGGCGGAACTGCTGAACCTCACCAGCGGAGGCGAGGCCAGGCCGCTGAATAAGCTCGCCGAGCTTGCCGCCTGGCAGGTGCCCTCCTGTTCCGGGGCGCACGCGGCCATCTGGTCGGACGGCGAGGTAGTCACCGCCGCGGCGACCCACCCGGACCTGGCCGAGCTCGCTGACCTCCAGCTGCGCACCGGCCGCGGCCCGCTGCTCCAGGTCACGACCACCGGCGTCGCCGTGAGCTGCCCGGATACGCTGCAGGAGACGCGCTGGCCGGAGTACGCGGACGCGGCGCTGCGCTGCGGGGTCCGCTGCTCACTGCACCTCGTGCGCTACTTCCCGCGGGGCGCCCTGGTGCTCTCGCTGTTCGGCGTGCGCCCGGGCGTGCTTGACGCGGACGCCGATCCCATGGCGGACGCGCTGGCTGCCTTCGGCGTCGCGATGCTGGCGAACGCCACCGCCTACCATCAGGCCCAGCGGACGGCCAGTCAGCTCAAAGACGCCGTCGTCGCGCGGTCGGTCGTCGACCAGGCCAAGGGCATCTTGATGCACGCGCTCGGCTGCGACGCCGACGACGCGCTGCGGCGGCTGCGCCAGGAGTCGCAGCGCCGCCACGTCAAGGTCACCGAGGTGGCCTCCGAGGTCGTGGCGGCCTACCGGAGCCGCGATCCGAAGGCGGCAGGCCCCGCTGGCATCCGCTCCGCCAAAATCGGTCCAGGATCGCGTTCCGCGGCGAGTAACTTACCGCGCACCGGGTAGCTGATTTGCGGCGTAAGAGCCACTTTAGGAGGGACTCTGTCATGACGCTCACAGCTTCCGTGATCATCACGTGGCTAATCATCGGGCTGGTTATCGGCGGGCTCGCGCGGCTGCTCGTGCCCGGCCGCCAGCACATCGGGCTGCTGCTGACCATGCTCATCGGCATCGTGGCCGCGCTGGTCGGCGGGTTCCTCACCGCGGCGATTCTCGGCGCCGGACACACCGTTATCACCTTCATCGTCGCGCTGGTGGCGGCGGCGCTGCTGGTCAGCGCGTTCGCCACCCGGGGCTACGGGCGCTACCGCGGGTCCCGCTACCGCAGCCGCAGCCGTAGGCGCGGCTTGCTGCACTGGTAGCCGCACCTGACAGATCCGCCGGGGCCCTGGCCGCCCCGGCGGATCTTTCCGCTCCATGGGCCTGGTACGCCCAGCAGCTATCCGCGGGCGCAGGCCAAGCCGGCCGCGAGATTCCGTCCGGCCGCCGGCGCCGGCCCTGCCGTAGAATTGACTGGGCTTAAGCGGTTCAGGGTCACCATGAGTTCACGCCAGTGCTTCGCATACCGATGCCCGCTCACAGGGCCGCCCTACCAGCGATGATCGCGGGGATGATCGCAGACATGCCGCAGGACACCGGGCCGAGCGCCCCGTACGCCGATTTCGCCGATCTGGCCGATCTGGCCGGGCGGCGCGAGGCCCTGAGGCAAGCGGCGGCCATGCCGGGTGCCGATCCGCGGGCGCTGCTCGACGCGGCGTTCGCCGAGCTTGACGCCGCCGCCGAGGTGATGACCAAGCTGACCGAGGCCGGCCCGGGGGAGCCGGACCAGAAGATCCGCGAGGCCTCTCCCGACTCGTCGGCCGAACGGGGCCTGCTGCGGGCCGTCTTCCAGAGCGCGCCCACGCCGCTGTTCGTGCTCGAGCCCGACGGCACGGTGCGGCGGGCCAACGAAAGGGCCGGCGACCTGATCGGTGCCTCGCCTGGGTACGCGACCGGCAGGCCGCTGACGGCGTTCATCGACCTGCCGTCACGGGCGGCGGTGCAGAGCCAGCTGGCCGCCGTGGCAAGGACCGGGAAGGCCAGGCGGGTCCAGTGCAGGCTGCTCGGGCCGGCCGGGCCGTTTGACGCGAGCCTGATGGCGGGTGTCACGACGCTGCAGGACGGTGCGCGCCTGCTGGTGGTCACGGTGACCGATCCGGCCTCCGCCCCGGCTGCGACGGCGGGGGCCGACGGCACGACCTCCCGCCGCCGCGACCTCGGCGCCGACAGCGCGGTCCAGTCGATGACCCGCCGGATGGACATGGTCACCTCGGTTACCAGGCTGCTGCTTGACAACAGCACCTTCAGCGAGGCCGTAACGCTGCAGCGCTGCGCCAGGCTGCTGGCGGGCGGCATCGCGAGCTGGGTGATCGTCGACGTCGAGCGAGCGGGGCTGCTGCGGCGGCAGTTCGTGGTCGGCCCGCACGACCGGGCGTCGGAAGAGCTGGCCAGGAGGGTACGCGCCGTCGATCCCGCGCCGGGCTCGGTTCCGGCGCAGGTTCATGCCGCCGCCAAGTCCGTGCTCGTGGCGCACGCGGAGGACACCGGAGCTCTCGGTGCCGACTCCGAAGGGACGCCGCTGCTCATGCTGATCGGCGCGACCTCGCTGCTGAGCGTACCGATCTCGGACGGCGTCACCGGGTACGGCGTGCTCACCCTCGGCAGGCTCGCCGCCGAGGGGCGCTTCGAGATCGGCGACCTGGCGCTCGCGGAGCAGCTCGGCGAGCACCTCGGCGTCGCCATCCGGGTCGACCGGATGTTCCGGCACAGGTCGGCGGTGGCCGAGGCACTGCAGGGCAGCCTGCTTCCCGCCCGGCTGCCGGACGTGCCTGGGCTCGACCTGTCCGCGGCCTACCTGCCGGCCAGCGAGGGCATGGAGGTCAGCGGCGACTTCTACGACGTCTTCCCGGTCCAGGACGGCTGGGCCATCACCGTCGGCGACGTCTGCGGCAAGGGACAGGAGGCCGCCGCGATGACCGCGGCGGCGAGGCACGCGATCCGGGTGATCGCACACTGGAATCCTGATCCCGTAGACGTGCTTGCCAGGGTCAACGAGGTCATCCTGGCCGGCGACTACGAGGATCGCTTCGTCACCGCCAAGCTGGCCTACCTGCGCTGGGACGGCCGCCACGTCCGGGTCGACCTGGCAAGCGCCGGGCACCCGGGACCCGCGCTCGTGCATCCCGACGGGCGGGTCGACGTGCTGGCCGGCGGCGGCCTGCCGCTCGGGCTGTTCCCGGAAGCAGAACCGGAGCGCGAAGAGCTCGAGCTCGCCGAGAACGACCTGCTGTTCTTCTACTCCGATGGGGTCACCGAGGCGCGCAGCGCGGACATGCACTTCTTCGAGGAAAGGCTCGCCGACGAGCTGGCCGGCCTGGCCGGCCGTTCCGCCGCCGAGATCGCCAGGACGGTCCAGGGCCTGGTGGCCAGCTTTTCCCAGGACGAACTGCGGGACGACATGACCATCCTGGTGGCGAGGGTGGGATCCCCGCCGGTCGCCCCCCGTCAGGGCCGTCGGCCCGGACGGGGGACCGGGGGAACCCGGGGCGACCGGGGGGACCGTCAGTCCTCGTAGACGTCCTCGACGATCTCGGTCTCGCCGGGGCGGACTTCCGTGGACAGGCCGCGCGTCGCGTCGATGTGCGTCGCGGCATCCGGGCTGCCAAGGGCGCCGGGAGCCGGCAGGCCCGCCTGGACCCTGGTGTTGGCCGGATTGCGGCTGGCATAGGCCGGGTAGGTGACCTGTTCTTCGATCACCCGGTTCGCCGGCCGCCAGCGAGCCTGCCGGACGAAAAGCCGCCGGCCGACCCAGCCGTAACCACGTCGCGGGATCACCAGCCCGAACAGGCCGACGAGCATGAGCACATAGCCGGCGGTGTGCAGGTTGAAGACGGAGGTGTTGGTGGTCACGGCGAACGCCAGGATCGCCCCGACGGCGATCAGTAGCAGTCCTACACCGGTTTTCATGAGTATCCTTCCGCGGTCATGGTGTCCCGGCCTCAGGCCGTCCCGGCAGGCTCGAGCTGCGCGTCGCCGGGCTCCGCCGAATCGAGGAGCCGGCTTCTCAGGTGGGCAAGAGCCCGGGCGAGAAGCCTGGAGACATGCATCTGCGAGATGCCGAGCCGATCACCGATCTCGGTCTGGGTGAGGTTGCCGTAGAAGCGCATGACCAGGATCCGCTGCTCACGTTCGGGCAGCTCGTCCCAGTGCGCGTTCACCGATTCCATGTCGATCGTGTGCGAGACGCCGGGGTCATCGTCACCGAGCACGTCGGCTAGCAGCGCCGGGTCGTCCCGGTCGGACAGCGGGGCATCCAGCGAGTACGTGCTGAACACCAGGTCCGCCTGGCGCGCCTCGAGCATGTCGTCCCCGCTGACCCCCAGCCGCTCGGCGAGCTCATCCTCGGCCGGTGCCCGGCCGAGCTGCTGGGTGAGTTCTTCGTTCGCCTTACGCAGCTCGAGCAGCAGCTCCTGGGCGGACCTGCGGACGTGGATCTGCCAGCGCTTGTCGCGGAAGTGGCGCTTGATCTCACCGCTCACGCAGGGCTGGGCGTAGGCGGACAGGCTGTCGCCGACCTCGGGGTCGTAGTTGTTGATCGCCTTGAGCAGGCCGACGTACCCGACCTGCATCAGGTCCTCTGTGGGCTCGGGGCTGCCGCGGTACTGCCGCACGCACGAGCGGACCAGCTTCTGGTACCGGTCTACGATTATCTCGCACGCAGCGGAGCGCAGTTCGCTGTCCCGCGGCAGCGCGCGGACCTTAGCCAGCAAGGCGTTATCGGACAGCTCCCTGAGCTGCGCGCGCGAACCGGGGAGCAGGTCGGCATCGATGGTCGCTAGGGCCGACGGCCTGGGGGTTCCCTCTATCAAGGCGGTCTCCTCGGAACCGGGAATTACGGACGAGTAGGGTGTGCCCGGCCCGCGAGGGATAAACGTAAAGTGCTGTGATGCTTATCACAGTTTGGTAACGGTGTCTTGCCCGGTGCTAAGCACCCCGGCGAAGCGCGGCCTGCGTCTCGGCCGTTCCCTGCTGGGCCGCCCGGGCGGCCGCCAGCTTGAGAAACGCCGCCGCCCGCTCGAAGACCTCGCCCAGGCAGTGACCCGCGAGCTGAGCCTCATAGGCCTGGTACCGCGCCATCTCCCAGGCCTGCCCGCGCGGCGGAAGCGGGCCGACTACCGGCTCGGGCAGCGACCTCCAGGACCAGGCCGTGATGCAGCCGTCGGCGGAGCCGGAAGGGCCCGGCTGCGGCTCGATGAACTCGGACTGATCGACGTAGTAACCCATCCGGTTGCGCACGAAGCGCAGCCCGCCCAGAGTGCCCTCGATGAGCCGGCGCTCGGCCGGCGCCTGCGCGGCCATGACGTTCTCGTACGCCTCGACGTGATAGCGGATCAGCGTGGCGTCGACGATGGTGACCCACCACACGGCCTCACCGACCACGGCGAACGCCTGTGACCTGTCCCTCGTCCCGACCTGGCCGAGCCACTCGGTCACATCGCACATGGCGGCGACGGTCCAGTCGAGCGCGCTGGCCTCGGCGCCCAGATCGCCCTCGCGCTCACGGTTCCACGCAACCCGGCAGGAAGACGAGCAGAACCGGGCATGCTCGCGCCGCGGCGAGAACATAGCGCCGCACTGCTCGCAGTCCCGTGTGTCCCCCACATGATCATCGTACGCATGGCGAACGCGACGGGCGGCCATCCCGGCCGCAGGAAAACGTGACCAGTCCGTGAAATTTTCCGGACACGTAGGTGTAGCCCGCCGACCCCGGGGAAGCGGAGTGGCCGCTGCCAGCACAGCTACTCCAGCTAACCTCGTGAGGATCTGCAATGATCGCGACTATGACCGCTAGGAACTGGCGGTCGGGGGGTGCCTGCCTGTCCGCGGACCCCGATCTTTTCTTCCCCATCTCGACGACCGGCCCGGCCGTAGGGCAGATCGCCCAGGCAAAGGCGATCTGCGGTGCGTGCGAGGTCCGCCGGGAGTGCCTGGAGTTCGCCCTTTCCCACGACCAGGTATACGGCATATGGGGCGGCACCACCCCGGAAGACCGCCAGCGCCAACGCCGTCGCCAGCGCCGCGCAGCCGCCGCCAGGCGAGCGGTTCCCGTCTAAGCCGCACCGGTACCAGGCCCCCGGCCCCTCTGCCCCTCATCCCCACTCCCCAAGGCGGCAGAGGGGCGGGCGGGTCCCATCCTCCCCGGCCTGTGTGCCGGCGAATTCCCCCCAAGGCAGGCAGGGGCGGGCGGGTCCTATCCTTCCCGGACCTGTGTGCCGGCGAATTCCCGCTCTCCCCAGGCAGGCAGGCTGGCAGGGGCGGCCGGGTCTAACCCTTCCGGGCCTCCGCGCATCCGACAGCCTGCGAGCAACTATCCGGCGGGCCCACGGGCGGGCCGTTAGCGGCGGGCTATCCAGCGCTCCATGCAGGCGAGCAACTCGTCGGTGTCGACGGGCTTGGTGACGTAGTCGCTCGCCCCGGCCGCGATGCTCTTCTCCTTGTCGCCGGGCATGGCGCGGGCGGTCACCGCGATGATCGGCAGGGAGGCGAAGGCGGGCATCTCCCTGATCTGGTGCATGGTCGTGTAGCCGTCGAGTTCCGGCATCATCACGTCCATCAGGATGAGGTCGGTGTCCTCCGCGGTGAGCAGGGCCTCGATGCCCTTGCGCCCGTTGGGCGCCTGGGTCACGGTCATGCCGTGCAGTTCGAGCGTGCTCGTGATCGCGAAGACGTTGCGCGCGTCGTCGTCGATCACCAGCACCCTGCGGCCGTGCAGCGCCTCATGCCCGTCGGTCTCCGTCAAGGCGCGCGGCTCGGCCTCGGCTGGCGGCTCGCTGATCAGCGGCGGGACGTGGTCCGGCTGGGCAGCGGACAGGTGCAGGGTAATGCGCTCGCGCAGTTCGTCAAGCGACGGCAGCAGCTCAAGCGGCCGGGACCCGAACCGGAGCCGGGCGACCCGTGCCTGCGCGCTGTCGAGCTTGTCCCTCGTATGCGCGAGCACGGGAATGTCGCGTAGTTCCGGCGTCTCGCTCAGCCGCTCGAGGAAGGCGAACGCGGACGCGTCCTCCAGGCCGAGATCCAGCACCACGCACTGATGCGGCGCGGCGTTGAGGGCCTCGATGCCCTGCTCGGGGCTGACGGCGGTGCCCACGTGCACCGGACCGTGGATCCCTGTCAGGTCGGAGACCGCGCTGTAGGCGAGCAAGGTCAGCAGGCCGCCTCGCGTCCCTTCGAGCACGAGCAGGCGCCGACCGTCCGACATCGTGTCGTCGGGCACGGCCGCCTGCAGCTGGAGGGCCCCTGTTACCTCGGTCGCCCCGCTCGCCCCGCCCCGCAGGTCGCCGTTCTGCGGGGTGCCGGTAACGTCGCTCATGGCCGAGACGGGGGAGTAGCCGCCGCCGTCGACCGCGCCGGGCAGCTCGCACGGCAGATACAGGGTGAACGTGCTGCCCCTGCCGAGCTCGCTTTCCGCGGTGATCTCGCCGCCGAGCAGGGCGCCGACCTCGCGCGCGATCGACAGCCCGAGCCCGGTGCCGCCGTACCGGCGGCTGAGCGTACCGTCGCCCTGCTGGAAGGCGCCGAAGATCGTGGTGAGGTTCTCCGGCGCGATCCCGATGCCCGTGTCGGCGACCGAGAACGCCAGCACGGTGCCGCCGCCGGGCACGGCCAGGCCGGCCCCGGGGTCGCTCGGGGCCACGCCGACGCGCAGCAGCACGTTCCCGCGCTCGGTGAACTTGACCGCATTCGACAGCAGGTTGCCGAGCACCTGACGCAGCCGTTGCCGGTCGGTCAGCAGCTCGATCGGGGCTCCGGTATCGGCCTCGACGGCGAAGTCCAGCCCCTTCTCCGCGGTGAGCGGCTGGAACGTGGCGTGCATGTCGTCAAGCAGCGCGCTGAGCGCGAAGCGCTCCGCGTGGATGTCCATCCGTCCCGCCTCGACCTTCGACAGGTCGAGGATGTCGTTGATGAGCTGCAGCAGGTCCGACCCTGCCGAGTGGATGACGTTGGCGTACTCGACCTGCTTGGCGGTGAGGTTCCGGCCCGGGTTCTGGGCCAGCAGCCTGGCCAGGATCAGCAGGCTGTTCAGCGGGGTCCGCAGCTCGTGCGACATGTTGGCGAGGAACTGGGACTTGTACTTGGACGCCAGCGCCAGCTGCCTGGCGCGCTCCTCGATCTCCTGCCTGGCCTGCTCGATCTCGGCGTTCTTTGTCTCGATGTCCCGGTTCTGCGCGGCCAGCAGCGCCGCCTTGTCTTCCAGGTCGGCGTTGGAACGCTGCAGCTCGACCTGCTGGGCCTGCAGCTCCTCAGAGCGCGCCTGCAGCTCGGAGGCGAGCCGCTGCGACTCCGCGAGCAGCGCGTCGGTACGCGCGTTCGCGATGATCGTGTTGAAGTTAACCCCGAGGGTCTCCGTCAGCTGCTCGAGGAAGTCCGTCTGCACCTGGCTGAACGGGGTGAAGGAGGCAAGCTCGATGACGCCGAGCACCTGGTCCTCGAACAGGATGGGCAGGATGGCCAGGTTCGTCGGTGGCGCCTCCCCGACCCCCGAGGAGATCTTTACGTAGCCCTCCGGCAGGTTCGCCACCACGACGGGCCGCTTGCTCTGGGCCACCTGGCCGATCAGCGACTGACCGAGCCGGTACTGGATCGGTGCCGCCTTCTCGGCGCGCAGCCCATAGCCGGCGATCAGCCGCAGCTGGCTGTCGGCATCGGCGGGCTCGGACAGGAAGAACGTGCCATGCTGCGCGCTGACCAGCGGCGCGAGCTCGTCCATGATCAGCTCGGCCACGATCGCCAGGTCCCTGTGACCCTGCATCATGCCGGCGATCCTGGCCAGGTTGGTCTTCAGCCAGTCCTGCTGCTGGTTGGCCCTGATCGTCTCGCGCAGCGACTGGACCATCGCGTTGATGTTGTCCTTGAGCTCGGCGACCTCGCCCTGGGCCTCCACCGAGATGGAGCGGGTCAGGTCACCGGACGCGACCGCGCTCGTCACCTCGGCGATCGCGCGGACCTGCCTGGTCAGGTTCCCTGCCAGCTCGTTCACGTTTTCTGTCAGACGCTTCCAGGTACCAGACACGCCCTCGACCTCGGCCTGGCCGCCGAGGCGTCCCTGGCTGCCGACCTCACGGGCCACGCGGGTGACCTCCGCCGCGAACGACGACAGCTGGTCGACCATGGTGTTGATGGTGGTCTTGAGTTCCAGGATCTCGCCACGCGCGTCGACGTCGATCTTCTTCGACAGGTCGCCCTGGGCGACGGCGGTAGTGACCTGGGCGATGTTACGTACCTGGCTGGTCAGGTTCTGCGCCATCGAGTTGACGTTGTCGGTGAGGTCCTTCCAGGTGCCCGACACGCCCTTGACGTCCGCCTGGCCGCCGAGCCGTCCCTCGGTGCCGACCTCGCGGGCCACCCTGGTCACCTCGTCGGCGAACGCGGACAGCGTGCCGACCATCCTGTTGATCGTCCCGGCAAGCCCGGCGACCTCGCCCATCGCGTCCACGTCGATCTGCTGGCTCAGGTCGCCGCGCTCGACCGCGGTGGCCACCGCGGCGATCGAGCGCACCTGGTCGGTCAGGTTGGCCGCCATCACGTTGACGTTGTCGGTGAGGTTCTTCCAGGTACCGGACACGCCGCGGACCACCGCCTGGCCGCCGAGCTTGCCCTCGGTGCCGACCTCGCGGGCCACCCTGGTCACCTCGTCGGCGAACGCGGAGAGCTGGTCGACCATCGTGTTGATGGTCTCCTTCAGCTCCAGGATCTCGCCCCGGGCGTCGACCCTGATCTTCTGGCTCAGGTCACCCTTGGCCACCGCCGTGGTGACCTCGGCGATGGAGCGCACCTGGTCGGTCAGGTTGGCCGCCATCACGTTGACCGATTCGGTCAGGTCCTTCCAGGTGCCCGACACGCCCTTGACATCCGCCTGGCCGCCCAGGCGTCCCTCGGTGCCGACCTCGCGGGCCACCCTGGTCACCTCGTCGGCGAAGGACGACAGCTGATCGACCATGGTGTTGAGGGTGGACTTCAGCTCGAGGATCTCGCCGCGCGCGTCGACGTCGATCTTCTGGCTCAGGTCACCCTTGGCCACCGCGGTCGCCACCTGGGCGATATTCCGCACCTGATCGGTCAGGTTGCCGGCCATGGCGTTGACCGACTCAGTCAGGTCCTTCCACGTCCCGGAGACCCCGGGAACGTAGGCCTGGCCGCCGAGCTTTCCCTCGGTGCCGACCTCGCGGGCCACCCGGGTCACCTCGGAGGTGAACAGGTCGAGCTGGTCCGCCATACCGTTGAAGACCGTGGCGATCTCGTCCATCAACGGGTCGCCTGCCTTGGCGAGGCGGGTGCTGAAGTCACCGCCCCGCACCGCCGTCAGCCCCGCGAGCAGCTGTTCGAGCCCGGACTTGTCAAGCCGCGGACCCGCCTGGATCGTCTGAGTCAACGAGTGCTCCCATCAGCTGTGCCGATACGACCCCAGCGCGCGTACGGCACCGTCGGTGCGATCTATTCCGATGGTAGACCCCAAGTAACTATCATGGGCCGAACAAATGTCGGTACCAGGGCTGATCTCACATAGCCCGCCCGCGACCGCGGGCGTCGATACGTGAAACCCCGGGATAGGCAATGACCTCAACGGGACATAAGTGACGGCGTGGCGTTGGCGGGAGGCAGGTGGTCGTGACCGGCGACGATGACGCGATGCCACGGCTGATCGCGGTCGTCGAGCGCCAGCGGCGTGAGCTGGACCGGATGCGCGCCGCAGCCGCCGCCGAGTCCGTCGTGGCGATGGCCAGGGGCGCGCTGATGGAGCGGCTTGGCCTGTCCGCCACGGAGGCCGCCGGGCAGCTCGCCGAGCTGTCGGAGGCGACCGGCGTGCCGCTGGCCGAGATGGCGGCCGCCGTCTTGTCGCCGCCCGAAGACGAGCTCGCCGCCGCCGGGAAAGTGACCGGGCCACCAGCCGGACGGCCGGAGGGCGAGTCGGCCGGCGGGGAGCCGGCCCGCGGGGAGCCGGCCCGCGGCGAGTCGGCCGGCGGGGAGCCGGCCCGCGGGGAGGGTCTAGGAGAGCAAGCGCTGTCCTCGCTGCTTGCCGGGATCGGGGCCGAGCTGGCGGCCGACGGTGCCGAGCTCGTCGGCACCCTGGCCGAGCAGGTGTTGTCGCCGCTCGGCGCGACCGTGGTGGTGCTCTGGCTGCTGGAGGCCGACGGCGCGCTCGCGCTGCTCGGCCAGGTGGGCCTTTCCGTCGGCGAGGCCAGCCGCTGGCGGCACGTCCCTCCGCAACTGGACTGCCCGGCGCAGCGTGTCGCACATGGTGCCGCCGACCTTTGGTGGCCGGCGGGCCGCCAGGAAGGGGACTGCGCACCGGTCGTCGGCAGGCCGGGCGGTGCCAGGGCGGTGCTCGCGCTGCGCGAGCGGAACGGCGAGCTGCGCGGCGTGATGGAGACGATCTGGCCGGAGCCGCTCGCGGATTTCACGGCGGAGGCCCGCCAGCACCTGCCGGCTCTCGCCGCGGGCTGCGCGCGGATTCTCGGCAGCCGCATCGAGCTAGGTGATCTGGCCGCCGCGCAGCCGAAGGCCGCCCTATTCACCCTGCTCGACGACCTGGCCGACTCGGTACTCGTGCTCAGGGCCATCAGGGATGGGGGCGGGCACGTGGCCGACTTCAGCATCGAGCACGTCAGCCCCGGCTACCGCGATCCGGCCGGCCGGCCGGGCACCGACCTGACCGGGCTTACCCTGCTTGAGGCGTACCCGGCCAGCGTGTCCGGCCAGGGCCTGTTCGCCCGGGCGGTGCAGGTGCTGGCGGACGGCGTCCCGCAGCATCTCCCCGGGCCGCTCGGCGAGTCCCTTGGCCTGGCCGAACAGACCCCTGCGCGCGGGGGCGAGGCCCAGCCAGCGACGGCAGAGACCCCGGCGGACGCGGCCGAGACCCAGTCGGACACGGCCGAGGCCCGGCCAGCGATGGCAGAGGCCCGCGCAGACACGGCAGAGACCCAGGCAGACACGACCCAGGAGTCCGTCCCGCTGGCCGATCTCCGTGCGGCCAGCTTCTTCGATGGCGTGATCGTCACCTGGCGACGCGACGATGCCGTGGGCCCGCTCACGGCGCTCCTTGATCATGCGCAGCGGCTCGGCAGGCTCGGCGGCTGGGAGGAAAACCTAGTCGCCGGCACGGTCCGCTGGACGGCCTCGGCGTTCGATCTGTTCGGCCTGGTCCCGCGCCCTGGAGCGGAGATCCCGCTGGCGGACCTGCACAGCTACGTGATGGCCGCGGACAAGCTGGCGGTGAAGCGCTTCAGCCAGGGCCTGGCCGAATACAAGGAGGCCGCGACAGCCACCTTCCGCGTCGTCCACCCCGATGACCGCGGCATCCGCCAGATCCGGGTCTTCGCTGAGCCGGTGGTCGACGCCGCCGGCCTGGTGGTGGCGTTGCACGGGGCCTTCCAGGACGTCTCGTCGCACTACCACACGCAGGTCGCGCTCGCCGCCACGCAGGACCAGCTCGCGGATACCGAGCAGCTGGTGGCGGAGGAGCGGCTGCTTGCGCTGCGGCTGCAGCAGGCCATCATGCCGCCAGACGCGGTGCCGGTGGAGGCGGCAGGGATCGACGTCGCCGTACGCTACCGGCCGGTCGGGCAGGGCCAGCTTGTCGGCGGCGACTGGTACGACACGCTGCTGCTGCCAGGCAATGACGTGCTGCTCGTCGTCGGCGACGTGGCCGGCCACGGCATTGACGCGGTGACCGGCATGGTCGCGGCGCGCAACTCGCTGCGCGGCCTGGCCATCACCGGAGCGGGCCCGGCCGAGCTGCTCCGCATGCTCAACGGCGTGATGTGCCACCTGACCTCGGGAGTGGTCGGGACCGTGGTGTGCGGGCTCTACAGTCCCGACACGCGCCTGCTGCGCTGGGCCCGCGCGGGGCACCTGCCGCCGGTCCTGGTACGTAACGGGACCGCCCGCACGCTGCCGCTGCCGGGCGGAGTGCTGCTCGGCATGGACCCCGACGCCGAATACGAGGAAGCCACCCAATCGCTGGAATCCGGCGACAGGCTGCTGCTGTTCACCGACGGGCTGATCGAGCGGCGCGGCGATTCCATAGAGGACGTCCTCGGGGAGTTCGTCACGAGCGTGGCCGCGAACCTCGGAGAATCCCCGGCGTCGGGCCTGACCGCCGCTGCCCTGGCGGACCGGGTGCTGGGGAGCACGGCCTCCGACACCGGTGACGACGCCTGCCTGGTGGTGATCCGCATCCACTGACCAGGGCCCACGGCCTCCGCCCCGATGTGGTTTGTCCGGGCTGGAAACGCCGCCGTAACTTCAGCCGGGGGGCCGGGCCGACCTCCCGTTACTGATAGCACTGCTCGTTCGGCATAAAAATGGGTTTTAACTGTCCGGACATGCACAGACCCGGCGTCCGGGGAGGGGTTCCGGATCGCCGGGCCCGCACGTTTCCAGGAAACGCGGCCGGTCGGAGCCTAGGCGGCCATCGCGGTCGCCCGGTCGTAGACCGCAAGCGTCTCGTCGGCGATCCGGTCCCATGAGTACCGTGACCTGACCCGGTCTGCCGCCGCGACGCCGTACGCCTCGAGGAGCATCGGGTGGGCGAGCAGCTGCCGGATCCGCTGGGCGAGCAGGGCTGGCCGGCCGGG
>Ga0209169_10001339_pt1 | contig 14950 bp, 12 predicted proteins | sample HubBroMetageWRM4_FD_188346 | JGI IMG/M metagenome (GOLD analysis project Ga0209169, IMG submission 188346) | Warmed soil microbial communities from the Hubbard Brook experimental Forest, New Hampshire - Hubbard Brook CCASE Soil Metagenome WRM 4... | ecosystem: Environmental > Terrestrial > Soil... | reverse complement strand
ACCATCGGAGAAGTCGCCAGCTCCGGCCTCTTCGTCTGGAACTATTACCCGCACGGAGCAACTTGGTTTCTTGGGCATACCTGGTCGCTGGCCGTGGAGGAGCAGTTCTATCTCATCTGGCCCTTGCTATTGAAATTTCTCGGCGCCGGTCGAGCCGCTTGGTTCGCGGCCGGAGTGATTGTGGTGGAGCCGGCGGTGCGGGTGGCGAACTATTGGCTGGTGCCCGCGATGAGAAGCCACATCGGCATCATGGGACACACACGCGCGGATTCCCTTATGATTGGTGCGCTCGCGGCCCTGCTCTACGGCAACCCCCGGTTCGAGCGCGCCATCAACCGACTGTTCGCATGGAATCTTCCGCTCGCAGGCGCGTGTTTTCTTTTGCTTCTGAATCCGATCCTGGAAGAGACCGGCCGGGGCGCATATATGCTTTCCGCCGGCTTCCTGATACAGAATTGCATCATCACGCTGATTATGCTGTGGGCCATTCAAAACTCCGGCCGGGGCCCGGGCAAAATACTGAACTCGCGCGTAGCGGTTCATGTGGGACTGATTTCTTACAGCCTCTATCTGTGGCAGCAGATGTTTCTGACCTCCTACAACAAAACCCTTACCGGCGTCTTCCCGCTGAACTTACTTTGTGCCTTCGCCGCAGCGGAATGCTCGTACTGGCTCGTGGAGAGGTCGTTTCTCCGATGGCGCACGCGCTTCGTGGCCGAGACGTGATGACCGAAACCCAAGCAATTTCGCCAGCTATGCCCGGGACGGCGCTCCGGAAACCCCGCATCGGTCTGGTTTGCGATTTTGTCGAAGAGAACTGGCCGAGTATGGACCTGGTGGCATCTATGGTCTGGGAGCACTTGGTGCGCGAGCATGCCGGCACTTTGGAAGTCACCCGGATCTGCCCGCCCCTCCAGCCACGTTTTAGACGGCTCCCAGGGATCGGGCGGGTGCCGGCGCTCCACAATGCCGACCGCCTGCTCAATCGCTTCGTCGACTATCGCCGGCACCTAAAGCTTCGGCTCGAAGAGTTCGATCTCTTTCATTTAGTGGACCATAGCTATTCACAGTTAATCCATGACTTGCCTCCGGGCCGCGCCGTAGTGACCTGCCATGACTTGGATACCTTCCGCTGCATTTTGGAGCCGGAGCGACAACCGCGTCCGCACTGGTTTCGTGCCATGACGGATCGGGTTTTGAGCGGTTTCCGTCAGGCGGCGCACGTGATCGCAGTCAGCGCCGCCACCCGCGATGAGATTCTGCGCTTCGGCTTGCACCCCCCTGAACGTGTGACCGTTATCTCCAATGGCGTTCATCCCTCCTGTTCGCCGCTCGCCGATCCGGTGGCCGATGCCGAATTTCGTCGCCTTCTGCCGATAGATTGTTCAGAGGGAGGTTGGCTGTTGAACGTCGGGAGCTCTATGCCTCGCAAGCGCTTGGATTTGTTGCTTCGCGTGCTTGCCGCCGTCCGGAAGGAAGCAGGCAAAAACATCGCGAACGTTCGCCTTCTGCGGGTGGGCGAGGGTCTCACGGCTGAGCAGCGGCAGCTGGCGCGGCAACTCGGAGTGGAATCCGCCGTCGTCGAATTAGGATCGTTGAGCCGCCAGGTTCTGGCAGCGGCCTATCGCTGGGCGCGCCTGTTGGTCCACACGGCTGAGGCGGAAGGCTTCGGTTTGCCGCTTATAGAAGCGATGGCCTGCGGTTGCCAGGTGATCGCGAGCGACTTGCCCGTTTTGCGCGAGGTGGGCGGCGCCGCAGCCACGTATCGCGCGGTCGGAGATATCGAAGGTTGGAGAGACGCGATTGTCGATGCTCTTCAAGAACGCCACTTTGACCGGGAGCAGGCGTTCGCCAACGCCGCTCGTTTCTCGTGGTCGGAAAATGCCGCGCGCACCGCGCGTGTGTACCAACAAGTGTTATCAGGGAATCCAAATGGCCGCGGATAAACATCCAGCAACGGCGGCTGAACTTTTTGACTTGGAAAGGGATCAATGAAAAAGAGAGCGCTCATTACGGGAATCACGGGGCAGGACGGAAGCTATCTTGCCGAACACCTTTTGGATTTGGGCTATGAGGTTCATGGGCTGGTGCGTCGCGTCGCGCTGGAGCAGCCTCAGCAGCGTCTCAGCCGCTTGAAAAACTGCCTGGATCGTATTCACATTCACCCGGCCAGCCTGGATAGCTACGCCAGTGTGTTCCACGTATTCACCAAGCAACAGTTCGATGAATGCTATCACTTAGCCGCTCAGAGCTTTGTGGCCGAAAGCTTCGCGGATGGTTTCTCCACCATGGCCACCAACATCAACGGGACCCATTACGTCCTGGCCGCGCTCCGCGAGGTTCAACCCAGCTGCCGTTTCTATTTCGCCGGGTCGAGCGAAATGTTCGGCAAGGTCCGCGAGACGCCGCAGCGTGAGGCTACTCCGTTCCATCCGCGCAGCCCCTATGGTGTCAGCAAAGTCGCGGGTTTCTATCTGTCCTTGAACTATCGCGAAGCTTACAATATCCCCTGTTCGAACGGCATTCTGTTCAATCACGAGAGCCCCCGGCGCGGATTCGAATTTGTCACCCGAAAGATCACCGACGGTGTGGCTCGCATCAAACTGGGTCTGGCATCCGAGCTGCTTCTGGGCAATCTGGAGGCCAAGCGCGATTGGGGGCACGCACGCGATTTCGTACGCGCCATGCACCTGATGCTGCAACAGCCGGAAGGCGACGATTACGTGGTCGCTACCGGCGAGACCCACAGCGTGCGCGAATTTTGCGAGCTCGCATTCGGCGAAGTCGGCCTGGATTACCGCGATTTCGTCCGTAAGAATGAAGCGGTCTACCGTCCAGCGGAAGTGGATCTGCTGATCGGCGATTACAGCAAAGCCCGGAAAGTCCTGGGCTGGGAGCCCACCGTGAACTTCTCCGGCCTGGTCAAGGAAATGGTGCATTCCGACATGGAATTGCTCTCCTCCACGCTGCATCACGAAGGGCCTGTAACAGTTTCCGCGCGATAGTATCCAAGGAGTGCATCCATGAAAACCATCATTACGGGAGGCGCCGGCTTCATCGGCAGCAACGCCAGTAGCCGGTACTTGAGACGCGGGCACCAGGTTGTCGTGGTAGACAGTCTGGCTCGCGATGGCGTCAGTGAGAACCTGGAATGGCTGCGCTCGCTCGGTGGTGCGCTCCAGTTCCATCAGATCGACGTCCGGGATTCCGCCGACGTCAGCCGCGTATTTCGCGAACATCGTGATGCCGATCAGATATTGCATCTGGCCGCGCAGGTTGCCGTCACCACCTCGGTCAAAAATCCCAGGGAGGACTTCGAAATCAACGCGCTCGGCACGTTCAACGTGCTCGAAGCCATGCGCGAGTCCAGCATGCGCGCGCCGTTGATCTATTCGTCCACGAATAAGGTCTATGGCGAGATGACCAGCGTCGGCACCGTGGAACGCAACGGCCGCTGGGATTATCAATCGCTGCCCACCGGCGTTTCCGAAGAGCACTGTCTCGACTTCCACTCCCCTTACGGGTGCTCCAAAGGATCCGCCGACCAGTACGTCATCGATTATCACCGCATCTACGGGCTGCGCACTATCGTCTTCCGGCAGTCCTGCATTTATGGCTATCGCCAGTTCGGCGCCGAGGATCAGGGGTGGGTGGCGTGGTTCATGATCGCGAGCCAGCTGGGCCGTCCCATCACCATTTACGGCGACGGCAAACAGGTGCGCGACATCCTTTTCATCGACGATCTTCTCGACGCGTATGATGCCGCTTTCGCCGCTCCGGACAAAGCCGCCGGCCGCGCCTTCAACGTCGGTGGAGGCCCCGGCAATGTGGTGTCCTTGCGGGATCTGCTGGCGTTCATCGAGCAGCGCAGTGGCGCGAAGATTCGAGCCGGCAGCGCCGACTGGAGACCCGGCGACCAGAAGTGCTTTATCAGCGATATCAGCCGCGCCAAAGCCGAGCTGGGATGGAGCCCCAAGATCACCTGCCCCCAAGGCTTGGGTCTGCTCTACGATTGGATTGAAAAGAATCGCGAGCTGTTCCTGAAGCTGAGCCCGACCTTGGTATGAGCTCGCCACATCTATGAGTTCCCCGGTATGAACGGCGCATGAATCTGGAATTGGACCAGCCCGTGGAAGCGGTTCAAAGGACGCGAAGTGGTCCGGCCGCTAAACTGAGCGTCCTGCACGTGGGCAAGTTTTATCCGCCCCACATGGGCGGCATTGAAACCCACTTGCAGGCCCTGTGCGGAGCGCTGCGCAATCACGCCGACGTGCGCGTGATCGACATTCGCCAGCGCGATCTGAGCACCAAAAACGGGGAAGTCGGGACCATCCTCGAAGCGGAAACGCTAGGGATCGGGATTCGCGTGGTGGCCAACGGGGCGTGGGGATTCGCTTCGACCGATCGCCTGACGCGCGAGGGCGTCGAGGCCTGCGCCGCAGAGGCGGTGGCGATTGCGAAGGCGTCGTCGCTGGCGAAACGTGAAAACGTGTCGCTGGCTCCGGAAAAAGCTTACGTCGATACCTGGCAAAATCCGTTCCTGAAGGATCCCTTCAAAATTCCGGTCGAGCGCCAGATCGATCTGCTGCTGGCGGCTGACCAAGAAATGCGGCGGGTGAAGGGCGTAACGATCGCGGAAGGCATGATGTCCTTCAAGCGCATCGAGCAGCTTTTTGTTTCCAGCATCGGCTCGCAGATTCATCAGGTGAAGATGCATTCCGGCGCCGGGATTGTGGCCACGACGTTTGCCGAAAGTGAAATTCAGAAGCGTTCGTACCCGAATAGTTTTGGCGGCCAGCATGCGTTGCAGGGTTACGAGCTGGTCGAAGCGCTCGATCTGGTCGGCCACGCGCAGCGCACGGCGGAAGAGGCGGTCGAGCTGCATCACGCGCTGCAATGTCCGGAAGGCACTTCGACAATTATTCTGGGCGGCTCGCAGCTGGGCTTGCAGATTCACGAATCGGTGGGGCATCCGATCGAACTCGATCGGGTGCTGGGCCAGGAAGCCAATTTTGCGGGGATGAGTTTTCTGACGACCGAAAAACTTCGCAAGCTGAAATATGGTTCGGAAATTGTGAACATCGTGGCCGATGCGCGGCTGGAACATGGTTCGGGCCTGGGCACATTTGCATACGACGACGAAGGCGTGCCGGCGCAATGCATTCCGATTATCACCAACGGGCTGTTCACCGGATATTTGAGCAATCGCGAACTGGCGTCGTCGATTGGCGAAACGCGTTCGAACGGAACGATGCGCACCGAAAGCTGGAACCGGCTGCCGATGGTGCGCATGACCAACATCAGCATCAACCCGGGCGAATGGAAATATGACGACCTGATCGCCGACACGGACGACGCGATCCTGATGGAGACGAACCGGTCCTGGTCGATCGACGACCGCCGCTACCAGTTTCAATTCTCCACCGAAATTGGCTGGGAAATTAAAGGCGGGAAAAAAGGCCGGATGATCAAGAATCCGAGCTACAGCGGAATTACCACCGAATTCTGGAACAGTTGCGATGCGATCTGCTCGCGCGAGCACTGGACGCTGTGGGGAACTCCGAATTGCGGCAAAGGCCAGCCGATGCAGACCATGGGGACGGGGCACGGCGCGTCTCCTTCGCGGTTTCGAAATGTGCGGGTGGGAGTGGCCTTCTCGAAATGACCCTGGTGAAAAAGAAATCGCATGTTACCCGCAGGACTGCCGCGAAGCATCACGAGGCCGGGCGATTCACCGTTGCGGAAATGGAGAATCTGGCTGAGCGTTTGCTGAAACTGAGCGACGCGGACGAAACGGAAGTGGAGATCGACCTGAGCGTCGACGCGTTGACGCGATTTGCGAATAACACCATCCATCAGAATGTTGCCGAGCATACGCTGGGAATTTCGGTGCGGGTGGTGCTCGATGGGCGCACGGCGCGGGCTACCACCAACAAGACGGACGACGATTCGCTGCGGCGGGTGATCGCGGCGGCGAGCCGCCTGGCGCGGAACGAACCGAAGAGTCCCGATCTGTTGCCCCTGCTCAAGAAGCAGAGCTACAAGAAGGTCAATCGTTTTGTGAAAGCGACCGCCGAGGCGACTGCTGAAGATCGCGCTCGCGCGGTGGCTCGCATTTGCAAATTCGCCGACAAAGAAAAACAAACAGCGGCTGGAATTTTTGCCACCGGTTACGACCGCTCGCTGCTGGCCAACTCGAAGGGGCTGTTCGCGCGGCACGACCATACCGAGGCGCAATTTTCGATCACGATTCTCGAGCCGAATTCGTCGGGCTGGGCGAAATCCAGTTTCGCGGATATTTCGGATATCGATCCGGACGCGCTGGCTGCGAGCGCCAGTCACAAAGCCGCCACGTCGCGCAATCCCAGGGAATTGAAGCCAGGGCACTACACCGCGATTCTGGAGCCATCGGCGACGCTGGATTTTGTGGGTTCGCTTTTTTACGATTTTTCGGCGACGGCGGTGCACGACAAACGTTCGTGCTTGAACGACCGCATGGGCCGCAAAGTTTTTGGCGAGAACATTACGCTGTGGGATGACGTGTATCACCCGCTGCAGATCGGGCCCGAGTATGACGGCGAAGGATTGCCGCGGCAGCGGGTGCTGCTGGTCGAACGCGGGGTGCCGCAGAATCTGGTGTATTCGCGGGCGTCGGCGAAGAAAATGAAGACGAAGCCGACGGGCCACGGTTTTACTTTGCCGAACGAGCATGGCGAAGCGCCGATCAATCTGGTTTTCGCGGGCGGGGATAAATCCGTGGCGGAAATGATTGCATCCACCGAGCGCGGAGTGCTGGTGACGCGGCTTTGGTATATCCGCGAAGTGGATCCCTACGAGAAGACGATTACGGGCATGACCCGCGACGGGTCATTTCTTATCGAGGATGGCAAAATCGCCGGAGGTATTCGCAATTTCCGGTTCAATCAGAGCATTATCGCGGCGTTGTGTAACGTTGAGATGATGGGGCCGTCGGTGCGCGCGGCGGGCGAAGAGTCCTTCGAGATGGTGGTGCCGGCGATGAAAATCCGCGATTTCCATTTCACTGAAGTTACCAAGTTCTGAACGTCCGATGCAGACCCTTATTGTCGCTGCCTTCGTCATCATGTGTGCGATTGCAGCCATGGCTTTCTACCTGAGGTCGCACCCGCCTTACGAACCGGGCGAAGCCCTGCGTGGACTACGCTTTGGAATGAACGTCGGGATGGCGACTTCGGCCAGTATTTTGTTCCTGTTCGCATTGATACTTTTTCATCCGCCAACTGGCCCTGGGCTGACATGGCCATTAGTTGCATGCGCGATTGTCGGCAACGTTGTGAACTTGATGGGTGTAGTGAATTGCCTGCGGGAGTTTTCGGGAGAGAGTCTTTTTGCTGCGTGCCTGTTGCTACTGAACCAGCTGTTGTGGATTTTATATGCGGTCCGTGTTCTGCTCGCCGACTTTTGATGCGAATCCCTTAAGGTTGTTGTGGTGTTGGCCTGACGAAGAATTTCCATTTGTCGGTGCCGGCGGGCACGGCGACATCGAAAAATCCCACCATCATTTCATCGTAAGTCTGATCGCCCCAGTGGACGGCGGCGTCGGGATCCGGATTGTGCGGATTATTGCGCGAATTGTCGTACCAGGCGATCGCTTGCAGCTCCGTTCCGGCCTTCAACGGCAGTGGTTCCGCGAGCCGATAGCTTAGCTGCCAGTAAAAATCCCAGTTTACGCGCAACAGCGTTTCGGGTTTTTCGCCGGAGCGCAGGAGGTTGTACTCGAAACGTTTTCCGCGCAGATGCATGTGCGGCAGAAAGCTGAGCAGCGTCGCGTCGTTCGGCAGCGAGCCGCGTGCTTCCACGCGAAAATCGTCGGCGCCGGGCGGGATGACGAAGTGGTCGTTGGTGAGTTGCAGCGTCAGGACGCGCTGCTGGGGTGATCCCTTGGCGAACACGAGGCCGATACTGGTTTGGTCGGCCGCGGCGCGGCCGTGGGTGGTGTAGTGCATTTGAAAAACGAGATCCGACCCTGCGGGAACAAACTTGGCCATTCCCGCGGGCCATTGATCGGGCAAACTTCCGGGCGCGTAGACCAGCAAAATATCGGCGTCGGTCCAATGGGCGGCGTGGCGTGAATCTTCGTCGGTGAGATCCGCGGCGGTGAAGGGAATTCCCACAGGCGCGGCGCGCAACCATTTGGAATCCGGCGGGCGGATGTAGACAACCGCGTGATGCACATTTTCGCGGCTGGAGGGGCGAACTTCCGACATTTGAATCCATTCATCCCTGGCGAATTTGGTCGGCACAATTTCGTAGGTGTAATCAACGTCGCCTTGGGCGGGCAGCGCGACGGGTTTCGGCATGGTTATGATTTGATCGGGCTGCGGAATATTCCAGCCGGTGGTCCAGGCGCGAGGCGGGGGCGCATCATGCGGGTCGCCTTCGGGAGCATTGGCGTTGGCCCAGGCGACGAGGGTGGAAATTTCCTGGGTGGTGAGCGACGGATCATTCGAAAAGTGGCCGAATCGGGGATCGGCGAACCAGGGCGGCATGATGCGCGCGGCGACTTTGTTCGCAATGACTGGTGCGTAGAGCCGGGTCTGGTCAAAGGTGATGAGCGGCATGGGCGCGATTTCGCCGGGACGATGGCAGGTTTGGCAATGCTGCTGCAGGATGGGCAGAACGTCGCGATAAAAAGTCGGCGGCGGCGTGGCGGCGGATTTTTGTCGGGTGCCGGCGATCGAAAAGCTGCCCAGGGCGAACGCGGCCACAATCGCGGCGATGAAAAGCTTGGTCGGCATGCGTAGATTAGTAACGCATTCTGGCGAGTTGGTTGCAAGCCGGGGACGATTTTCGACGACGCGCGAAAGTTTTACTTGGTGAATTTCAGGCTGGAGATGGCGCGGGAAATTACGTTTTCCTGGATTTGCACCAAGTCGGTATCGGCCAGGGTCATGCCGAAGATGGTGTAGACGTGCGTGTCGCGCGGGACGTAGACCACGACACCGGACCAGTCTTTCTGGTCGACGCTACCGCGGAAGTGGCGCTCGGTGGCGGTAACGCCGGAAATGGTCAATTGTTTTTCGTCGATGGGGCGAAAATTTTCGAGGATGTCGCGCAGGCGATGCTCGGTGGCGTCGATGTCGCTGTTCAGAGATTTGCCGGCGGGTTCCTGACCGATCAGCAAGTAGGTGGTCTGATCGTCGGTGCCCATCGCGGTGATTGAGCCGGGCAGCAAGGTGCGCGCGCCTTCGATCACTTTCCAGGCGGGCGGCTTGTACATCTGGAAGCCATAGGTTTCGTTGGTGTAGGTGTTGCCGACGACTTGTTCGCGCATGGGTTCGGGCGCGGCGGGTTTGGGCGGCGCTGGGGGCGGAGGCGCCGGAGCGCTCGCGGGTTTCACCGCAGCAACGGCCGGCGCAGGAGTTACGGCTGCAACCTCGGCCTTCGCTGGTTTTGCGGGCGGCACGGCGGACTTTTCAGGCACGGGTTGATCCGACCCGGCCGAAGCTTTCTTCGAGGTGTCGCTGACGATGATCGAAACGACTTGATCTTTCTGCACCACGGCGAAGCCGTAGCTGGTTTTTACTTTAAAAGAATTTTCTTCGAAGCCGACGATGGTCCCGGTGATCTTGGTGCCGTCTTTCAGTTTTATTTCGTCCGCGCGCAAGGCTGCCGACGAGATTGCGGCGATCAGCAGAGACAGGCTGGAAGCGAGGACGAGGCGGCGATTCATGTACCGAGTATCACCCCTGGCGGGTGTGAGCGACAAGCAGACGCGCGGTGCAGTTGCCGGATGAGTCAGCAAACGGCGCAGCGCGAAAAGGCGAACTTTAGCGGCGTTTTTTCGCGGGTTTATTTTTCTTCGCTGGCTGGTCGCTGGCAGGCTTAACTGGTTTTGCGTTTTTGGCTAGCGGAGCCAATTCAGCGCGAAGGCGGGCGAATTCGGTTTCGAGTGTGCGGAATTCGAGGGGGGCTTCGCGCAAATTCGCGGCGCGGCCCATAGCTTCCAGGCTACGCGCGGATTCCACGGATGCGGACGCGCCAAAAATCGCGAGCGAGCCTTTCAAGAGGTGCGCGGCGGCGGCGACTTCGGCAGCATCGTTCTGGGCGATGGCCCGGCCGATTCGCGCGAGCGCCTTGGGCGCGTCGGCGAACAGAATTTCGACCAGCGAGCGCATCAGTTTCTGGTTGCCGCCGGTCGAGCGGTTCAAGTGCTCGATGGCGTTGCCCGAAATGGCCGCGCCGGCGACCACCGGCGGAGGTTGGCTGGAGCCGGCGCTTGCGCTTGCAGCGGTGGATACGGGTTTCGCCGCCGGTCCCGCGGGGGCGGGCGACTTTTTGACGCTCGCCGCCGCGGATTCAACGACTGCGTACAGTTGTTGCATGTGCACCGGCTTGGGCAGCAGCGCGTCCATGCCCGCTGCGCGGAAACGCGCTTCGTCTTCTTCGGTAACGTGGCCGGAAAATCCGATGATGATCTGGTGGCGCGAGGTTCCCGCTTCGCGCTGACGAATCGCCTGCGTGGCTTCGAGGCCAGTCATGTGGGGCATTTCTTCGTCGATCAGCAGCACATCGAAATCGTGTTTCTCGAGTTCGGCGACGGCGGCACGACCGTCGGCGGCACCGATGGCGATGTGCCCACGCTTTTCCAACAACTCGACGACGAGTTCGCGATTGATGTCGGCATCGTCGGCGACCAGGATGCGCAGGCGTTTCGTGGGTTTGTGTTTTTCCGGGTGCGTTTCGATGGCGGCTGGTTTTTTGGATTCGGCGACGGTAGCGGCAGCTGCGCCGGATTTTTCGGCGCGCGGGAGCCGGAACCAGAAACGCGAGCCGCCCTGCGCGCGAGTTTCCGCGCCGATCGCGCCGCCCCAACGTTCGACCGTAATTTTGCAGAAATAAAGGCCAAGGCCGGCTTTGCCGGCATTCGATTTGCCTTTGGAGAACAGCGCGAATAATTGCGAGTCCTGCTGATCTTTGGGCAGGCCGGGCCCCTGGTCGTCGACGTACGACATCACGAATCCGCCCTGGTCTTCGACGCCCACGGTGACGGTGGTGCCCTTGGGGCTGTAACGCATGGCGTTTTCGAGCAAGTTGCCGAAAATGCGAGCGATACGCGCGGCGTCGCCGGCGACGCGCCAGTCGTCCGATTTCTTCAGATGCGTGCCGAAACGAAGTCCGATGTCGTGATCGCGAAACGGGGTGGAGAAATCGCGGACGGCGCGCTGGGCGCAGTCGGCGAGGTCGGGCGCTTCGCCGGCTTTTTCCTGTTTCGAATTCTGGGCAGCGAGGTCGCTGGAGAAGGCCTCGAGGATTCCGCGGATCATCAGTTCCTGGCGCTGCGATTCGCGTTCACCGGCTTTCACGTATTTTTTCAGTTGGGGCGACAAATGCTCGCGGTCGAGCAGATGAAAAACGCTGTTCATGGCGCTGAGCGGCTGGGTCAGGTCGTGGACGATACAGTGCAGCAGGATTTCTTTCTTCTGAATTTCACGGAGCAGCTTTTCGTAGACCAGCAGGGAATCGCGAGCGGTTTGAAAAATCTCCTGCTGCTGGTCGAAAGTCTCGGAAAGGTTGCGCACGACCAGCACACGACGGCCGTCCAAAAAATAAGCGGAAGCTTCGAGGGGGATTTCGCGGCCGCTCGCTTCGCGTTCGGTCCAGTTGCCGGAATTGGCCGAGCCGGCGGCGGATTTGGAATCCCAAAACTGCTCCGCATCGAAAATAAAATTTTCAAGGAATGGGGAAGCATCACCGATGCGGATTTTACCGGCATCGGCGGCGAGATCGCCCCACAGCGCCTGGCACCAGGCCGGCCATGTTCCGATGAGTTGAAACTCACCGTTGCCGAGATATTCGAACAGGGCGAAGCCCTGGTTCGCGAAAAACGATTCGAAGAGGTGGGCCGCGGCCGACATTTACTTGCCTTGCGCCGCCTGCGCCAGCCGCAGGTACGCGCCTTCCACGCCGTCGCCGGTCTTGGCGCTGGTGTTGATCGCGTTCCAACCGGCCGCGGCGAGTTTGGACATTTGCGACGAATCAATTTCCCACTGATCGGTAAGATCGAATTTATTCAGGAGCAGCAGCGAGGGGAGCTTTCCGAATTCCTGGACCACGCGTTCATTCAGCGCCAGCGCATCGTCGAGCGTCTGGCGGCGGGTGCCGTCGGCGACCAGCAAATAGCCGGACATGCCGCGGAGGTAGGTCATGCGCATTTTCTGGTAAACGTCTTCGCCGTGAATATCCCACAGAACCAGAGTCACCTCGCCGCCATCGGTCTTGACGATTTTCTTGTCGATTTTTACGCCGATGGTGGTGTGGTAATGCTCGTCAAAAATGGTGGCGACGAAACGGCGGACCAGACTGGTCTTGCCTACCGAGAAAGAGCCCAGCATGCAGATTTTTTTCTGGATCATGGCGCGCGGCTCAGTTCCCGGGAGGAGTAGCGGGCGGGGCGTTAGTCGAGGTGGACGCGGCCGCTGCCGCGGCGTTTGCGGCGGCGCTGCCGGCTGGCGCAAACGAAACTTTGAAGGTGACGCTGCGGTTGAGCTGGCGGCCTTCTTCGGAATCTTCGCTGCGCAGCGGCTGGGTGGTGCCCACTCCGGTGGGGCGCAGCGTTTCGCGCCGGATGCCGTTGCGCAGCAGCAGGCGGCGAATCTGTTCGGCGCGCTGCTGGCTGAGGACGAGGTTGGTGCCTTCGATGCCGGTGCTGTCGCTGTGGCCCACCAGCGCGACGTTGACCGACTGATGAAAAGTATCGGCCTGCGATTGCAGCTCGCGCAGGCGGGTTTCGATTTCGGCGATTTTTTTGTCTTGATCGGGTTCCAATTCAGCGCGACCCAGCGGGAACAGGAGAACCACGGACTCCAACGAACTTTTCAGGTTGAACAGCTGCTGCAGATTCGAATTCACCAGGTGCGATTCATCGAGTCCGGTCACGCCGGCGATCAACGGCGTGCGCTCTTCCAGGTTCGCAATCCATTGCTGCGGCGCGGAACCTTCGGCAACGAGTTCGCCACCCTTGGTCGAGAGCCTCACGGTCGATGGGGGATGCAGGATTTTTTCGGCGCGCTTGGTGACCATGGCGTCATCCAGCGAATAATACGGAGCGAGCTGCAGATCCGCTTTTTCCGGATCGAGGCCGGCTTGCGAGACCAGCGCCTTGGGATCGGCGGCCAAGGGATCGCGGAATCCTTCCACATGGAGACTACGGCCATGGGTGGCGGTGGAAACGACCACGATGCCCGGCTGTTTGTGCAAATCCGCCAAGAATCGCGACCATTGCCAGGACGCGTAGGAAACGTAGAGAACCCAACCGAGCAGCAGCGCTGCGGCGATACCCGCGGCGATCAGCAGCGCCCGCGGTTTTTTCTTTTCTTCCGGCGCTTCCTTGTAACGGGTTTCAAGCAGCTTGGACAGGCGCTCATCAGCGGCGCGGAACGGGCCGGCATCGCCTTTGAAATTCGCGAGGGCCGAACTGAAATAGCGCTGGATGTCTTCGAGGACCTCGTTCATGGCCTGGCGAAAATCGGCTGGCGCGTGACCGCGAACGACGGCGGCGAGAATCGCGTTGGGACTTTCTTCCACCCAGACCTGCAGGTCGCCAATATTCAAACTGGCCAGCGATTCGCTATCTTTGGATTTGAAAGAATCGCGCACGAATTGCTGAATGGCGGAGAGCATGCCGGCGACCAAATCAGGATCCTGGGCCTGGGCGGCGACGGTAGGCGCCACCAGATGGTTCAAAACCAACCCGGTCTCGCGATGAATCAGAAAAACCTGCTCCACGCGATACAGCAGGCTGTGCATCATAACGATTTCGGCGAAGGGCTTGCCGGTGCGCATTGCTTCCACGCGCCACTTCAGGCCGCGGGCAGAAAAACTATTGTCCAGCGCCTCGTTGAAGGATTCGAGCATGCCGCGCAAAGTTTCGGTGATCGATTTGCGAATCGCGGGACCCATGACCGGGAACAGCGCGTCGGCCAGGACATGCGGATCGCGGCGCACCGATTCGCGCAGCGTTTCTTGAATGGTGGGAGCGAGGGCATCGGCCAGCGCCTGATCGCCGGTGGCGCGGCGCATCTCGATCGCTTCGGCGACCACCTCGCTGACGTCACAGGTGCGTTTTTCGAGGTTGTCGAGCCGCTCCTCGACCGCCGCCAGGCCTTCGGTTTCCGGGGCGACGATCAGGTGGCGCAATTCTTCGTAGGCGTGGTTGTTGTCCGTCGATTTTTCCTGGGCCAGCGCCATCGGGGCGCGGCGTTGCGCTTGCTCGGCCATAGGGAGGAAGAAAGTGCTACAGCGGGCGCTTTGTTGAAAGCCCGCCCGGTCGAAGCAAAATCGAATTCCGTCCGGCTATTCTTCCGGCAGCTCGAATTTATTCTTCAAGCGCAGGGAGAATTCGTTGAATAGATCCGCCAGTCCGGCGCGATCGGTCTTTTCATCGCGCAGCACGTCCACTTCGCGGTTCAGCGCGGCGGTGGTGTCGCGGCGCAGCTTGTCAATTTCCGCGGACATCGCCTTGGAGTGCTCCAGCATTTTGCTGCGCAGTTCGCTGTGGCCGTCGGACATCTGCTCTTCCAGTTGCGACAGCTTTTTCTCGATGGCCTTGGCGCCGTCTTTCATTTCGCGCGCGATTTCCTTATGGCTCTCGCTGCGCTCGGCCTTTTCGGCTTTCACCCGCTGGCTCAGCGAGTCGGCCTCTTCCTTCATGTAGTTGCTCAGCGTATCGAAGCGCTTGGTCATATCGTCGCGCAGAGTTTCGATCGCCTTGGTTACCGTGTCTTCCAGGCGCATGAAGCGCTTCTCGTAATCGCGCATCTGCGAGCCGAACAATATGTCGCGGATCTTGTCGACATTTGCTCCTTCCGCACTCTCTTTACCGGATGTGTTGGGTAGTTTCGCGTCCGCCGGGGATGCCATTTTCCTGCCTCTCCTTTGCATGCCCTTAGCGCGAGCGTGAGCAGACCTT
>Ga0209169_10001337_pt1 | contig 14960 bp, 13 predicted proteins | sample HubBroMetageWRM4_FD_188346 | JGI IMG/M metagenome (GOLD analysis project Ga0209169, IMG submission 188346) | Warmed soil microbial communities from the Hubbard Brook experimental Forest, New Hampshire - Hubbard Brook CCASE Soil Metagenome WRM 4... | ecosystem: Environmental > Terrestrial > Soil... | reverse complement strand
GTCAGGGCCAGCCCATAAATGATTCGCTACGTTTCAATCCGCTTGCTCTTTGCGCTTCCGGCGCTCTGGCTCATCCTCACCATGGTTTTCCTTCTCGCGCACATCGTGCCCGGCGATCCCGTGGCGCAAATGCTTGGCGAAGGCGCCCGCGCTGAAGACTTGACGCAGCTCCGTCACGCGCTCGGCCTCGATTTGCCGCTTCCCGTGCAATACGGCCGTTATCTGGCAGGCGTGCTGCACGGAAACCTCGGCGAATCGTTCCGCTTCCAGCAGCCCGTGCTGAAAGTTGTCGCGGAACACTATCCTGCCACTCTCGAACTCGCCGTCGTCGCGCTACTGATCTGCGCGCTGATCGGAATTCCCGCCGGCGTGTTGGCAGCCCACAAACGCGGCGAACGAACCGACCATGCCGTCGGCGTCCTCACACTCTTCGGCCTCTCCGTCCCGAATTTCGCACTCGGTCCGGTACTCATTCTTCTCTTTTCAGTCGTGCTTGGCTGGCTCCCTGTGTCCGGCCGCGGCGGCGTCGCGCATCTTATCCTCCCCGCGTTCACGCTTGGCGCCGCGCTCGCCGCCATCCTCACGCGCATGGTCCGTACCTCCGTGATCGAAGAGCTCTCCGCCGACTACGTCCGCACCGCCCGCTCGAAAGGCGTCTCGGAATCAGGCGTCCTGTTTCGTCACGCGCTGCGCAACGCCCTGATTCCCATCCTCACCATCCTGGGCCTGCAATTCGGCACGCTGCTCGCCGGCACCATCGTCACCGAATCCATTTTTTCCTGGCCGGGCATCGGACGACTGGCAGTGCAAGCAATCGGGGCGCGCGATTATCCGCTGCTGCAAGGCTGCATACTGCTGATCGCCGTCTCGTACGTTTTCGTCAACCTGCTCACCGACCTGGTGTACGCGCTGGTTGACCCGCGGGTGCGTTTCGAATGACGAACGCGCAAAAAACCCGGCCGCGCGGACATCTGCGCGCCGTCCTGCACGAGCTTTTGCAGGAGCTCGGGGATTTTCTGCGCCGCAGCGTTCCGGGCCGCTGGGGATTCGCGCTCACCTTGATCCTGGTAATTGTCGCGCTGGCCGCCCCCTTGCTCGCACCCTATGATCCCGTAGCGCAAAACTTGCCGGCGCGCCTCCTCTCTCCCAGCGCGGCGCACTGGATGGGCACCGACGAGCTCGGCCGCGACATTCTCTCGCGCATCATCTTCGGCACGCGCGTCTCCATGCTGGTCAGCATCTGTGTGGTTTTCGGCGCGGGAATGATCGGCCTGGCAATCGGAGCGGTCGCGGGCTATTTCGGCGGATGGTTCGATCTCTTCGTCAACATCATCTTGATCAACGCGTTCCTCTCGTTTCCCGGCATCCTGCTGGCCATCGCCTTCGCGGCGTTCCTCGGGCCCGGCCTCGACAAGGTAATTCTTGCGCTGGTCGTCACCGGTTGGGCCGGTTACGCGCGCCTGGCTCGCGCGCAAATTTTGCAGGCCAAGGAAATGGAATACGTTCTCGCCGCGCGCTCCCTCGGCGCTACGCACGCGCGTATTCTCGTCCGCCATCTCCTGCCCAATATCTTGCAACCTATTCTCGTGCAAGCCACTATCGCCATGGCCGGCGCTATCCTAGCCGAATCCACGCTAAGTTTCCTGGGCGTCGGCGTCCTAGCCCCCATGCCCAGCTGGGGCGCGATGCTCAACGACGCTCGCGGGCACCTCTTCGACGCCCCGCACCTGGTTATTTTCCCAGCCCTGGCCGTGATGACAGCAGTCCTTGCCTTCAACCTACTAGGCGACGCTCTCCGCGACTGGCTCGACCCCCGCATGCGCTCCTACCTCGTCATCGCCTCGCTCGCCCGCTAAGCGGAGCCTCCGCGTTGCTAAGGCCGCGGCGTGCTCTGCCCGAATCAACATCACGAAAATCCGGGCACACAACGATCGGTCGTTCAATTCGGTATTACACTGCAGGAAAAATCGGCAGAAAATCTTAAAAAATTCAACCCTACCCCAACTCCACGGAGACCTCAGCCCCTCGCCCAATCCCCAATACCCGCGCCGCATTCCCCTTATTCACGCACAGTTCCAAATACCCGCTTGACCCGATAATCGCAAACGGTTCCCCCGGCGCGCCCGACGCAAAAGTCGGCAACAACTTCTTGATCTCCGCAGTTCCCGCGCGAATCGTGAATTTCGCATCCGGGGCAACCAGGGCCGGCGTTTCCTCACCCTTCAAATTCGTAATCAAATTCCCAAAGTTATCCAGCTTCAGCACCAGGCACTTAATTGTGTTCCCGTTCACCTTCGGCTTTGGGATGCTGAAGCGCACGAAATCCTCGATCAACTCGCCAAAGCTTGCGGTCTGCCAATTCTTAGAAAGCCATCCCGCTACCGGCGCGAAAATATCCCGTCCCTGAAAAGTATTGCTCACCGGCTGCCGAAAATAATGTTCCGAAGTAATGTGCCAAGCGAAAAGCGATTCCGATTGGTCGTAAATCGCGGAAAGTACTCCATTATCTGGCGCTACAAAATAATGCTGATCGCCGGCCACTAGAATCGGCCGCCGCTGCGTCCCGACCGAAGGGTCCACTACCACCATGTGAATCGTCTTCGGCGGAAAATACCGGTAAGCTTGGCTAATTGTCAACGCGCCATCCAACACGTCGTGCGCGATCACGCTGTGCGTAATGTCCACAATATTCACTTCGGGATTGATGCTCAGGATCACTCCCTTGAGCACTCCCACCAAGTGGTCGCTCGTCCCATAATCCGTCGTCAGCGTAATGATTGGCCGCGCCAAGTTTTGCCCCCATGAATTGCGCGGCGTGACTGCAATACTCTATGAAGCCGCATTCTTCGACGCTATCGGACACCCGCAACCCTGTCAAGGCGGCCTGCGCGTGTGAGTTACTGACGATAACGCCTGCACGGGCGACGTCTCGGCGCGAAGTTACAGGCAACAATGGCAACGCCAAACAAACCCGACTGAAGAGTGATCAAATTGCGTGAATCACGGAAGAGGCCGGCGGCGCCGGTTTGAGGAGCCGTCACGCGGTGGGAAATCTCAAAAGCGCAGGCGCGGGCCGGCAGCCCGGAACCAAGACCGCCCTCAGGCGGCCAAGGCCAAGCGCTACAGCCGCTTCGGCCTCAGCCGCTCACCAAGAAATTGTTTGCTAGCGCGCTTGGGTCTCACAAGGGACAACGCGCGCAACGGCGCCAGGTCCGAGCTTAGCTGCGGCCAATCGCCCGGTTCCGGCGTCTTCTGTGATTTGTCGTTCACCTTTCTGCCCGCGCTGTTGCCGCAACGATACTTGACATGCGCATTCTCCAAACTCGCGCATCCAACACCGCGCGCAGGTTCACTACGAAAGCCTCCGCCTGGGACTCGCTCCTTGACCCCTCCCGCGCGTACCGCTATCCTGAATACTCGCAACTTCTCGTCATGCGCATCTATCTCGATTACAACGCGACCACGCCCGTGGACCCATCCGTCCTCGATGCCATGCTGCCGTATTTCGCTGAAACCTTCGGCAACGCCAGCTCGATTCATTCGCCGGGACAGCGCGCGCGCGGTGCGGTGGATGGCGCCCGCGCATCGGTAGCCGCATTGCTTGGCGCCAAGCCCTCCGAAATCGTCTTCACCAGCGGTGGCACGGAATCGGACAATCTTGCGCTGTTTGGGGTCGTCGGCGCGTCGCAAGAGCCGCGCAAGCACATCATCACCACCGCCATCGAGCACCACGCGGTGCTCAATTCGGCGCAAGCGCTCGAAAAGCTCGGCGCCGCGGTCACTTACATTCCCGTCGGCCGCGAAGGCGTCGTCGACCTGGCAGACATTCGCCGCGCGATCACGCCCGAAACGATTCTCATCAGCGTGATGCACGCCAACAACGAGCTGGGCACCATTCAGCCCATCGAAGAAATTAGCCGCATCGCCGCCGCCGCGAAAGTTTTGTTCCATTGCGACGCCGTGCAGACCGCCGGAAAATTGCCGCTCGATGTGAACCGCCTCGGCGTGGACCTGCTCTCCGTTTCCGCGCACAAAATGTACGGTCCCAAGGGCGCTGGCGCTCTCTACGTCCGCTCTGGCACGCCCCTCGAGCCGCAATTCCACGGCGGCCATCACGAACGCGATCGCCGCCCTGGCACGGAAAACGTTCCGGGAATCGTGGGCTTGGGACGGGCCGCGGAACTGGCGCGCAAGAGTCTGATGACCGACTGCGCCCGCATCACTTCGCTGCGCAATCGCCTGGAAGAGGCACTTTTGGCGGCCTGCGCCGACGCGCGCGTAAACGGAAAACCCGCGCAGCGTGTCCCCAATACCTCAAACATTTCGTTTCACGCAGCGGGCGGGGAAGCGCTGGTGATCGCGCTTGACCTGCAGGGAATCGCTTGCTCGACCGGTGCGGCCTGCTCGTCCGGAGCGGTCGGCCCTTCGCATGTGCTCATAGCCATCGGCCTCTCTCCCGACCAAGCCCGCAGCAGCCTGCGCTTCAGCCTGGGCCGCACCACGACGCCCGCAGAGATTGACCAGGTAATCGCGGTGATCCCGCAAGCGGTCGAACGACTCCGCGCGCTCTCACCGCTGAGCACCAGTGCAGCGATCTCCGCATGATCCCGCGGACCGGTATTCGTTGCGCCGGCGTCTGTCCGGCGCTTGGTTTTGAATTTGCTTTTGAATTTTGTCGCGGCCCTCGCGCGAATCGGGAAGGGCGTCGTTGCTGTTGCATTTAAATCAGGTAGCGGCCGCGTTGATACGGCCGAGGTTGATGGTACCTTTAGAATTGTTCCGCAGAACTCGCAAACGAAAAGGTCGAAACAATTGTCATCGCTAACACAACTCGAACCTACTCCCGGCGCCAGCGCGATCCGCACCGCGAATACCGTAGCTGTAGCCATGAGCGGCGGCGTGGACAGCTCGACAGTCGCCGCCATCCTCCACGATCGCGCGCAAACCATCGTCGGCCTGACCATGCAGCTCTGGAACCAGCGCCGCCTGCCGCAGCTGGAAAATAACGGCCCGGCGCAGCATCGCTGCTGCTCGCACGACGACGTCTACGACGCGCGCCGCGTAGCCGAACATCTCGGCATCCCTTTTTACGTCGTGAATTTCGAACGCGAATTCGAACTCAACGTGATCCGTCCCTTCGTCGCCGATTATCTGGAAGGCCGCACGCCGATCCCGTGCACCATGTGCAACAATCACGTGAAGTTCGATCAGCTCCTCGTTACCGCCCGCCAGATTGGCGCCGAACGCATCGCTACCGGCCACTACGCCCGCGTGCGGCATAACGCGCAAACCGGCCGCTACGAACTCCTTCGCGCTGTGGACGAATCCAAGGATCAATCCTATTTTCTTTTCGGCCTCACGCAGGAGCAGCTCGCGCGCACCGATTTCCCGCTCGGTGAACTTTCCAAGCACGAAGTCCGGGAGATCGCGCGCCGCCTGAAGGTGCCCGTCGCCGAAAAGCCCGAGAGCCAGGAAATTTGTTTTGTCCCCACCGGAAATTACGTGAAGTTTATCGAAGGCTATCTGCAGGAACAGGGAAGTGAACTGCCGAAGGAACCGGGTGACATCGTCACCACGTCCGGCGAAGTTCTCGGCCGCCACACTGGCCTGTATCAATTCACCGTAGGCCAGCGCAAGGGTCTGGGCCTCGCTGGTGGACAGCCGCCCCTGTATGTCGTAGCGCTGGACCGCCGGCAGAATCGCCTGGTCGTCGGCCAAGACCAGGAACTCCGCCGCAGCACCTGCGAAGTGCGCGACGTAAACTGGATTCCCTACGGCGTGCCCGGAGCGCCCGTGCAAGCCATGGTCCGCATCCGCAATCGCCACGAACCCGCCGCCGCTGAAATCACGGCGCTCGACGCCACCACAGCCCGCGTGAGTTTCCGCGAGCCCCAGCGCGCCGTTACCCCCGGCCAAGCCGCGGTATTCTACGCAGCCGAAAAAGTCCTGGGTGGCGGCTGGATCCGCTAGATTTCGTCACAGGCTAATTGCCAGAGGTTTTCTGCGGAAATAGCAAATCGTAGAAGCTCTTGCTAGATTCTCAATGGAAGTTGCTACCGAGGAGCTTGCGATTAAATAAAAAGTTCTTCGTCCTGCGAAACCGAATCCGCATCCGGCTCCCGCTTGTTATTCTGCTGCCTTCGTAACATATCAAGCCCCACCTTAATGCCCTTCATTACCGCCGAAGCCTGCCGGATCGGCCCCCACAAGGTATTCCGGAATTTCGTCCCGGCCTCGTCCACTACTTCCAGCGCCCCGGTCAAAATCTGGTCCGCGCGAATCACCTGAATGCGCAATCGCTCGAGCGCTTCGGTAAAAACGCGGTCCACCTTCTGCGCCTGCCCGCGTGCCAGCCGCGTGATTTCGGCCGTGTCGCCCATCACGCTGGAAATTCGCCCTTCGGAATCTTCCAATATCCGATTCACGCGCAACAGGATCGGGTCCACGCGTCCCTGTAAGTCATTCGCAATCCGCGTAAATTCTTGCATGGACATCTTCAACTGCACGAACATCGCGACAAGTATCGCCATCTGCACAACGATAGCGATGGCCGCGATGATAATGAACGCCTGGACCCAGCCCGACATGAAGCTCCTTGCGCTGCGTTAGGAAGCCTTGGATTCCTTGCGGTACGTGTCTTTCCCCGCGTCCACCGCAGAAGAAAGCGCATCCTTCTGGCGCGACATGATCTCTTTGCTCCTTTCGATCAAGTCTTCCGCGCGTTCCCGCAATTCGCGCGCCTTCTTCTGCGCGTATTCGCGGCCCTCATCGGCCTTGCCCGTCAAATATTCGCGTGTCTCGTCGCCGGACTTCGGCGCGAATAAAATGCCAACCAGCGCTCCAATGCCCAGTCCCACCAAAAATACGCTAACTTTTGAACCTACACTGTTGTCGCTCATGGTCCACCTCAGAACTTGACAGTAGCACAGCCGTCCCGAGCGAGGCAAGAAAAGCTGCGTAAAACCGCAAAAAACCAGGCGCAGAAGGGCATGGGCGTTCCGATGCGATGCCGCTATCGGCCGACGGACCGCCTGCAACGCACCACCGCGTCCTTTCCGTCACGCTCCAGGCGCTTTTCTGGTGCGCTCTTGAATGTTATAGTCTCCGAACGTAGCGGCTATTGGGAGTGCGCTGTGAATGAGTTCGTCCGCAAATCCGGCCCTCGATTTGAGCCCAGCAATATCCGCCAAGCCTTGCGCGTGGTGTTTTTCTTAGTCCTCTTGCAACTCTCGGTTTCAGCGGGCGCCAATGCTGCGAAATCCGCGGGGTTTCAAAATGGGACAACGCTTTTTTCCGGTCCGGATTTGACGATCGCAATAGCCGATTTTGACGGCGATCGCCGCCCCGACTCGGCGAGTGTCCAGACCGCTGGCAGCGCATCCGGCTCCAGCACCTATTGGATTCAATTTCAGTTCTCTGCCTCTGGCCGGGAATCCGTGCAGCTTGTCGCGCCCGCGGGGGGTCTCGGCATCGAGGCACGCGACGTCAACGGAGATCATACCGTCGACCTGATCTTTACCACCGCATGGCTCCGGCAGCCTGTAGCGATCCTGCTGAACGACGGCCATGGCAGGTTTTCACGCGTGGAACCAGACGCATTTCCTGCGGCGTTCGATGAGTCCAGAACAAATTGGGCGTCAGGCACCCGACTGCGTGCCGACTTCGTCGGCCTGCCTCCGCAGTCGCGCATCGGCATCGATCACGCAAATGAAAATCCGCCGCAGCATGGGTCGCAAGCAGCAAAGTTTGTTCTGCCAACTCCCGAGTTTCCAGCCGCCCCCGTCCTATGCTTCTCCGCGGGACGCGCGCCGCCATCCGCCTTCACCCCAAGTCTAATGACTCGATTCATTGCCTGGCAAACGCGGCCTTCGTCGCTTAATTGTGTTTGGAACTCGGCGCACCGGGTCGTAATCGGGCGCTCTAGGTAACTCAGCAACCGACAAAAACCAATTGCACCTTCTGCAAAGTGGTTGGGCTCATTTTCCCTTGGTTTCTGCGCGCTCTTTCAGTTTGCAGGAAATTTTCTTCTTAGATCGGAGGACATCATGGCGTATGGAACTGGCGAAGCTCCTAAGATGGGCGATTACGTCAAAAATAAACTGGAACAGCCCGGAACGGTCACTGCGGTTATTGCCGCGCAAGCGGGCCGTGAGCTGGTGAGCATCCGCTGGGACAACGGCGGAGTCGAGGTCCCCTTGAAAGCCGCCGAGGAATTCGCACTGATCTCCCGGAACGGCTCGTGATTGAGGAATCTGCCGCTCCTTTCTGTCCTGGATGATATGAAAATCGGCGTCGAGCGATACGCCGCTGTCGTCTTTGGCTGCGCAGGCTGCAGCGAAGACGCCGGCAGCTTCACAATATCGTCCAAATAATCCTTCGCCCTCTCGACATGCTCCAGCGCTGGGCTCCGTCTCTGACAAAAAATTTACATTGGGCCGCCCGGCCGCGTGGCAATATACCCCCTGATTCCTACACGAGCCATATTTTTGCGTTTGTTTGGCGCCGCAAGCGCGGACGTATTCACATCCACCGCCGCGGTGTCTTGAAGTGAACAGCAGTCAACAACCGGGGAGCGCAAATTACAGGCGGGAAGAAAATTCCGCACGGGGTGAACGATGAAACGCATCGCGTTTGTAGTCATTGCGATCCTGTGGTGCGCTCTGGGCGCCACCGCCCAGCAGCGCAACGTGGATACCCAGAAATCCACGCTGACCATTCACGTCGGCAAGACCGGCGCCTTCTCTGGATTCGGACACGAGCACGAAGTCCGTGCCCCCATTCACAGCGGCACCGCCGACACGGGCCCCCACGCCGCAGTCGAAATCCACGTGAACGCCCGCGATCTGCGCGTCCTCGATAAAGACGCCTCCGACAAAGATCGCGCCGACGTCCAAGCCACCATGCTCGGCCCCGATGTTCTCGATAGCGACCGGTATCCGGAAATCATCTTCAAATCCACCGCGGCGGAATCCACCGGTGAAGGCCGCTGGACGCTGCGCGGAAATCTCGCCCTGCACGGCCAAACCCACCCCGTCACCGTGCAAGTCACGATGAAAGACGGCCACTTCACGGGCGAAGCCGCCGTGAAGCAAACCGAGTTCGGCATCCAGCCCCCGGGAAAAGCAGGCGTAAGAGCAAAAGACGAAGTTGCAATCCGCTTCGACGTCCAGCTGGCGCCCTAGTCCGCAAATCAGAATCGCTTGCGAATCGTGGCCACGATCAAAACGAAGCTGCCCAGCGCGACCGCAAATGGCGCAAATGCCGAAGCACACCAGTAATTGCCGTAATGCAATTTCCTCGCAGCCAGAGTGAAGCACCCCAGCGCGGCGTCAAGACTCCCCAGACATGCCCGTTCTCTCGAACTCCAGGACCGTAGCTTGGCGCTTCGGTTGGTCAAAGGAGAAGAAGATAACAGGGTATTTTCACTCCAGCTGACTCGCCCCGGTCCGCGCTTCTGCGCACAGCGTGCACACCGGTTGCCATTCGCCGCTTCTGCAGGCAAGCTTCATCGAGCGTTCGAGCAGGTAGCCGTACAGGTAAAAGTAGGTGCGCGGTGCCCGCGTGCGGCGAAGGAGGCGACGCGGCAACGCCACACGCATTCGGGCACTCCATCCGCCGCCTGCTCCGTCACCGTCACAGCGACTGCCGGCGCGCAAACCGCCGCCACGACTATCTTCGTCGTCGTGGTTTATGTTCCCGGCGGTGGCGTACCCGTCCACACATGCTGCACGATTTGCCAGGCGCCGTTTGCCTGCCTCTTGTAGATAATTACGTAGCTGCCCTTGGATTCAATTTTGGCGCCGTTGGCGATGTTCGTTAGCTCTTCCTGAAAGTCCCCGCTGTCGTAAGCCAAGTCTCCGGATGTTTCCACTTTCTGGCTGCGCAAAGTGAGGTCGCTGTTGAAAGTGGCCATGATCGTTTGGAAGAGCGAGCGCAGCGCAGTCGAGCCGACAATGCGTTCGCCGTTAGGTTGGAGGAACGCGGCGTCCGGAGCATAAAACTTCAGAATTGCCTCGAGCTGCTTAGTGCGCAAGTCCTGCACCCAAGTTTCCCGGCACTTAGCGAGCGTTTCCAGCGTTGAAGTTTGCGGGATCGCCATGGCGTCGGCGGTGCGATAAAAAGTCGGCGCGACGATCAAAAAGACGGCCAGGAACGCGACGAGGGCGCGCCAGCAGCTGGGAACACCCAGCGATTTCGCTCGGTATACGCAAGAAATATTCATGAGCCTCCTAATCGTTGCAAACCAGGTTTTGACTTCGATCATGGCGCCGATAGTACACCCTTGAACGCCACTCGCCGAGACCGCGAAAAGTTTTACACGCCAATCCAAAAGCGGCTTCGCTGCGCGTTCTGCCCGCTGCGAAAATCAACCGCCGCCGAATATCATTTCAGATTGAAAGAGCCTTCGGCGTGGGAGTAGACTTTCGGCCCGGGGGGAGAAGTAATGCTTATCAAATGACCGATTAAAGGAGTAGCCATATGAACCGAGTCAAGCATCCCCGCACCAGCTGTTCCCCGTTCGACGCACCACGTCTCGCATTGATTGCAATCCTAATGGCGGCCACTTTTGCAGCACCGCGATCTACTGCCGCCGTCACACCGTCAGCCCAACCTGCACCAGCCGTGACCGTCTCCTCCGTCACTGTGCCACTGGCATCGTCCGGCCAACCCAATTTCGGCGCGAACGTGTACATCTTCACTCCGAGCACGCCGCAAAGCACAATTCAGGCGACCGTTGACGCAGTGGCCAGCACACAAGTCTCCAACCAGTTCGGAACGCAGCGCTACGCCTTTCTATTTGAGCCCGGCACATATGGATCCAGCGCCAACCCACTCATCTTCCAAGTCGGCTACTACACCACCGTCGCGGGCCTCGGGCTTGCCCCGGCCGACGTCACCATCAACGGCGCAATCAATGTCTCCAACCAATGCAGCGGCGGCAGTTGCACCGCGCTGGTGAATTTCTGGCGCTCGTTGTCGAACCTCACCATCAATGTGGTCACCGCGGCAGCCTGCACTTCCAGTGCCGAATTCTGGGCGGTTTCGCAAGCCTCGCCCATCCGGCGGGTGCAGATCAATGGCAACCTGTTCCTGTTCGACTATTGCAGCAATCCTGCGTTCGCCAGCGGCGGGTTCATCGCGGATTCACAATTCAGCGGCGGCGCCATCATAAACGGCGGGCAGCAGCAGTGGATCACACGGAACAGCAACATCGATAGCTGGACCAATGGCGTCTGGAACCAGGTATTCTCCGGCGTCGTCGGCGCGCCCGCTCAGTGTTTCCCGATGGTGGCGCCCTGCAGCGGACCGTACACCACACTCGCCACCAGCCCGGTCACCCGCGAGGAGCCGTACCTCTACCTTGACGCCCATGGAAACTACCATGTCTTCGTGCCGGCGGCGCAGCGCAATACGTCCGGCGCGTCGTGGGCCGCCGCAGCCACCCCCGGCTTGTCCATCCCCATCAATCGCTTCTACGTTGCGCAACCTACTGACAGCGCCGAAAAAATCAATTTAGAATTGCTGCTCGGCAAAGATCTCATCCTGACACCAGGCATCTACAACCTGGATCGCGCCATCATCGTGCCGTATCCCGACACCGTCGTATTGGGTCTGGGTATGCCCACGCTGATCCCGCAAAACGGGAATGCATCCATGAGCGTCCTCAGTTCCAGAGGCGTCCTCATCTCCGGAATCATTTTCGATGCGGGTCCGAGGAATTCGCCGGTCCTGTTGGAGGTCGGAAGTTTCCTCTCGCTGCTTGGGGGTGACGGTTCGGCCTCGGACCCCTCCGCCATCCAGGACGTGTTCTTCCGCATCGGCGGCGCGGCGGCTGGAAGCGCAACTTTCAGCCTCGTGGTTAACAGCAATAACGTGATTCTCGACGACATTTGGGGCTGGCGCGCTGACCATGGCAACGGTGTGGGCTGGACGGTCAACACCGCCGACACCGGCCTGGTCGTCAACGGGGACAACGTGACCGCGTACGGACTGTTCATCGAGCATTATCAGAGGTTCGAGGTCATCTGGAACGGCAACGGCGGGACGGACATTTTCCTGCAGAACGAAATGCCCTACGATGCGCCCAGTCAAGCGGCATGGATGGAAGCTCCCGGCGTCGATGGCTATGCGGCCTTCAAAGTCGCGAATCACATCACCCGCTTCAGCGGTTACGGACTCGGTAGTTACAGTTTCTTCAACCAGGGCATAAACATCTACGCTGCGAATGCGTTCGAGGTTCCCAGCTCACTGCCGGCGGGGAGCATGAACGATCTGCTGACGATCTTTCTTAACACGTCGGGGTCGGGTGGGATTTTGAACGTGATCAACAACACTGGTGGGTCGTCCACCATCGCCAACCCGGACACTCCGGTTACGGTGGTGAGCTACCCGTGATGGATTGACGAGTCGTTCGAATCGTTCGCTCGTGTGATTGTCTTGGCGTGTGATCGTCTGAGCATAGGCCATCAAGCCCTGCTGATTTGGGCGGGGCTTGATGGCTTCTCACGCACGCGAGGCTTCTGGCGGACGGTCCTCACGCAGCGCTTCGAACACGCGCTGCGCCTGCGCACGCGGAACCTCCGCCGCTAACTCGTCCAGACTCAGTTGCCGCAATTGCGCGACGCTGCCGAAGCGTTGCAGCAACTTTTGCGCTGTGCGCGGCCCCACGCCGCGTATCTCGGTCAGTGCCGTGCGTAGGCGTCGGCTCGATCGGCGCTGCCGGTGAAACGTGACCGCGAACCGGTGCGTCTCGTCGCGAATCTGCTGGATCAAGTGCAGCACGGGGGAATGCTTTTCGAGCACCACCGGCTCGTCCTCCCGCCCCAGCACGTAAAGAATTTCTTCCTTCTTCGCGATACTCGCCATCGGCTGGTTGATGATCGCTAGCGTGTCCAGGGACTTGGCCGCCGCGTGCAATTGTCCAATCCCGCCGTCAATCAGAATCAAGCTCGGCATCGGCTTCTTTTCCAGCTGCAGACGCCGGTAACGCCGCTCGACTGCCTCCTGCATGCTGGCAAAATCGTCGCGCAGAATTCCCGCTGCTTTCTCGGGCCCTTCCGGCATGGCTTCGCCGCGAATAATAAATTTCCGGTACTCTGATTTTTTCATGCGGCCCGATTCCCACACCACCATCGAAGCAACCGTGTCCGATCCCTGAATGTGCGAAATATCGAAGCACTCAATCCGTTTCGGCGGCTCCGGCAAACCTAGCGCCGATTCCAGCGCATCAACAATCGCTGCGGAGCTAGGCTTCAACACCCTGAAGCGCTGAATAAACGAGTGCTGGGCATTTTTTTCCACCAGCTCCAGGAACGCGTGCTTCTGCCCCCGTTGCGGATTCAAAATCTCCACGCGATGGCCTGCTTGCTCCGTCAATACTTCCTCGATCAGCGCGCAATCCTCAAATTCCATCGGCGTGTGAATATAACGCGGCAAATAAGCAGCATCCAAGTACAGCTGCTTGATCAACGACGGCAGAAATTCCTCCGGATTGAATTCCTCCATGTCCTCCCAGTAAAAATCCCGCCGGTCGACCACTTTCCCGCCGCGCAAGTGAAACAGATTCACGGCCACTTGCGGCGGCTCGGCGTACCAAGCGAGCACATCGGTGTCGTCTCCTGAAGCTGCCGCGATTTTCTGTCGCTCCTCCATCTCATTAATCGTGCGTAGCAAATCGCGATATCCCGCGGCCTCCTCGTAACGCTCCGCTTCCGAAGCACGCTGCATCCGGTCCTTCAGGCTTTGCGCCAAATCGCTGCGCCGGCCTTCCAGAAATACTCGCACGTCGCGCGCTGCCTCGCTGTAGCGCTCTTCGGTCACCAATCCCGCCACACATGGCCCCAGGCAACGGCGAATGTAGTACTGCAAACAGGGCCGAGGATGCGCGCGGCTCAAATCCACCGTGCACGAAGGCACCAGAAAATGTTTGTGAATCAGATTAACCATTTGATACGCCAGCCGCGCCGGGAAATACGGGCCGAAATAAATCGAGCCATCCTTATGCAAGCGGCGCGTCACGTAAACTCGCGGATATTTTTCAAACGCCGTGTAACGAATGTAGGGATAGGTCTTGTCATCGCGCAGCAGTACATTGAATTTTGGTTTGTGCTGCTTGATCAGATTATTTTCCAGCGCCAACGCTTCCTTCTGGTTGTCGACGACGATGTAATCAAGGTCGGCAATCTCGCGCACCAGCGACCCGGTCTTGGCGTCCTGCCAGTGCGATTCCAGAAAGTAAGACCGCACCCGGCTGCGCAGCGAATTCGCCTTGCCGACGTACAAAATCTTCCCGCCCGCGTCCTGAAACAGGTACACCCCGGGTTGCGTGGGCAATTGCGCGACTTTTTCGCGGAGATCCATGGCGGCGAGTTACAATATCCAAGACTTACAATGTCTGACCCAGGCCCGTGCCCAGCAGCATGCGCCGGACCGCGTACAACGTTCATAATAGCAAACGCTATCTAATTGCTGCAGGAGCCCGATGCATTGCAACGTGCCACATTTCGCTCTAGTCGCGCTGCTCGGAGCGACGCTGCCCACAATGTTGTTCCCAGCTCCACCGTGCTACAGCCGACAGGACCAACAGCCCGCGCAACCTGCCCCTGCACCGCAACAACAGCAACCGCCGGCCGCGACACCTCCGCGCCCGAGCTCGAACCCGGACTCGAATCCAGATTCCTCGCAAGAGTCATCGTCGAAAAGGGAGCTGCCGCCAGACGATCCCGCGCCCGCAAAGGCGCCCGCCGCTCCTCCCGCCGACGCTGCGAAAAAATCCAAGGCCGGTGTGCTGCCTCCGGAAGACGATCCCGCCTGGGATCCCTTCCACGCGCAGCAGGACATTGACGTCGGAATGTTCTATTTGCACAAAGGCGACACAGATGCCGCCATCAGCCGCTTCGAAGACGCCATCCGCCTGCGCGCCAATTTCGCCAAGCCGCGCTTATTGTTGGCAGAGTGCT
>Ga0209169_10001336_pt1 | contig 14962 bp, 10 predicted proteins | sample HubBroMetageWRM4_FD_188346 | JGI IMG/M metagenome (GOLD analysis project Ga0209169, IMG submission 188346) | Warmed soil microbial communities from the Hubbard Brook experimental Forest, New Hampshire - Hubbard Brook CCASE Soil Metagenome WRM 4... | ecosystem: Environmental > Terrestrial > Soil... | reverse complement strand
GAAGAGGCCTCGGCGGCCTCGGACCGCGCCTCAGGCGGGACGCTCCGGGACCGGGCAGAAGAGGCCTCGGCGGCCTGGGACCGCGCGCCGGGCGGGGCCGGGACGGGCACCGGGGCCTCCGTGCCGCCGGCTGGCGGACTATCACCGGTCAGCTGGGCGAGGATGCGCCGCGCGTGCGCGGGGCCGATGCCCTCGTGCAGGCGCAGCAGGCGGAACCAGGCCAGGTCATTGGCGGGGTTGGCGAGCACCCTGGCGGTCGCGAGGAAGTCCTTGACGTGCGCGGTGTCGGTGAACCGCAGGCCGCCGAACTTCACGTACGGGATCTTGCGGGCGCTGAGCTCGATTTCCAGCATGTCGCTGTGCGAGGAGGCGCGGACCAGCACCGCCTGGTCGCGCAGCGCCGCGCCGTCCTCGTGCGCGTCGAGTACCCGGGCGCAGATCTCCCTGGCCTGGGTCGCCTCGTCGTGGCAGCGGACAAGCAGCGGCAGCGTCCCCGGACCGCGGTCGCCGGTCAGCACGAGTTCCAGGCCGGGCGCGGACGGGCGGATGAGGTTGGCCAGGTCCAGCACGCCCTGCCGGGACCGGTAGTTGCGGTCCAGGCGGACGACATCGAGCCCCGGGTAATCGCCCGCGAGCTGGCGCAGGTGAGCCGGGTCGGCGCCGCGGAAGCCGTAGATGGCCTGTGCGTCGTCGCCCACGCAGGTCAGGTGCTTCCCGTCGGGCTGCAGCAGCCGGACGATGCTGGCCTGGATCGCGTTGACGTCCTGGTATTCGTCCACGAGCACGGCCTCGAACATGCCGCGCAGCACCGGCCCTGCGACCGGGTCGGCCAGCGCCGCCTGCCACAGCAGCAGCAGGTCGTCGAAGTCCAGCAGGTGCCGGGCGCGCTTGCGGGCGGTGTAGGCGCGGAACAGGCCGGACAGCTGGCTGGTGAACGGGGCACACCACGGGAAGGACGCCGTGACCACCTCGCTGACCGGCCGCCCGGTGTTCACGCAGCGGGTGTAGATGTCGGCGCACGCCGCCGCCTTCGGCGACCGCTGCCCGGTATCGGTGAGGCCATGGTCCGGGCGCAGCGCGTCGAGGATGTCGGCGGTGTCAGCCGGGTCGAGGATGGTGAACTGCGGCGGCAGGGAGAACGACTCGGCGTGCTGGCGGATGATCTTGTGCGCGATGGCGTGGAACGTGCCGCCGCAGATCCGCTCGGACCCGCCGGAGGCGGCGCGGGCGAGCATGTCGCCGGCCGCCCGGCGGGTGAAGGTCAGCAGCAGGATCCGGCTGGCCTGGATGCCCTGGCAGTCGCGCAGCCAGGCGGCCCGCGACACCAGCGTCCGCGTCTTGCCTGTGCCGGCCCCGGCCAGCACCAGCAGCGGCCCGCCCACATGCGTGACCGCCCGCCGCTGCTGCTCGTTCAGCCCGTCCAGGATGTCACGTTCATCGAACATGCATGTGAACATAACCAAATAGAGCTACGCGACTCGCACGCCGCGCCGGCGGGCATTTCCGGGCTTGCGGGGGGCGCCGACCGGCGACACCCGCCACGGCGGCCAGGGCCGCCGGGTCAGGATGTCACTTGGCGGCGGCGGTGAACACGGGCAGGTAACCGAGTTCCTGGCCGCTGGCGGTGGGATGGTAGGACGAGCCGAGCGAGAAGATGTCCACTGAGCGCAGCCAGCTGCCGGAATCGCAGAGTTCGTGGTCGCCGAAAGCGCTCTGGACGCCGGCGAAGGTGTCGCCGTTGTGCGCTGCCGCGGTCGCCAGCGCGCCGTCGATCTCGTTCGCGCCCTGGTTGAGGGCGGTCCGGTCGGCGGTGCTCAGCCCGATGCAGCTGCTGGACTTGGACAGGTCGTAGAAGTCGGGGTAACCGAGGACGACGATCCTGGCGTTGGGCGCGTCCTGCCGGATGGCCTGCAGGGTGGTGGTGAGCCTGCCCGGCAGCACATCCGCGACAAGGGTCTCGGCGGCCGAGACGGCCTTCAGGCATGAACTGGTCGGCAGGAGCACGCAGGTCGTCATGACACCGGTAAAGCCGACGTCGTTGCCGCCGATCGTGATGCTGACCAGCGTGGTCCGGGAGCTGAGCGCCGATAGCTGGCCGCTGACCACGCTGGCCGTGGTCGCGTTGGAGCAGGCCTCCGAGACGAACGAGGCGGGATGGTTGGCGTCGGCCCATTGCTCCGGATAGGCGTTCGTGCTGCGGTCACAGCTTCCGCTTGAGGAGATGTAATCCCCCGCGCCGACTCCCGAGGAGTAGGAATCACCGAGCGCTACATAGTTGGCGGCGGGGGCCGCGTTGGCGGCAGGCGAGGCGGCCACGGCCGCGGCTAGGCCGACGGCAGTGGCAGCGGCAACCACTGCACCAGAAAAAATGTACAAAACGCGCACAATTCACCCCGCCCGGGTTGAGAAAGGCCCTGAATTCGCATGGACTGCTCTTCTCCTATCACGGGTCGGGCGGTGAATTCAATCGGTTACACGTAAATCACCTATTGTGACAGCTGTGGCGAATGCCCGATTAGCAGGTCAGCGGGGCGTCGCAGCGGACCGTTCGGTGAGCCACTGCCCGTTCGGAATAAATGGGGTTTTAAGGGTTCTTGCGGGCTCGGAGCAGCTCGCGGGCGATGACGAGCTGCTGGATCTGGCTGGTGCCCTCGTAAATGCGGAACAGGCGCACGTCGCGGTACAGGCGCTCGACCGGGATGCCGCGGATGTAGCCGGAGCCGCCGTGGATCTGGACCGCGCGGTCGGCGATCCGGCCGACGGCCTCGCTGGCGAAGTACTTCGCCGCCGACGGGGCGAGCCGCCGGTCGGCGCCCGTGTCGTACTGCACCGCGGCGTCAAGGACCAGTGCCCGGGCCGCCATGTACTCGGTCTGCGAGTCCGCCAGCATGCCCTGGACGAGCTGGTACTCGCCGATCGGGTGGCCGCCCTGGGAGCGCTCGGCAGCGTAGGCGACGCTCTCGTCGACGAGCCGGGCGGCGACGCCCACGCACATCGCCGCGATGACCAGGCGCCCGTGCGCGAGGCTCCGCATCGCGGTGGCGTAGCCGGCCTGAGGCTCCTCGCCGACCAGCGCGTCCCGCGGCACCCGGGCCTCGGCGAATATCACGTCGGCGGTCCAGGCGCCGGCCTGGCCCATCTTGTGGTCACGCGCCGCCACGGTGACTCCCGGGGTGCCTGCGGGCACGATGAAGACCCCGATGCCCTTGCCGGGCGGTGCCTGCGGATCGGTGCGCGCGAACACCATGAAGACGTCGGCCGCCGGGGCGTTGGTGATGTAGCGCTTGAGGCCGTCGATGACCCAGCCTCCATCCCCGTTGACGGCCCGCGCGGTCGTGGTCAGCCGGCTCGGGTCCGATCCCGCGTCCGGTTCGGTCAGCGCGAACGATGCGACCACCTCGCCGGAGGCCAGCCGGGGCAGCCAGTGCTCGCGCTGCTGCCCGGTGCCCGCGAGGACCAGCACCTGGCCGGCGATCCCGTTGTTGGTGCCGAACAGCGACCGGAACGCCGGGCTCGTGTAGCCGAGCTCAATCGTCACCCGGACCTGCTGCTCGACCGAGAGGCCGAGGCCGCCGTACTCGCTGGGCAGCGCGTAGCCGTACAGGCCCATCTCTTTCGCCTGCGCGATCAGCCGGGACGGTATCTCGTCGGATTCGTCGATGCCCGCCTCGGCCGGCATCACCTCACGCCTGATGAAATCGCGCAACAGCTTCAGCAGCTGATCGAACTCCGCCTGGGTCACCATGAGCGCGACCTTAACCCGCCCCGGGCGGGAGGGGGAAGGGGCCCGGCGGTCAGCTATCGTCGGGATGTATATGGACGAAGTGAACCTGGCACGGCAGGCCGAGCTTGCGCTGGAGCGGCAGGGCGACTACGACTCGCTGTTCTTCGAGGGCCAGTGGCATACCAGCGGCTCGCTCGCCGACCGCGCGGCGAGGTTCGCGGCCGGGCTGGCCGGCCTCGGCGTCCGCCCCGGGGACCGGCTGCTCGTGCTGATGGCGAACTGCCCGGAGGTCCTGGTTACCTACAGCGCGGCCTGGCGGGCCGGCGCGGCGGTGACCCCGCTGATCTTCCTTGTCAGCGAGGAGGAGCTGCGGAACGCGCTGGTGGACTCCGGCGCGGTCGGCGTGATTACCACGGCGGAGTTCCTGCCGAAGGTCTCCGCGGCGCTGGCCGGGGCGCCCGGAGTGCGCTTCGTCGTGGTCGCGGGGGGCGCCGGCCAGGCCGCCGCCGGCGGGGTCCCCGCGCTCGACTTCGCCGAGGTGGCCTCGGCCGAGCCGGGGCCGATCGTGGACCGGTCCGGGACCGACCTGGCCGCGCTGCTCTACACCGGCGGCACGACCGGCAGGTCCAAGGGCGTCCCGCTGAGCCACGCGAACCTGTTCTGGTGCGGGTCGGCCGCGCATCAGGCCTCGGCCCGCAAGGTGATGACCACCGCCGTGCTGCCCCTCCCCCTGGCGCATGCCTACGGGCTGCTGGTGTTCGTCGGCGGCCTGCACAGGGACGAGGGCGCCAGGACCATCCTGATGCGCTGGTTCGACCCGGCAGGCTGGGTCAGGCTCGCCGAGACCCACCGGGCGGAGGGCAGCGCGCTGGTGCCCTCGATGATCCAGATGCTGCTCGGCCAGCCGCTTGAGCAGGCCGACCTGTCATCGCTGATCGCCGTCTCGTCCGGGGCGTCGCCGCTGCCCGAGGAGGTCCGCAGGGAGTTCGAGGCCCGTGTCCCCTCCGCGGCGATCTACGAGGGCTACGGCTGCACGGAGTCGGCGACGCTCATCTCGGCCAACCCCATCGACGCGCGGCGCGTCGGCAGCGTCGGACTGCCGGTCCCCGGCTGCGAGGTGTCCATCCGCGACGACGCCGACCTGGAGGTGCCTGCGGGCCAGGACGGGGAGATCTGCGTGCGGTCGCCAGGCGTGATGACCGGGTACTGGCACACGCCGGATTCGGCCAGCGCGGTGCTGGCGGGCGGCTGGCTGCACACCGGCGACATCGGCCACCTGGACGCCGACGGCTACCTGTACGTCGTGGACAGGAAGAAGGACCTGATCCTGCGGGGCGGCTTCAACGTATTTCCGCGCGACGTCGAGGAAGTGCTCGTCGGCCACCCGGCGGTCGCGCAGGCCGGGGTGGTGGGACGGCCGGATGCCCGGCTCGGCGAGGAGGTGGTCGCGTTCGTGTCGCTGCGCGAAGGCGCCTCCGCGACTCCCGGCGAGCTCATCGAGCACGCCAGGCGGCACCTGGCCGCGACCAAGTACCCGCGGGAGATCACGATCGTGCCCGCCATCCCGCTGACCAGCGTCGGCAAGCTCGACCGCAAGAAGCTGCGGACCTGGCCCGCGCCCGCGCCCGCGCCGGCTGGCGCCGAAGGCGTACCGGCGAGCTAGCCGGCCTGGGCCGGCAGGATCTGGCCGGTGACCTCGCCGAAGCCGACCCGCGCGCCGCCGGCGCCGGGCGCCGTGGCGCCGATCGTGACCTCGTCCCAGTCCTCGAGGTAGGCCCGCACCGACCCGTCGGCGAGGGTCAGCGGCTCCGCGCCGCCCCAGCTCAGCTCGAGCAAGCAGCCGCGGTCGTCCCGCTCGGGACCGCTGACCGTGCCTGAGGCGTAGAAATCGCCGGTGCGCGTCGAGGCGCCGTTAGCCGTCATGTGCGCCAGCATCTGGGCCGGCGTCCAGTACATGGTGGCGAACGGCGGCCGCGATACCACCTGCCCGTTCAGCCGGACCTCCAGGCTGAGGTCCAGGCCCCAGTTGCCCACGTCGGCCAGGTACGGCAGCAGTTCGGCCTGGCGCGGCGGCGGGCTGACCCGGGCGTGCTCCAGCGCTTCGAGCGGCACGACCCACGGCGAGATCGACGTGGCGAACGACTTGGCGAGGAACGGGCCGAGCGGTGTCGTCTCCCAGGCCTGGATGTCGCGGGCGGACCAGTCGTTGACGAGGAACGCCCCGAACACGTGGTCGGTGAACTTGGCCACGGTCACCGGCACGCCGAGCGGCGAGCCCGCGCCGACCACGAACCCGACCTCGGCCTCGAAGTCAAGCCGCCGCGACGGCCCGAACTCCGGCCCCGCCTCGTCCGGCTCCTTGCGCTGCCCGCACGGGCGGGTGACCCGCGTGCCGGAGAGCACCACCGTGCCCGCCCGGCCGTGGTAGCCGACGGGCAGGTGCCGCCAGTTGGGCGCGAGCGGCTCCGCCGAGCCCGGCCGGAACAGCAGCCCGGCGTTGGCCGCGTGGTAGGGGTTGGCGAAGAAGTCCACGTAGTCGCCCACCGTGAACGGCGGGTGCAGCCGCACCTCGGACAGCGGGAACATGGCCGGCTCGATGGCACGGCGGTGCCCCTCGCCGGTCAGCTTCTCGGTGATCCGCGCCCGCACCTCGGTCCACCGGGCCCGGCCCTGCGCCATGAACGCGTTCAGCGACGGCTTGCCGAAGACCGGGTCGCCCAGGGCCGACGACAGGTCAAGGACCCAGTCGCCGACCCTGACTCCGACCGTGGGACTTCGCGGGCCCCTCGGCTGTCCGTTGCCGACCGAGAACACGCCGTAGGGCAGGCAGTCCAGCCCGAATCCCGAGTCGGGCGCAAGCTCCAGCCAGCTCATGGTCCCTCTCTGTCTCAGGCCTCCTCGCCGGCCAGATGACGCAGGCTCTCACCGACATAGATCTGCCGTGGCCTGGCGATCTTCTGCTCCGGGTCGGCGGCGCCCTCCTGCCACTGGGCGAGCCAGCCGGGCATCCGGCCGATCGCGAACAGCACGGGGAACATCGCCACCGGGAAGCCCATGGCCTGGTAGATGATGCCAGAGTAGAAGTCCACGTTCGGGTACAGCTTGTGGCTGATGAAATAATCGTCCTCAAGCGCGATCCGCTCGAGCTCGAGCGCGATGTCGAGCAGCGGGTTGCGCCCGGTGACCTCGAACACCTCGTCGGCGACGCCCTTGATGATCGTCGCGCGCGGGTCGAAGTTCTTGTACACCCGGTGACCGAACCCCATCAGGCGCAGTTCGCCGCTCTTGACCCGCTCGATGTACGAGGGCACGTTGTCGACGGAGCCGATCTCCTCGAGCATGTTCAGCACCTGCTCGTTCGCGCCGCCGTGCAGCGGGCCGTAGAGGGCCGCCGCGGCCGCGGCCGCCGCCGAGTACGGGTCGACCTGGGAACTGGCCACGCTGCGCATCGCGTTGGTGGAGCAGTTCTGCTCGTGGTCGGCGTGCAGGATGAGCAGCACGTCGATGGCGTGCTCGAGGACCGGGTCCGGCTTGTACTTGGGCTCGGTCATCCGCCGCATCATGTTGAGGAAGTTGCCGGCGTAGGACAGGTCGTCGTCGGGATACGCGTACGGCAGGCCCAGGGCGTGCCGGTAGGCGAAGGCGGCCACCGTGGGCATCTTGGCGATGAGCCGCACCACCTGATCGTCCCGGACGGCCTTGTCGTGGACGTTCTTGGCCTGCGGGTAGAAGGTGGACAGCGCGGCGAGCGTGCTGACGAGCATGCCCATCGGGTGCGCGTCATAGTGGAAGCCGTCGATGAACTTCTTGATGTTCTCGTGTACGTAGGTGTGCTGGGAAATCTCCCGGGCCCAGGCGGCCGACTCGTTCTTGTCGGGCATCTCGCCGTTGAGCAGCAGCCAGGCCACGTCCAGGAAGGTGGCGCGGTTGGCTAGTTCCTCGATCGGGTAGCCGCGGTAGCGCAGGATGCCCTTGTCGCCGTCGATGAACGTGATGGCACTGCGGCAGCTCGCGGTGTTCTGGAAGGCCGGGTCGTAGGACAGGAGTCCGAAATCGTCATCTGATGTCTTGATCTGCCGTAGGTCGATCGCGCGGATGGCGCCGTCGACTATGGGGAGCTCGTAGCTGCGGCCAGTTCGGGAGTCAGTGACACGCAGCATGTCATTCGTGGTCATGTCTAGACCATAGGCGGTATTGGCCGTAACTCGACAGACCCTAGAATCACGTGTCTCAGTTGATGATCCTCAGCCCACCTGGATAAGGCGTAGTGCACCGAAGGCGGCGTCAGCCAGGGGGTGGTATACCGGAACGGGCAGGAAATGAGAAAGCCGGTGGAGTGTGTCCGTGGACGCGGAGGAGAGCCTTCTCGGCAAGGTCGGGCGGGTCACGGTCTCCATCCCGGTGGGCGGGCCCGGCGAGGTGCTGCTGTCCGTGCGCGGCGGCACCGAGGCCTTCGCGGCGTGGTCCGATGAGCCGATCGCGCGGCACAGCCGGATCGTGGTGGTCGACACGATGTCGGCTCGCTCCGTGTTCGTTACCCCGCTGTCCCAGTAGCCACCAGGAACCCCCGAGGGGAGCCCGTCATGCTTTTCTGGCACGTCCCCGCGCCGAACGAGGCGCTGCTGATCTCAGGTTCCAAGCGGCGCAATGACGAGACGCAATTCCGCATCGTCACCGGGCACGGTACCTTCGTACTCCCGGTGAAGCAGAAGGCCCGCGTGCTCTCGCTCGCCCTGCGGGAAGCGGAGATCCTCGAGGAGTGCATCACCAACCAGGGCATCCGGCTGAGGGTCCGGGCCGTGGCCGCGTTCAAGGTGGGCGACGACCAGGCCTCGATCGCGAACGCGGCGCGCCGGTTCCTGTCCGAGCAGGATCGGATGGAGGTCCTGGTCGGCCGGGTGTTCGCCGGCCATCTGCGGTCCATCATCGGCGGGCTCACCGTCGAGCAGATCATCAGGGAGCGGGACCGCGTCGCCCAGGAAGTCAAGGACGGCAGCCACGCCGAGATGGAGAAGCTCGGCATCGTGGTGGACGCACTGGAGATCCAGGAGATCGAGGACGCCTCGGGTTATATCAACAACCTCGCCGCCCCGCACTCCTCCGCCGTGGCCAGCCAGGCCCGTATCGCGAAGGCCAAGGCCGATCAGGAGGCCACGGAGCGCGAGCTGGCCGCGGAGGCCATGAAGGCTCAGTTCGAGCGGGATGTGGCGATCAAGCGGGCGGGCTTCCTGGCCGAACGGGAGGAAGCCGAGGCGCGCGCCGCGCAGGCAGGCCCGCTGGCGCAGGCGCAGGCGTCGCAGGAAGTCATCCAGGTGCAGACGATGCTCGCGCAGCGGCAGGCCGAGCTCGCGGCCCAGCGCCTCGAGGCCGAGGTACGCCGCCCGGCGGACGCGGAAGCCTACCGGAAGCGCACCCTGGCCGAAGCCGACCGGGACCAGGCCAGGTTCGCCGCGGAGGCGGAGGCATTCAGCAAGCGGGCCATCGCCGAGGCCGAGGCCGAGGCGAACAGGGCCAGGGCCGCCTCGCTGCGGGAGGGCAACCAGGAGCTCATCGCCGCCAACCACCTCATCGAGATCCTGCCCGCCCTCGTCGAGGCAGCCGCCCGCGGCCTCTCCGACTCCAACCTCACCATCCTCAACGGCACCCAGGGTGTCAGCGAAGTCGTCACCGGCCTGGTCGGGCAGGGACTCTCGATCCTGGACGCGCTGAAGAAGTCCGCCGCCGTCACCGGCAACGGCGCGCCGCCCGTTCTGCCCCCGGAATAGCCCCCGGAACGTGGTCTCGCGCGAGGAGATCCGCCCCGCGGAACGCGGCTCACCAGACCTGGTGGGCTACCTCGGCTACCAGTTCTAGCTTGCGCTCCTGGGTGTCCTCGGTGATGAGGTTGCCGCCGATGGAAACCGGCGAGAAGCCGCACTGGGTGGACAGGGCCAGCCGGTCCAGGCCGACGTACTTCGCCGCCTCGTTGATCCGGGCGATGAGCGAGTCCGGCGGCTCCAGTTCGCCGACCTTGCTGCTCACCAGGCCGAGCACGACCACCTTGTCGTCGGGCACCTTGGCCAGCGGCTCGAAGGAGCCGGAGCGCTCGTCGTCGTACTCGAGCAGGAACACGTCGTAGTTGGGCGAACGTCCGAACGCCGCCTCGGCGGTGAAGTCGTAGCCGCCGGTGGCGATCCACTTGCTCTGGTAGTTGCCCTTGCAGATGTGCAGGCCGAACGTGACCCCGGGCACGTCGGCGACGGAGTTGATGATGTCCATGCCCTCGGTGAGCGTGCGCTCGGTGGGCATGCCGAGCGACTCGCGCAGCGCGCGGTTCTCCGGGTCGACCAGCGTGCCGAGATCGGGTGAGTCGATCTGGATGTAGGTGCAGCCGAGCCGGGCGAGTTCCTGCGCCTCCTCGCGGAGGATCGCGGCGGCGTCGGCGAACATCTCGAACGGGTCGGCGTAGGCCGGCCGGGAGCGTTCCGGTGACCAGGCCGAGTACATGACAAGCGGGCTGGGCATGGTGATCTTCACCGGCACGTGCGCGCGGGCGCGGGCGTAGCTGAACTCCTCGACGGTCATCATCCGGTGCGGCCGGAGCCTGCCGGTGACGCTGACCGGCGAGTGCCAGTCCCAGATCTCGCCGTCCGCGCCGTGGAAGGTCACCGGCGCGCCCGGCGTCATCTCGACCCCGTCGAGGTCCCCGAGCAGGTGGTCGAGGAAGGAGAAGCGGCGCAGCTCACCGTCGCTGACGACATCGAGCCCGCAGCCCTCCTGCATGGCGATCGCCTGGTCGACGGCGCGGTCCTCGATCTGCTTGAACTCCGCCGCGGTGATCCGGCCGTCGGCCAGGGCGGCGCGCGCCTGCGACAGGTAGCGGGGACGCAGCAATGAGCCGATCACGTCGGCGTGAAAGATGCCCGGCATTGTCATCCTCCTGGTCCTCGGTTTGGCTACCTCTCTGCGTACACCGGGCTGGGGTCGCCCGAAAGGGCGGCGGATGACGGACTTGCGGTCTTGGCGGCGGCCACAACCGGGCCGGCCCGCCGCGTCACGCCGAGCACAAATCAACGGGATGTCAGGGGCTTGTCAGCGGCGTCAGCGTGATCTGGGCCTGCTGTCAGGGCGGCCCCGCATGGTGGCGTTATGACGTACTCGATAGTTACCGAAGGCCTGGTCAAGCGGTTCGGGGAAACCACCGCGCTGGACGGGATCGATCTCGCGGTCCGCACGGGCTCGGTGTTCGGCCTGCTGGGACCGAACGGCGCAGGCAAGACAACCGCGGTCCGGATCCTCGCCACGCTGATGAGCCCCGACGCGGGGCGCGCCGCGGTCTGCGGGCACGACGTGGTCAGCCACGCCCACCAGGTCCGCCAGCTCACCGGTCTGACCGGGCAGTACGCGTCGGTGGACGAGACGCTCACCGGCACCGAGAACCTCGTGCTCATCGGGCGGCTGACCGGCCAGGCGCGGCCGGCGGCACGGAGCCGGGCGCGGGACCTGCTGGCCGCCTTCCGGCTCACCGACGCGGCCGACCGCGCGGTCAAGACCTACTCCGGCGGCATGCGCAGGCGCCTGGACCTGGCCGCCAGCCTGGTCAGCAGGCCGCGGGTGCTGTACCTGGACGAGCCGACGACCGGGCTCGACCCGCGCAGCAGGAACGAGATGTGGGACGTGGTCCGCGGCCTGACCGCGACCGGGGTCACCGTGCTGCTCACCACGCAGTACCTGGAGGAGGCCGACCAGCTTGCCGACGAGATCGCGGTCATCGACCACGGCACGGTGATCGCCACGGGCACGCCGACCGAGCTCAAGGACCGCACCGGCGCGCTGACCCTCAGCGTCCGCCCGGCCCGCCCGGCGGACGTGCCCGCGGTGACGGCGGCGCTCGCCGCGTTCACCCACGCCGAGCCCGAGGTCCGCGACACGACCGTTACCGCCCCGGTGGGCGAGGAGGACGTGATGCCCGCCGTGGTGCGCAGGCTCGACGACGCGGGCATCCGGGTGGCCGAGCTCACCCTGCGTGGATCCAGCCTCGACGAGGTGTTCCTCACGCTGACCGGCCACAGGTCCGAAGAACTCGAAGGGAGCGCGGCATGACCACGGAAAGCACCGTGCTGGACGGTACGGTCCTGGACTATCCGGTATCCGGAGACGAGGCGTCGCTCACGCCGCGGGTCGGGCCGGTCGAGGGGCTGCGGCAGACGCTGTCGCTCGCCTGGCGGACGCTGGTGCAGATCAAGCACAACCCGGCCGAGATGATCGACTTCAGCGTCCAGCCGGTGATGTTCCTGCTGCTGTTCACCTACGTGTTCGGCGGCGCTATCGGGGGCTCGCCGCACGCGTACCTGATGTTCGCGCTGCCCGGCATCATCGTGCAGAACTCGCTGTTCACCACGCTGAACACGGCGACAGGCCTGTCCACCGACCTGGAGAAGGGGTTCTTCGACCGGCTTCGCTCGCTGCCGATCGCCAGGTTCGCGCCGCTGGCAGGCCGGATCGTGGCCGACCTCGCCAAGCAGGCCTGGGCCCTCGCCATGCTGCTAGGCCTCGGCTACATCCTCGGGTTCCGCGTCGGCACCAACCCGCTCGCCGTGCTTGCCGCGGCCGCACTGGTGCTCGTCTGCACGCTGGCGGTGTCCTGGGCGCTGGTGCTTGTCTCCATGCTGGCCGCCAACCCGGAGAAGGTGCAGATCTTCGGCTTCGTGGTGCTGTTCCCCATCACGTTCACTTCCGACGCGTTCGTCCGCACCGCTTCCATGCCCGGCTGGCTGCAGGCCTGGTCCAAGGCGAACCCGGTGTCGCTGATCGCCGACGCGATGCGCGGCCTGATGGTGTCGGGCCCGGCCGCCAGGCCCGCCGTCGAGTCACTGCTCTACGCGGCCGCGTTCACCGCCGTGTTCGCCCCGCTGGCCGTCCGGGCCTTCAAGCGCCGGGTATGAGGCCGACCAGCCGGCCAGTGTGTCCAGCGTGACGCACTGGCCGCGCTGGTAGGCGTCGTCATACCGCGCGTCACCCAGCGCCGCACGTGCTTCTGCCGAGACCCTCTCTTCATCTTTTTCTACCGAACGGTCAGTGGTTCCACGGATCGCCAGGCTGGCACCGAGCAGTTCGGCGGCCCTGCCCGGGTAGGCCTCGAGCAGCGCGAGATCGGCGAGGCCGATCAGTACGGCCCCGATCACCGGCGCGTCAGCCGTCAGCCGCGCCGCGGCCAGCGCCTCGGCGTGCCAGCCGCGGGCGGCGTCCATGTCGCCCGCGGCGCCGGCCAGGTAGCCGAGCCCGCTGGCGACCCTCGCGTACAGGTGCCGTTCCAGGCTCGCGGGCCCGGTCAGGTCCACGGCCCGCAGCAGCTGAGCCCGCGCGACATCCGGCTGTCCGTCCAGCCGCGCCATGTCGCCGGCCGTGTACGCCGCCAGGGCGAGGACCTGGGGCAGCCCGATCCGTTCGGCGCTGTGCTGCACGGCGGCAAGCTCGGCCCTCGCCGTATCCCCTTCGCCGAGCAGCCAGCGCTCATGCGCGCCGAGCAGCCGCAGGCTCAGCTCGTCATCTACGGTGCCGAGCTCGGCGGCCAGCTCGGCGGCCTGCAGGTAGTGGCTGACCGCGGCGGCGTACTCGCCCCGCATGCTCTCCAGCATGGCCAGGCCGCCGAGCGCGGTCGCGCGGCCCCACCGGTCCCCGAGCGCCTCGAATATCCCCGCCGCGACGAGGAAATCCTCCTCCGCCTCGGCGTGGTGGCGGCCGTAGTTGACCGTCACGTGCCCGCGGAGCACTCTCCCTGCGGCGCTGACCCACGGCTCGGGATCGGCCACCGCGTCGTCAAAGGCACCGGGCGGCACCGGCCCGTTCCCGCTGAAAAAAGCCCCGAAGTGGGCGCCGACCGGGCCGACCACCCGGATCACAGGATCCTGCGGGTCGGGTATCGCCGCCGCGAGTTCGGCGGCCCTGGCGAACCATGCCTCGGCCCGGTCCCTGCGCGGCGTCTCGACCGCCAGCAGCCCCCCAACCACGTACGCCACCGCCAGTTGTTCCACGTCTCGTCCCGTTGGCGCTCGCTCGCCGCGGGGGACCTCGACCGCGTCCGCGATCAGGTCGGCGCCCTCGACCTTCATGCTGCGCAGGAGCCAGTACCAGCTGAAGGCGGCGGCAAGCCCGACCGCGGTCCGCCCGTCGCCTGCCGCGACCGCGGCGCGGATGGCCGCGTGCACGTTGTCCTGGTCGCCGGTAAGCCTGCGGAGCCAGTCCAGCTGCTCGGCGCCGCGCAGGTGATCCGCGCCCGCCTCGGCCACGCCGGTGAAGTACCGCGCGTGCGCCTCGCGCAGCGTGTCCTGCTCCCCCGCCTCGGTCAGCCGATCCTGGCCGTAGGCCCTGATGATCTCCAGCATCCGGTACCGTGCCCCGTCCGGCCCGTGCCGCACGGTGAGCAGGGACTTGTCCGCGAGCGCGGTCAGCAGGTCGAGCACCTGGCCCGCGGCCAGGCCGACCTGGTCGCCTTGCCCGGCTTGCCAAGCGGGGCCCGCGCAGACCTGCTCGGCCGCCTCGAGCGTCGCGCCGCCGGTGAACACGGAGAAGCGGCGCCACAGCATGCGCTCGGCGTCGTCGAGCAGGTCCCAGCTCCAGTCGACGACCGCGCGCAGCGTCTGGTGCCGGGGCGCCGCGGTACGGCTGCCGCCGGTCAGCAGCCGGAACCTGTCGTCGAGGCGGGCCGCGACCTGCTCGGGGGCCATGGTTCGCAGCCGGGCCGCGGCAAGCTCGATGGCCAGCGGCATGCCGTCAAGCGCGCGGCAGATCCGCGCCACGGCGGGCGCGTTGGCACGCGTCACCTCGAAGCCGGGAAGCACGGCGCGGGCCCGCTGGGCCAGCAGCCGGACCGACGCGTAGTCCGCTACGGCGGCCGTCCCTCCGTCGCTTATCTCGCCGTCACTCGCGGCCTGCCCGGCCGGGGATACCACTGCTCGTTCGGCATAAATCAAGGACGATACGGCGGGATCGGGCGGGAGCGTCAGCGGGCCTACGGCCCACAGCGCCTCGCCGGTGATGGCCAGCGGCTCGCGGCTGGTGGCCAGGATGCGCATCCGCGGGCAGGCGGCAAGGATCCGGTCCGCCAGGTCTGCCGCGGCGCCGACCAGGTGCTCGCAGTTGTCAAGGACGAGCAGCGCCTGCCTGGCGGCCAGCGCGGCAAGCAGCCTGCCGAGCGCGCCGGCCTGCTCGTCCGCCGCCGCGGCCAGCGCGGATGCCGTCCTGCGCGTGTGCAGCAGG
>Ga0209169_10001335_pt1 | contig 14964 bp, 10 predicted proteins | sample HubBroMetageWRM4_FD_188346 | JGI IMG/M metagenome (GOLD analysis project Ga0209169, IMG submission 188346) | Warmed soil microbial communities from the Hubbard Brook experimental Forest, New Hampshire - Hubbard Brook CCASE Soil Metagenome WRM 4... | ecosystem: Environmental > Terrestrial > Soil... | reverse complement strand
CCTGATCTGTGAGCGGGCGAAACGGCGGGCTGTAGATGCCTGCGACGGTAATGCCATATCGCCGGTTCAGTTTTTGCGCGAGATCTTCGGCAACGCCGGGCGCGCCGCCATAAAAGAAGTGGCGATAACGCGAACCGGTCTGCTCGCAAAACGTTTGCATCAGTTCCGCTCCGGTGACGCGGCGCTGGATAGGAATCTTGTGCCAGCGTGCGAGCCAAACCAGCGGCATTCCGTCTGGAACGACCAGGCCCGCCTGATTGATGATCCCTCGCAGGTTCGGGTCACGCAAAGCTTCGCTGACGCCGTGCATGCCGGTGACGGCGACGTAATTTCCGCGCGAGCCGCTCGAGATCCAATCCTGAATTTGAGCGATCGCGTCGCCCATCTTCACGGCATCCACGCGAATCCCCACGACCTTGTAGTTGGGGCGCTTGAGAGTTGTTTGCATCGTTGTGGTCGCAGTGGTGACGGTGATCATCGTTTAGTTTACCGGATGCCTCGAGAACCTGTGGTTTTCAGGCTGGGCGAAGGAATGCTGCGCGGCTGCATTTCCGTCCCTTTCGACCGGATTGCGTGTTGATCGGGAACGTATGTTCACGCCGCCACAACCTTTTGAAAAATGTCCATAAGATCCTGATAACTGCGCTCGCGCGAATATTTTGTCTCCACGATTTCCCTGGCGCGCCTGCCCATGCGGTCCGCTTCGAAGGGATGAGCAAACATGTAACGGACCTTTTCGGCGATTTCCGTGGCATTGCCGGCGGTGAACAGCAGCCCTGTTTCTCCTTCCGAAACGATGGACGGAAGGCCGCCCATGCGCGAAGCGACGATTGGTTTTGCCGCGGCGAAACACTCCAGCGCGACGACCGGAAAATTCTCATACCATTCCGAAGGAATAACCGCGAAAAGCGCCCTGCTGAGCAATTCCGATTTTTGAGCTCCGGACAGGAATCCAACCAACTCGACGTTGTCGAGCCCCTTGTCGCGAATGAATTGCTGCAACTCAGCTTCCATCGGACCGGTACCCGCGATTTTCAATCGGGCGGGCGCGGCTTGTTCGAAGGCCCGCAGCAGAGTCAGCAGGCCCTTTTCAGGTGACAAGCGTCCGAAGTAGACGGCATACGGCCGCGCTTCCGGGGCGGGGCCCGGCAGGAGCGGCAACGCGTCTATCGAATTTGGGCGAAGGAACAATTTGTTGGCTGGCACGCCCGCTTCCAGAAACTTCGTACGGTAGAATTCGTTTAGGCAAATAAAAGCAGAGATTTTATCCAGCATATTGGCGAAACGATTTACACCGAGCGTGAAGGCGTAAAGTCCGCTTAAAAAATAGTTATTGCGGTAGCAGCAATGAACGACTCCGTGCAAATAATTCCCGCCCTTGCAGCGCTCGCAAACTTGGCCTTCGGTGTAGAACAGGCCGTTCGAGCAGAGCGGCCGAGAATCGTGCACGCACTGAACCACCGGGATTCCCAAGGCGTGCAACACGTGATAAATCGCCGGCGAAATCAGCGGATAAATATTGTGGACGTAAGCCAGGTCGGGCCGATTCGCCGCCACCAGAGATTCCAGATCGCGCGCCGTGCGCCGGGAGTATACGGTGTCTGCGATGAAGCGGGCCTTGCGCGCGAGGCCGAAATTCTTGATTTCGTCGTTCTTGCGCGAGTAAAAAATCACGTCGTGGCCGTGGCGTTCGAGCATTTCACGTTCGGCCAACGCGACGGCATCCTGCCCGCCAAACTGCTGGAAAAAAGTATGGGCCAACAGGATCTTCAAAGCGGCATCCCCGCTTCCGCTGCCCGATCCTCCGTGTAGCTCAGGTTGAAAAAATTCGAGACTGCGCCCAGGCGCCTGAATTTACGGGGCGGCACACATCCCCGCGAGATCAACCGACGGTTGGTCGAAAGTGGAATGCTGGTCCTGGCCTGTCGAGGACTTCCACTCGTCGAAGGCGACATTGCGCGTCTTATGCCCCGGCCCGCCCGGATCAAGCACAAAAACATTTTTGTCGGTGGGGTGGTACCAGGCATTGGAATCCGAAGAAAAGGTCTCCAGAAACTGGGTAGGAGAACCGGGCGGAGGCGGGAACCTCTTGATGAGCCCTTGTTTGTCTTTGTCGCCGACAATCGTGTTTTGCGACAGCGTCCAATGAATCGAGGAAGCCGTGTACGGAGCGCCAGTCTCCCAATCGTGGTCGCTGCGGAACGGGTTTCGTTCGTCGATGAAAACCTGTGCGCCGCCGTTGGCGTACAGCAAATTGCCCGTGAGCGTGACATTCTGAGTGGCAAAAGAGAGGACACCTTCGCGGCCATTGTTGCAGAGTTTTGAGTTCTTGACGGTGATCGGGCCCTGATTCGCTTCGAGGAAAACGCCGTTAATCTCGTTGCGGCACAGATAGGACTCCTCGACGACGATGTTGGAATTGTCGCTGTCGAACCACAAACCCATCGTCTGATTCGCGACGGCTCTAAAGTTCTTGAAAGTGGAGTTGTGCGTGCGCATGAGTTTCGCGCCACCGTTTTCGAAATAATAGAACTTTCCCAGCGCGCCGCGCCAATTATTATAGGAAGTTTCCATGTCCTCAAACGTGATGCCGGTTAGCTGATGGCCGATGAAACCGGCCGAGCCGTTGTGGCTGGAAACAGTTCGCCGAATGATGGAATTTGTGGAGTTGAAAAGCTTCAAGCCGTCCCAGTTGTTCCATTGAAACGAAGAATCTTCGACCAACACATTCGAGCCGTCCCAGATTTCCACGGCGCCCGCCGATACACAGGAACTGGCCCCGATGAAGGAAAGCCCGCGAATCGTCAGATGGGAGACTCCATGGGAGTCGAGCAATCTTGGGCGTGTTGAGATCTCGATCGTGGCGCTGGTGGCGTCGATTCCCGACGCAGGGCGAATCACGGCCCGGCCGTTTGCTTCGTCAATGAAAAAACTTCCCGCCGGAAGATTATCGCCGCTCAGAGCCGGAGCCAGCGCAGAACCATTCACGAAAATCATCTCGCGACGTCGCACGATGTCAGTGAGCGGCGGCCAATTCGGAGGAAGGTTGCACGGTCCCGAATGATACGGCCACGGATGCACATATTGTCCCGCCGCCGCCGGGTCCGGCTGCCATCCCGCCCACACATCGGCGCCGGAAAGGATTACGGCGCCAGGCGATGCGGGTTCGAAACTAATTCCGCCATCGGAGGGCCGCGCCTTACTGAGCAACGAAATGCTTTCGCGATAGGTTCCGGGCTGGATCAAGATCTGAGTTTTCTTGTTTGCTTGATAATTGGAGAGCGCCAATTGAGCAGCTCTGGCAATTGTCTTGAGCGGCCTTGCCGAGGTGCCGGGGTTGGAATCAGCTCCGCCCACGGAATCGACATAAAGAGTGTTATTGATCTGAGCCGCTCGGGCCCCTAGCGTTGCCAATAGATTCAGCGAAACGCACAGCAAGCAGAACGTGAGTTGCCGTGAGTTTTTTTGGCTATGACGCTTCATTTTACGTACGTGTGTATTTCCCCATCCAGCGACCCGGCGCCGAATTTCAAATGACGGCGGATCATTTCCGCGAATCCGAGAATGGCAATAAATGAGAATGCCGGATGACGGATCAGGTTGCTTACAAAAAAGCAGCGGAAGGTGATGACGCCCAGGACGGCCATACATTCGGCTGCGAGCAGGCGTTCTCCCGAGCCCAGACTGCGGCCGCGCGCACCGCGGTTGAGATACCACCAGGTACCCGCGAGGGCGAGCAGCAGGAACAGGAGGCCGAAAATTCCCGTGTCCAGCAAGGGTTCGAGGATGCTGCTGTCAACGTCCGTGAGATCAGGATGGTTCACGTGGGGCATGACGATGAACCGGCCACCGGCGAATGCACCCCATCCAAAGAATGGCCGCTGAAGAATAAATTGCCAGGCGACAGACCACCACTCGGTACGGCCAGTCAAAGTTGCCACTTCGCCCTCATGCTGGCCACGAAGCAGATAGTCGTAAATGACCGTGCCAAAACCGCTCAGCAGAACAGCAACTGTGCCGACCGCGGCCACCACCGCGCCAGCAATGAAACGGCGCGTCAAGAAGAGCAGGATCAATATAGCCAGGGCCAGCCCGGCAATCGCAGTGCGGCAGTCCGTCATAATCATCGTGAGAATGGAGAAGCCGAAAAGCATCCAGTACCAACCGCGGAATTTTTTGTTTTCCGGATACAACATGATCCGGCTGAGGGCCACGGTTGCGATGATCGCGCCGTAGGTACCGATTCCGTTGGGAGACTGGGCCGGCCAGACGCCGGAAAGTTGCGGGATAGGGAAATTGCCTTGCAACCCGTAACTAAAACCGTCCACGGGATCAATAATCGCGCTAACCCACGCTACGACCATTAGAACACCCGTGACAGTCCAGATCCAATCCAGAAGTTTCTTGTATTGCTGCATGGAGGGCAGCAAGAGAACCAGACTGATGATGAGAACCACATCGACACCGTACTCGACAGATTTGTAGAGACTCCAAAGCGGATTGACGGACCAAAAAGTGGAGGCGATGGAAATAATGACGAAGAGAGTGAGGAAGCCAAAAAGCCCGCGAAAGAGTTCCTTTAACCAGGACGACTGGTGATTGACCAGACGCTTTAGAAGCACCGCGGCGGTAAGCGCTTCCACGCCGATTCTGAATAATGCCTCGGCATCGAGCGGATTCGAAGTGACGTCTTTTACGTCGCGCACCACCGTGTGAAAGTTCAGGCCGCTCAGAATGGCCAGCAACACGAGCCAATGCCACCAAGAAAAAGATTTCGCCAGCTCGGCGGAGTTGTCGACCAGGGCGCGGGCGGCGGAGGGCGCCAGGAATACCAGGGTGAATGGCACCGCCAGCACCAACACGATGATCAAATTGCTGCGAAACGGGGCCATCGCGTACAGAGCGATTACGCTCAGCAGCGCGAAGCCCATCAGTTCCCAAACCCAGCGTATCTTGGTCATGATCAGCTACTCCTAAAAAGAATCGCCCCGGTAGGCGGGCACTTCCGATTTATTCCCGAGGCTTGGCAATGCAACGGCGCCTGGCGCAACGCTTGGATTGCTGGCAAGCAGGCGATCATAGATGGCATGGACTTCGCGGGCCTTGCGCGCCCAGTTGAACTCCTCGCTGACGCGGAGCCGACTGGCCCGACCGTACTGCAGCAGGAGCGCGGGATTGTTCGCAAGATTCTCAAGCGCTGCGGCGATGGCATCCACAGCCTGTCGCTGCGAGACGGCCGGTATCTTCACGCCGTTTCCTTCGTCAATTTGTAGCGCTAGCCCGCCTGCATCCAAGCAGATGACGGGGCGCCCGGCGGCCATGGCCTCAATGCTGGCCCAGCCACTGGAGTCATGAAGCGAAGGATGAAGCAGCAGATCGCATTCCGCGACTTTGGCCAGCGCTTCCGCCCGCGGAAGCTCTCCCCAGAAATGAACGCTGGCGGCGACCGACAAGTCACGCGCCAGTTTTTCCAGTCGATGCCGCTCTGGCCCGTCGCCGATCAGCCAATATTCGCTTTCCGGGTGCGAGCGATGGAAACGAGCGAACGCTTCGATTCCCAAGTGAAATCCCTTCCAGTGCAGCAAGCGGCCCATGCTGAAAACGCGGAAGGGGCCGGAGGTGCGTTCCGGGATATGCGCGAGCATTTGGGATTCTTCGTCCCCGATTGCAGCAAGAGAGAGCAGACCGGTATGCACGCAACCCAGGGCGCGCAACTGCTTCTCGGTTTCCGGAGTGGTGGCGAGCGCGAACGCCGCGCGGCGGGCCGTAGCACGCACGAACGGATCGCATCGGCCCCGCCAACTGCTCACATTTCGCAGGATCTCGTAAACCTTGCCGCGGCTGCTGAAGGAACTCCAGAACGCGCCTGGGGTGGACTCTGCGCCGCCCACAGGCCCCCACAGAAATGGAGCGGGCAGAAACGCCATGAAGCTCGGGAACCAACAACTGGCGAACGTGGCGTGATGGATCAGCTGAAAGGAAACGTCTCGATGCAAATCCTTCGCGACAAAATACGCGCCGAGCTGCCAGAGGTAGTAATAAGCGTGCACGCCCCGCCCGCGGCGCTTCCAAAAGGACATCCAGCGCGGCAGGTCGTAGTAAACGAAGTGGACATGCGCGAGCGGGTGTTCGGCCATTGCCGTTTCAATAGAAGTGCGATTATTCTCACGCGTGAGCACCCACACTTCGGCGAATTGTGAGAGTTGCCGGACCCAGTTCCAACCGACGCCAGGCTCGGAACCCTTGACCGGTTCACAGGCGTACGCCGAGAGCAGAACGCGCGGACGAAGGACGTCGCGTTGCACTCGCTCGCTCATACGCCACACCAAGCGTTTTGACGCTCAGATGCCAATGCTTCCTCCTCGGGCCGCGAACGAAGCGGTGTCGGGGAGAGTGCCGGACAACGCGCGGAGTTGCTCGCGAAGTTGCGCCTCGCGAAATGTAATATCAAATGACTGCGACGCCTCTTCGGCAAGGTGCGACGCCGAGGAGACTAGATACAACATGTAGAGAGCGCGCTTCTGATTCGTGAAATCCGCAAGACCCGTCGGGCCAGCGCCTTGCTGGAGCAGTGATTTCGTTTGCGCCAGGAAATGAAAAGTGTCCCACAGAATCGGAGCTTCCCAGGAAGCCATTTCCCAATCCACCAGGCAGAGCATGCCATCGCGAATGCGCGTATTCCAGGGAGTGAAATCTCCGTGACTCAATCCGCAGCGCACGTTCGTTGCGGAAAGTTCCTGGGCGGCGGCGCGCAAGGCATCCTCGGCCAGCAAATCCCACTTGGGCCCCAGTTTTTTTCCGGCAGCGTTAATTGTTTCCGAGGTCTCGCGGACGACCCGCAGCCCTGGCTTTACTTCGGAGTGCGCCGAGTGCATTTCGCTGAGGGCTTGGTGGTGGTAGGCCGTGAGACGCGACGGGCCGGGTTCGCCCATGATGGGCGACTGGAAAAGAAGATGGCCGGTTCCCCACTTCGCTCCGTAAAGGACTGCGGGAACGCGCGCGTGCAGGCGAGGATCGGAGTTGAGCTTTTCCAGGGTGGTCGCTTCAGCGCGAATTCTGGCGTTGGCTTTTTCAGTGAGAGGCAGCTTGATGTAACCGAGTATTTCTCCATTGCGGCGCATGACTTGCACGGTGAGCTTGCGGCTCGATACTGCGGTGCCGAGCGAGAGGGAAAACTGGGGGCGCGTTTCGCCGGTAAGATCTTCGACTAATTTCTCGATCGGAAATCTCTGTTGCGACGCGACCCATAGGGAATTTCCCGTCCAGCCGGGCCAGCCCATGGCCGCCATGCGCGACGCGAAAGATTTATAGACCGTGGCTCGGATCGAGAACGAGGGATACATTTCCAAACCGTTGACGATCTGGCAGTCCTCGTTGCGAGGGACGAGCCAGCGCGTGCGTTCGCGCGAAGGCAACAAGGCAAAGCGGTGAGAGAATCGATATCCGCCGGCAGAAAGTGACCGGGAAATATCCGAAGAACTATCCGCCACTACAATTCCGCTAGCGGCGGAGCGCTCTGGCACCTGAAGCGAGAAGGCGAGTGAGTCGGGCGATCCTCCGCCAAAGAGCACGCCCAATGCGCGCTTGACGGTTTCGGTATAGTGATTGGTCGCGATCAAGACGGTTTTATCCACGAACGTCGTTCAATGCGGGCTCACGCAGCCACTCCTCGTCTCTGTGTTCAAAGCGATTGTGCAGGAAACTGACGACGGCTGCGGTCGCGTCGGCAACGCTTTGATCAATGTCCCGGTCGGTGAGGACGGTCTTTTTCACGGTCATGCCGACGCTGAGTTCTCGGTAGGCGAGGCGCTGCCGCTGCAATTCTGCTACGGATAATTCACCTTTGCGCGCGAACATCACATGCTCATCGGCATCGAGCACGAGAGTGATGTCGGGACGGGGCACCATGCGAGCCAACAATCGGGCAAACCACGCGGGCCCACTGAACCGGGCGCGTTTGGGATCTACGATCACGTCGTAAAAATAGCGGTCAAAAACCACCAGGGTGCCGCGCGTGAGGAGATGGCGAATGCGCAGTGCGTACCCGAACCAATAGTCGAGGACAAAACCCATCAGGTACACGCTGGAAACAATCGCGCCACGAGGAAGCGCCGCGTGAGGATCGGTTACCGGCGGAGCGGATTTTCGCGGCAGAATGAGATGAGGGCGCCAGTGGTAAAACACCATACGGCGAAAGCCGCGGCGAATCTCCTTGCTCATCCCATTAATTACCGTGTCCTTGCCCGAGCCATCGGGACCGAGGACGGCGATCAGAAGGCCAGTCGGATAAAGCCAGCGGCGCGCAAGTCTGCTGGCCTGTTGCAAAGCGTGAAGGCCAGAACGCAGTGGATGGCGTAGCGCGGCGGTGAGCCAGGGAAGATTGCGCGCTCGTCCCAGCGTGCCAGGAAGTGAGCCCTCGAGACAGGCGGAGACGACTCGGCGATTCCATTGCCCTAAAAATATTTTGCCGGCGATTGCTTCCGCTTCCGGCTGTCCCAGAGTCTCTACCAGAACTTTCAGGCGTTGAGCCTGCGTCTCGGATACTTTTCCTTTCCAGGTTTTCTTCGCCAGGAGGTAGGCGAACTGATGGGGACGTGACGGGATCCACATATCACCGTGGCGTTCGCGGTGAGCGATGAGTTCCTCGACGGAAAGGACAGCAAGTCCACTGCGCCAGTGCTCGAAAATGAAATCCAGGGGTACGGATCGCAGAGACAGACCGTCGAACCAGCAGAAAACGAAATAGAAAGCGTCAACTGAGTAGTTCAAACATTGGATGAGGAGGTAACCGGCTTCCTGCAACCGCCGGAACACAATCGGCAACTTGAGCCGGTCCTCGGGGTGAATAGCGACATCCAAATCGCTTACCAACTCGAAGGGCAGCGACTCCCAGGAATGCAACACACAATAGCGCACGCCGTGCCCGTCTAACAGGCGGAAAAGCGCGCGCAAGAAATCAGCTGTGTGCGACGCTTCCGGAGATATAGGGGGTAGCGCGCTGCCATTGTCCGTTGCAAGCGATGGATTCAGCGTATGTCCGGAACTGTGGGCCAATGAGGGAACGGCCGACTGCACTGTAATATCATTTTCGATCACGCCGCTCCCGTACCGCGCATCACCGCGGGTATCGTTCTGGCGAGGATTTTAAGGTCGAGCCAAATGGACCACTGCTCGATATATTGCATATCCAGTTCCATCCATTGCTGGAAGGAAATGGAGCTGCGTCCATTCACTTGCCACAAGCAGGTGATGCCGGGGCGCACGCTGAAACGGCGGCGCTGCCAGTCTTCGCTGAAGCCTTCGTAATCGCGCACGGCCATGGGGCGCGGGCCGACCAGACTCATATCGCCCTTCAAGACATTGAAGAGCTGCGGCAATTCGTCAATGCTGGTGCGGCGGAGGAGTTTGCCAACCGGGCTAAGGCGCGGATCATTCTTGATCTTGAAAACGGGCCCGCTGACTTCGTTAAGATGCTCCAGCTGGGAAATCATCTGCTCGGCGTTGGGGATCATGGTGCGAAACTTATAAGTGAGAAACCTTCTCTTGTTTAACCCGATTCTTTCCTGGGAGAAGAAAATCGGACCTGTCGACGAAAGCTTCACGAGCACGGCGACCAACAGGAACACCGGGAACAACAAAATCAGGAGCGCGAATGAAATCACGACATCGAGGAAACGCTTGAGCACCATGGGCAACGCTTCGTATTCGCTGCCGTAAGGCGCAATGTGAAGGCCCTGGTCGAAATCCTCGGTGCGCGTGCGTGCGAAGTTGAGATTGAAAATGTCGGTATCAAAGCGAATCAGGATGCCGTGCAGATCGCACAGCGCGGCGACTTGCGCGGCGTGCTCGTAAAAAGACCGCAGCGGCAGATAGGTGGCGACTTCGTCTACAACGTTGCGGCGCAGAAACTCCGCGAGCCCGGCGAAGTCGCAGCTAATCCGATAGCCCGCGTCACGCACGGCGGCCGAGCCACTCCATTCGTCATCCACAAATCCCAAAATTCGATAGCCAAGGTCAGGCCGCGATTCGATGCGCCGCGCGAACTCAATCGCTCTGGCATTGGTTCCCAGAATCAACATGAAGCGCACGTTCTTGCCGCGGCGCCGAGCCCTGGACAGAAAGAATCGAATGATGAGGCGCACGGAAATGATGCTATCGAAGCTAAACAGCCAGAACAGGCCGACGAACGAGGGCGTGACGATGTTCTTGCTGAACATAGCGCCTGCCAGCAGCAGGCAAATGCTGGCCATGCCGGTGGCCTTGATCGTATCCACGGCCTCTGAGCGCCGGGTGGACATACGCCTGGATTGATACAGGCCACAAAGCAAAAGAACGGAGTGCCAGGCGAGGAGAAGCAGGGCGAATAGGACGAAATTTCCGATCTTGATTCTCAGGCCCAGGAACTGCGTGAACGAAAGCGTCCCACGGTGCGAAACAATCAGCATCGTAGTAAGTCCCAGAGACAGCACCAGCAGTCCCAGGTCCAGCAACTTCATCGCATCTCTAAGAAGCCGCCGCGTAGAATGATTCACTTGAATGAACTCCGTATGAATTGCGCCAGCAATTGAAAATGCCCCGGTACGGGCGTAGCTCCGCCATAAAAGTCACATATGAATCTGCACTCCATCTAGCACCAGGACTGCTTCCGGCCTACTGCACCCGGCAATTGCGGTTACGGCTTCGCAACCGCCACCCCAATCGGGCCGGACCTTCCGTTGGAGCGAGAGCTTGAACAGCGCGAACTCCCATGAACACTCACTTGCTACAAACGGTGATACACGGACTCTGGGATGGGGTAGTCCCGCTTGTTCAAAACCGCTCCCAGAATCTGAACGTTGCTCGCACGGAGGTTCTCGATCACCTTGATCGCCGATTCGCGGCGAGTGGAATTCGCTTCCAGGACAAAAATCATTCCGTCCGAGAGCCGCCCCAAAGCGACCGCGTCGGCGTACTGGCTTAGCGCCGGCGTGTCTATCAGCACGAAGTCGAATTCCTTGCGCATCTCCGCCAAGCGCGTCTTGAGGCGGTCGGAGTTCAGCAGGCTGGCGGAGTCCGACGCCAGCGAGCCGCAGGAAAGCAACCACAGGTTGGGGGTACCGGTCGGCTTGGCGAAGGTCATGATGGGGCCGTCCTGCAGCAAGGAATCGGTAAGCCCGTGATGATTGGTCATGCCGAAATATTCGGGCAGTGAGGGAGAGCGCAGGTTGGCGTCAACGATGCAGACCTTGCCCGGTGTATTCGCGGCGAGGACCTGCGCGGTGCGGGCGCAGACGCGGCTGCAGCCATTGCCGTGGTCAATGCCCGCGAAAATGACGGTCCGCGGCACTTCGCCTGCCTGTAGCAGGAAGACGCGTTGCACGAGCTTCAGGGTTTCTTCCTGGGCGAGGTCGTCCAGATTCAGCCCCGTCCCGTTTCCATTGCGATGGCCATTGCCGTTTGCGTGCGACACGTTCAACGGCTTCTGCGGAATCTGGCTCGGAGTCTGGGTCATTACCGGACCGCGCCCCGTCTGTTGCATCAATTCAAAATTCTTGCTCATGGTTTTCCTGCCTCTGCGGGTGCAGCATTCGAGGCCTGCTCGGCCGCGCGCTCCCCGTCGGTGGATAGTGTTGCCGTTGCTGGTACGCGAATCTTCTGACCCGTCCGAATGCGGTCGGGATCACTCAACCAAGGATTCAGTCCGCGTATTTCTTCCAGGACCTTGGCGTCGTACTTGCCGAATTTGTCCACGCTGATTTGATAGATGGTTTGGCCTGGCTTCACTCGCACGTCCTCGGAAGTCTGCGCCGTGATGTGGCTGGCTTCGTCGGCGGGCATGAGTGAAACGTTTGAAACGACGACTGGAACGGGTGCCGGCGCTGAAGCCGCCGGCGGCACCGCAGCGGCCGAGACGGTCGCTACGTCAGTTCGGGAGGCGGTGGAGTGCGCCGCGCCGCGGCCCACGCTGAACAGGAACAAGCACAGAGCCAGCAAAACGAAGCTGGTCATGGCGACCTTGGGAATTCCGCCCGCGATGATTGACTGTTTATTCGGGAAGGAAGGCAAGCGGATCGGCAGGTATTCCGATTTCTTCGTCGATTTCTCCACGACACTCTTTTTCTCGCGGAGCGGTTCCAGGTCCAGATCTGCAATCACGTCACGCACGACGTCGCGGTCGATGGTTTTGCGTTTGAGAGCGCAGGCCAGAGACATCGCGTTGAAGCACAGATTATTGATGTTGCGCGGAATACCTTCGCTGTGATCGGCGATCAACTTGCGCGCCCCCACCGTGAAGAGGGCAGGTTTATCGCATCCCGCAATCCACAGGCGATGATCAATGTAAGCATTCACTTCCTGGTGTGTGAAGGGCTCGATGCGGATGACCATGGAAACACGCTGGCGAAGCTGCGCCATGGAGGGACTGGCCAAGCGGTCAGCGAGTTGCGGCTGCCCAGCCAGCACGATCTGCATTAATTTCGTCCAAGGAGTTTCGAAATTGGAGAGCAGCCGGATGGACTCCAGGACTTTCTCCTCCAGGTTTTGGGCCTCGTCAATTACCAGAACGAAACGGCGGCCCGCGCGCATTTCTTCGGTGAGCAGCTTGTTCAAACTGTCATGCATGGCCGGCAAATCCATTCCGGCCACATCAACGCCCAGATCAATCAGCAGATGGCGAATGAACTCGCGCGAATCGCAATCGGTGCGAAAGATGAACGCCGTGCGAGCCTTGTCACGGAGGTAGGAAAGGTAGTGGTAGAGCAAGGAAGTCTTGCCCATACCCGGCTTGGCGATCAATGCCAGGAATCCTCGATTGCTTTCCGTGCCATAAAGGAGTGAAGCGAGCGCTTCCCGATGCTTGGGTCCGAGGTACAGGAATCGAGAGTCCGGGGTCACGCCGAACGGCTGCTCCGCGAGCTTGTAAAAATCGAGAACCATGCTCACTGGCCTAGGCCGCCTGCCGCGGGATGGATGCCAGCACCGGAACCCGAAGAACGCCGTCCACGTCGGACGGAGTTTGGAATGACGGGTCAAAGTACTCGGCAATAAACGCCAGGCTGAGGCTCGCGAAAACGGAGAACAGAAGCCCCAAGATAAAAATCATGAACGGACTGTGGGCGGGCAGAACCGGAACGACTGGCGGCACGGCCACCGATACGTTGGCAACGTGGCTGCGGTCCATCGCATCGGAGCTGCGCTCCTGCTCGCGCTTGGCGAGATAGAGCAGATAGTTGTCTTCGTTCGCTTTGGCTTCGCGCAGGAGATCCTGTTGCTTGATAGCCTTCTGATCGAGCGAGATCGTTTGGCCTTGCATGTCGTGAATGGACTGGCTCAAGGCTGCGGCACTGGCTTGCTGAGTGGCGAGATCGGCTCTGGTCTTGGCCAGATCTTGGCGCAGCAACTCGTATGTGGTGTCCTGGTCCGTCGTGTGGCTCATAATGTGGTTGCGCTCGGCTTCGGCGATGGCCGCCTTGGCTTCGGCCACTTCTTCGTCTGCTTCTTTGACCAACGGATAGTCGGGGCTGTATTTCATAACCAGTTGGCTGCGCTTCATCTGGGCCGTCAAGAGCGCGGAATTGAGCTGTTGTAGCAGCATTCCGGCATCCTGATCGGTGTCAATCGTTTCTCTGCGAGCCGGCATGGACTTGAGCTGGTCCTGCACTTCCAGGATGCGGTGTTGATCGGCCGCGGCGGCTGCCTTGGCGGTGTTGAGCAGGCCTTCGGTAGTGACCAGTTGAGTCGCCACCAGCGTGCGCTCCACGTCGGGCGCCACGACGCCTTCCGACGTTCCAAAGTCGCGAAGCTGCTGTTCGGAGCTCATGAGCGCCGTGCGATACTTGTCTACTTCGTTTGCGAATACAGTCGATGAGCCAGTGGGACGGTGAGTCTCAACGTGCTTTTGCATATACAAAACGCTGAGGTTGCTTAGCACGCAGGCGGGAACTTCCGGCGGTCCCACGCGGCCGTAGGTGACATCAATGACATCGGCTTGTTTCAACACTTCCACGTTGAGCTTCTTCCCGAGAATCGCCGCCTGCTTTTCAACCTTGATTGCATTGCGCCGGGCTGGGTCGCTAGGAAGAAGGACGTCCGTGATGCTGGATTTCTTCTCCAGTCCGCAATCGACCACGACTTGACGAAGGATGTCCGGCGCCTGGAGCAGCGCCATTTCCGAGTTCATCACGTCGGGCGTGACAGCCTGATTGCTTTGCACCGCTGCGCTGGGAGCGGAGCTCACCTGAGGATCGGTGCGGTCTTGCGCCACGAATATTTGCATCTCCGATTCGTAGTAACGCGCGGCCCAGAAAACGGAGAACAAAATGGTGCCGATAAGCAGTCCGCAAAACGAAGTGGCGATCAAGCGGCGGCGGCGAAAGCCGACGGCGGCCCAGTCACGCACCGTTGCATAACGGCTGGTTTCGATCTGGCGCAAACGATTATCACGGTCGATCATGGTCAGGCTCCCCTTCTTAAGCAAAAGTTCTCACGCAACTTCGCTGCTTGACATCTATTCCTCAAACGGCGCGACGGCACGGCGCCTCAGCGCTAGAACCAGGCCGGGGCCGGCGTAGCGTACAAACCGATCGTGTAAGGAACGTACTTCCTAAAATTGGTGATGGCCTTTTCGGGAATGAAGATCATGTCGCCCGGCTTCACTTCGGCATCCTCGTTGACGTTCTTGCCGTTGAGGAAGTCGTGCAGGTTGTATTTCTTCACCTCCATCCATCCAGCGGAAACGCGGTGGTAGATCAAGAGCTGAGTTTTCGCGGTGGGCAGCAGGCCGCCGGAAATGGCGATGGCTTCCGAGACGGTGGTGTCGTAGCGCAAGTCATACTGACCGGGCTTGGCCACCTGGCCGGTGACGACGAAGAAGGGTTTCTGAAAATCCTTCAGATCCACGTTGATGATGGGATCGTGGAGAACCTTAGAGTAAGCCTTGGTCAAGGCGTCGGTAACTTCCGGCACTGTCATGCCCTGGATGAACAG
>Ga0209169_10001334_pt1 | contig 14965 bp, 6 predicted proteins | sample HubBroMetageWRM4_FD_188346 | JGI IMG/M metagenome (GOLD analysis project Ga0209169, IMG submission 188346) | Warmed soil microbial communities from the Hubbard Brook experimental Forest, New Hampshire - Hubbard Brook CCASE Soil Metagenome WRM 4... | ecosystem: Environmental > Terrestrial > Soil... | reverse complement strand
GATTGGCCGTTGTGGCGAGTGTCCTTCTGTTGGCGTTCCTGAGCTGCTTGGGGATCTACTATCACTTCATCAGTACGCGGACCCGCGATGTCGGATATACGGCCAGTGGAGATTCAAGCGACGTGAAACCTCCCATGCCGGTAGCGTCATTCGGTCCCACCGTTCCCAACAAACCTCTCCCGCGGCATGCTGCACCAAAAGGAATGGTGTGGATTCCTGGCGGCGAGTTCTCTATGGGAGCTCAGGATGCTGCGGATATGAATGACGTTGGCATGAAGGCTACAGTTGACTCGCGTCCGATACATCGCGTTTACGTCGACGGCTTTTTCATGGATAGCACCGACGTTACCAACAGTGAGTTTGGGAAATTCGTGAAGTCCACGGGGTATGTAACCGTTGCTGAACGGAAACCACGTGCGGAGGACTATCCTGGTGCTCCGCCAGAAAACCTCGTTGCCGGCTCGGTCGTCTTCGCGCCCCCTGATCACGCTGTGTCGCTCGACAATTACTTCCAGTGGTGGACGTATATTCCGGGAGCGAACTGGCGCCATCCTCTTGGTCCCAAGAGCAGCATTGCGGGAAAGGGAAACTATCCGGTCGTCCAGATCGCGTATGAGGACGCTGAGGCGTATGCCAAGTGGGCTGGCGAGCGGCTCCCCACCGAGGCCGAGTGGGAATTCGCCGCCCGCGGAGGCTTGGCCGGCAAACCGTATGTCTGGGGAGACTCCTTCCGTCCCGATGGCAAATGGATGGCAAATACACACCAGGGGCATTTCCCGGATAAGGACTCAGGGGATGATGGCCATGTGGGAATTGCCCCCGTAGCGCAATATCCGCCCAACGGATATGGCCTCTACGATATGGCGGGGAATGTATGGCAGTGGACGACCGACTGGTATCGGCCAGATTACTATCAGCAACTGGCGGCTGTCGGAACGGCTCACAATCCTCGCGGGCCCGATTCAGCCTATGACCCCACTGAGCCGGGACACCAGAAGAGGGTACAACGCGGTGGCTCCTTCCTTTGCACCGATCAGTATTGCTCCCGTTATATGGTCGGGACCCGAGGAAAGGGAGACATTGATACCGGCACTAACCACCTCGGTTTCCGCTGCGTCATGTCGGCAGAAGAGGAACTCGCGCAAAAGTAAGACAGAACGCTCGTGAGTCTCCACCAGTTAGCGACCCAAAAGGGCGACAAACTGAGATCAGCCAGTGGTCTTATACCCAAGGTGCAAAGAAATCTCCAGGGCAGCTTTCTTTACCGCTTCGGCAATCTGTGCCGTGCGTGCCCTGGCCATCCGGATCGTTGGGCCTGAGACACTAACGCCGGCCGCAACCTGGCCGGAAGAATCCAGCACCGGCGCCGCCACGCATCTCGCGCCAAGTTCAACTTCTTCGTCATCGAGTGCATACCCGCGACGCTGAATTCGCCCCAATTCCGCAATGAGCTCCGATGAACGCGTAATACTGTGAGGCGTTAGCTTTTCAAACTTTGTCGCCGAGAGCAGCTCATCGCGGAAGCTGGCAGTCTGCGATGCCAGGACTGCTTTTCCGAGCGCAGTGCAATGCACTGGCCGACGCATGCCTACCTGCGATACGAGCCGAAAGTTGTGCGGGCTCTCGATCACGTCCAAATAGAGAATCTCTCTGCCGTCGAGCACCGCCAGATTGACGGTTTCGCCCGTTTCACGCCAAAGGGCGTCGAGAATCGGACGGCTAACTTTGCGAATTGTGGACTGGTATGTGCTGCCGGAACCGAGATGGACGAGGCGAGGGCCAAGAAGATAGGCTCCGGTGGTGTCACGGACGAGATAACCGGCCCTCTCGAGGTGAGCCAAGAAGCGGTACGCAGTACTCTTGTTCAGCCCCGTCTGTTCGGCGATGGCGCGTAACTGTAGGCCATCATGGGATCGGTCCAGGAGATCGAAGATAGATAGGACCTTGGTGAGGACGCCCACCGGGGCAGCAGTGGATTTGCGAACTTTCATAGGGAAGCGACTTTCCAGTGTTGGGTCATCGTATCAAGGTCCCGAAGTCATGGCAATTCACATTTTGAAATGACAATTGATTTTCCCCAGGGCCCTTCGAGAATCCACTGAGATGAAGAGGGCGAGGAATAAACTAGATCTATAAAGCAATTCACATATTGAATCTACCGTTTCATTATTACTTGACCGGCCTAGGCTGGATCGCCTAGATTTGCCTCCGGAGCTGTGGTGCTATCGGCGCCGCCATCGAGATACGTAACAGTCAATAGGTGAGGTCAGATACGAATGGACACTAGATTGTCGCGCCGCAACATGTTGAAAACCGCTGGGGCATCATTGGCGGCAATGAGTTTGCCTCACGCGATGGCGCAGAGTGGCGCAACGGCTGGCTCGCCTGATGCGAAGACAGCCACGGATGAGACGCAGGAGCGAACTCGCGCCCAGCGAATGCGGTGGTGGCACGCCGCGCGCTTCGGCATGTTCATCCATTTCGGCGTCTACAGCACGATCGGACGTCATGAGTGGGTCATGGAAGATGAAGCGTGGCCGATAGGGCCTTACGCCGCCCACGCGTCGAACTTTCACCCTGGCCCCGATTGCCCTCGTGCCTGGGCGAAGCTCGCTAAGGCTGCGGGAATGAAATATATGGTGATGACGACCAAGCATCACGAGGGATTCTGCAATTTCGACACAAAACTGACGAACTATTGTGCTGCGAAACAGGGACCCGGTCGTGATGTTGTCCGCGAGTACGTGGAAGCCGCTCGCGCTGAGGGATTGCGAGTTGGCTTTTACTACTCCCTGATGGATTGGCATCATCCAGACGGCGCCCGCTGTGCGACCGATGAGGTGGCACGTCGCCGCTTCGTTGACTATACCCACGGCCTAATTCGCGAATTACTGACGAACTACGGAAAGATTGACGTGCTCTGGTACGACGTGGCGTGGCCACTCGACGCAAAGGGCTGGGAATCCGAGCGGATGAATGAGATGGTGTTTCAACTGCAGCCGGAAATTATTGTGAATAACCGCAATAAGCTCGAAGGTGACTTCGCGACACCGGAACAAAAGATTGTCGCGGAGACCGGCGGGCGCGCATGGGAATCGTGTATGACACTGAACGATAGCTGGGGATACCAGCGCGCTGATGACGACTGGAAGTCTTCTCGCACAGTAATTCGCAATCTCATTCAGTGTGTTCACGACGGTGGCAACTACCTTTTGAATATTGGACCGATGCCTGATGGGTCGATCCCGGAGGAGTCGTCACGCGTTCTCAATGAGGTCGGCACATGGATGCAAACGAACGGACACACAATTTACGAGTCAGATCTCTGCCAGGTGCGCCGGTCGAACTACGCAAGCTTTACGCGTATTGGAAACACCCTCTATATGCATGTGCACTTCTGGCCGGGGGAATACGTTGCCATCAGTGGCCTGCGCACTCGTGTAAAGTCAGCGAAGATCGTGAAGACCGGCGCGGATGTGAAGGTCACGCAGGACGAGTTCCAGACAAAACTTACGGGGCTCCCCGACAAGGCTCCGGATTGGCCGCTGACTACCATCGCACTCGAGTGCGAGTCCGAGCCGATGCAGGACACGGATTACGTTCGTATCAACAAGCCGCGCGGCACCGTATAGTTGGGGGCGCCCCCCCCGGTTTTTTTGCGCAAAATCTTCAAACCAGAGAACTTAAGGGTGGACTTTAATAGGCGTGATCTGCACCCGACGCGACGCCTTCAAAGAGCATGCGTCTGGGTAGTTGGTAGGCTGGCCTACAAAGAAATTCGCCGCCAGGCAGGATGCTTGGCGGCGAATCGATTTGTGTGGGTTGGAGGTTAGAAGTCGATGCGAGCCGAGAGCTGCGCCGACTTGCGGGTTGCACTTGCGTTGGACGTCACTTGTCCGAAGGCCGTGTTGCCGAGCTGAGGGCTGGCCACAGCGAACCAGGTGTGATTCGTGACGTTGTACCATTCGGCACGGAGGTTCAACCGAGCAGCTTCCGTGAAGTGCAGCGGGAAGCTGCGAACCAGCGCCAGGTCGAGGTCATAGTTGCCGGGGCCGTAGAGGTTATAGGGTGCGGTCCGAGCGCCATTGGGAAAGGTGAAGCTCGGCGCAAACGGAGAGCCGTTGGGAAAAGTGGTGGTATTCACGGCCAGAAGCGAGGGCAGGATAAACGGGCCAGTAGGAGCGGCCTCAGTGCCTGCGCTCGTAGCAATGTAACTGATCGCGCCGGTGCTGGCCGCAGTGATTCCCTGGCCCCACTTGCCATTCACACGTGCGCTGCCATCGGGAGAGAAGTTGGGATTGAGATTGACGTTGCAGGTGCTGAGCGCCTGATTCGTTTGGCAGCTGGAACCCGTGATCGGAAGCGGAGATCCGGAGAATGCCTGGAAGATGGTCGAAAACTTGAAACCACCCATCAGTGCGCGCTGCCATTCGTGAGAGTTGGCGATTGAGCGGCCAAAGGGCATATCCCAGACGCCGGTGACTACAACGTGCTGTGGCTGGTTGCTGGTCGAGACGCCGCGCTCGATGCGATCCGCTGCAAACGCGCGCGTAGTACCGACGACCAGTCCTGCCGGAATTGCGTAACCCGTCCGGAAGGTTCCTCCATCGTCGATGGATCGGGACCACGTGTAGTTGGCCATAAAGGTGAGGCCGTGCGATGGCCGCATGTTAAAGCTCGTTTGCAGAGCGTGGTAGTTGGCGTTCGCGAAGCCGTTCACGGTATCGCTAGTGGCGTTGAAGGGGAAGGGTCTTAGCAATACGTTGAGCTGCTGGCCGGTATTGAAGATCGTGTAATTGGCCGGGCAGACGTTCGCGTGCGTAGTGCAGAAGGTGGCGATAGAGGAGCCGCTCGATGAGAGGCTATTTCCGTACTGCAAGTACTGCGGATCGAGTTGATCGGCCCAGTAGCCGCGCAAGTTGCTGCCATCTGCTACCAGGAAGTGACCCTGCGAACCCACATAGCTAATTGAGGAGGTGAAGGCACTGGTCCACTGATGTTGGAATCCGAAGCTCCAATTGATGTACTCAGGCGCACGTGAACCAAAGTACGGGTCGAAGTAGGCGATGCTGGTGGGTGAAGAGGTGGTGTATCCGGCAACCGTAGTGTTGCCGGTCCCAGTCTGAGGCAGGGCAGAACGGCCAGGCGCTGCAGGTACGGTGGGATATGCAGTGCTGCCCGTCGTGAGGCTCAAAGCGGCGGTTTGATTGCCATTCAGGCCGGTGGTTTCGGTTGACGAGAAGCCGAGGCTGTTGTTCGCGGCACCCAGGGAGGAGGCGCCACCGCCACCGACCGCGTTGCCATGGGTAAACATCACACCATAGCTTCCACGCCACACTGTCTTGGAATCACTCTGGAACGCGAAGCCGACACGCGGCCCGATGTTCTTCCAATAGGTATTCATAGGCGACGAACAGTTGCAGGTATTCGCTCCGCTGCCGGCGAACTGAAGAACGCCGCCCGAACCGCTCACCGGGTTTGTGAGGGTCGGATTGAAGAAGCTGAGATTGTTGTCATTCTCGCGGACTGGAGGGAAGTAATCCCAGCGGAGACCGAGGTCAAGCGTGAGGCGCGAGTTTACCTTCCAGTTGTCCTGTGCGTAGGGAGAGACGGCGCGGAATCGGGAGGCGAACTCCTGCACTCCATACGAGGTCAGCGAGGAGGAACCAATCTGCCCAACGAGGAAGCTGGCATAGGCAAGACCAGTATTTGCTCCCGTTGTGAAGGTGTTCGCCAAGCCGCTGGGATTGATCTGCGCCGTTGGCGTTGTCGAGTTGGTGAGAGTGAGGGGCGTCGTGCCAGTTGTGGCGGATTTGTTGAGGTACTGAATCCAGGCAATCTGGCCACCCAACGTGATCGAGTGGTTTCCGAAGATCCATTGCACGTTGTCTACAACCGTGAAGTTTTGCGCGATGGTGACTGAGGCCGTCGTGCCACCCCAGTTAGTCGGAGGGTTGCTGCCCGAGGCGAAGGTGGTGATGGGGAAGGCCTGCGACGCTTGTCCCACCGGGAGGTTGGTGATTCCCATAGCAGTGCCAGCGCCATAAGCCGGGTTCTGGTCAGCGTTGAACGTGGGGCCGTTGTAGCGTGCGAAACCCCACTTGATCTGATTGATGACGTGCGGCGTGAAGATATGTGTCTCTTCGGCGATGCCAACTGCGGTCTTCGGGGCAAATACCTGGCCGTAGTTGTACGGGAGCGGGCCGATGTTACGACCAGTGGTTGTCTGTCCTGCGGGGAAGGAGCTGGCTTGACGTCCGATGGCAGCCGTGAGGGTGAGCGTGTCCTTGGGGGTAACGGTCCAGTCGATGCGTTCGGTGGTTGACCAGTTCGTTAGTCCATTGCGATTTGGGGAGATGTAGTTGTTAGTTAAGTTTTGATTGTTCAGCGCGGGAATGTTCTTCTGCATGGCGAGCGCAATTGGCGAGAGCTCACCCTGAGGAATGACATCGACCGCTGCTGTTCCTCCTGGGCCAAGGACCGGGTTCCCGAACTTGCCGGGGGTTCCGCCATAGACGTAGCCGTATCGATAACGACAGGGGCCGTTCGTGCTGTTCGCTGTGCATGCCGCCTGGGAAGCTGCGGTTCCGTCGTAGATGCCGACGCCGCTGGCACTCGCGAGTTCGCTGCCGGTATTTGAGCCGAGCACGCCTTGGAAGTTACCAGCCTGCTCCGCAGCGTTCGGGAAGGTAATCTGCGTCGGTGTCTCGTTGACGAAGCGGAAGCCGTTGTAATTGCCGAAGAAGAAGAGCTTGTCCTTTATAGAGCCAAACGGAATGAGCGGGCCGCTGAGATTGATGCCGTATTCATTCGAATGCTCGACGGGTTTGGAGGCCTTCCCGGTGGCGGGATTGATGGTGGCCGGGCCGAAGAAGCCCCAGGTGTCGAGCGCGGTGTTGCGGAAGAACTCATAGATGGAGCCGTGATATTTGTTTCCGCCCTGCTTTACGGTGTAGTTTTGAACGCCCTGGCCCTCGTACATAGCCGAGTATCCATTGGTCTGCACCTGGAACTGGTTGACGGCATCGACAGAGATCGCGGTCCAGACGTAACGGGGGTCGCCATTGCCGCCGCCGCGCACAAAAACGACGCCATCGATGTATATCGCGGTGACAGCGCCACGGCTGCCGGAGCCGTTCACGATGCCAGCGTTCGTCGTTGCATTACCGTTCGTATTGTTGGCCTGCACGCCTGGCATAAGGAACGCGAAGTCAGTGGCACGCCGCTGATCGGGCTGGCCATAGGCGCCCATCTCGATGGGGAGGGCGGAGTACATCTCCTGCTCCATGGTGGCACCGAGTGTTGCATTGGTTGTCTCAAGTTGTGGAGGAGCCGCACTTACGGTGACCTCTTCACTGGTGGCCCCAACAGTCAGCTTGGGATTGAATGTCTGAGTTTCCAGAGCGTTGACGTGCACATTTTCCTGCACCAGCTTCTCGAAGCCGTTTGCGGTAATTGTGACCGTGTAGTCCCCAGGATCAAGAGTCGGCAGCGAGTAATCGCCGGAAGACGTAGTTGTCGTGTTTGTTGAGAGGCTCGTCTGTTTACTCTTGACGGCGATTTGTGCGCCCGGAATGGCAGCCCCACTGGTGTCCGTCACCGTCCCGTTGATCTGGCCCTTGCCAGCGAGTTGTGCGGTTGCGGCCGCCCAAGTCACTAGAAGCAAGATAGGGATCAAGAGAGTGATACGGAAAAGTGTGAGCCTTCTGATAGCCAAATGCTGATTTACTGTCGGCAAAGCCATGGTGCGCCTCCCATCGGAATGTTGGTACTACCTGTTTCGCGACTACAGATTTTTGTGTTTTTTCTGTGCAGGAAAGCTTGAAGCTGTCAGACCACATCTGTCAACCGGTAATGGGAATTAAGTTCCCTTGCGGATAACTGATTCGAGATCACCGAAGAGCCTCATTGCGCGGTCTGGGCGGCCCAAAGTTCGCCGCCGGATTTGAGGCTGGTCGCCCTGAGCCGGGGGAACGAATGGTGGCCAATTTATGTCGCATTGCGTCGTTCATTGAACTTTTCGCGCGTAATTCGTCAGTGCCCACACGTGTCGTATAACGACACGTGTGGGCGAAGTGGGATCATTTCAGTTCAAACTTGGTTTGGTGTCTGCGGAATTCTTGCCCGTAATTCATTTCGGGAACTGGCCCGATTGAATTTGGCGCTGTCGTTATGTGCGGGTGACAAGGTACTTGCAGAGTGCCCACCTGACGCACTGGCAACCTGCCTGTCAGGATTAGGTTCTCTCTCTGCGGTAAACGATTTCGGTCATGAAGTGGTGAAGAAGACTGTTCTACAACTTCGGAGCGTAGTCCTCACGATAGGGCGTGAAGACATCGAGCACCTCGGAGTCTTCGAGTGCAGACGCCTGGTGCTCCACGTCGCCCGGAACAAGAAATGAGTCACCGGTCTTAGCGTGGAATTGACCATCCGGATACTGGAATACCAGATGGCCGCTAATGACATAGACCATCTGCTCGTGCGGGTGACTATGACGAGCTCCCACCCAGCCCTTCCGCATGCGATGTCGAACCAGCATCATGCTCGGGCTGTAGGACATTACCTGCCGGCGCAAGCCGTCTTCTGGACTGCTCATGCTGACATCATCAGAGCCGACAACGTTGATCTTCTTTTCACTCATGACTGTTCCTCTAAGGTTAGCGCTTTGCAAGCGACGCCAGCGGAGCGGCCGCTGATATTGGCGGTAGCCGAACGGTGTTGTTCATCAGGGTCGTTTCCGGAACGCTGCCGGTCGACTCAATTGTTACAGTACCGCCGTCGATCATCGCGCCTGTGGGGACTCGAAGTGTAACAACAGCAGTTTTGGGCAGCAGGTCGGTGGGGGCTTTCAACTCCGGAGTTTTCGCCACAGCGAGCGTCTTGCCATCTGCTGCTCGAAGAACAACGTTTGCTGTGGGAGCAGTGATCGCGCCCAGGCTATGTACTCTCACGGTAATGCGGTGACCGGTGATTGTGACGTCTTCGGGGTCAATCCCGAGGTCGGGTCGCGACCAGTAAGGTGTGCCCTTCTGCTTCAGGGTTAGTTCCAATACGGTTATTGTTCGCGGGGCAAAGGTGATATCGAGACTGCGGCTCCGCTCGAAGGTTGCTGATTGCGAGGAGACGTTCGTGAGCGGCTGATTCTCGTTCTCCCTGGTACCTTGCGTAACCTCCCATTCGCCCGGATCAATCTCCCATCCGGTCATTTTCGCCTTGATGGGGTTGTCGTCCAGGTTGTAGGCGAGGATTCGAATGTGATTGGGAGTGCCCTCCGGTATGAGGATGGCAACCTTTGTGTCATCGTCAGATCCTTCGAAGCGCCAGCTGACCACGTTGCCGGGATAGTCGAAGTTTCGCATCAGTGCCACCCCGCCTAATCGTCCGCGCTGCAGCTCCCCATTGTTGAAATACACGCGATCGATCCACAGGCTGCCCTCGCGGTTTATGAACTCGCGGTCAAAGGCGGTCTCGAGTTGGGAGGCATAGACTTTGTCGAGATGGGTTGTATCCCCCGTAAGCTGCCACGCTAGCTGCTCGGTGGTTTCATTGGCGTTTCCTGAATCGGATCGGCGATCAGGCGCGCGGGATGTCAGCAACTGTTTGCCCCACGTGTCGCGCGTCTGCAGAATGTCCATTGCGTCCGCATTGATGGTGCGCAATGAATCTGGGCCGTTATCTCCAAAGGGCTCGAGGTATTTCTTGTCACCCGTGAACCTATAGGCTCCCCAGAGGACGAACCAAGGAGTCATTCCTGCGCTCGGGAGATCCTCATTGGTTTGAAAGTTCACTGTGAAGTGCATTGTCATTTTGCCGTTTGCATCAGGGCGACGATGTGCAAGAAAACCGTCTGCGACTTCGGTGACCATCTTCACCGTTTCAGGTGTCCCGTTGTATTCGGCCAGTAGCAGTGCTGGATGAAAGACCATGTAGGATCGATCCTTCGCCCAGCCCCACACGCCTCCTGTGGCCATCTTTGTTCCGCTGTAGTAAGACGAGCGAATCTGTCTCTGTCCTGTCGAGTTGTATCCGGTCAGCCATTCGAGGCGCTTTGCGGTCTGCATCGCGCGCTCGAGCTGTTTCGGACTCCCGTAGTCGATCTGCATCGCCTGACCCAAGACATTGATGCCGTCTTCGTAGCTGTGCAGTTCGTCGTACTGCCCGGTAGCGAGGCCATTCGTGAACATTCCGTTCTCGTAGATCTCGTCAAGTGTGTGGAGCAAAGAGTTCTTCAACTTATCTGGTGTTGAGCCCATCATTGCGAGCCCAGGCCACCAATTCAGAAAGTCGCTGTCGTCACAGAGCCCACCACCGAACTCACCGTTCGAGATTTGGCGATTGTCGACGTACCAGTTGATCAGACTTTTCAGTTCCTTCAAGTCTTCGACCTGAAGAAAGGCCCATTGCGGCACGCCTGCGGGCGCTTGAGGCAATGTGAACGGCGGGTGAAGTTGTTCGTGATTCACTTCATTCCAATACTTGCGACCGAGATCGTTCTCTGGATCAACTCGGAGGAGATCCGAAATGTCGGTATCGAAGCGGTTGTAGATATTCAGCCTGCGCGAATTCACCGACTCTTCGACAAGGTTGGCGTAGTTGTCGCGGACCTGGGTAAGGCGATCGGAGACGTGCTCCTCTACGGCGTCTTGATAGCGTTTGAAGATTAGCCTAACGTGCATCCCTTCGAGAGATTGCGTTCCAAACTCATGGCTTGCCGAGGCGATCGTGATGTACAGACTTTTATTGTTCTGCAAGATCCGATCGCGAGTGTCGAGCCAAAGCGTGTAGGGCTGACCCGGCTTGATCGAGAAACTGTAATCAAGCATGTTCCGCATCGGCCAGATTGGGTCTTTGACCTGGATGTTCATGGGGACATACTGGCCATGCGTTGGGTGAATATTCAACGCTGGTAGATCAACTGCAATTCCATCGAGACCGGCATGCATGTTCTGCCAGCTATAAGAGGTGCCGTGTCCGATATCGGCTTCCAAGGCTCGATAATCACTTGGAATCAAGAGATGAACGATTGGGAGCTCAACCGCCGATGCTCCAGCTGGATTTGAGCGTGTCGCGCGTCCGTGGCCAATGGATGTTCTGCTACCGCCAACTGCGACTCCGGGAATGGCAACCATCGTCGCCCTCTCATCAGCAGGGAAGCGGTTATGAATGAACTCCGACAGTGTTGTGAGCGACGGGTTGTCGTCGCCCTGTGAGGTGGTCATGGTGTAACTCAGCACTGCGACACCCTTCGGCTCTACGCCTGGGTGGACGTAGTAAGCTTCGAACTCCTGGATAGGCCACTCGGGCTGAGCGTTTGTGAACCGAACCTTTTCCCCTTCTATGGGTTCTGCGAGATCGAACGTTGTTCTCTGGGAGTCGCGAGTCTTCTCGAACAGAGTCTTCGCTAGCATCGGGGAGGGATCGTGCTGGTCGGGATCGGAGACAGCACCCGGTTTGCCTTCGCCGGGCGTCAGGAGGTCGAACTTACCCCAAGCACCGCTGCGAACCTCGAGATGATTCCAAGGCTCATTGGGAAGGTAAAAGGTCACTGACCGGCCGGAAACCGTGTAGCAGTCCCAGTCCGGCAACTGGAAGTAGTCCCATCTACCAACGAGAGTTGAACGGTTAAACACACCTGGCCAGGTAGTTTCCGGTATACCGTCCGTGCCCTTCCACCACCAACGCTTCAGGTCATACGCATCGTGAATCTCGACCTTGCGCACAATCGTTTGAGTCGCTGGCAAGGGGGCAGGAATGTTCTGTGGCCGGTTCCAGCCGTACCGATACCACCACTCGGCTTGTCCTGCCGGCGTCCAGGAATGCGGCGATTCGCCGGCTTGTACAGCCGGAATCTGCGTCGGAGTTTCGCCCTTCGCAAGCGACGCGATGTTGTCATCCAAGAGCATCCGGTCATAGATCCGCAACTCGTCGATGTCGCCTCCGCGATCGTAGTTGTAAGAGCTTTCAACTCCGGTCGGCGCGATGATCCGCGAGTGTGGTCCAAACTGATCGAGTGCTGCATCGAAAGGGCCGGTTGCCGCTTTGGTAGCGACGAGCTTGCCATCTACATAGAAGCGGATACCGGTGTTTTCGTCCCACGCCAACGCAAGATGCACCCATTCGTTTGCCTTGGGGAAGTTGGGCATCGTGTAGGACACGCGCGTGCGTCCCAGGTTGTCGTCGGTCACAAAGGCATCGAATCCATGGCCGTTGTAGTCGATTCGCAGCCACACCATGTCCCAGCTCGAATGATCTCCGTAGCCCACGCGGAAGATTGGGAACTCGGTCTCGTCCACTGGATCACGTGAACGCCAGTAGAACGACAGGGTGCCGCGTTGAGCGTAAATATTCCCGGGCGCCCAGTAGGAGAGAAGCTGGTTGTTTCCGCACTGCAGGTACGATCCCTTTGCGCCTCCTGGCAGGATCTTCACGTCATACAGAAAGTTGGGATCCGGATTGCCTCCAGCGGCGAAGTCAGCTTTGAACCCGTTATCTCCGGAAAGATAGAAGAGGAGTCCTGGTTCTGGGGTCGTTTTCGTGCCGTCCGTCTTCTGTGCCACGCAAATACCGGGAAAGAATAGAGCGGCTAGAACAACAACCTTTGAAAGTCCTGCACACCGGATACGCTCACGCGAAAACTGAGACCAGAAGGACATCAGCCGCAATTACCTCCGCTGCTACCTGTAAGACCGATTTCTCGGGAACGGTACCAAGCGCGATGCTCGATGCGCAAGTGCTGATTTAGGAGTGCTTCCGATGTGGCGAACCAACGACGAAGTCGACGGTGAGGCAGAATATGTTGCATGAATCGTCGTGAGTTTGTGAAGTGCGCAACAGGAGCGGCCGTGGTCACGGCAGCATCCGATAGCCTCGGGGAAGAGAGTATTCAACCGGTCGTCCGTACGAAGGCTGGGCCTGTGCGGGGTCGGACCCAGGACGGAATTGCCGTCTTTCTCGGAATCCCCTACGGCGCTGATACACGCGAACGACGATTCCAGCCTCCGGTGCCGCCGACTCCATGGACTAACGTGCGAGATGCGCTGACCTGGGGTAGCCGTGCACCACAGTCGGGCGGGAACGGCATGACCTCACGTGCTCGGCAGGAAGCGGCACCTCAGCCCGAGGACAGGTATCACCTTCCCCCGGACGAAGGTCAGGCCAGCGAAGATTGCCTGCATGTCAATGTATGGTCACCTTCGCCGCGCCGAAGCGGTCACGAGCGCAGGCCCGTGCTCTTCTACATTCACGGCGGTGCCTATAACGGTGGGACAGTGAATTCCGTCCTCTACGACGGCACGCGGCTGTGTAAGCGTGGTGATGTTGTCGTCGTTACAGTCAATCATCGGCTAAACGCCTTCGGCTTTCTGTATCTTGCAGGCATCACGAATGATCCTGCGTATGCGGATTCTGGCAACGTGGGAATGCTTGATCTCGTGTTGGCTTTGAAATGGGTAAAGGAGAACATCGCTGAGTTTGGCGGAGACCCAACTCGCGTGACGATCTTTGGCCAGTCGGGTGGTGGTGCAAAGTGTGCCACGCTGATGGCGATGCCGCCTGCCCATGGTCTCTTCCACTGTGTCATGACAATGAGCGGCCAGCAGGTCACAGCAGCTCCTGAGTCAATCGCAACGGCACGCAGTCATGACTTTCTCGCGAAGTTGGGTCTCTCGCAAGTCTCCGGTGATAAGTTGCGCTCAGCGCTGGATCAAGTACCGCTCGAACAACTTCAAGAAGCCGCTCGCGTGAGCTCTGCGTGGCTCCCCGTCGTAGATTGCCGCGCTTTGCCGCGAGATCCGTTCTCTCCTGACGCTCCACCGATCTCAAACGACGTGCCGATGATCCTCGGCAATACCCATGATGAGACTCGCGGACTGATCGGAGGAGGTCAGCCGTCACTCTTTTCGCTCACTTGGGACGAGCTTCCGACAGCACTGGAGAAGAGTGTCGGCACCTATCTTGGCCCTTTGACGCCCGAGACGATCGTCGCGCGTTATCGGGAGTGGTATCCACAGTACTCACCAGCCGACGTTTTTTTTGCAGCGGCGACTGCATTTCGCTCCTGGCCAGGGCAAGTCATCGAGGCTGAGCGACGTGCCGAGAGTGCCGCGCCGCGCCGCACCTGGGTGTATGAAGTCGATTGGCCATCGCCGGTTGCGAAGGGCCGCTTCCGGGCACCTCACACCGTCGACATTCCATTCTTCTTTGATAATTTGGCGCTGGCCCCGGGCATGGTTGGGGCATCTCCAGAGGACGTGGCGAGTGCGCAGCCGCTTGCAACAGCAATGAGTGAAAGCCTGATCGCTTATGCGAGGACCGGAGATCCAAACCATTCAGGTTTGCCGCATTGGCCGCCGTATGATCTCATTCGCCGATCCACGATGATTTGGAACTCCCCGCCGCGAGTTGTCGGCAACCCACGGGGAAATGAACGCGAACTCGCGGCACAGGCGCGTTACCGTCAACCCGGCACATGAGAAGAGCTCAGATGTTTTGACGACGGCTGCGCCTACCGATTAGAGTTCTCCACAAGCTGTCTGACAGGGGGTGTCGCGATTACACGGTGCATTGGAGTTGTTGCTTTAGCCGTAGCCTTCTCGATTTGTTGCGTCTGGCCAACGATTGCGCAGGATGCCCGTCACGTGACGGAACCGGTGATTCCGCCAAGTTGCACGGTTCTGCGAGCCGACCTAAAGGCTACTAACAATGCTCTTGCGGAGGCCGATGAGTCGAGACTGGACACGCAGCGCATCCAATCGGCTCTCGACACCTGTCCGATAGGAAAAGCCGTTGAATTGCGGGCCGACGGGGAACACAATGCGTTCCTCAGTGGACCGCTCGAGTTGCGTGAAGGCGTGACGCTGCTCGTTGATAAGGGGATTACCTTATACGCCTCCCGCAATCCTAAAGACTTTGATGTTGTGCCTGGAGGGTGTGGCGTCAGCGGGCCCGAGAGCCGTGCATGCAAGCC
>Ga0209169_10001333_pt1 | contig 14966 bp, 11 predicted proteins | sample HubBroMetageWRM4_FD_188346 | JGI IMG/M metagenome (GOLD analysis project Ga0209169, IMG submission 188346) | Warmed soil microbial communities from the Hubbard Brook experimental Forest, New Hampshire - Hubbard Brook CCASE Soil Metagenome WRM 4... | ecosystem: Environmental > Terrestrial > Soil... | reverse complement strand
AGCATGTGATCCCGGGCGTCGTAGTGATAAAGCCCGGAATCGAGTCCGCTCACTCTGAGTGCCATCAAATACACTTCGATGGGGTTGCGTGCGCCGCCGGAGGGACTGGTCTTGTACGGCAGGCGGCCGAAGACTTTCGACTCGAGGTAGCCTTGGACACCCCAGGTCGTCTGCAACAGCTTCGCGATGTCATCGAGAGATACGTCGGCTGGGGAGAACGTTCGCTGCGTCCTGCGGGCATGCAGAGTCTGGAAAAAACGGTCCTTGGTGATTTTGAGCGAGGGGAGTGGGATCGATGCCGTGCCCGCGGTCTTTTTGAACACAGGCGGTTGTGGCGTGTTGGGTAGCGTCTCCATCTTCTCTGCCAGCGTCCAGTCGCCGCCGACGTACGGGGCATCCTTGGTCAGAAAGTGAAAGCCACCTTCCGGCAACCACGGCCGCCAGGCGGAATCCACCAACTCATCACGAGCCGCTTCGGGCGAGTCGCATTCGAGCAGCAGGTGCGCGCGGATCAACTTCAACAGGGTCTCACCAACACTCTCCCGGGTGTAGGCACTGAATTCGAGCATGGCGTCGCGGATCGTCCGGGGGGAGAGGTAGAACCGCAGCAACTCGAGCACGATCGGGTTCGCCGCAAACCGGCTGCGTGTCAGGTAGTTGACGATCCGCAGGTCGCCGTTGGCCCAATAGGCGCAACTGGAGCGTGCGCTTCTCAACAGGATAGCGCCGGGCTGGGTGCGAGGGGCAGCGCCGCTCTTGACGTCAGGAGCAGCGCCGGCCTTGACGTCAGGGGCCGTGCCGCCCCTTGCCGCTCTCACTTGCGGCGGGGCCGGCGACCCGCGCCCGGCTCATCGTCCTGTTTGGATTCGGGCTCGAACCAGAATCCATGGATCGCCATGGCCTTGAGGCGCTCCTGCACCTTGTTGAGCCCGGCCTCCAGGGTAATCCGGTCGAGCGTGCCGGCCTCGAGCTCCAGCAGGAGTTCCTGGATCTCGTCCTGGGCCCGTTGCAGTGTGGACTTGCGCGGCTTGGCAGCCATGGTGTATCCCCTCGAGCGAGCAAAGGTGACCTACCGCCTCCTTACGGCAACTTCAGCTTGACCAACAAAGTCTGGAACCTCGGATCACCGTGCAGCGTGCGCAGTAATGGTTCTGTCTTGATTGATACTATCTTGGAATTGTGCGTTTGGACACAGCGCCGTAACCAACTGAACGCAACCTCCGCTTCGCCTCGATAGGCGTGGATGAGCGCGATCTCGTAAGCGTCGGTCGCCGCGAACTGCGTTTCGAGCGCTTGCAGTGCCGTGTCGGACTCGGCGCGTTGGCCGAGGGCCGTGTAAACCAACGCAAGGCCGGCCAGCCTGAGATCCTCCTCCGGCTCCTTTTCCATGGCCTCGAGCGCTTCCGGGAGTTGTCCCAGGTAAAGCCGCGCCAGGCCGACCGAGTTGTTGATGCCACCGAACTCGGGGTGCAGTTGCTGCAGCCTCTGGCGGTATTGCAGACACTGGGGCAGGCGGTCTGCCGCGCACAAGGCGATGCCGAGCGAGTTCAAGGCGGTTGCGTCCAGCGGACTCACCTCGACCACGCGCTCATAGTGCTCGATCGCGGCGTCGAGATGCCCGGCCACCAGTGCCATGTCGCCCAGCGCGACAGGTAGCAGGTAGGAGTTGCCGGGATCGAGTGCTCGAATGCGTTCGTGATCGGCGTGCGCGGCCGCCCAGTCCCACTGGATGGCCATCTCGAAACCGGCCCGCGTGTAATAAGCCCAGATGAGATTCGGGTCCAAGCGGATAGCCCGGTCGAGTGCATGCAGAATTCGCGCATTGTCCGCCGCCGATGGCGTGCCCCCGGCTTCCTCCAGGTTGAAATAGGCGCTGGCGAGGCGTGCCCAGGCCAAGGCGTAGTTGGGTTGGGTCTCGATCGCCTGCTGGTAGAGTTGGATGGCCTTCTCGATGTTGGCCCGGGTCCCCCGTGCTTTGTAATAGTTGCCTTCCAGCACCAGGTTATAGGCCTCGACATCGGATTCCCGGGCGGCGGGTGTATCGACGATCGCGAGCGTTGCGTTGAGGGCCGTGGCAACCCGGTCCGCGATTTCGTCCTGAACTTTGAAGATGTCGACCAGGTTGCGATCGTAGGTGTGAGACCACAGTTGCGCCCCGTCGGAGGCCCGGATCAACTGGGTGGTGACGCGCACGTCCTGCCCGGCCTTACGGACGCTGCCCTCCAGGAGGTGCGCGACCCCCAGCTTGCCGGCGATCGAGCGCGCATCCTCGTTCCTGCCCTTGAACTGGAAGGCGGAGGTCCGTGCGATCACCTTCAGCCCCGCGCTATGTGCGAGGTGATTGATCAACTCCTCCGACAGGCCGTCGGAAAAATACTCCTGGTCCTTCTTTTCGCTCAGGTCGACAAACGGCAGGACCGCAATCGACTTCTCCGGTGGCCGCTGGATGGGTGCGACATGAAGGGCGGGGACGGGGAATGTCGCCGCAACCGGCACTGATCCAGGGGGTCGAATCAGCGCGTAGGCCAGCGTCGCGGCGGCTAGGACGGTGGCCGCCGCGGCCGCCCACTCGGTGGGGTGCCGCAGCACCAGCTTACCGAAACGATAGGTGAAGCGATCGGGCCGCGCCGTGACAGGCTGGCCGTTCAAGTAGCGTTGCAGATCGCTGGCGAGCGCTCCGGCGCTCGCATATCGTTCAGATGATGTTTTGGCCAAGGCTTTGAGCGAGATCGCGTCCAGGTCGCCGCGCAGTTGTCGTATCAGTTTCGCTTGCGTAACCGACCGTGCGGCACCCGCTTCCGGGGCGACGTTCAGACTGGGTCTGGTCACCGCCGCCGCAACGATTGTTTGCTCCAACAGGGCCGCTGTATCGGCTGCGGTGATTCTATAGGGAGGCCGGCCAGTCAGTAGCTCATACAACAATACGCCGAGTGAATACACGTCGCTCGTCGGTTCGGCGCGGTCGCCTCGCGCCAACTCGGGACTGGCGTATTCCGGCGTCAGGGCACGGCCGTAGACAACAGTGAGCGGGGACTGCTCCACGTCCTGCGCCAGCAGCTTGGCGATCCCGAAGTCCAATAACCTCACTTGGCCGGCTTCGTTCACCAGGATGTTCGAGGGTTTGATGTCGCGATGGATTACCTGGTGCGCGTGGGCGTATTGCAAGGCGTCCAGCACCTGCAGAACGAGCTTCAGACGGTGACGCACCCCGAGGCGGTGAGTGTCGCACCACGTGGTCAGCCTCTCGCCCCGGACGTACTCCATAGCGAGGTACGGCAACCCGTTGGGATCGATCCCCGCGTCATAAAATCGTGCGATCAAGGGATGCTCGAGACTCGCCAGGATGTCGCGCTCGCGGGTAAAGCGCTGTTCGAGATCGCCTCGCAGGTGAGTCAGTTTCGGGAGCTTCAGCGCTACCTCGCGTTTGAACGCGCCGTCGGCACGCCGGGCCAGCCACACTTCCGCCATCCCTCCCGTACCGAGGGGACGAATCAACTCATAGGGTCCGATTCGTGCGCCGCGTTTCGGGTCGGTCGCGGTTGTGACATTCGCTTCGACCTTGGGGCCGCAGAGCTTCGGCAGCGTCTTGAGTCCATTGCGCCCTGTGGCCTGAGACCCTCCGGTCAGCAGTGCCTTGCGAAGCGCAGGGACGAGTTCCTGGTGTTCGGGGGGCAGTCGTTCGAGCCAGAGCCGCCGTTCGGCCGGGTCGAGCGGCAGCGCCTCATCGAGCAGGCGGCTCATCTGCGCGATCTGAAGAACAGATAACCCCATCGGTCTCTCGAGGCGAACAGTCGGTAGCGCGCACACCTGACCGTCCATCGTCAGCGCACCAGCTCTGCAAGGATCAACCGCGCCTTTTCCCAATCGCGCCTTACCGTGCGTTCGCCAATGTTGAGCGTTTCTGCAATCTCCTGCTCGTTGTATCCTCCAAAGTAACGCATCTGCGCCACCTGGGCCAGGCGCGGCTCCGCTCGCTCCAACACCTCCAGTGCCTCGTGCACTTTGAGGATCATCTCCTCGTCTGCGTCGACACCGGGCGCGAGTTGGGTTGGTAACGTCAACGGTTGGCAATCGCCGCCACGCTTCTGCGCGATCCGCTCACGTACGTCGTTGATGATCACCGAGCGCATCACTTGCGAGGCGTACGCGAAAAATGCCCGCCGGTCCTCGGCATGCAGTTCGCCGGCGCTCACAAAGCGCAGGTAAGCCTCGTGCACCAGGCAGGTTGTGTCGAGCAGCGCATTGCGTCCTCCGCCGCGCAGCCGGGATCGGGCCAGCCGGTGCAGTTCGGTGTAGGCAGCCGCAAACAGCGCATCGCGCGCCTGTCGATCGCCTGCCTGCAGTTGGCCCAGTAGCTGGGTGAGATGACTCATCGGGTCTCCCGCCGCCGGTAAAGATCATCGCCGCGTTCGCGCCCGCTCGCTATCCCCTGTTTAGTAGGGGGAGCGATCGATGGCCGGGTTGGCTCGCGGTCCGTGTCTGCATGGATGAGCCCCTCATATCACTCATTTTTGCGGAGACGACCATGAACACTCTAACCCCAACTACCCGGGTTCGCGGGCTTATCGCGACGGCGATCATTGGCGCGCTTGCCTCGAGCTTCGCCGTGGTCTGCACGGCTGGCGATAACACCGAAACCTTCAGCGAAGTTGTGAAGTACAGCGATCTCAACATAGCGGACCCGCAAGGCGCGGCCACGCTTTACCGGCGCATCGCTGCGGCTGCCCGCAGTGTTTGCGGGGCTGACGAAATCGACAGTCGACGCCTCGGGTTTAGAGCGAGCATCAACGCTTGCGTTCACCAGGCGATAGTGGATGCGGTGACGAGGGTCGGACAGCCCGAGCTGGTCGCGGCATACAACGCGAAAAATCGGGACCCGCTGCCGGTCACTGTTGCGCAGGTCAAGACGCCTTAGGCGTCATGCCCCCGCAGCCATTGACGGCGTCTATTGCCCCCATTGAAAGGATCGACAGTGCAGCTTGGGGCGCCGGCATATAGTGGCTCCCGTCCTATCAAGGCGGGAGCCATCGATGAGCAACGCGACTGAGGCGAAGTGTCCGTTCAACCACACCTTCGGCGGCGGCACGGCGAACAAGGACTGGTGGCCGAAGCATTTGCCACTGGATTTGCTGCATCAGCACTCATCCAAGTCGGACCCGATGGGGGCGGACTTTGACTATGCCAAGGAGTTCAAGCGCCTCGACTTTGCGGCGCTGAAAAAGGACCTGGCAGCGCTGATGACCGACTCCCAGGATTGGTGGCCGGCGGACTTCGGCCACTACGGCCCGTTGTTCATCCGCATGGCCTGGCACAGCGCCGGCACGTATCGCACAGGCGACGGACGAGGCGGTGGGGGTAGGGGACAACAGCGTTTCGCGCCGCTCAATAGCTGGCCCGACAACGCCAATCTCGAGAAAGCGCGGCGGCTGCTCTGGCCGATCAAGCAGAAGTATGGTCGTGCGATTTCGTGGGCCGATCTCATGATTCTCACCGGCAACGTTGCCCTCGAGACGATGGGATTCAAAACCTTCGGATTCGCTGGCGGCCGCGCTGACGTTTGGGAGCCCGATCACGACGTGTCGTGGGGCACCGAAAAGACGTGGTTGGGCGCCGACACGCGTTACTCCGGCGAGCGGGAGCTTGCCAATCCGCTGGGTGCTGTGCAGATGGGGCTCATCTACGTGAATCCGGAGGGCCCGAATGGCAATCCGGACCCCCTCGCTGCGGCCCGCGACATTCGCGAGACCTTCGGGCGCATGGCGATGAATGACGAAGAGACGGTCGCGCTGATCGCTGGCGGCCATACCTTCGGCAAAACACACGGTGCCGGCCCCGCGTCGCACGTCGGGGCGGAGCCCGAAGGTGGCGAGATCGAGTCCCAGGGCCTCGGCTGGAAGAGCACATACGGCACGGGCTGGGCCGGAGATGCCATCACCAGCGGCCTGGAAGTCACGTGGACCACCAAGCCTACGCAGTGGAGCAACGAGTTCTTCAGGAGCCTGTTTTCCTATGAGTGGGAATTGACCAAGAGTCCGGCCGGCGCGCACCAATGGAAGCCCAAGAACGGGGCTGGCGCCGGCACAGTGCCTGACGCGCATGACAAGTCGAAGCGCACCACGCCCGCGATGCTGACGACGGATCTTGCGCTACGGTTCGACCCTGCGTACGAGAAGATCTCACGTCGCTTCTTCCAACATCCCGAGCAGTTTGCGGACGCTTTCGCGCGCGCCTGGTTCAAACTCACTCATCGTGACATGGGTCCGCGTGCACGCTATCTCGGCCCGGAAGTGCCAAAGGAAGAGCTCATTTGGCAGGACCCGATTCCGGCGGTGAATCACAAGCTCATCGACGAGCAGGACATTGCCGCCCTCAAGAGCAAGATTCTGTCCTCCGGGCTTACAGTCTCGCAGTTGGTCTCAACGGCATGGGCCTCGGCGTCCACGTTCCGGGGCTCCGACAAGCGCGGGGGAGCTAATGGCGCGCGCATTCGGCTCGCTCCGCAGAAGGACTGGGCGGTCAATGAACCGGCTCAACTCGCACAGGTACTCAACACGCTGGAAGGGATCCGTAGCGGGTTCAACAAGGCGCAGACCGACGGCAAGCAGGCGTCTCTCGCGGACCTGATCGTTCTTGGGGGCTGTGCCGGAGTCGAACAGGCGGCGAAGAACGCCGGTCAAAGTGTGAAGGTTCCTTTCACGCCCGGACGGGTGGACGCCTCCCAGGAACAGACGGATGTGGAATCGTTCGCGGCGCTCGAGCCGGTGTCAGACGGCTTCCGCAACTACCAGAAAACTCGGTCCGGTGTTGCCGCCGAGGCGCTGCTGCTCGACAAAGCGCAGTTACTGACGCTGACCGCGCCCGAGATGACGGTGTTGATTGGGGGCTTGCGCGTGCTGAACGCCAACGTCGGACAAAGCAAACACGGCGTTTTCACGAAGAAGCCGGAGGCACTGAGCAACGACTTTTTCAAGAACCTGCTCGATATGAACACGCAGTGGACGGCGACATCGGAGGCCAAGGACATTTACGAAGGCCGTGATCGCAAGAGCGGCGAGGCCAAGTGGACCGCGACGCGTGCCGACCTGGTGTTCGGCTCGAACTCGCAGTTACGGGCGCTGGCCGAAGTCTATGGCAGCTCGGATGCGCAGGAGCAGTTTGTCCGCGCCTTTGTGGCGGCGTGGAACAAGGTGATGAACCTGGATCGGTTTGACCTGAGGTAAGGGAAGAGGCGGCGATCGTCAGACACGCTCGAAGATCGCCGCGATTCCCTGGCCACCGCCGATACACATCGTAGCAAGGGCATAGCGGCCGCCGGTGCGATGTAACTCGTGAATGGCTTTCGTCGCGATGACGGCGCCGGTGGCCCCGATGGGGTGGCCGAGGGAAATCCCGGAACCGTTGGGGTTTACCTTTGCCGGGTCGAGGCCGAGCTCCTGGGTGACGGCGCACGCTTGGGCTGCGAAGGCTTCGTTGGACTCGATGACATCGAGGTCGTTGATTGAGAGCCCGCTGCGCTGGAGGGCGAGGCGACTGGCCGGGACGGGGCCGATGCCCATGTAAGCAGGCTCGACGCCGGCGTGGCCGTAGGCCACCAGTCGAGCCAGGGGCTTGAGGTTAGCGCTCTTGATGTGGGCTGCGGAGGCCAGAATGAGCGCCGCGGCGCCGTCGTTGATCCCTGAGGCGTTGCCGGCCGTTACCAGGCCGCCGGCCTTGAACACCGACTTCATCTTTGACAATTGCTCGACGGTCACATCGGGTCGAACACATTCATCGGTGTCGAAACGAACGAACCCTTTGCCCGCCGGCGCTTCAACCGCAACAATCTGGCTTTTAAAGCGACCCTCGGCGATGGCGCGCGCGGCACGCTGTTGACTCTCCACAGCCAGCCGATCCTGCATTTCCCGTGTGACTTTGTAGCGAGCCGCCACGTTTTCCGCGGTGATCCCCATGTGGATGGACTCGAACGGGTCGTGCAATACAGCCGTCATGTAGTCCACCATCGTGGCGTCACCCATACGAGCGCCCCACCGGGCGGCGGGCATCACGTACGGGCTGCGGCTCATGGACTCCGCCCCCCCGCCGATCGCTACTTCGGCATCGCCGAGGAGAATCGCCTGCGCGGCGGAAATGATCGCTTGCAGGCCCGAGCCGCAGAGTCGATTCACGTTGAACGCGGGGGTGGTGTTGGGTATGCCCGCCTCGATTGCCGCCACGCGGCTCAGATAGGCGTCCCGCGCCTCGGTCGCGATGACGTTTCCCATGACGACGTGGTTTACCTGCTCAGGCGCCACTCCCGCATGCTCCAACGCACCGAATACAACGTTGGCAGCGAGAGTCGTGAGTGGAACATCTTTGAGGGTTCCGCCGAAACGCCCGATGGCGGTGCGAACCGCTCCAACAACAAATACTTCGGTTCTTGACATACTCAGCTCCGGGGTCCGTTGGCGGCGGATTTGGCCTTCTCGAATTCCATCTGGCTTTGCTCGAAGCCCGAAGAGGGTATCGTCTCGTTCGTCCGGTCACCGATAGCCGGCCAGTGAGCCGCTACGCCCTCTGCGGCGTCATCACCCACACCAACATAGATGCCGCGTGTCAGCGTGATGTGCGCTTGCTCATAACTTCCTCCGCCCGCGCACAGAATAGTCCGGGTCGGGGCGTTTTCGGCCACGAGTGCGAGCACGCCAGGACTGACTGCGCTGGGGTGCAGGGTTTTCAGCATGTCCTCGGGCATCAGACCGTCCAACATGCGTGTGCCGGCCGATGGGGCCAGGCAGTTCACCCGAACGTTGTACTTGGCGCCTTCCAGCGCGAGGGTCTGCATCAGGCCGACCAGGGCGAGTTTGGCCGCGCCGTAGTTCGCCTGGCCGAAGTTTCCGTAGAGGCCGGAGGAGGAGGTCGTCAGTACGATCCGGCCGTAGCCTTGGGTCTTCATGTGATCCCAGACTGCCTTGGTGCAGTAGACGGAACCCATGAGATGGACGTCGATCACATTGCGGAAGTCGTCCAGGCTCATTTTCGAGAACGACTTGTCGCGCAGAATGCCCGCGTTGTTGACCAGAATATCGATCTTCCCCCAGAGCGAGCGGGCCTGTTCGACCATCGCCTCCACCGCTGCATGATCGGTGACGGAGATGGTGCTCGCCATGGCCTCGCCGCCCGCCGCGCGGATTTCCTCGACGACCGCCTCGGCGGCCTTGGTGGAGGTGCCGGTTCCGGAGACGGAGCCGCCCACATCGTTCACGACGACCTTCGCTCCGCGACGTGCCAGCAGCAGCGCGTGCTCGCGGCCCAGTCCAACACCGGCGCCCGTTACGATTGCAACTCTTCCAGCAAGGTCAATGGTCATTAACGAGGCTTCCTCAAAGATCTACGGCTGAATGTGCGGCTCACTGTGCGGATCACCATGATAGCAGCATGATGCGTGGGCGTTCATTTCTGCCCGGTGGCGGGCGGCGGGACGGGTGGCGTCGCCAGTCCGATGTTGGTGAACCAGTATTGGTTGCCGGCGACCCGGCGGCGATGAATCAGCTCTTCGGTCAGGGTATACATGCCCGGGAGCAGGTGCGCTGAAGGTGTCGGCCCGTCGCGAAACTCCATATAGGACTCGCCGTCACCAAAGGGCTTCCAGGGCGGCGCCGAGTCGCTCGACGGCACTCCCGTGCGTGCGAAAGAGGTCCAGTAATCCATCATCGCTTTGGATAGAGCTCGCTCCGCGGGCGTGTCCGGTGGCGTCGGCCAGTTTACCGGGAGCTGCTCTCCCGAGCCGATGAGTCCAAACACGAACGGAATCTCACTGGCGTGAAAGGCCTCCAGGTCCGAAGCCTGCTCGGTCGGATAGGCATGCGCAAAGAAATAGAGGTAAGCCGGTTGTCCCACGGCGGTTTGCTTTTGCGCCAACCGTTGCGCGGTCCAGCTATACAGCCCGTCGCGGCTCGCAGCGAGTACGCTGCCCGGCACATCATCGCTTGGGTAGAGTTTCAGATAGGCATCGCCCAGGTCCCGGAAGCGATTTTTGACCTCACTCTCGTACTCTGCGGAGGTTTTGGGAATAGGGGGTAGCAAGGATCGCAGCGAGCGCAGCTCGCCTGCGTTGGAGCCAACGAGCAGCGGGACGTGTGCCTGCGCGCCGTGATCGAAGATTTCGACGAGTTGATCGGGCAGGAGCCAACCGTCCACGGTAGGCAGGGGTATGAAGCCCGCTCCGGCGGCCTGGTTCACCAGCGAGACTGCGTCCATGGCCCTGAGGTCCGCGAGGCTCTTGGCCTTGAGGGCCTTCGCTGTCGCAAGTCCGAGGCTCTCGGCGGACGGCAGCCCGTAGCGGCTGTCGTGTAAGTCCGGATTGGCAACCATGTAAGCGCTCTCGGAGATCGCTTTGGTAAACAATCCGTGCGCCTGCGGACTGGCCATGAGGTCCATGACGCTCAACGCACCCGCCGACTCGCCGAATATCGTGACGTTCGCCGGGTCCCCGCCGAAAGCGGCGATGTTCGCTTTAACCCACTGCAGGGCCGCGATCTGGTCGAGCAGGCCGTAGTTGCCCGAAACGTGTTGCGGCGACTCGTCGCTGAGCTGCGGATGGGCGAGGAAGCCCAGGATGCCGAGTCGGTAGGCGATCGAGACGACCACTACGCCGTGTTGGGCCAGGTGTTGGCCGCTATAGATCGGGCTGGCAGGATTGCCGATTCTGAGCGAGCCGCCGTGGATCCAGACTATGACTGGCGCGCGGTGTGTTGCCGCAGGCTGCCAGATATTCAGATACAGGCAGTCTTCGTCCATCCGTGGAGGAGCGTCGGCGTAGATGCTGGTGGGCGCTGACTTCGGCTGGACGCAGGCGGTGGCGAACTCGTCTGCACGACGGACCCCAGCCCAGTGGGCGGGTGGGGCCGGCGGTTTCCAGCGCAGCGTGCCTACGGGCGGCGCGGCGTAGGGGATGCCTTTGAAGACCCAGAGTCCGTCGCCGGATGCGCTACCCGTAACGAGGCCGGTTTGGGTTTTTACGGGTGCCATGGGCGTGTCGATCGCGACGGAGGGGCTGGATGCCGCTGCCAACGACAGAACGATCAGGACCCGGCTCAGCAGCGTAAGGCTCGTCAACATCTCCTACTCCTTGGCGAGCGTCGCGCCGCCGACGCCCGGTAGCGCCGTCTTGAGAGTCCAGGCGGCTGCGAGTTGCACGAGGAACACCAGTACAAAAACCGGCGCGAGACACAGCAGGGCCATCCGCAGGGCGTGGACACCATAGGTTGGCGCGAACCAATCGCTGGCGACACCGATCAACAGCGGGCCGCAGCCCAACCCGATAATATTCAACACGAAGAGAAAGATGGCGCCTGCGGCGCTGCGTTGTGAGGGAGCGACGCTGTTTTGAATGACGGTCAGGGCGGGCGCGAGATAGGTGTTGGCCAGAATGTAGGGTCCGGCCATGAACAAGAGCGCCATGGGCCCGCTATGCGCAGCCGTGACCCCGAACAGAAATGGCAGGCCCAGCAACACGAACGTTCCGGGTAGCAATGCATAAAGTGCCGGACGACGGGGTGCGACCTTGTCGACCAGGTAGCCACCCACGAGCGTGCCGATGCCGATAGTCGCGCCCGCCACAAAGCTGTAGGAGGTCGCGATCTGGGACAGGCTCATGCCTTCCTCCCGTATCAAGTAGGCCGGCATCCAACTCAGCAGCCCGTAGATGATCACCGCCGTGAGTCCGGCGGCGCAGGCGGTTAGAACGAGCGTCGGGCTGCGTACGAAGACCTTGATCGCCGTGAAGACCGATGCGGCGGGCTCCGTGCTCCCGGCTGCAGATCCAGACGCGTCCAGTCGGCCCCTGGCGGGCTCGCGCACGATCAGTGGAATGAGCGGAGCCAATAGTACGCCGGCTCCGCCGAGTACGAAAAACGCGATTCTCCAGCCGTAGTGGGCGGCGATCCAACCTCCACTCGCGGCACCTAACATGGTGCCGAAGGGAACTCCGAGAGAAAAGATCGCCAGTCCCACGCCGCGCTTTTCCGGAGGGAAGTAGTCGGAGATGATGGAATAGGAGGGCGCGGCTCCGCCGGCTTCGCCCACCCCAACCCCCATGCGGGCAATCGCCAGCGAGCCGAAGCCCGCGGCGAGCCCACAGGCGGCGGAGCAGAAGCTCCAGAGTCCGCAGGCCAGGGCGACGATACGCACCCTGTTATAGCGGTCGGCCAACGCCGCCACGGGGATGCCGAAGATCGTATAGAAGAGGGCGAACATGAGCCCGGTCAACAGGCCCAGTTGGGTATCGGTCAGGTGGAGCGAGTGCTTGACGGGCTCCGCCAGGATCGCCAGAAATTGGCGATCCAGGAAATTGAAGGTGTAGACGACACACAGGCAAGCGGCAACGACGTAGCGGTACCTGGCGCTCTCGGATCGACCCGCAGCGGTGGTCTGAGCAGTTCCCCTGGCGACGGCCAGCGCGTGCAAATCCGGCATCCGCATCCCCCCATTCAGCGTGATCGCTTTTATAGGACAGCGGCGGCGCCTGGGCCCCCCCGCGTCTTGATATGATATTCATTCTCCATAGAATTAATGTCAATGGTGGGGTGTGCCGAGCCCCGCGCCCGGCGCGGAAAATAGTGGCCGGAAATGTCGGAAAAGATCCTTCGATGGCGTCATTACGGCAAGGCAGGCGGATGCAGCTCAGAGCGGGGTCCGGCCGGCCTGTTGCCATTTACCGGAGGTCATGTGAAGAAATTTCTGGCTGTCTATATAGGTACGCCGGCCTCAGTCGAGCGCTCGGGGTGGAACCGGCTGGAGGAAGGGAAGCGTAAGGAGAGGGAGGCCGCGGGTATGAAAGCCTGGGGAGACTGGATGGTCACCCACAAGGGAGCGATCGTCGATACAGGAGGTCCCCTCGGCAAGACGAAACGCGCTTCGGCAGAGGGCGTTTCGGACACCAAGAACAATATGGCGGGTTACGTCATCGTCGAGGCGGAGTCGCACGAAGCGGCCGCACGGATGTTCGAGATGCACCCGCACTTCGCCCTATTTCCCGGCGACTCCGTCGAGATTATGGAGTGCCTGCCGATCCCAGGACGCTAAGCAAACCGGGACTAGACAGCCTGGGCCGGCAGCGGCTGGGTCTGTTGCTGCGGCTTCAGCGGCTCTGTCTGCTGCTGTCGCAGTTCCTGCTGCTTCTTCTTCGCGAGGTGATGTCCCACGGCACAGCCGACGACGGCGCCGGCAACCGCGTGATGTCCCGCTACATGCCCCGCCACAGCGCCGACCGCCGCACCTTTGATACAACCCTTCGCCGCGGCGGCCTGGGTGCCGACCAGGAAAACGAGCGCTAACAACGAGAGCGCCAGGGCTGACCTTTTAGCCTGTGATTTCCGCAACATGCGAGTATTCCTCACGGTGGTGTTCCGCGGATGGGGAGGAATTGTCCTCCCCCCTCGCGGCGCGATCAAGGCTGCTGGCCGACCGCCCGCCGCAGGTCGCCGTCGTTACATCGAGTCGTCGGCTACGGTACGTAGGTCTCGTGATATAGGTGTCAAAGGCGTGACATCTGCCGCGGGCACTGTGGGACTTCTAGGATAGTCTTGTACTGAATGAATCGAGCAGCACACGCCCCCTCACGTCCCAAGGCGGCGGATTCCGATCCCCACTCGCTCACGCTCCCGTGGGTGTTGGCTGAACTCGCTAAGGCGGAGCTGATCTCGCCTCAGGCAGCCGCCCAAATTTCCGCCGTACCAGGCGGAAAGCCCGGCGAGACGCCTCATCCGCTCGTTGTGATTGCCGCGCAGGATTGGCCGGATCGTCGCACCGAGGGCCAGAAGCTCTCGCTCGAGGTACTGACGCGCTGGCTCGCCCATCGTGCACGGATCCCGTATATGCGGATCGACCCGCTGAAGCTCGATGTCGCGAGCATCACGAGCGTCGTTCCGTATGCCTACGCGTCCCGCGCCGGGATTCTGCCCGTCAAGAGCGGCTCGGCCGGTGTCGTCTTCGCGGTGAAGGATCCGTTCGCGACGGACTGGATTCGCGAGCTGGAGCCGGCGCTCAAGGCGCCTGTAAAGCGCGTCTGCGCCAACCCGCAGGACATCGATCGCTACCTGGTCGAATTCTACGCAATTGCGCGCTCCGTGAAGATTGGGGAGGAGCGCTCACGCGTTGGTCCGGCGGAGTTGCGGAATCTCGAGCAGCTGACCGAGCTCAGCCGGGCCGGCAAGTTGTCCGCCGAGGACCAGCACGTCGTCGCGATCGTCGATTGGCTGTTGCAATATGCCTTCGACTCCCGGGCCAGCGATATTCACCTCGAACCCCGTCGCGACAGTGGCAACCTCCGTTTCCGCATCGACGGCATCCTTCATGAAGTCTATCGCTTGCCCGCCCCAGTCATGCCCGCCGTCACGAGCCGCATCAAGATTCTCGCGCGGCTGGACGTTGCGGAAAGACGCCGTCCGCAGGACGGCCGCATCCGGACGCGCTCACCCGATGGCAAAGAGATCGAGTTGCGGGTGTCGGCACTGCCGACGGCATTCGGCGAAAAGCTGGTGCTGCGTATCTTCAACCCGGACGTGCTCCTGCGCGACTTCAGCCGCCTGGGTTTCTCGGCGGAGGAGGTCCGTCTCTGGCGCGCAATGGTCGGGCAACCCCACGGAATCGTGCTGGTCACCGGCCCGACGGGATCTGGGAAGACCACGACGCTTTACTCGACCTTGAGAGAATTGGCGACCTCCGAAGTCAACGTCTGCACGATCGAGGATCCGATCGAGCTGATTGAAGGCAGCTTTAACCAGATGCAAGTGCAATCCAACATCGATCTGCACTTCGCGGACGGCGTGAGAGCCCTGCTGCGCCAGGACCCCGACATCATCATGATCGGTGAGATCCGTGACAAAGAGACCGCGGACGTCGCTGTGCAGGCGTCACTAACAGGACACTTGGTACTCTCCACGCTGCATACGAACGATTCGCCCTCAGCCGTGACCCGTCTGTTGGAG
>Ga0209169_10001332_pt1 | contig 14979 bp, 15 predicted proteins | sample HubBroMetageWRM4_FD_188346 | JGI IMG/M metagenome (GOLD analysis project Ga0209169, IMG submission 188346) | Warmed soil microbial communities from the Hubbard Brook experimental Forest, New Hampshire - Hubbard Brook CCASE Soil Metagenome WRM 4... | ecosystem: Environmental > Terrestrial > Soil... | reverse complement strand
GACTTCGGCGGTCCCGAGGTGCTGCGCAACATCGAGGTCGACGTGCCCGATCCCGGACCTGGCCAGGTCACCATCGACGTGCGCGCCGCCGGGATGAACCCCGCCGACGCCAAGCACATCGCGCCGGGCCAGGATCGCGCGCTGCTGCCGCTGTCCGTCGGATACGAGGTGGCCGGCGTCGTCACGGCGTTCGGGCCGGCTACGCAGCTCGCATCGGGCGCCGGGACCGTCGGCGACGAGGTAGTCGCCTCCATGGTCGGCGGCGGATACACGACCGCGATCACGGTCCCCGCGTCCGATGTCTTCGCCAAACCTGCCACGCTGAGCTTCCCGGAAGCGGCCAACCTCCTGCTCGTCGGGACCACCGCGGCCGACCTGCTGCACACCTCAGGCGCCAAGGAGGGGGAGACCGTGCTGCTGCACGGAGCCGCCGGAGCCGTCGGCGTCAGCGTCCTGCAGCAGGCACGGCACCTCGGCGTGCGCGTGGTGGGCACCGCCAGCAAGGCGAACTTCGACTTCGTCCGGGTCTATGGCGGAACCCCCGTCGAGTACGGGCCGGGCCTGCTCGACCGGGTGCGGGCGGCCGCTCCGGAAGGGATCGCCGCCGCCCTGGATACGGTCGGCAGCGATGAAGCCGGCGACGTGTCGCTGGCGCTGGTCGCCGACCGGAACCGGGTGGTCACCATCGCCGACGCTCGCCGGGCCAAGGCCGACGGATACGTCTTCGTCGGCGCGTCCAACCCGGCTAGCGGCCCGTTCCGGGCCCGGGCCCGTGGCGGGATCCTGAACCTCGCCCAGGAAGGGGAACTGGTCGTGCCGATGGCGCAGACGTTCAGGTTTGCCGATGCCCCCGCTGCGTTCACCGCCCTGACCGGCCCGCACTCGCCCGGCAAGCTCGCGCTGGTCAACGAGGACTAACATGGCCGACGAGAAACCGCCCCCGGATTTCATCAGCGCGCTCGGCACCGAGTACTTCGTGCTGCAGTCCACGGCCAGCTCGACCATCAGCGAGAGCGGTAGCCGCGTCAGCATCTACCTGTCCTCGCTGGCCAGCGGGCTGGTGGCGCTCGGCTTCTCCAGTTCCTCGCCGCACGCGTTCGCCTCACTGGCCTTCACGGTCCTGCCGACGGTGTTCGTGCTCGGCTGGTTCACCATCGTCCGGCTGACCGACACCAGCGTGGCCAACATCGTCTCGCTTCGCCGGATGGAGCTGATCAGGCGGTATTACGCGGCGCTGGCGCCGATTGCTCCGCCTTATTTCGGGGCCGAGGACTCCCCGACGGCGCAGCACAGCGTGCGCTACGGGCGCTGGTCGTTCCTGTTCACCATGGCGAGCATGGTCATCGCGGTCAACTGCGTGCTGGGCGGAGCCACCATCGCCATGCTCTGCGACCTGGCCTTCAAGGCGCCACTGCCCGCCGCCGCGGGGATCGGCGTGGCGGTCGGGCTCGCCCTGCTCGCGGTCAGCCTGCGCTACGAGCACCGGCGGCTCACACACGTCGTCCTCAGCTCGTACGTCGCCACGGGCATGACCGGCGGCAGCCCGGAAGTCACCTGACGGCCCGCGAACCCCGGCTTAAGAATATAGATTGCTTGTAAGTTAGATCCTTGGAATGTTCCTCTCGGCGGAGATTACGACTGAGGAGGAATTACGAGCACTGCGGCACCGGTCAGCAACGTGGTTCTCGTGCACGGCGGGTTCGTGGACGGCTCCGGCTGGCAACCGGTTTACGACATCCTGACCGGGCACGGCTACCACGTCAGCGTCGTGCAGAATCCGACGCTGTCGCTGGAAGGCGACGTCGCCGCGGCGCGGTTGGTCATCGACACGCAGCCCGGGCCGGTCGTGCTGGTCGGCCACTCCTACGGCGGCGTGGTCATTACCGAGGCCGGCACGCACGACAAGGTCGCGGCCCTGGTCTATGTCTCCGCGTTTGGCAGACCAGGCCAAGCTGGTACGTGGTCACCACCGAAGACCGGATGATCCCTCCGCCGGCGCAGCGCGCGATGTCGCAGCGGGCGGGCTCCAGGGTGACGGAAGTAGCGGCCTGCCATTCGGTCTTCCTGTCGCAGCCGGCCACGGTCGCCGCCCTCATCGAGCAAGGCGCCTCCGGCTGACCACCCGCTGATTATCGGGACCGCCGAGCCCCGGCACCGAGGTGCCGGGGCGTCGTCGCAGCGCGGCGTTGAATTACCGAGATGCCTTGAGCTTCTCGACAATCTTGCTGGCCGCTGCTCCGGAGGAGTTGTTCTGCTGACCGGTGACGAGATTGCCGTCCTCCACGGTGTGCACGCTCCACGGCTCGGCGGCCTGGAACAGAGCTCCGGCCAGACGCAAGCGGTCCTCGAGCAGCCATGGCGCATTGCCGGCGAAGGTCGCCTGCGTTTCCTCCTCGTTGGTGAAGGAGGTGAGCTTGCGGCCCGTGAACGCCCAGGTTCCGTCTGCCCGATGGGCGGACAGGAACGATGCCGGCCCGTGGCAGACACCTCCCACGTACTTGTCCGGGTCGTCCAGGTTCGCGACCAGGAGATCCCCGATCGTAGGATGCACGGCGAGGTCTTGCATCGGGCCGTGCCCTCCCACGACGTAGACGACGTCGTAGCGGCCCGGCTCGACGTCCTCGAGCCGGAGCGGAGCGTCCAACTCCGTTGCACGCGCCTCGAGCCACTTCTTCTGCTGGGCGATGAACTGATCGTCGTTGTTGTTGTACGGGGGGTACCAGCTGAGCTGGTCCACGGTCGGCTTCACGCCGAGCGGGGTGGCGATGCTAACGCCCAGCCCGCCGTCTGTGAAGGCGTCGTGGGCCTCGATGAACTCTCTGGCCCAGAAGCCAGTCGGATGCGGCGATCCGTCCTTCATCGTCCAGACGTTGGTGCCGGTGAGAACGATCAGTGCCTCGGCCACGGTCATTTCCCCTTTCGATTCCATGGAAGCATATAACGTTCCATGGAACGTTGTCTAATGTGTTCCGGGGAACGTTGCCACGTGTAATCACAGCCTGACCGTCCAACGGCCAGACCAGCTTCCGGCGGTCAGCTCCCGAGGAAGTCCAGCAGGGCGGCGTTGATTCAGCCGACGCTCTAGTATCTAGCTTCTATAGAAGTATATTCTACGGATCGTTATGGACGCGAGCATAGCCGCATCGCGGCCGGAGGAATAGCTGCATCCGCGAGACGGCTGGGAGCACCCCGAGAGGCGAAGTACCCGTCGCTTTCGCCGCTGTCCTATCCGGACAGGGCGTCTAGTTCGGCCGATACGGTGGCGGCTTCGGGCGCGCCGATGCGCTGGAAGATCTCTAGCGCCTGCCGCAGCCCGGCTTCGGCCTCGGCGGTGCGACCGGTGGCCAGGGCGCACCGACCCAGGCCGGCCAGCGCGTGCGCCTCGTCCAGCGGGCTGCCGATCTGGCGGGCCAGGTCCAGGGCCTGCTGGTGGTACGCCCCGGCCAGGGCGAGGTCACCGCGGGCCCTGCTCAGCATCCCGGCCTCGTTAAGGGCCGTGACTTCACCGTGCCGGTTGCTGATGTCACGGTGGGTGCCCAGCGCCTCCTCCAGGTCGTCGGCCGCACCCCGATAGTCGCCGGTCAGCCGCTGTGCACTTCCCAGGAAGGTGAGAGTGTCGGCCTGGCCGAGCCGGTCGCCGAGGTCACGGTAGATGTTCAGCGCCTCTTCCAGTTCCCGCGCCGCGGCCGGATAGTCCCCGGTCAGCTGTCGCACGTTCCCCAGGAAGGTGAGAGCTCCGGCCTGGCCGAGCCGGTCGCCGATGTCGCGGGAGATGCCCAGCGCCTGGTGCAGGTCCTGGGCCGCACCCGGATAGTCCCCGGTCAGCCGGCGCACGTCCCCAAGGAGGGTGAGGGCTTCGGCCTCGCCCGACCGGTCGCCGAGGTCGCGGTGAATGCTTAGCGCCTCCTGCAGGTCCCGCGACGCAGCCGGATGGTCCCCGGTCAGTCGGCGGACGAGCCCCAGGTAGGCGAGGGCGCATGCCTGGGCGGGGCGGTCGCCGAGGTCCCGGGTAGCCTGCACCGCGGTGACCCACCGGGTGATGGCCTCGGCCCACGGGCCGTCGTGGCGCAGCAGGCCGGCCAGGCCCGCGGTCAGCCCGACGACGCGGGCGTGCTGGCCGGTCGCGGTGGCGTAGTCCAGGCAGGCCAGCAGGCTGGCACGTTCGGCCCGAGCCCAGGCCAGCGCCTGCTCACGGTCGGCGAGGACCGGAGCCGCAGCCGGTATCGTTCCGACCGCCGGGGCGGGGTGGGTGCGGGCCTGGCGGGCCAGCAGGGCGTCGGCCTGGGCGGCGGCGTGCTGGTAATAGTCCAGCAGCAGCTCCGTCGCCTGCTCCTGCTCGACGTCCGGGTCGAGGCGGCCGGTCAGGGCCCGGGCGTGCTCGCGGATGAGGTCGTGCATCCGGTACCGGCCAGGGGCGGGCTCGGTGAGCAGGTACTGGTCGTACAGGGCCTCCATGCGGCGCTGAGCCTGACTCAGGCCGGTGCCGTCCAGGGCTGCGGCGGCATAGCCATCGATGTCGGCACCGGGGTGCAGCCCGAGTCGGCGGAACAGCCGCTGCTGGTCCGGCGCCAGATCCGCGTATGACAGGTCGAAGGCGGCGGCGACCGACACGTTCTCGGTAGCCAGCAGCTCCAGCCGGTCCACGGCCGCCGCCAGCTCGGCGGCCCGCCCGGCCGGCGACCACGCCGGGTGGTGGTACAGCCGGCGGGCCAGCATCCCGATCGCCAGCGGCAGGTACCCGCACAGCCGGGTGATATCCCGTACGGCCGGGTCGGCCGAGCTGAGCCCGGGCCGGACGGCCAGCCGGACCAGCAGCCCGGCCGCCTCCTCCGGCGGCAGGGTGTCCAGGCTGATCGTCTTCGCGTCCTCAAGCGCGGTCAGGCGGCGTCGGCTGGTGACCAGCACCAGGCTGCCGCCCGCGCCGGGCAGCAGCGGCCGGACCTGCTCGCTGTCAGCTGCGTCATCCAGGACCAGCAGCAGCTGCCGCCCGGCCAGCCGGTCCCGCCACAGTCCTGTCCGCGCTTCCAGATCAGCCGGGATCTGCGCAGTCGGGACGCCGATGGTCAGCAGCAGGCTGGCCATCGCGTCGGCCGGGTCCACCGGCTGCCGCCCCGGCGTGTGTCCGTGCAGCGGCAAGAAGATCTGCCCGCCGGGGAACCGGTCGGCCAGCCGATGCGCGGCGTGCACCGCGAATGCGGTCTTGCCGATGCCTGCCATCCCGCCGATCGCATGAATGCCGACTATCCCGCCCGAACCCGCCGCGCCGATCGCCGCGTCCACGAGCTCCTGCAGTTCCTGCCGCCTTCCGGTGAACGAGGCGATATCGCGGGGCAACGTCCGGATCGCCGCCGCTACCCCACCTGCCCTGGCGCGGGCGGGCACCGCCGCCTCGAACTCGGCCCGGGCCGGGCCGTCCAGCTGCAGCGCATCGGCGAGCAGCCGCACCGTATCTCTGTGCGGAGCGGTGACCATGCCCCGCTCCAGGTCGCTGACTGCCCGCGAGCTCACCCCCGCCGCCCCGGCCAGCTCCTCCTGCGTCAGCCCGGCCTCGGCGCGCAGCTGCCGCAGCACACTGGCGAACGGAACGGGCGGCACACTCACAACGTCTCCCCTGGCCCGCAGACGGCGCGACTCAGGCTGAGCATATGCCCGCCAGTTCTGGAACTTTCAGTTCTGCGGGCGGTTCTTCATGTTCATTGCACGGTCACTCTGCTTGGCTGAAAACGCGACACCAATGCAACGCACGTAATGGCACGGTGCTCATCAAAGCCTTTGTGATCACGCAGGCCTCAGTCCGCACGCCCTCGCGGATGGCCGGCCGAGGACAGCTGGCGTAAACAGCATCAGCTTCCGATTGGTGGCCGCAGCAAGCTCACTTCCGTCCAGCATCGGTTACCCGTTGGAAGGACCGCCATGGCTCCCCTAAGTGGCTGTTCTGCCGAGACTCAATCCCGGGACCTGGCCGAGCTGCGGCTGCTGGTGGAGTTGCCCGCGCTCCGCAAGCTGGCCGACCGGGGGCTGTCCGATCAGGAACTCTCAGTCGTCAGGAGACTGGCTGATGCCACCATGCGATCGGCCCGCCGCGGTGACGTTCTCGGCTACCTGCGTGCCGACATGATCTTCCATCTCTACCTGCTGGAGTTGACGGGTGACCCAGCTCTTTCCGGGGTAGCGCGGCTGCTGCTCGCGCCTGGCGCCATGCCCGCGCCGCGTCTTGAGGAATCAGGCCACCTCATGACAGCCGGGGCCCTCGAGCACTGCGAACTGGTCGATATGCTCGGTGACGAGATGGTCAACGCGGCGGATGACCTGCTCAGGCGCCACGTCTCCCGGCTTTGGCCCGGTCAGCCAGCGCGGCTCGCGGGGCCGGAAGCCACCTGCGGTGAGGCGACATTACATGGCCGAGCGCATAAACTCGCGTGACCCGGCGTCAACCGTGGCCGAGGCTGACCTTGACGCCTTCTTCCGGCATCGGGACGATGTCCCCACGGGACGCTGCGCCCCGCTGATCAGGTCGCTCGGCCGGCTCCGCGGGTCCGATGATCCCGTCGTGACGTTCGCCGGGCTGCCCAGAGCATGCGTCCCTGAATTCGCTGATGGCTGCCAGGTCGAGCTATCTGACGGGGCGGAGCCTTCGTTCCGGGTCACACACCCGGTCACGGCTGACGGTCCCGGACGAACCGCGGATCACCCAGTCGGCCCCGACCAGATGCTGGTCACCCCGTTCCGCGCGGTGTCCCGGACAGGCTACCCGTCGTACGCCGGGGTGGTCACGCACTGGTGGACCGGCCGGGCGCCCGCTAAGAGCGACGCCGCTATCGCGGACCTGATGATAAAGCACGTGATCGCGCTGGTCGATCACGATCGCTTGATGGCGGCGGTGGCGCGAGCCGAAAACCAGGCTGCGAGCCTGGCCCTGGAGGCCATTTCCGGTCGTACTATTAACCTCGCCATCGGCATCCTCATGCACCAGAACGGGCTTCATCCAGAGGCTGCCGAGGACTTGCTGCGGCAGTCGGCCAGGACGGCCGGGACGGGCTTGGCGCAACTGGCGGCCAGCGTCGTGCGCTCCGGTGCGCTTGCCGATTCTGCAGCCCTGAGCCCGGCCGGCTCGCCATCCTTCCGCTTCCGCAGAACTGGCCTAAACGGAAGTTGCTTTCACTAGTGGTACATTGATGTGCTATGGGGTGGAGGTGAGTCGGCCATGTCGGACCTGAGGCAGGTCTTCAACGACCTGATCCGTTTTGAGATCGAGCTGTGGAACGCGGTCGACGCTCGCCTGAAGAAAGAGTGCGGCCTGCCGTTGACGCACTTTGAGCCAATGTCGGTGATGCACAGGCTGGCCAGGTGCCGGGTCTATGACATCGCCAGCGAGCTGGGCATCACCACGGGCGGCACGAGCAAGCTGGTGGACCGGATCGAGGCCAGTGGCTACTGCCGGAGGCTGCCGAATCCAGATGACCGGCGGTCGTCGCTGCTTGAGCTGACGCCGGAGGGCCGCCGTATCTTCGGCGAGGCCGGGAAGGCCGTCGATGACGAGCTCCACCGCCGGCTCGGCGCGGCCGTGCCGGAGCGGACGTTGCGGCAGTTCGCGGCTACTCTCGCCCGCCTCCGGGCGGCTGGCCACCTCGAGTTCGAGCAGACCGCCTAGCACGGCCAGGACCGCAGAGGCAAGGTATATTCTGTGAAACTATCTTCTCAGGATGTATCTTCTATAGAAGGTAGTATTGTAGTCTGGCCTGGTGGGCCAGATTATGCGCGCGGTCGTGCTGGATGGTCCGGGTCCGCCTGAAGCCCTGGTCATCCGGAACATCCCGGTACCGGAACCGGTGTCGGGCTGGGTGCTGATCCGGGTCCGGGCGTTCGGGCTGAACCGCTCGGAGCTGCACATGCGGCTGGGCCTGGCCGAAGGCGCGACGTTCCCGCGGGTGCCTGGCATCGAGGCGGTCGGCGTGGTGGCCGAGTGTCCTGGCGGGGAATTGAGGCCAGGACAGCAGATCGCCGCGCTCATGGGCGGCATGGGCCGCGCCTTCGACGGCGGGTACGCCGAGTACACCTGCGTGCCCGTCAGCCAGGTAGTGCCGTTCCGCAGCGCCCTGGACTGGGCAGTGCTGGGCGCGGTACCGGAGATGCTGCAGACCGCCAACGGATCCCTGGACGTGGGCCTCGACGCACAGCCCGGGCAGTCCCTGCTGGTCCGCGGCGGAACGTCCTCGGTTGGGATGGTCACCACGGTCCTGGCCAGACAGCGCGGCATGACAGTGCTGGCCACGACCCGCAACCCGGCCAAGACCGACGCGCTGACCGGCGCCGGGGCGGACCACGTGCTCATCGACGATGGCCAGGTCGCGGCCCAGGTCCGCCGGTTCTTCCCCGACGGTGCCGACGCCGCGCTGGAGCTCGTCGGCACGCCAACCCTGCCCGACACCCTACGGTCGGTCCGCGTGCACGGCGTGGTGTGCTTCACCGGCATGCTGTCCAACCAGTGGACGGTGCGGAACTTCTACCCCATCGACTACCTGCCCCGAGGCGTTCGGCTGACCGCCTACGGCGGCGAAGCGGCCGACCTCCCGCCGCAGCTGCTCCAGGGCTTCCTGGACAGCGTCGCCGCCGGAACCGCCGTCGTACCGATCGGCCACGTCTACCGCCTCGACCAGATAGTCCAAGCGCACGCCGACATGGAAGCCAACCGGGTCAGCGGGAAGCTCGTCGTGCTGACCTGACCGGTACCACCGAAGCAACGGTCTCCCCTCTGGCGTGGCGAAGCGACGTGGGCGTCAGGCGCTGCGCGTGTCCGTCTTCATCTGGTCGGCGAACCGGCGCCACGTGGCCGGGGTGAACCGGAGCACGGGGCCGCCGCGGTCCTTAGTGTCCCGGACCAGCACGCCGCCACGGACGGCGACTTCGACGCAGTTCGCTTGAGATCCTGAGTAACTGGACTTCATCCAGGTGCCTTCAGACATCGGCTATCTCACTCCTGATCTTCCGTATCAGGCTCACGGACTCCCTCGGCGAGAGCGCCGCCGCCCTGATCATGTTAAGGACCATCGTCAGGTCCCCGACCTCGTCTGCCGACTCTACGACCCGGCCCGCGCCGTTGCACTCGGTATATGCCACCGACGACGCGCCGGCGAAGTCGTAGACCAGGATCGGGCCATCGGTCCCCGGGTGATCGCTCGCGCTGAATGGCAGCACCTGGATCACGATGCCGGGCTGGGTCGCAAGCTCGGCCAGCTTGTGCAGCTGCGCGGCCATGACCGCCGGGCCGCCGACCACGTGCCGCAGCACGCCCTCGTGCAGGACGTGCCACAGCATCGGCGGGTCCTCGCGGGCCAGGATCGCCTGCCGCTCCAGCCGGGCGTTCACCGCCCGGTCGATCGCCGCGCTGCCGTCGCGCGGCTTGCCCGCGGTGATCACCGAACGCGCGTAGTCCTCGGTCTGCAGCAGGCCGGGGACGACCCGCATCTCCCACTCGTGGATCCGGATCGCGCTGGCCTCCAGGTCGATCACCGGGGCGAAGTACGACGGCCACACCTCGCGCGCCACCAGTTCCCTGATCGCCGCGAACGTGCCCGGCGCGCCGAACACCGTGTCGCACCGGGCCGCGAAGTCCGCCGTCGGCGTCTTGTCCATCGTCTCGATGCCGCTGACCAGCGACGCCGAGTAGCCGAGCTTGTCGCCCGCCTCCACCTGCGTCCAGCCCGTCTGCTGCCGCCAGGCCCGCAGCTGCGACGCGAACGCCGCCAGCGAGGTCGTCTTCATCTCCGACATGGCATCTCCACCGGGGGGCTCCGGACTTGCACCGGCCATGCGCCGGGCCGCACTTGCGCACGGTGCGTCCCGGCCTACTTTCCTACCGTAGTCCCGGCCTGGCACGGTGGGATTGAGATCGCACCTCCCGCGTGCCGTAAAGGATTACCCGCCGATGACCGCCGACCACGCCCCCGTCCCTCCGCCCAAGCATCCGGTCTACGCCCTGACCACCTTCGAGCTGACCGACTACCGGCGCGAACTCGAACACGCGCTCAGCACCCTGCCCGGCCACACGGCCCGCGAGCAGCTCAGGCAGCGGCTCGCCGAAGTCCTGTCCGAACAGCAGTCCCGCACCCGCCTCCAGCACCCCGACCGGTCATGATCCCGTGACGAGCCTCCCCTCGCCCGACGAAGCTGGACGGCTCATCGCCTTCTTGCAGCACCACCCGCGCTGGTCGGTGTTCTATGACAAGCGCCACCGCCTCTGGCGCGCCGCCGAGGACGACCCCGACTCCGACCTCTACACCGAGGCCAGCGATGTCGATACTGTCATCGGGTACATCACAGCTCATCGCTGACCCGCACCCTGAGGGGTCGGAACCTCTCCCGGGGACGAGAAGCCGCCGGTAGTGAGCGTCGCCCTAGCCCGAGCTAGACAGTGGCAGAAGCGGCTGCGTTCCCCTGAACCGCGGTGGCGGCGTCGCGGATCACGTCGAGCACGAACTCGGGGTGCGCGAGCATCACGACGTGACTCGACTCGACCTCGTAAGCCGTCGCGTTCATGCGCTTCGCCAGGAACCGCTCGAGATCGGGCTGCACAGTCCGGTCTTCCGTGGCGACGATGTACCAGCTCGGCTTCGTCTTCCAGGCGACGCCGGGTGCGTTCCGGCTGAACAGGTCAGCCGCCGGCGGGAACTGTGTCGCCCACACGACTTCCTTCTCCGCTGGCGAGAGATCGCCGGCGAAGCATTCCACACCCTCGGGGCGCAGCCAGAGGCGGCCATCGGCGGGCTCGACGAACCCGAGGACGTCGGCGGTCGGGAACTTCTCGAGCTGGCTCTGCGTGGTCTCGTCTTCGTCCGGTGCGAGCGCCGAGATGTAGACGAGTCCGGCGACGCGGTCATCCGTTCCCGCCGCTGTGATAACGCTACCGCCGTAGGAGTGGCCGACGAGGATCGCGGGGCTGCTTACCCGCCCGAGCGTGCGGAGGGTGGTCTCGACGTCTCCCTCGTTTGTATCGAGACTGTACTGGGCCGCGATCGTCTCATAGCCCTCAGCCCGGAGGGTCGGGATCAACTTGCTGAACGACGATCCGTCAGCCCAGATCCCGTGGCAAAAGACAATACTCGGCTTGCCATTCACGGACATGTCTCCTCCTTTTTCGATGGTGGACAACGGCTGTCCTACCGATGCACCCGACGCTACGAGCGCCGACCGTCGGTCGCATACGTCGCGTGACGTACCTTGGGCGGGTCGAAGGGCTGGTCAGGAAACGCCGGCCGGTTTCAGCGCGTCGCGCAGCTGGCTGCGCGACGTGATGCCGAGCTTGGGGAACAGATGGTAGAGGTGCGTGCCGACCGTCCGGTGGGAGACGTAGATCCGCTCGCCGATCTCCTTGTTCGACAGGCCCTGAGCAGCAAGTTGCGCGATCTGCAGTTCCTGTGGAGTCAGCTCCGCCCAAGCCTCAGGGATCCGTCGGCGAGCAGTCTCGCCCGATGCGCGGAGTTCGCCGAGCGCCCGTTCGGCAGCGGTTTTCTGCCCGAGAGCGATGAATATCTCGGCAGCTTCCCGAAGGGGCGCACGCGCATCGGTGGCTCGTCGTTGAAGGCGCCGCAGCCACACGCCATAGGCAAACCGGGCGCGCGCCGCGTACGACTCCCAGCCCTCGGCAGCGGAGGCGATGGCAGCGTGAAAAAGATGCTCAGCGTCGTCGCCCTCGCTCAGGACAGCCGTCGCATAGGACAGCTGCGCCTTGAGGTATGGCGCGGTCGTGTCCGCCGCGATCTGCTGCCATTCGTCCACGTAGCGGCGCACCAGGTCGAGGCCGCCGCCGCCGCTCCTGGCAGCGTCGGCGAGGTCGGCGAGCGCGTGGCCGCGCAGGTAGGGGTGGAACGCCACATCGTTGTGGTCGAAGAGTCGCGCCAGGCGCTCGTAGGCATCGGCGTAATGGCCAGCGGCGAGTTCGGCCCGACCGCGCGCAAGCGCGACAAGCGCGAGGAGCGGCGTTGCCCCGAGCGGCAGGAGAACCGCTTCGGTTTCAGCGATCAAGGCTCGCGCGGCCTCGTCGTGCCCGCGTTGTGCCATGGCGACCGCCTCCGCCAGTTTCGCAGCCGGGACATAGAGCGTGAGACCGGTCTCCGCCGCCAGCCGCCGAGACTCAGCCGCGGCCGTGAGTCCAGGAAGGACCGCTCCGCGGTGAAGATGCGCCCACGCCTCAGTGGCGAGCGCGCTGCCGAGCAGGGCGAGCCTGCCCTCGGCGCGAAACCGATCGGCCGCGGCCCGGAGAAACGGAATCGCTACATCATCCGCCCACACGGCCGCCGCGGCGTGACCGACTTCGAACAGCGCATCGCCCTCGCCGACGCTGGCCGGCGACATGCGCGAAAGCCGGTCCAAGACCTCGCGACCGTTTCGAATCGGGTCGACGTTCGAAAGGAAACACAGTCGCGTCGGGTCATCTGGTGGTACATCGATCCTCCGTGCGACTCCGCTCGCCCTGCGTGTCGTTTCGTCGTCGAGGTTCCCCCAGTACGCTCGCACCGCGACCGCTTCGAGCGCCTCCAGGGCCTTTTGCTGTTCGCCTTCCGCGAGCAACCCCTCGGCAACGTCGGTGAACGCGCCGACGATCGCGTCACCTGGGGACATCGTCCCGGCGAGCGACTGCGACCGGAGAGTGGCAAACGCGTCCTCGAACGGAGGCAGTCCGATCTGCTGCGCCGCGGCGAACAATCGGCTGCTCTCCTGCCAGCGGCCCAGTTGCCGGCCCAGGTTCGCCGCTTGCCACAGCCGCAGCGCGCGGATACCAGGATCAGGTGTGAGGGCAGCACTCCGTTCGAGGGTGGCGATCGCGACGTCACCGCCACCGCGGACCCTCGCGCGTTCCGCGGCCGCGGCGAGCGCAGCCGCCACCACCTCGTCGTGCCCTCTTGTCGCCTCGGCGCGGTGCCCGACCGAGCGGTCGGGATCGTCCGCCAGAACATCCGCGAGTGCGGCGTGTACCGCGCGTCGCTCTTCTGCTGGCATCGCCTGTTCAATCGCGGATCGGATCAACGGGTGGCGGAACCGGAAGCGATCCGGAGTCAGCACGCCGAAGCCGGCATCGACGACTTGTTCCCAATCGCGAACGCCCAACGAGGATCCTCGGACTTTCTCCGCCGCCTGAAGCAGCTCGGCGGGTTCCCCATCCTCTAGTGCGGCAGCGAAGAGCAGCGCCCGCGGGCCGGCGTCGAGCTGATCCAACCGCGCCGCGAAGACTCGTTCGAGTCTTGTCGTCAGCGGGAGAGACCCACGCAGTGCCGATCGTGCATCGAACGCGAGGCCCTTCGCCGCGACCGGGAGCTCGATCAGCGCAAGAGGATTCCCGGCCGCCTGGTCAAGAATTCGTCGCCTGAGATCCGCGGACAGGCCCGAAGCCTGGGCGTCCAGTAGGCGAGCGGACGCCTCCTCGCTCAAGCCACCAAGGCCGAACTCCGGAAGCCCAGCGTCATCGACGTCACTCATCACGCCCGTTCGGACGGCGAACCACATGAGCACCGGTTCCACCTCGAGTCGGCGGGCAACGAACCCGAACACCATGCCCGACGAGCGATCGACCCACTGCGCATCCTCGACCACGAACAGCAGGGGCCCAGCCGCCGCGACGTCGGCCACCAGCCCGAGTGTGGCGAGGCCAATCAGAAAGACGTCCGGCACGGCCTGGCGGGGCGCCAGCCCGAGCGCCATCTCAAGGGCGTGCCGCTGAACTTCAGGGAGCCCATCGAGCCTGTCAAGGAACGGCAGCAGCAGTTCGTGCAGTCCAGCAAAGGGCAGGCGCGTCTCAGACTCCACCGCAGTGGTCCTGAACACGCTTATCCCCTGCCCGCGTGCCCGTGCGGATGCCGCTGCCAACAGGGCCGACTTGCCGATGCCCGCCTCTCCGCGAACCACCATTGCGCCACCGTGGCCGTGGATGCCGTCGACGAGTGTGAGCAGCCGCTCCAGCTCACGATCGCGTCCGACGAGGACCGGCGGAGGACCAGTCTCCTCTTGACCGGTGCCGGGTCGCTCCGTACCCACACCCCATCTTCGCGTGGTCAGACAGCGCCGCCAAATCAGTCATGTGACAAGCGAACGCCATCGCCATGAGCGGCCTCTCCCTGCCATCATTCCAGGCTCTCGGCGCCGTGATCTCGTAAAGCCACGGATCAGAAGTGCACAGCCCGTGTCCGTTCAGTGTGTCCGGATCAGGCAACAGCGCCGTGACAACTAGACGACCGACGCAGCCCGCACCGCATGATCGGGCAGGCTGTCAGCTGGCCGTCGTCGCGGTCGGCTTCACTGTCCGCTGCATCACCTCCCGCCTGTCCCGTATCGGCGACACTCCCGTCCTGACCATCGAAGACCCAGCCGGTGGCCCCGAACGACGGTCGCCAGACGCCTTCAGTCCGGCCCGCCTGGACGCCTACTTGCTATACATGCTCATCGTCCTGGTCGCCATCATCGCTGTGGTGACCGCGCTCGCCTGATGCCATCACTGATGAGTGATCTCGACGGGAATCGCCTTGCTCAGGGTTTGTCCAACGGGTGAGGTGGCTGCTACCTTCCGGTGCAGTTCGGCCACCGTAGCCTCATCGGCATCGGTGTCGAGGTGGACGACGACCCGGATCGCGGAGAATCCCGCGTGCCCATCGGCGAGGCCGAGGAAGGTGTGCAGGTCGATGTCGCCATCGAGGGCAATCCGCAAGTCGCGGATCTCGATGCCTGCCACCGAGGCGTTGGCGGCGTAACCGACTGCGAGGCAGTTGCCCAGGGAACTGAGCAGCTGCTCGACCGGGTTCGGCGCGCTGTCCGTACCGCCGAGTGCCGCAGGTTCGTCGGAGGTGATCGGCGCGAACCCTCGTACCGCTGCCTCGCTGCGGAACGCACCGGTCCAGCGGACCTCTGCGGACCACGTCGTTTCCGCCGCCGACGGACGTTCCTGGATGGCGCCGACTAGCGCGCCCACCGCGCCTAGGTTGACCTGATTCA
>Ga0209169_10001331_pt1 | contig 14984 bp, 14 predicted proteins | sample HubBroMetageWRM4_FD_188346 | JGI IMG/M metagenome (GOLD analysis project Ga0209169, IMG submission 188346) | Warmed soil microbial communities from the Hubbard Brook experimental Forest, New Hampshire - Hubbard Brook CCASE Soil Metagenome WRM 4... | ecosystem: Environmental > Terrestrial > Soil... | reverse complement strand
CAAATCCGTCGTAGCCATTCTATTCATTATGTCCGCCTGGTCGATCGGCATCATGATTGACCGCGCGTTGATGTACAGCGCCGCGCGCAAGCAGTCGCGGATTTTCGTGCAGCAAGTGGCGGGCGCGCTGAAAGACAACAAGCTCGACGAAGCAATCTCCATCGCCGAGCGCAACAAGAAGAGCCACATCGCCAAGGTCGTCGCGACCGGCTTGTCTGAATTCCAGGCAGCTTCGGCGCAAGTCGGCGATGAAGAAGTGATCGAAGCAGCGAACCGCGGTCTGGAACGCTCGGTGGCCATCGTGCACGCCGAAATGAAGCGCGGACTTTCCGGTCTGGCAACTATCGGCTCGACGGCTCCCTTCGTCGGACTGTTCGGCACCGTGATGGGCATCATCAACGCGTTTAAAGGCATTTCCGCATCGAAGGCCACCGGTCTATCGGCCGTCGCCGGCGGTATCGCTGAAGCGTTGGTCACGACCGCGCTCGGCTTGGTCGTCGCGGTTCCTGCCGTGTGGGCGTTCAACTACTTCACAAATAAAGTGGAAGCCTTCGACGTGGAGATGGACAACTCCTCGATGGAGCTGATCAACTATTTCATCACACGCCGCGGCGGGAAGAAGTAAGCCATGGCCTACAAGCCCAAAGCACCGCCGGTGATGGCCGCGCCGAACGTGATTCCGATGGCGGACATCATGCTGGTGTTGCTGATTATTTTCATGGTGGTCACGCCTATGTTGCAGAAGGGCGTCTCCGTGGATATGGCCAAGGTGAATAACGCCCGGGACCTGCAGGATGCCGACAAGGACGACGCCATCATTTTGGCCGTGACGCGTGACGGCAAGATGTATTTGGGTAGCACGCAGGTCACCCTGGACGACATCACCACCAGGATTAAGGACCTGATCGCCAACCGCCTGGACAAGACCGTATTCGTGCGCTCCGATTCGCGCGCGAAGTACGGCGACGTGGTCAAGGCTGTTGACGAAGTTCGTGCTGCCGGCGTCGATCATCTGGGCCTGCTCACGGAAAAGATTCACCCCAAGAATGGAGCGGCTCCTCCACCACCTCCGCCTGGCACTTAGGAACGGGCGCGAGGTTCGCTCATAGAACATAAGGAGTTTTCCCATGGGAATGGCAGTAGGTGGCAGTAAGGGTTCGATGTCCGAACCGAACATCGTTCCTCTCATCGACGTATTGTTGGTGCTGATCATCATCTTCATGGTGATCACGCCCACCATTCCCCAGGGCCTGGATGCCCTGGTGCCGCAGCCGACTCCTCCGAACCAGAAGCAGGACGACGCGCTGCTGGCGAAGACCATCGTCGTGCAAGTCACTTCCAACGGCAAAGTGATGATCAACCAGGATGACACGACCTGGGATGCTCTGGGTCCGCGCCTGGAAGACATTTTCAAACAGCGCGCCGAGAAAGTGGCTTTCGTGAAGGGCGACGACGCTGTGGAATTTGCCCAGGTGGCGCGAGCGATTGACATCATGCGCGGCGCGGGGATTGACAACGTCGGCCTGATTACCGCGAAGATCGAAGCTGGGCAGTAATTTTCATTCGGCTGCGGGTTCCGATGGCTTCGCTGGTCGGGGGTGCTGCATGGGGATGACGGTTGGAAGCGGGAAACGTTCGCTGTCTGAGCCGAACATTGTTCCTCTGATTGATGTTTTGCTCGTCCTGATCATCATTTTCATGGTGATTACGCCCACCGTACCCCAGGGATTGGATGCGCGCGTACCGCAGCCTACGCATCCTCCGGATCAAGATGTGCCGCTCGCGGCGATTGTTGTCCAGGTCACTTCCGGCGGAAATCCGCTGATCAATCAGGATAAAGTTTCCTGGGATGGGCTAGGGCCGCGCTTGCAGGATATCTTTAAGCAGCGCGCGGAAAAAACGGCCTTCGTGAAGGGCGACGATGCGGTTCGGTTCGCCGATGTCGCTCGCGCGATTGATAGCATGCGTGGCGCCGGCATAGACAACATTGGACTGATCACGGCGAATATCCAAGCTGGACAGTAACTGCATTTGTTCCTGGTTTCGTAATGTTCGGTGGATTGCATGCGTAGCGTTTTGAATTCGGCGCAGCCTTCATCAAGGAGAGCAAGGGATGCAGCGGAAGACTCACACAGTTATTCTTCTCGCCGTGGTAGTGGCCTCACTCGCCGCGTGCGCTGGTTGCGACAAACTGCGCGCGCGCGACAAGCTCAACAAGGGCGTGCAAGCCTATAAGGCTGGGCAGACCGACCTGGCCATCGAAGATTTCAAGACCGCGAAAGATTTGGATCCTGGACTGACCAACGCGCGGCTTTATCTGGCCACCGCTTATTCCGCGCAGTACATTCCCGGCGCACCCTCCCCTGAAAATGTCCGCAACGGCCAGCAGGCCGCGCAGGAATTCAGAGAAATTCTGGCGAGCGATCCCAAGAGCCTTTCCGCGATTGATGGGTTGGGCTCGACACTCTACAACATGGCCGGCGGACCGCCCTTCGATCCCAAGATGATGGAGGAATCGAAGAGCTTCCACCAGCAGCACATCCAACTGAAGCCGGACGATCCCGAGCCATATTATTGGGTGGGCGTGATTGACTGGTCGCTGGCTTTCCGCGGCAACCGGGATTTGCGCGAGGAATACAACAAGACCGCGCGGAAGTCGGTTTCGGATACCGATCCCATGCCTCCCGCGCTGGCCACGCAGTTCCAGCAGAAGTACGGATCGGTCGTTGATGAGGGCATCGCCAGCCTGCAGAAAGCCGTTCAGCTGCGCGAAGATTACGACGACGCCATGGCCTACCTGAACCTACTCTATCGGCAGAAGGCGGACATGGAAACCACCCCAGAGGCTCACGACGCCGATGTGAAGCTCGCGAACGATCTGGTGGATAAGGTAAAAGCCATCAAGCAAAAGAAAATGGAGGCGCCGCAGCCGGCTTCCTGAGCGCGATTTTTTCCCAGTCGTGATAATTCCAGCCGGCGGGTTTTCTGGACCCGCCGGTTTTTCTTTTTTGGCGTCGCTGTTGTAGCGACGCACTTTGGTTCGCCGTCGGTGGCGCGGCGTCGCAGTGCGCGTCCACGCTGCCAGGAGGGAACAGCACACATGAGAATGATTCGCGCCATGGTGACAGCGCTGGCTTGCGTTCTCTTTCTGGCTTTGTTCGTCTCGAATTCTCGCGCGACGCGTGTCGCGGGCTTATCACATGCCGACGACGCCGACGATCCCTGGTCCGCCGCGCAAACGGTGCAGCCGGCTGATCTGGTGAAGGAACTGGCCGCGCCGGCTCATCCTGACGAGCCCGCCGTGGTATGCGTCGGGTTTCGTCCGCTCTATCAGGGCGCGCACATCCCGCACGCCGTATTTCATGGAGCCGCTTCCACCGACCAAGGGCTGGCTGAACTGAAGACTTGGGCGAAAACCATTCCCAAGGCGACGAATGTGGTGCTGTACTGCGGCTGTTGTCCGCTGGCGCACTGCCCCAACCTGCGGCCGGCGTTCACGGCCATGCGCGATATGGGTTTTACGAATTTGCGCGTGCTGATTCTTCCCAACGACTTCAATACGGATTGGATTCAGATGGGCTATCCCGTCGAGAAGGGGAAATAATGCGGGCGCGAGCTGCGCGGGGTGCCGTTGCTAAGAGCCTTGGGGTTCGATCAGGCTTTGCTCTCGGGTGGTTTTTGCGGCTGCAGCGCCATCCCCAGCAGGCCGGCGATCAGCACGGCGGGATAAAGTTGGCCGATGAGCGCTTCGCAAATCGCCAGCGTGCGCGCGATGGGATGCAAGGGGACGATGTCGCCATATCCCAATGTCGTCAGCGTGGTAAAACTGAAATACACGTAGCGCGCCATGGGCGACACCACTTCCTGCGTAGTCGCTGTGGGATGGATTGAGCCGGGAATCATCATGTCCGCGAGGAAATAGGCATAGGACCACATCAGGCCGATCAGCAGGTAGGCCGCGATGGCTCCGAGCACCCGATGTAAATTGATCGCGCCGGGACTGAACACTTGGACCAAAGTGATCACGGCAAACGCAAGTAGGCAACAGAACAACAGAACGGGTTCCAGCACGGGATGGCGGAAGTTCGGAACGTACACCACGGTCCAGTGGACCACCAGGCCCGCGATGGTCAGTAAAACCACCAGCACCGTGAGCGTACGGCTCCGCGTGCTGGTCACGGCGCCCGAGAGCAGCAGAATCGAGATCACCACATCCACGATGAATTTCCCGAGCCAGCCTAGCCCCGCCAGCGGAAACACCACGAAGATAATCAAGATCAGAATCGCCAGGAAAAACGTTAGGCTCTGGTCCAGCAGGCGGATACGCGCGAAAATCCCTTCCGGCCGCGGCGCCTCGTCAATTTTAAATTCTGGTGGATTCAATTTTTCCGGCTCCGCATTCCGGCAGTCACGGTACTTCCGCGTCGTCCGGCTGTCAATGTTTCGGCCGCAGGTCATTGGCTCGGTTACGGATCATCGCGTTCATGATCACTGAGGTTCGACGAAATCCGGTTGTTGGCTAGCCGAAAGTCAGAGTCTGCTTTGGCTCGAGATCCTCATCTATTTTTCCGAGTTTGACATCGTTCACTCCTCACACTAGGCTTCCCTCGGATGCAGACCGAGCCTGTTGTTCGCAGGACCGCCCGGCGCTTCCACAGCAGCGGTTGTTTTTACCGAGGAGATGCATGAAAGAGTGCGTCCGCATGACACTTTGCGTAATCTTTCTTCCGCTCGCGATGATCCTATCCAACTCGCAAGCCGGCGCGCAGGATCGCACGCAAGGCCGCTCCATGGTGATTTCGCGCGGGGGAGTGGTGTCGGCGGAAAACCCATTGGCGGCGCAGGCTGGAGCGAGCGTGCTGGCGCACGGTGGCAACGCCGTGGACGCGGCAGTCGCAACCAACGCGGTAATGGGCGTGGTTGAGCCCATGATGAATGGAATTGGCGGCGATCTTTTTGCGATCGTTTACGACGCGAAGACCGGGAAGCTTTATGGGCTGAATGCAAGCGGCTGGGCTCCGGCGGGACTTTCCATCGAATTTCTCAAGTCCAAGGGCATTGTGAAAATGCCGCAAGAAGGCATCCAGTCGGTAACAGTTCCGGGCGCCGTCGATGGCTGGTCGAAATTGCTGGCGCGGTTCGGCACAAAGAAATTCCCCGAACTTCTTGCCCCCGCGATCTACTACGCGCACGAAGGTTTTCCTGTGCCCGAATGGGACGCCGCCTATTGGGCGGACTCGGTGGATCTCCTGAAACAAGACAAGAATGCCGCGGCAACCTATCTGCCCGATGGTCGCTCGCCGCGCATCGGCGAGATTTTTCGCAACCCCGATCTGGCCCGTTCGCTTGAATCGCTGGCTTCCGGCGGCAGAGACGCCTATTACAAAGGAGCCAGCGCGAACAAGATCGTGGAGCTATCCACCAGGTTGGGCGGCACGATGACGCCGGAGGACTTGGCTGAATACTCCAGCGAATGGGTCGAGCCGATTTCGACCACCTACCACGGCTGGACCATCTATGAGATTCCGCCGAACGGGCAGGGAATCGCCGCGCTGGAGATGCTGAACATCATGGAACGATTTTCTCTCGCCCATTTCGGACCCAACTCCACCGACGCACTGCACGCAATGATCGAAGCGAAGAAGTTGGCCTACGCTGACATGTACCGGTACGTCGCGGATCCAAAGTTCAGCGAGGTTCCCGTGCAGGGTATGCTCTCCAAGGAATACGCCGCGCAACGCGCGAAGTTAGTTGATATGACCAAGGCGAATTGCGATGTGTTGCCCGGCGAGCCGCAGATTGCGACGAGCGGCGACACGACCTATCTCACCGTGAGCGACAGCGACGGCAACATGGTCTCCCTCATTCAGAGCAACTATTCTGGATTCGGGTCGGGCCTGGTGGCCGATGGAGCCGGTTTTGCCCTGCAAAATCGCGGAGGGCTTTTCAGCCTTGACCCCAATTCTCCTAATAAGCTCGCCGGTCACAAGCGTCCTTTGCACACGATCATTCCGGGTTTTATGACGAACGGACAGGAACGGATTGCGTTCGGAATCATGGGCGGCTTCAATCAGGCGCAAGCGCACGCGCAGTTCGTTTCCAACGTTGTGGATTTCGGAATGAATATTCAAGAAGCGTTGGAGGCCGCGCGCTTCAGGAAGTTGACATTTGCAGGCTGCGATGTGGATCTGGAGGATCGCATCCCGCTCGCCGTTCGTGACGGCCTTACCCGGCGCGGCCATCAAATTAATCTTCACGGTGCCTACTCCGCCACCATGGGTGGTGGACAGGCGGTGCAACGCGATATTTCCACCGCAGTGAACTACGGAGCCTCCGATCCCCGAAAAGATGGCGAGGCAGTCCCGGAGCCCTTCCCGCAAAAGTAACGCTCCCGGCGCGGCGCTACTGCCGCGACGGCTAAATGTCGATGTTGCGGCTTGCAGGAGAGGGGGCGCATTAACACGCGCTGGCCCTGCCGCAGCCTGGGTTCAGCCGCTTTAAGGCGGCGATCGTTCTGGCGGCATTGGTCCTAATGATTGGATCGTCCGACTTGTTGCCCATCTGTTCGACATATTCGATTGCACGATCAACGGTAGCCCAGCGGATGATCAGGGGCTCGTCAATTTTCCATTCCCAGGGACCGCTGACTTCCCGTATTGTTTCGCCCTTTGCCCCGATGTCGCGATGCTTGTTTGTGTAAATGAGGTGGAACACAAAGCTGGTCATGTCGGAACGGATTTCATCGTTGGGTGGCTTAAATCGTAGAGCAGAATCAATCGTACCGAGGTCATCCGTCCATTTCGTCTCGACCTGCGCCTGATCATCCTTTACCCAGGTTTCACCGAGCGATCCTCCGACGGTCATGAGGGCGATCTTATTATCGCGAGGAAACGGACCCCAGCGGGCGAAAAGTTCGCCGGCCATTTTCCAGCCTCGTGGAGTCAGGAACGCACCGTTCGCAACGAGCTTTTCGAAATGGACGACAAGCTGCTCGGTCGGCTTTCCCTGCGATTTCGGAGCCTGGGTTGTTACCGAGACCACTCCCAGAAAGAGGACCGATAGAATTGCGTGTAATCGCTTCATGTGGCTGCGCCCCTTCTGTTCGTCGGACGTGCTCGACGCAGTTGCCCTCACGTAAACGTAACATCTTTCCAATCTCCTGGAACCGAGCTGTGCTGCGGTCGCATATTCGCAGTTAACTTCGTCGAGTCGCGCACTGGGAAACTGGCCTGCTGCCGGCTGCAGGAAGGACTCGCAGTGGGGCGGGCTCTGAGAATACAATAGTCCATGGACCCGGCTGGTAAACCCGCCATCACGCAGGCTGCGCGGCGGACTGTGGATTTGCGCTTTGTGGAATTAATGGACAAGGTGCGCCGCAGCCGTCCGGGCGACGACCTCGAGCTGTTGCGCCGTGCTTACGATTTCGCGGCAGAGCAGCACAAGACGCAGACCCGCCTCTCCGGCGAGCCTTTCCTGTCCCATCCTGTGGAAGTGGCGCACATTCTAGCGGACATGAAGCTGGATGTGACTTCTCTCTGCGCCGCGCTGCTGCACGATGTCGTCGAAGACACAAAAATTCCACTGGAAACAATCTCCGAGCACTTTGGCGCCGACGTAGCGCGCCTGGTGGAAGGCGCAACCAAGATCAGCCGCCTGGATCTGCTCGCTCCCGAGGCCCGCCAGGCGGAAAATGTCCGCAAAATGCTGCTGGCAATGGTGAACGACGTGCGCGTGGTGGTGATCAAGCTCGCCGACCGCCTGCACAATATGCGTACGCTGGAATATCTCGACTCCGAACGTCAACAACGCATCGCCCGCGAAACGATCGACATTTACGCGCCCGTCGCCAACCGCCTGGGCATGGGCTTGATTCGCGGCGAGCTGGAGGATCTTTCCTTCCGTTACCTCGAGCCCGAGGCATTTTTTGAATTGCAGAAAAAGCTCGCCACCAAACAAAAAGTCTTCGATAAATTTCTGCTGGAAGTGCAGGATTCCATCCGCGACAAAATGGTGGAAACCGGCATCCCCGCCGAAGTGCAGGCACGGGTGAAGCGTTTCTACTCGTTGCACCTGAAGAGCCAGAAGCAGCAGCGTACGCTCGATCAAGTGTTCGACTTGCTTGCGGTTCGCGTGATTACCGACACGGTGAAAAACTGCTACGCCACGCTCGGCGTGATTCACCAGATTTGGCCGCCGGTGCCGGGCCGCTTCAAAGATTACATCGCCATGCCGCGCCCGAACCTCTATCAATCGCTGCATACCACCGTGATCCACGGGGGCCAGGCTTTCGAAGTCCAAATCCGCACGCAGGACATGCACCGCATCGCCGAGCAAGGCGTCGCCGCGCACTGGAAATACAAAGACGGGCGCACCGAAACTTCCAGCGTTGATGATCAGCGCATTGTCTGGATGCGCCAGCTGATCGAGTGGGTGCAGGAGATGCAGGAGCCCAGCGAATTTCTTTCCACCCTGCGCGTCGACCTTTATCCCGAAGAGGTTTACACCTTCACACCCATGGGCCGCGTGGTGGTGCTGCCGCGCGGCGCGACGCTCATTGATTTCGCTTACGCCGTGCACACCGAAGTGGGCCATCAGTGCACGGGCGCAAAAGTGAATGGCGCGATTGTGCCGCTGCGCCATTCGGTGGCCAATGGCGACGTGATTGAAATCATCACGCAGAAAGGCCACGAGCCTTCGCGCGATTGGCTTTCCTTCGTGCACACCTCGCGCGCGCGCAGCAAAATCCGCCAGTGGATCAATCTGCATGAACGCGAGCAGGCCAAGGACGTGGGCAAGCGCCTGCTGGAGAAGGAAGCACGCCAGGCGGACATCACGCTGAAGAAAATTACGCCGGAAGTCTGGCAGCGCGTCGCTTCCGAATACGGTTGCGGACGCATTGACGATCTGTACGCCGACCTCGGCTACGGAAAATGGTCGGCGCGGCAGGTGCTCGCGAAAGCGAGCGGCCAGCCGCTCACCGATCCCTCCGAAGAAAAGCAGCCGAAGATTGTGGACACCGTCAAGCGCATGCTGGGCATGAATGACGGCGCGATTCTGGTGCGCGGGCACGACGATCTGATGGTGTATCGCTCGAAATGTTGTAATCCGATTCCCGGAGACGATGTGATCGGCTACGTCACGCGCGGCCGCGGGATCGCCGTGCACGGAAAAAATTGCCCCAACGTGCAGAACCTGCTCTACGATGCCGAGCGCCGCATCGCCGTGGAATGGGCGGGGCAGACGCAGGCGACTTTTCCTGTTCGCCTGCGGATCCTTACCGAGGATCGCCCCGGGATGCTGGCGAGCATTACCACGGTAATCAGCGACAACGGCGCGAACATTCGCACGTTTGAAAGCGGCGGTCAGGACTTGCGCGCGCGCATCGAAGTCGCGCTGGACGTGCTGGATCGCAAGCAGCTCGAGCGCATTCTGTCCGGCGTGAAGCGTATCCCCGGCGTGTTCGATATCGAGCGCGTTTACAACGTCTGACGCCGATGGTGCGTCTCGCCTGCTCCGCGCGTTCCCCGACCCCCTGCAAGGGGCTGCATGCGAAAACCCGTAATCATTCCGCGTCACGCCGTTCCGTGCGGACGTTCACTCTGTACAATTAAAGCAATGGGAACCGTCCTGGCAATCGGTTCCACCCGCGGATGGGGCCGCGTTGTGCGCCGCAGAAGTTCGTTCACCGCGTTCTTTATTTTTGCCGTCCTCTTGTCGCAGTTGGCCTGTGAAAGTCTCAAACCTCTGGACACCAAACCGCTCGACGACGCCGGGATGCATTACAGCTCGATCAAAGAATTGAAAGCGCTGCACATCACGGCTGCAGAGGTCGCCGAAATCGCTAAAGTTCGCCAGTCCGGGCTGAGCGACGCGGATTGCCTTTCGTTGCTGCAGATTTTTCATGGCCGCGGGGAATCGTTCACCGCCGGTGACGCTGTCGCGTCGCTGCATCAGTCGGGCGTGAGCGAAGCCAGCATCCTAGCACTGGCGGGCATGGACCAATTGGGCTTGGGTTACGGCGAGTTGCAAGCCATGTATCTAGCCGGGCTTTCCGACGCCATCGTCCTGGAAGTGGCGCGCCATCACGCTTCGCGGACGCCGGCGCTTTCCGGCGCCTCACTGGGCACGCTGCGCAATCTGCGGATGGATAACGCCACTTTGCTGGAACTGGTGCGCCGCGGAATTCCCGATTCTCAGGCGTCCGAAATTATCGGGCTGCGCCGCCGTGGTTCCACTGACGCCGAAATCCTTCGCCACTTTACGGCGTCCTAACGTTCGCCCTCGCTGCGCTTGAAATCCCGTCGCACGCGCAAGCAGCGAGCCACTTTCCATTTTCTCTTTTCTATTTCCCGTCCTCGCGGCTAGAATCCTTGCATCTTGAATCGCGTCGCGCTCCGCTCGCTTTATGCATTGCTTCCGGTTGCGTTCGTCTTGCTGTGCGCCACCAGCTGCACGGTGCCGCTGGCGCCCGGTTATCAAATCCTGAAGGAATCCCGCGAAGTTCGCTTCCGCGCCGGTCCGCCGCCCGAATTGCGGATTCGCACGACCTACACACTGCAGAATATCGGTCTAAGTGATTTGGCGTTCGTTGACGTCATTTTTCCGGACGAGAAAATCTACGGACGCACCGCGCTGCACGTCGAATGGAACGGCCATGAAGTGACGCCCGAGAAACTTCCCGAGCAATATCAGCGGGAGCAGCCCGACACGCTGCGCCTGCCGTGCGATCCGCCGTGGGCGCGCAGGGAACAACGCAGTTTGCAGATTGATTACAGTTTCGTAGCGCCGGCCGAACAGGGTGCGCGCATCACGCTTGGCACCAGCAACTTTCATCTCGGTTCGCGCGGATGGATTGCTATGCCGCAACCGCCGAACCGTGTCCTGGCTCCCTATCCGGCGCGTCCCCCGAAAACGTTTTACACCGTGCGCGCGCCGGACAATTTTCTGGTTCTCGCGGGCGGCACGCCCGCTGGCCGTAAGAAAGCCGGCGGCGAAACCGAATACCGCTTCGAGCTGCGCAAGAATGATTTGCCCGCCTACATCGTGGCGGGAAGTTACGTGGATTCCTCCTCCGGCGGAAAATCCCGGGATAAAGCCGAAGTATCTTTTTGGACGTTGCAGCCGTTGCAAGGCGATCCTGCAGCGGCAGCACAGCGGATCGCCGCCGCGTGGTCCGCGCTGCAAACAGACTTCGGCCCGCTCGATAAGGATATCCCCGGGCCCCATATTGTGGAATCTGCAGAATTGCGCGCGCGTTCTGCGGAGGAAAATCAACCCGCGGTGGCATCTTTTCCCGGTGGTGCGCTGGTAAATCCGGGCGAGCTGGCGCTGGGGTTCCAGAGCGATGAACTGACGCAGCAAATCAACCAAGCCTTGGCGCACAGCTGGTTCGGTGTGGAGATGTATCCCGCGCCGGATGCCGCGGTCGGAATCGGCGAGGGGCTTCCGAATTACGCGACAATTGTGGTCGATGAGTCCAGCGGAGGCGAGCCCGCGCGACGGCGGCGCATCCGGCAATTTCTGGAAGCTTACCAGTCAGGAGTCCAGAAGTACGCCGGAACGCCTAATTCTGAACAATCGATCATCACGACCATGCTGTACGATCCCTTTCCGAGGCGCCGCATTGCCGCGGCCAAGGCCGCGCTGTTTTTCAGTGCGCTCGAGGATGCGTATGGCGAAGCGCCGGTGCGCAGCGGCCTGGCGCAAGTGGTTGCATTGCTCCGTGGCAAGGAAGTAGGCTTCAATGATCTGCGCGCGGCGCTGGAGCAAACCACCGGCAAGAATCTAGCTGAGCCATTTCGCGTCTGGCTCTACAGCACGGGAATGCCGCAGGATTTTCACAATCGCTATGCGACAGAAAAATAAAAAATGAAAATGGAAAAGAGAAGGTGGACAATCGCACGACCCGCAAGCAAGAGTGAATGTACCGGCGCAGCGGGATTTGCCTTTCCATTTTCTGCTCCAAGGAGGGCTTGTGAGGGAAGTGATTTTCACCGAAAAAGGACCCAAAGCCATCGGCCCGTATTCGCAGGCCATCAAAGCCAATGGGTTCATATTCGTTTCCGGGCAGACGGCCTTCGATCCGACGACGGGCAATGCGCTCACCGGTGATGCGGCGCAGCAAGCCGAATGCATCATGGAAAATCTGAAGGCCATCGTGCAGGCGGCCGGCTCTTCGCTGGATCGCGCCGTGCGGCTGGGCGTATTCCTGGCGGACATGAACGATTTCGCCGCGGTAAACGAAGTGTACGCGCGCTATTTCCCCAAAGATCCACCCGCGCGTACCACGGTCGAGGTGGCCCGGCTGCCACGCGATTTCCGCGTCGAGATTGATCTGATCGCGCTCGCGTAGCGGGCCGACTTAAATGCTGGAGCCGGCAGCGCGCGCTGGTTCCGGAGGGATGGCATGAACAAAATCACGTACGGACTGATCCTGGGCGGCATCCTGGGGATTTTCGACGGGCTTACTTCCTGGTTCACGCCCGCTGTGCGCCCTCAGCTGATGGGCATCGTGATCGGCTCGACAGGCAAAGGCTTGCTGGCCGGTCTGTTAATCGGCATTTTCGCGCGCAAGGTGCATTCGGTCGCGCTGGGAGTGCTCTTCGGATTAGGCGTCGGCCTGTTGTTCGCGTTTTTCATCGCGTACATGCAGCGGAACTATTACGTCCAGATCATGGTGCCCGGTGGGCTGGTGGGCCTGATCGTGGGCTACGCCACGCAAAAATACGGGGATTCGTCCGACGCCGCGCGATCCCAAGCCTGATTGCCAATCCGGATTGACAGCATGCTCTCAATGCCCAGCGCATGTGCCACTTGTGCACCGGCTGGCCTACACCGCATGGCGCGCGCCGCTATTTTTCAGTATCCTGGTCTCGTTCATATTTCTGTAAAGATTCGGCGGCAAAATCATACTGGTGCGCACTTCGGTCCCCTCCGCGCCAAAGAAACTGGAACCTTGATCAGCGCTCTGCACGCGCAGCCAATACGCTTGTCACTAAATCGCAGCGGGACTGCTGTGCGCGATTCCATTTTCAAGATTGTTCGGCAATAATTAGCGGCGAGCGAATGCCTGAGACCAATTTTGACCTGATCGTGATCGGCAGCGGCCCGGCTGGCCAGAAGGGCGCGATCTGCGCTGCGAAACTGCGCAAGCGCGTTGCCGTGATCGATCGCACGCTGATGATCGGCGGCGTCTGCGTGCACACCGGCACGATTCCCAGCAAGAGCGTCCGCGAAGCCATTTTTCAACTGACCGGCAACGCCGTAAAGGCTTTTTACGGCGACAACTATCGCGGCAAGAACGACATTTCCGTGCAGGACCTTTCCTTCCGCGTGCGCACCATCATTTCTCGCGAGACCGAAGTAATTCGCGCGCAGCTGAAGCGCAACGGCGTGCAGATTTTTCAGGGCACCGCGCAATTCACCGACCCGCACACCATCGAAATTCAAGGTGACACCGAAAGAAGCGTGATCCACGGCGAACATATTCTGATCGCCTGCGGCACTCGTCCTGCGCGCAATCCGGAAATTCCTTTTGACGATAAACGCATCGTGGATACGGACCGGCTGACGGTACTGGAAGGATTGCCTCGCGAATTGATCGTCGTGGGTGCCGGCGTCGTCGGGCTGGAATACGCTTCTTTTCTTGCGGCGCTCGGCACGGAGGTCACTCTGATTGACCAGCGGCCGACGCTGCTGGACTTCGTGGACCGCGAAATTATCGAGTCGCTTGCGTATCACCTGCGGCAGATGGGCACCACGTTTCGCCTGGGCGAGAAAGTGACGCGCGTCGGAATTGATCCGCAGCGCGATCGCGTTTTCGCGGAGCTGGAAAGCGGCAAAAAAGTTCAGGCAGACGCTTTACTTTATGCCGTCGGCAGGCAGGCGAACGGGGATCAGCTGCGCATCGAAGCCGCGGGCCTGGACTCCGGCGAACGTGGCAAAATTAAGGTGAACGCGCACTATCAGACGAACGTGCCGCACATCTATGCCGCGGGCGACATCATCGGTTTCCCCGCGCTGGCCAGCACTTCTATGGAGCAGGGACGCCTCGCGAGCTGCCACATGTTCGGTGCGCCCTCCGAACACATGCCTGAACTTTTTCCTTATGGCATCTACACCATTCCGGAAATTTCCATGGTCGGCCAGACCGAAGAAACCCTTACGGCAAACAAAGTGCCGTACGAAGTAGGCATCGCGAAATACAACGAGCTGGCCAAGAGCATGATGCTGGGTGATGAAAGCGGCATGTTGAAACTGCTCTTCGACCGCAATACGCGCAAGCTGCTCGGCGTCCACGTGATCGGCCAGCGCTCCACTGAAATTATTCACATCGGGCAGGCCGTGCTGTATTACGGCGGCTCCATCGAATATTTCCGCGATACCGTGTTCAACTACCCGACCTTGGCCGAAGCATACAAAGTCGCCGCGCTCGACGGGCTCAACAAACTCTAGTCGAGCGATTTTGTTGGCGCCGGCAACGCTCCAACCTTTCGGCCCGGTTGCTCTGAATTCATTCTTGTCACATAATCCTTACGCGCTAGGACGCACCCGCCTGCGAGAGCGCGTCCCTCGTGCAAATACATTTCGCTGCATCGTACGCAGGGTTGCACTCATCCGACCCCTCACATAATATTTTGCATGAAAGGAGGCGCTGCTTGATCTCATTCACCGTCAATGGCAAGCCTGTCACCGTGGAGGATCCTCCGTCCACTCCTTTGCTGTGGGTAATTCGCGATTCGCTGAACCTTACCGGCACCAAATATGGCTGTGGCATGGCGCTGTGCGGCGCTTGCACCGTACATATCGACGGGCAAGCGGTTCGTTCCTGCGTCGCGCCAGTTTCGCGCGCCGAAGGGAAAAAAGTCACAACCATCGAAGGAATCTCGCCCGACCTGACGCATCCGCTGCAACAGGCCTGGATCGAAATTGATGTGCCCCAGTGCGGTTACTGCCAGTCCGGGCAGATCATGAGCGCTGCCGTG
>Ga0209169_10001330_pt1 | contig 15002 bp, 10 predicted proteins | sample HubBroMetageWRM4_FD_188346 | JGI IMG/M metagenome (GOLD analysis project Ga0209169, IMG submission 188346) | Warmed soil microbial communities from the Hubbard Brook experimental Forest, New Hampshire - Hubbard Brook CCASE Soil Metagenome WRM 4... | ecosystem: Environmental > Terrestrial > Soil... | reverse complement strand
TGTCGCTGCGCATGTTGGCCGGCAAGCCGCGCTCCTTAAAAAGCCGCTCAAATACAGTAAAAGCGCAGTCTTCTCGGGTGGACGTTGGAGCAGGGATCTGGGCTGCACCACGTGAACAAATCAAGAATGCAGCTGTTGGCAAAGCAAGCCTCCTTCTCCTTCAACCTTGTGACAACCACGCTTGACTCTCAAATTCGCGAAGAGTAGCGTACGGGCCAATCTCGACCGCGTGACGAAAACTTGAATCAGGGAGAATCGTGATGGAAAAACAGCTCTCAGCGATAGGTTATTGGCTGGGCGTACTTTCTACGGCCCTGGCGCTGATACTTCGGGCACTCGCCGCTCTGCGTATGTTTCCGCCCCAAATGGGGGCCACTGGTGGCATCGCTATTTCTTACGTGAGCTTCCTGCATGGTGCCGTGCTCTTTTTTCTGTTGGCCATCGCCAGTTGGTGCAGGGCCTCAAGATCTTAGGGTGCTGTCGCGCAAGCCGAGGCCAGCTGAAAAAAGGAGCTTGTGCCTGCTAGCAACGCTTCAACGAGCGCCGCGCTGAGCTCAACGGCGCGAGCTTTCGGTTTCGTCGGCCGCCGCAGGAACAATCCAGAAAAGCGGGCGTTGGCAAAGCGGACCTCTGACGTTGGACCGGACTCGATTCTGCGTGCCGTGTTAGGTCGGAAACGCGGGCGGAAATGTAACCACCGGCGTTGGGGTTCCAGTTAAACAAGCCTACGGAGGATTGCTCGATGCGCTGTCGGTCACGGTTAACTCTGTGGAGCGCGAGCCTGCCCCTGTCGGACTGAACCTAACGATGATCGTGCAAGAAGAACTCGCGGCAAGCGTGGTGCTGCAGGTTCCGGAATTCGTGTTCACAACGTCGCCGGTATCTCAACCGGTGTGGTCCTCTGCATCACCCTTGCGACGATCAGGGAACTGGACGAGTGATAACGACCTTAAAGACTTATCTCATGCGCCCTCAGCGGAGTGGCGGGTGTGCCTGGACGCCACGCGCGGCGAACGCTTTGCTGGCCGGAACTCGATGGTGACATCCTGTTGAACTTCGACGGGCCTATTATTCAACAGAGTTGGTTTGTAACGCCACAGCCGAAGAGCGCTCATTGCAGCAGAAAGCAGAGAGAGAGAGCCGCTTACACGTTTAACGTCCATCACTTGGCCGAACTCTCCGATGGTAGTGCGGACCTTTACGGTTTCCGACGATCCATGTCGATCCCCGGGCCTTGGATAACGAGGCCAAACGAAGGAAACAAGCTCACCGGCTTGCAACCGGGCGGGTTCCCCCGCCGCTGCGTGTCCGCGATCAGGAGAAACAAGCACAGAGAGTTGCGAGGTAATCGCGAACGAAGCGGAGGCAGCGATCGGTCTTTCCGGGAGGATCAGCCTGAATGGTTTGCGGCTGTCGCCTGGGCCAGTGAAAAGGATTGTGGAAGGTGGTGAAAGGTGCGGTATGGCGTGTTTCTCAGGCATTACCTTGCGTGGGGCGGGACTCGCCGGCGCGCGAGGCATTGGAATGACGGCCCTGGGAGAGTGTGCGGGTTGGGAATCCGCAGCTGGCGGCTCATTCCGCGCGATCTGCCCAGGCCCGCCTTTGCGCTCGGGACTCGCTTCGGGTTTATCAAAATCGGGAAATGATTGGGTCGCCAGCGGTGAGGATGGAGGGCTCGGCGCGACGCTGGCAGTTGGAGCTTCGGGGGGTTGATTGAGGGATTGAGCGGCCGGGTTTTCTGACTTCGATTCTGCCGTCGTTGGAGCGGTTGGATTCACTACCGTTGGAACGGATGCGTTTGCGTCCAGCGGAGCGGAAGTTTGTGATGTTTCGTGCGGGTGATTAAGAAGTGCCTGTGACGTGTGATCGGCGGCCGGCGAGGATTCCTGTGTGTCCTGGAGGCGCGACTCGAGTGGGCCGCGAACGGCCTTGAGCCCCACCGCTAGACCGATCGACGCGAGCAAAAATACCGCTGCGGCGACGCGGAATCCCGACGATTCAAGAACGTACGAGCCTGAAGGAGAGTTCTCGATGCGATTCGCTGGCGATTGATTTTTGCGAGTTCGAATTCGGGCTCCAAATACCGCGACGGAAGAGTTGTCGTGCAGTGTTGTCGGGAGAACTTCTACGAGCGATGGCGCGTTGCCATCGCCAATCTCGGGCGTCGCGATCTCAGGTGACAGAGAGCCGGCGTGCGCAATCCGTTCAGGCGAGAACGGTCGGTCTTGGTCGAAAATAACACCCCCCGTTGGCACTTCCGCGAAGCTTGCGATGGTTGCGGCGAGGAGGTTTTCGACAGGCGCCGGCGCTACGCCTTGCGCTTCCGCAGATCGCTTTTCGCACGCGATCCAATTTGCAATTTGATTGCGGGTTTCGGCGGTGAGGTCTATGAATCGTATCCCGACTGTTTTTCTCGATTCCGCCAGCCACACAACCTGGGCGGAGACTTTGATCCTCTGCTCTATGTTGGGTAACCGAAAGCGAGTGTGTGGCAGGTAGTCAGCGACTACGAGGGGAGTGGCTGCAGCGACGGCCATGCCCGTCTCACTGATATTGAGGACAATGCCGCCGTTGCTATCGTCGAGCGCGCTGTATGCGCAGGACGCAAGCGTGGTGCGCGGCCGCAGCCGACGCTCGCGCCTAGGATGAACGGCCTCAACCGCCGCATGCGCCGCATGGCGTTCGCCGTTGGTTGCGGCACTTTCCGCTCTTGGCGCTACATTTGCTTCCTGTAGGGTCTTATTCCGCTGCGCCGCTTCCAGGAGTGAGGCTAGTTTGCCGCCCGCCTTCGCAAGTGCGTCAAAGACGTCCGCGACATTCTTCGCGTTGCACTGAAGTTGCCGAGCGGTGAGTGTCAGTCGGATGCTGTCGTCGATATCCTCTTGCTGGCTTTCGGAAAGATAGCCCTGCAGGCCAGAATAAAGTGCGCCGTTCTCGAAATTCTCTTTCCACTCGACAATGGCCTGGATGCGCCGACTGGTGTCCTTTTCCAATTCTTGTTCCTGCTGATCTGCTGCACCAACTTCGGCATGGACCTGTCCAGGATCGTGGGGCAGTGCCATGGCTATTTCCCTCAATCCACCACGCAGTTCCTTAACCTTGTTGGACGGTAAAGATGTCTTGCGACAAACCCACTCTCCGCGCGTCTTGTCGAATTCGATCGACGTGCGCTGCTCATCGGTTTCACACTTGAATACCGGCAACGGCTTGAGCGGAGGCCACCGGCCGGCCAGAAGTAATGTCATCTCCGCCTGTTGCACAGGAGACGTGAGTCCCGCAATTATAGGTCTAGGGGAGGGCTGGTCCATCGCGTCACCTCTTGCAGCCCCACTTCAGTGTGGGAAGAATCGTTTCGATCAAATGCCCTTGTCCGCTAACGTAACTCCCCGGAGTGTCGGATTTAAACCCGGTCCGGCGGAATTTGTTGCGTACCTGCCCTCGCGGCCTCGTTTAGGGGATTCTCTGTGACAACCAGGCGATATCCCGGCGCGCCTAGCTTTCGCGGCCAAATCGCGGGGCAGGCAGGCTATACTGCGGATTACAAAGGACATGGTTCGGGGTTGTGGCCGTTGCCAAGGCCATGCCAGTCGCTGAACCTCGCGATGCGCAATCGAGCGCATCGATGCGTTCTGCGACTCAAGCCGGGCACACGATATCTCGGGCGGAGTAATAATTGCGGTGCAGCTGTTAACCGGCTTTGCGAGATTTCTTTTCGATCTTGTCTGGCACCGCGCGCAACAAAGCCTTCTTCGGCTCGTCTTTCGATTTCAGACTCTGTTTCAGAGCTGCCATCAAGTCAACAACCGGAGCGAGTTTGGCGTGAGGAACCACGATGAGTTTCTGGCCCTTTGCCTTTGCTGCAATCAGTTTCTCAAGCTCCATCTGGTAGGTATCGCGATATTGCTCCGGTGCGAACGGGGCGGCCAGGCTTTCGATCAATTGCATCGCTAGCTGGGTCTCCTCCTTCTTGACTTCGGATTGAATCGGGGCCGCTTCCGCCGCTTGTCGAATTTCGTTTTGATAGAACATAGTGTGCAGCGTGAAGCCGGTCTGGCGGGCGCGAATGATTACGATGTTTTCCCGGCTGTGCATCGTGACTTTCGCGATTCCCGCGTAACCCGTCTTTTTCATCGCATCGAGCAGGAGATTGTAAGCCTTGACGCCGGCTTCGGCCGGTTTTGCATAATACGATGCGTCGAAATACACGGGATCAATCTCTTCGAGTTTCACGAAACTCAGAATCTCCATCGTTCGTGCCGAGTCGGGTTCAATTTCTTCCAACTCTTCTTTGGAGAACAGCAGATATTGGTCTTTCTCGTATTCGTATCCCTTTTCGATTTCGGAGCGGTCAACAAATTTGTCGCAGCTCGGGCAGAACAGCGGTTGCTTGAGCCGCGTGTGGCAAACCGAATGGATTTGGTTAAAGCTAATCCGTTCCGATCGTGCTGCCGGTGTGAGTTCGATAGGAATCGAAATCAGTCCGAAAGTGAGAAACCCTTTCCAAGTGGCGGCCACGGAAACCTCCGACGAACGCACGATTGTCAGGCAAATGCCACGCGAATGGAATCCCGTGCTTGCAGAAGAAAGAAAGGCGAAACTCCAGACTCCTCCGCGTCGAGGCTCATCAATACCAGGCGCGCCTTGAGCCGCCAAAAACAGTGGAAATAGTGAGGAAAACTGCACAGTTGAGATCACAAGGCAAACATAAAGCGAAAGAAGCCACTGCCCGCACGACAAAATGCGTTGCGCGATGCGATGGATAATGCCCTCGAGCGGATCCGGGGGTTGACGCGAGGTTTCCAACTTCCGGCAAAATGCAACCATAACCCTGTGACGCGCTCTAGTGGTAGAATCTGCGCCGTTTTGCAGCACCGATCCTGGAGGTGCAACTTGGAAGAACTCCTCAAGGAAGTCCTATCGTTTGTCGAAGGCGACGTTCGGTGGTGGGACGAGGCGGCGCAACACGTGGAAGAACTTGCCAATGCTCTGCCTGAGTTGCAAAGGACGAAATGGAACCTGCTGGCGGCCGTCTACCATGAGCGAGCGAAAGCCCATCTAGACCTTGTAGCGAGCGTTCGGAAGCGATCTGGTGACTGACTCAGACGGGGATCAACGCGCGAATGTGATCTATGATGTGGACCGCATCGGATTTTGCGACGACGAGATCGATCGGAGAGTTTGGGCCCACGGCGTAGGTCGCTGTGTCGGCGTGCAACGTAAACAGAATGATCGGGACGTCAGGCATAATTCGTTTCAATTCGAAGGCGGCCTCGATGCCATTCATTACCGGCATCTGAAAATCCAGAATGATTAAATCCGGTTTGTGTACTCTCGCGAGCGCGATTGCTTCCTTACCGTTGACTGCCTCCGCGCATAGATCGTAGTTCGCTTCCGTCTCGAAGATTCTGCAAAGGCTCTTGCGGACCATTGCGTTGTCGTCAGCGACCAGAATTTTCCTTGGCATCGCTCTCCAGCCCCTTCACCCTTGCGAAGCGAGCTGAACAGGAAAGGCCGACGAAAACGATACATCGAAGCATGTATTTAACGGATAAAAATAACTCCCGGCAACTCATACACCGCCCGCGGCCGAGCACCAATTACTGGCTCTGTTAGCGGGTCGCCATATGCGTGGTCTCGGCTTTGGTTGCGCGCTTAGCACGTGGGAAGGGATCAAGTCAGGTTCCGACGGCGCGTGAGGGATGTGGGCGCCCCGCTCGCAGCAGGGGGCGACAAGGACGGCGAGCGGGTCGCATGGTTGATCCGCGGACACCTAACTCGCAAGCGTTCGGCGCAGGCTGAATTGTCCTCAACAGGCCGACCGCTTCGTCGACATGAGCCGCTGCGAGAACGACTTGTGCGACCTCACGTCGAGTTCCCGTTCGCTCTGCGCGACCCAGCAGGTCCGCTATTACGCCGAGTAGCGCGTCTGCGGCGACATCAACGCGCAAATCATCCTCAATCTGAACCCTGGGCTCGCACGTTACGATAACAGGCCTTCGCATCGGCAGCCTCCTTACCTCGCCATCGGCAGGAGCAACGTAGCCATGAGTGGTTTTCAGTGCTCGGGACGCGCACGAAAAGAACGCGGCGCTCTAAGGTGTACGGCCTTTAGAGTGGAGCTGTCGTGAGTCTAACCGAAGCACGCGGTGGTTTTACTAATACTAGAACCAAGTTTGGATCGTCAATCCGTATTCACCGCATCGCGCATCAGCATCACTACCAAACGACGGATTGAATTAGCCGCGAGTTCCCTCGAACGATCTAGCCTTTCTGTTCCGACGCAGCCTTAGACAGCTCTTCCAGTGCTCCATCGAGAAGCCCAGATGCCATAATCAGACCAGAGCCAACTTTCGAGTCGCGGCTGTACTCGATAATCCTGCTCAAGTCCGATCTTAAAACTCGAATTTTCTGGATCAACTCGGCGAGGAGCGCGGGGTGCGGATCCAACCTTGATCCTGCTGTGCTCATGTGTCCACCCTTCCCTTAGATTCGAATGGCCGGTTGGGGTTCGCAGCGATGGATTTCGCGGATGTTACCGCGATCTCGAAGGTCACACAACAGAAGATTGATCCGATGATTTATCGGAAGCTAATCGTGTGGATTTGTTTCCGTAGATTCCCGGCGAGCATTGCGGGTCGAAGCTATCGCGCGACGCCGCATTTCCAGAATCACTAAATCACAGGATCGTGCGCATGCGATGCTAACACTTGCCAGTTTCGGCGTGTTTCTTTCTGCTTCTTGTGCGGTTGTTGCGAGACGGCAGGAAACAGACAGTAAGAGTATCGGCAATCTCATAACCCGGAGTCCGTTGGTTTGAATCCAGCCCCGCAACCCCTTTGAAGTTTTTTGCAGGCCGGGCCCAGGCGCGCGGCCTTTTTCTCTGGCGCCTCATGTTGCTCGACTTATGTTCGGCGCCCGTTTCCGCCTGGAAGTTTCGCAGCGGAACGCTTAGACATCGAATTTGCCGCCGGCATCGAGCGCGACCGAGAGCTAGCCGTTTGTTTCCGCCGATTTGGCGAAAACCAGGAAAGCCCACGGATTTAAACGAAGCTGTACTTCGCCGCGTGACTCGATCATCGCAGGTGGCTGGTACCCTTTGTCACCCCGTGGCTGCTCGGCCGAATCGAGCGTCCTGTGCCAGCGGCCGGAGGGAATTGGTAGCAGGAGTTCGGCTGGGGCCTGGCAAAAGTGGTACACAATTAGAACCTGGCTGGAGGCCTTCCCTCTGCTGACCAGCAGCGCTTTATCGTCGGCGAAGGATTTGACTTCCATGGCATTTTTGTCAAGCTCTGCCAGTGCCGGCACCGTACGTCGGATCCGAAGTAATTCCTGATAGAAATCCCAAAGAATGCGGTGGTGTCCTACGGTTTGTAAATCCCAGTTCAGCTTTGAATCCAGAAATGTTGCTTCACTCTGAGGGTCGGGAATATCTCCGCCCCAGCCAAATCTTGCGAATTCGCCTTTCCGCCCTTGGCGTACTGCCTCCACGAGCGCTGGGTCTCCGTGGCTGACAAAGTACTGAAAGGGCGCCCGCTCGCTGTACTCTTCACCCATAAATAACAGAGGAATGTATGGCGAAAGAAGAACAAGCCCTGCGGCCAGCTTCAATTGCGCAAAGGACAGAGACTGCGACAGCCGATCGCCCGTTCGGCGATTTCCAATCTGATCGTGGTTCTGCGCGTAGACGACGAAGCTTTTCGCAGGGATCTGCCTCGACGAGCTTCCGTAATGCTTTTGGCGAAACTTGGAGTACTGCCCCGCATACAAAAAGCCTTCTCGATAGCTACCCGCTAGATCTTCGATCCCGCAGTAGTCCTGGTAATAACCATCCTGCTCCCCTGTTAAGAGAACGCGCAGAGCATGGTGGAAATCGTCATTCCACACCGCGTCGAATCCCCATCCGCCGACCTCGGGAGCGCTAACCACCCGAGCGTCATTGCGATTGCTCTCCGGGATTAGATGGACGTCCCGGCCAAGCGCCTTGGCCCTGATATGAACGGCTGCGCAAAGTTCTTCCAGGAAGGTTCGCGCGGAGGCATCCACAATCGCGTGGATGGCGTCGAGGCGAAGTGCATCGATGTGAAAGTCCGTGACCCATTCCAGCGCATTCTCGATGAAATATCGGCGGACCTCATCGCTTTGTGCGTCATCGAAATTAATGGCCTGTCCCCACGGCGTCTTGTACAGGTCGGTAAAATACGGTCCGAAATCAGCCAGGTAATTACCCTCTGGACCAAAATGGTTGTAGACGACATCGAGCACCACCGCGATTTCCAGTTCATGGCAAGCGTTCACCAACGCTTTCAGCCCCAGCGGGCCTCCGTAAGACGCTTGGACCGCATAGGGGTAAACCCCGTCGTATCCCCAGTTGCGCTCTCCGGGAAATTGAGCCACCGGCATCAGTTCGATTGCCGTAACGCCCAGATCTTTGAGGGTCGCCAGCCGGGGGATTATCGCGTCAAAAGTTCCTTGCGGCGTGAATGTTCCCACGTGAAGCTCGTATAGAACGTACTTTTCCAATGGGAGCCCAGTCCATCGGGAGTCGTTCCAGCGAAAGCGACTATCGATGACTTGCGATGGCCCGTGGACGCCTCGCGGCTGATAGCGGGACGCCGGATCGGGCCGTTCCTTTTCGTTGTTCAGGCGATAGCGGTAGAAAGCCCCGGAGGAAACGCCCGTAGCAACAGCGCGAAAATACCCTCCGTCGACAGCCTGCATAGGAATCGCGCGCGCTTGCGGTTCGCCAATGCAGACCTCTACCCGCTTCGCCTGCGGAGCCCAGACCAGAAAACTGCATTCATCCTCACCTAGAAGCTGGGCGCCAAGATGATTCTTGCGGGGCGAAGACACGGTTTCTGCATTCCTCATAGAACTCGATGACGGATAACGATTTCAGTATACACAGAGGAGCGTGGCATTTCGCGCAGGAGGGATTTCCTCCGGCAATGCGCGATATTTTCTGATCGACAGCAGGACAATTCGCACCGACCTGACCTATAATCACCTCCCAGCCCGAATGGGGTTCGCATGCGGCTCGCTCGGCTCGCTGTTCGTGCAGTCGATCAGGATTGTTCATCGAACGGCACGCGATGTGTATGCGATCGCCGTCGCCCCAGCCGGCTGCAGCGGCGAAACTCGCTGCTGGGAGTGGCTCGACTTCAGAATTCCGCCCGCCCGTATCAACACGGGAAGCAAGCCATGGCAGCGAAGCGGTATATACCTGATGCCGCACTCCGCATGCATGTCGCGCGAGGATGCCCCACCGCTCTCACTGCCGCGAGTGAGAAATTCGGATTGAAGCTCGCTTAGACTCCCTATGGCGCACCCTCGGATTCCCATCGCCTGCTACAGGCTTCAATTCAACGGAGACTTTACCTTTCGCCGCGCCTCGGCCGCCCTGGACTATCTCTCCCGGCTCGGAATCACGGATATCTATGCGTCTCCCCTGTTGCAGAGCCGTTCCGGCAGCAAGCACGGATACGATGTGACGGATCCCTTGCGGATTGACAGCGAGATCGGCAACGAAGAGCAGTTTGAGGCTTTCCAATCGATGTTGCAGAAAAAGGGCATGGGCCTGTTACTGGACATCGTGCCGAATCACATGGCCGCGAGCCCGGAAAATCCATGGTGGATGGACGTCCTGGAGAATGGTCCCGCCTCTGCTTACGCGGCCAATTTCGATATCGATTGGCATCCGCCGTCGCTCACCCTCGATAACAAAATCCTACTCCCCGTGCTCGGCAGCTTTTACGGCCACGCGCTCAATAACCGCGAGCTCCAGCTCGTCTTTCGGCGCGGAACTTTTATGGTGCAATATTACGACATGTCTTTTCCCCTGGCTCCGAAGTCCTACCGCCGAATTCTGAAGCATCGAGAACACGTACTGGAAAAGAGGCTCGGAGCGGATTCGACCTCCTTTCAGGAGTATCTGGGAATCGTCGCAGCCTTGGCCGCGCTGCCGGAGCGGGATTCCTTGACGATGGACGCAGCCGGCGAGCGGCGCCTTCAGATTGCCGGGATCAAGGAGCGGCTGCGCCAGCTGCACGAAACAAACCACGAAGTTCAGCGCTTTGTACGGGACAATCTGAGAATTTTCAATGGCAGGCGAAACCATCCCGGCAGTTTTCGCAGCCTGGACCGCTTGCTGTCAGAACAGGCTTTCGTGCTGGCATATTGGCAAAACGTCAACGAAGGAATCAACTATCGGCGCTTTTTTAATATCACCGATCTGGTGGGCGTGCGCGTCGAGGATCCCATGGTGTTTGAGGCGATCCATGCTGTGATCCTGCAGTTGATCGAGAGAAGGGTCGTCACCGGGCTGCGTATTGATCACATCGACGGGCTTCGCGACCCGCTAGGCTATTTGCGGCGCCTGCAAGAACGCGCCGGCGGCACCCAGGAGAAAGGAAACAGCTTCTACGTGATTGTGGAAAAAATACTCTCCGGAGCCGAAAGACTTCCCAAGGAATGGCCGGTCGAAGGAACGACGGGCTATGAATATCTGAACGCCGTCAACCGGCTGTTTGTTCACCCGCAAGGGGCGCGGGAGATCGAACAGATCTATTACCGATTTCTGGGACGCGAGCTTAACTACCAAGACATGCTGTATCAGAAGAAAAAACTGGTCATGTCCACATTGCTCTCGGCCGAGATGAGGTACCTGGGACGCCAGCTCAGCGTCTTGGCTGAAGGGGATCGCTATGCGCGGGACCTGTCGCGAATGGAGCTTGCACAGGCTCTCATCGAAACTACTGCATGTTTCCCCGTTTATCGAACTTATATTCGCAGCATGGAAGTCCCCGCCGAAGCAAAACGGCATATTGGCGGCGCCGTCGATGCCGCGCGAAGTCGCAACTTGCACCTCGACGCAGCTTGCTTAGATTTTGTGCGCGATGTGTTGCTGCTGAAAGATGCGGGCCACTTGTTTGCAGAGCAGCGCGAAGCGCGCCTGGCATTCGTCATGCGCTGGCAGCAGTTCACCGGCCCGATTGTCGCCAAGGGCCTGGAAGATACCGTTCTGTATGTCTACTGCCCCCTGCTTTCGCTCAACGAAGTAGGCGGAAACCCAAGCCCTTCTGCCGTCGTCGCCTCCGACTTCAATCAAATTGCGACGGAACGCGAACAGCGCTGGCGATACAGCTTGAATTGCACTTCCACCCACGACACCAAGCGCGGTGAAGATGTGCGCGCCCGCATCAACGTTTTGTCGGAAATTCCACGTGAATGGCAGAAGCACCTCAGGCGGTGGGCGCGCTGGAACAAGAAGGGGAAACGAGTGGTCGAGGCTCAGGAAGTCCCCGACCGCAACGAAGAAAACTTTTTGTACCAAACCCTGCTCGGCGCCTGGCCCCTGGAACAAGAGGCGATGCCGCATTTCCGTGCGCGCCTGGAAGCCTACGTCATCAAGGCAATTCGTGAAGCCATGGTGCACACGCGCTGGACCCGGCCCAACACCGCTCATGAGCGGGCTGTCGTCGGTTTTCTCAAGACACTGGTTGAGCCCGCTCGCGGCAATCGGTTTCTGAATGATTTCCTGAAATTTCAGCGAAAGGTCGCTGTGTACGGGATGCTAAACGGTTTGGCACAAGTGCTGCTGAAGATGACCAGTCCGGGCGTGCCTGATTTCTATCAAGGGTGCGATCTCTGGGACCTCCGGCTGGTCGATCCCGATAACCGTGGACCCGTCGATTTCAGACATCGCGCTGCCTTGCTGGATGAAATCGAAAAGCGCAGCAAGCAGGATCCGTTGCGTCTCACCCGCGAGCTCCTTCAAAATTGGCACGATGGGCGCATCAAGTTATATCTTATTTGGAGAATCCTGAATCTCCGGCGCAAGTACCCTCGAGTATTCCTCGACGGTCAATTCCTGCCGATGAAATCCAGCGGCGGGAGAGACGTTAACCTGATTGCCTATGCGCGCCGCAGGGGCAATACTTGGATCATGACCATCGTGCCCAGGTGGCTGGCACGCTCGCAGGCGCCGCCCGGCCTAGATAGCTTGCGTAGGTTTTGGCGCGCTTCGCAAATCGCGCTTCCAGGCAATGCCCCACAATCCTGGTTGAACGTGCTAACCGGCGAAACTGTCCAGACAGGCCGGGTGCGTCGAGCGCCGACCTTGTCCTTGCGGGATGTCTTCAAAAATCTCCCGGTTGCCGTGCTGAGCGGGGTGGGCCGCTCAGCGCAAACGACTCGCGCCCAGACCTGACGGCTTGAAATCAGCGGTCGCATCCATCAGCCTAGCGAGAGAGTCGATCGGTTGCGCTATAGGCACTACCAGCTGGATCGTTGGGCGGTCGCAGCCCTGCCCCGCGATTAGGAGCTTAAGACGAATGGCGGAACAACAAGCGGACGGACGAAATCGGGTCGTAATCGAGCGGGTTTCGCCGGAAATCGATTGCGGACGATTTCCGATTAAGCGCGTTGTTGGTGAAAGAGTGGTCGTCGAAGCGGATGTGTTCGCTGACGGTCATGACCAAATCGCCTGTCAGATCCTGTACGGGCGGGACGAGAACAAGCTCAAGACGTCTGCGATGAAGCCGCTTGGCAACGATCGCTGGCGTGGCGAATTTTCCGTCGAAGAGCTTGGTCGGTACCAGTACACGGTGGAAGGCTGGATCGATCGTTTTGAAACTTGGCGCGTCGATTTGGTGAAGCGAGTCGCTGCCGCACAGGACGTCCATATCGAGCTGCTCCTGGGAACTGAGTTGATTGAACAAGCCGCTGCGCAAGCAACGGGCGAGGACGCGCGGCTACTCCGCCAGTGGGCAAACCGGCTGCGGGTAGACAAGGACACGCCAGAAGGCGCAGCCATCGCGGTCGAAGAAGAGCTGCTCGAACTGATCCGACGTTATCCGGTGCGGCAGTTCGCCAGCCGCTTCGAGAAAACGTTGGTGGCGACGGTCGACCGCGCGAAGGCGCGTTTCTCCACCTGGTACGAAGTATTCCCGCGGTCCTGCGCTCCCGAGGTTGGGCGTCACGGAACATTTCGCGATTGCGAGCTATGGCTTCCCTACATTGCATCCATGGGGTTCGACACAGTTTATCTTCCGCCCATTCATCCCATCGGGCGTGATTTTCGCAAAGGGAAGAACAATTCGCCGCACGCACTGCCCACCGATTTTGGCAGCCCTTGGGCCATCGGATCCGCCGAGGGCGGCCATAAGTCCATTCATCCGAATCTGGGCACGCTCGCAGATTTCAAGCACTTCGTGGCGGCGGCAGAAAAGCAAGGACTTGAAGTGGCAATCGATATCGCCTTTCAATGTGCGCCGGATCATCCTTACGTGCGCGAGCATCCGGAGTGGTTCCGCAAGCGTCCGGACGGCACTATTCAATATGCGGAGAATCCGCCGAAGAAGTATCAGGATATCTATCCGCTGGATTTTGAAAGCGCGGAGTGGCGCGCCTTGTGGGAAGAATTAAAGAGCGTTTTCGATTACTGGATCGATCAAGGGGTGCGAGCCTTCCGCGTTGACAATCCCCATACCAAGCCTTTCCCCTTCTGGGAATGGGCGATCGGTGAGATCAAGGGACGTCATCCCGAAGTGCTCTTCCTTGCGGAGGCGTTTACCAAGCCTGCGGTAATGGACCGGCTCTCGAAGCTGGGATTTTCCCAATCCTATACTTATTTCACCTGGCGCAACACGAAACAGGAGATCACCGAGTACTTTCGCGAGCTTGTCGAGAGCGAAGTGCGGGAATACTTCCGCCCGAGCCTGTGGCCCAACACGCCGGACATCCTTCCGGGATTTCTGCAGATAGGCAAACGTCCTGCATTCATGGTCCGGCTGATACTGGCGGCAACGCTGGGGGCGAGTTACGGAATCTATGGTCCGGCGTTCGAGCTATGCGAAAATACGCCCTTCCAGCCTGGCAGCGAGGAGTACCTGAATTCCGAGAAATATGAACTCAAACACCGCGATCTGCTGTCTGCGGGGAGCTTGCGAGATTTCATCGCCCGGATCAACCAGATCCGTAAAGAAAATCCGGCGCTGCAAAGCAATCGCAGCCTGCGCTTTCATGAAACGGACAATCCCGAGCTGATCTGCTACAGCAAAACCACCGACGATCTTTCCGACGTGATCGTCGTCATCGTCAATCTTGATTGCGTCCGCCCGCAAACGGGATGGGTGGATCTGGATCTCAGTTCTCTTGGGCTGGACGCCAACCAGACGTTTCGGGTACATGACCTGCTCGGTCAAGGCGAGTATGTGTGGCATGGTTCCCGGAACTATGTTGCGCTTACGCCGGAAAGCCTTCCGTCGCATATTCTGCGCGTGCGCCGTTAGGTTCCAGCGAATCGGAATTTAGAGTGCGGCAGCTAGGCCAGGCAATCGCGGCTATCGCGTCGGGGCTTGGCAATCAGCACGAAGGGAGCGCGCATGGTGGAATCGGCCCTCAGTGAATTTGACCTGTACTTGCTTGTCGAAGGCACTCATTACCGCGCCTACGAAAAGCTCGGCGCTCACCTCACGGAGAGGGATGGGCGCCGTGGCGTGCACTTTGCCGTCTGGGCGCCCAACGCGAAGCTGGTTTCTGTGATCGGAACATTCAACGATTGGAATCCTCAAGCAAACAGCATGCGACCGAGCTCGGCGGGCGTTTGGGAAGGCTTCGTACCCGACATCGGTCAAGGGGCCAGCTACAAATACCACATCGAATCGCGCCAATCCGATTATAAGGTCGACAAAGCGGACCCATACGGGTTCGCCGCGGAGATTCGCCCGCGGACAGCTTCTCGTGTGTGGAATCTCGAGGACTATGCCTGGCATGACGATTCCTGGATGACGAACCGGGCAAGAAAGAATGGCCTCGGTTCAGCGATTTCCATTTACGAACTGCATCTGGGTTCCTGGAGGCGCGTGCCGGAGGAAGGCAACCGCTGGTTGAGCTACCGCGAGCTCGCGCCGCTCTTGGCTACTTACGTCCACGACGCCGGTTTCACCCATGTCGAGTTCCTTCCGATTATGGAACATCCCTTCGACGGTTCGTGGGGATACCAG
>Ga0209169_10001324_pt1 | contig 15028 bp, 13 predicted proteins | sample HubBroMetageWRM4_FD_188346 | JGI IMG/M metagenome (GOLD analysis project Ga0209169, IMG submission 188346) | Warmed soil microbial communities from the Hubbard Brook experimental Forest, New Hampshire - Hubbard Brook CCASE Soil Metagenome WRM 4... | ecosystem: Environmental > Terrestrial > Soil... | reverse complement strand
TACGTCAAGGCGGGCCATGCTCTGATCGATGCCGTTCTGCATAATCCGAGCGCCGCTCCCGGCTTGCTCGGCCCCTATCTCCAGTCCTACAAGGAGCTCCAGGGAAAGATCGAAGAGACCAGCGACGAACTGACAAAAAGTGCGCAAGATGCGGAACTGGACGCGGCCAGAAAAGCAACCCGCGCCACTCACATCATGTTTGGCATGTGTGGCGTGTCTCTTCTGCTTCTGCTGCTGGGGAGTTTCGCCTCGGTTCGCGCGATTTCCCACTCACTTCAACAGCTGATCCGGATGATCCAGAATATCGCCGAGGGCGAGGGCGACGTCACGGCGCGCATGGAGGCAGCTGGCGGCTTTGCCAACGACGAGCTCGGAGAAGTCAGCCGCCTGTTCAATCTCTTCATGGATAAACTCCAGGGAATCCTCCGTGGAGTCACGGCGCACGCCGATAAGCTCGCCAATGCCAGCGAGCAACTGCTGGAAGCCAGCCGGCAGATCACCGTTATCTCTGGAGGGACAGCCACGCAGTCGACCTCTGCCTCTCGTGTCACCGAGCAGGTGTCCCAGAACCTCCAGAGCCTCTCGACTGGTGCCAGCGAGATGACTACTACCATCCAGAGCATTGCCGCGAGTGCTCACGAAGCCGCCAAAATCGCCGGATCTGCTGTTACCGCTGCCGACGCCGCTAACGCTACCGTTTCTCAGCTGGGTAAGTCCAGTAAAGAAATTGGAGAAGTTCTGAAAGTCATCACCTCCATAGCGCAGCAGACAAACTTACTGGCCTTGAACGCCACCATCGAAGCCGCTCGCGCCGGTGAAGCCGGCAAAGGTTTTGCCGTGGTCGCCAACGAAGTCAAAGAGCTCGCCAAGCAGACGGCCAAAGCCACCGAGAACATCGCTCTGAAAATTACCGCAATACAAGTAGACACCAAAGGCGCAGTCACCGCCATCGGCTCAGTGAGCAACGTCATTCACCAGATCAACGCTATTTCCGCAACCATCGCAGCGGCGGTTGAAGAACAGAGCGCAACCACCAACGAGATGACGCGTAACGCCAGCGAAGCCGCCAGAGGAGCAAGCGACATCGCGGCGAACATCGGCGGAGTGGCACAAGCGGCCGAGGGCACATCGGCGCGCGCCCAAGAGTCGCTAAAAGCCGCTGAGGAATTAACCTCTGTTGCATCCCAGCTCAGCGCCTTGACGCGACAGTTCAAAATCGAGCGCGTCGAGCGCCGCATTGATGTGTCCGTGCCCGTCCGCCTTACAGCCACCGATATCAGCGGCCAAGCTTTAGAGTTAAACGTAATGACCGTTAACGTGAGCCAAAACGGAGCGCAGTTGAAAGGGGTTCAGGCAAGACTGCGGCCGGGCCGTCAGGTCACTCTCTCTCGGGCCCAACGGCTCGAAGAGTTTCTAATCATGTGGGTGGGCGAAGAAAACACTCCCCGGGCTGCCCAGATCGGCGTCTCCGCAGTCGATCCCGCCAGTTCCTTTTGGAATGACTTGGTCCAACCCCCCACCGAAACGGTCAACGGAACGAAAAACGATATGAACGAACTCTTGGCTAAACCCAAAGCCCGGGCGCACTCCGCCTAGCAGTGCAGCCTCCCCTCACACCGCCGCAACTCTGATCCCGCATCTCCAACTACCCAGATGCACAAATAAAAGCATAAATGTTACACGCGGAACGCTCTATGCTTTAGGGGCTGGACGCGTCTCCACCGTCTCGCCCTTCTCCACGAACGCCTGCATCCATGCGATAACACGCTGCCAGCCTTGATAGTGATTTTGCGCAGCCTCCGCTGCACCCGCAAAACCGCTGTGACGCACATGGACAAGCGTTCCGCCGTCAACCGGTTCCAGTTCCCAACGGACGAGAGTTTTCAGCGGACCCGACCAACTTGCAACCCATGTGTAAGAGACAAGGCGTGGCGGATCGACCTCCACATACTCACCACTGACATGATAGGGTGCGCCGTTAATATCGCTCACCCCGTCAGATCGCCACTGGCCGCCGGGACGAATATCGCCCTTCCAATCGAGGTGGTGATACAGCCCTCGCTGTCCCCACCATTGCATAAGCTGCCGTGGATCGGTCACCGCCTGAAACACGCGCTCCGGTGGCGCGGCAATGTGAACTTCGACATGAATCGAGTCCTGATCGGGAGAAACTTTAGAAGTTGCCATAAAGATTATCTGGTGGACGACGGGCGTCCGCGCACCCGTCCTCCTGAGAATCGCGCTCACCGCCCCGTTCTTACCGCTTTCCTTTCCCTCGCGACTTGCTTCAGTTTTTCGATTTCGCCAGAGTTTTGTACGAGAGTATCGCTTCAGCGATACCCTACACCATTTAAAATTGCGCTCCTTTCATGGTTACTTCACTCGCTCCAGTGTGAACAGTTCTTTCATTTCTTTGCCGTGATCGAGAAAAACCCACTCTTCCACCTGATGGTCGGCGTCAGGTTCAGTGAAGGTCACATGCTGCATGTGTCCGTCACCCGGCCCGATGTTGGTGCCGTCGAAGAACTCAAAGCTAACCGATTTTGCATCGGACGCAATGACCTTCATACGCGGCTGGTTGCCGGCGCCGCAATAGTGAGTCATCAATAGCCGTTCGCCATCCATATGAAACATCGTGACCATGTTTTCGGGTCCGTGCCCGTGAATTTCGCTCATCAGCGCAGAGCCACCGGCGGTTGAGCGGAACGTTACCTGAACCGCCTCACCCTGCTGGTTCTTCCCCGCCCAGTTCCCTTCCATCCCCTTGAGCAGATCAAATGATTTGTGCGCGTCTGTCTCAGCCGCAACCAAGCTGGCGGAGAATACCACCATGACGATTGAGGCGGCGATAACGGAATTGCGAACTAGATTGTGAACTAGCTTCATTGGGTTTCTCCCGAGATTCATTTGTGTTTGTTGCGTGCCTTATTCAGATTCAGAGTTTTATCCGAGATCGTACTTATCTCAATGGCGTGCTCTTGTTCGACAAACAGCTTCAAACTATTCAAATTCTGGGTCCAGAACATACGGTATCGTTCGAGCCAGGAGTCGACCGCTTTCAGCGGTTCGGCATTGAGTTGATAGACGCGATGGCGTCCGCTGCGGGATTCTACAACCAGGTGTGCCTTTCGCAACTGACGCAGGTGCTTGGAAATAGCGGGACGTGAAATGGGAAAGGATTCCGCGATTCGCCCGGCTGGCTGCGCCCCCATACGCAACAAGTCGAGGACCGCCCGCCGGGTAGGATCGGCAAGCGCCTGAAATGTTGCTTCCGGTAAATATGTAACCGAACGGTTCCACATAATGCGTAACTATACGGTTACACATTAAGTGGCGTCAAGAGGAAAATTCGGGTTCCCGCCGCCCAGTTTCTGGCTGATGTGATTGGCGATCAATTTGCCGTGAAAGCGTCCATTCTCAATAAAGATTTCGCTCGTCCGCGAGCCTGCGACAATCACTCCCGCAACATAAATCCCTGGAACGTTCGACTCCAAATTCTCCGGATCGCACACCGGACGAAGCTGTTCTGCCGAAAGCTCAATTCCCACGCTGCGCAGAAAATCGTAGTCGGGATGGTACCCCGTAAGCGCAAACACAAAATCATTCTTCAGCCGAAGCGGGCCCGACGGAGTACGAATCACAATGCAATCAGCGTTGATCTCCTGCACCGTGCTATTGAAGTGAGCCGTGATTTGGCCAGATTTTATGCGGTTCTCAATATCGGGACGCACCCAATACTTGACGTGATTGTGTATCTGCGCGTCACGATGGACAAGCGTGACCCGTGCCCCATGCCGCCACAGATCCAAAGCCACTTCCGCCGCCGAATTCTTGCCTCCAACCACTACTACGTCAGTGTCGTAATAAGGATGCGGATCGCGATAATAATGGAAGACCTTGTCGAGATCCTCGCCCGGAACGTTAAGTTGATTAGCGAGATCGTAATAGCCAGTAGCAAGCACGATCTTGCGCGCTCCGTAATCGCGGATGGCATCGTGGCGATCGGTCGTCGTCACGCGAAAGTTTCCGTCTTCTCCCGTGATCGTTTTCACCCACTCATATTGCCGAATCGGCAAGTGATAATGCTCGGCAACCCGGCGATAATATTCAAGCGCCTCCAGTCGGTTGGGCTTCGGCAGCGCCGTCGTGAAGGGAATATCGCCAATCTCCAGCAACTCGGGCGTCGTAAAAAACACCATGTTCTGCGGATAGTGATAGATGGAATTGACGAGGCATCCCTTATCGATGATAAGAGACTTGAATCCGGCTTTCTGAGTTTCAATGGCACAGGCCATGCCAGTAGGCCCGGCGCCCACCACCAGCACGTCGCTCAACGAATCGGGCCTTGACTGGCTTTGGGCGCGAGGCAGAGTTTCCGGAATTTGCTCGACCGGCGAGTGCTCTACGGATGAGGGAGTCAGGCTTTTCATTGCGACAAATGGGAAGCGACAATTCTAGCACTGCGCACTTTATGCACGCCGTGCCTGACTCGTCACTTCTTCACGCAAACCGCAACCCCGTCGCGGATCGGCAGGATAGTCGTGAACAGATCCTTCGATTCATAAATCATTTTGTTGAATTCAAGAATCGCTTTGGTCGTGGCGTCGGGCTTATCCTTGCTGACTCGCCCACCCCATAAGACGTTATCCGTAATAAAGAGGCCGCCACTTTTCACGCGCGGCAGAGCGAGCCGAAACACTCGTGGGTAGTCTTCCTTATCGACGTCATTGAAAATAATGTCGTACTGTTCTTTCTCCTCCGAAAGGAATTCGAGCGCATCGCCCACTCGAACCGTGATGCGCTGGGTAACCCCCGCACGCTCGAAGTAACGACGAGCTTTCTCCGCCCGCTTAGGATCTCCGTCCGTATAGATGACTCGTCCATCGTCGCCCACCGCGCGTGCCCACCAAATCGTCGAATAGCCAATAGCCGATCCCATTTCGAAGATATTCTTCGCGCCGCTGATGGTGGCCAACTGATACAGCACGCGAGCAACGGCCGGGCCCACAATGGCAACTTTATTCTTGCTGGCGTCAACCTCCATCTCTGTGAGAACTTCGTCGCGTGGCGGCAACATCCCATAGAGATAATCTTCGACTTCACCAACGGTAATTCCGCCCATCCGCCAATGAGAATTTGTAGGTTGATCGCTCATCTTGCTCCTTAGTTCTTCAAATGCGTTGAATAGTTATCTACGAAATCGTCTGCCCCGGCTTCATCTCCAGCACTTCTACGTTCGGCACCAGCTTTTGAAACTCCCCTGGCGTTCCCGTCAGGGCCGGAAACGTCCCGAAGTGCATAGGAATCACCGTCTCCGGTTGCAGCAGTTTGCAAGCATAAGCAGCCTCACGCGGAGACATGGTGAAATGATCGCCAATGGGCAGCATCGCAATCTTGGGCGCGTAGAGATCGCGAATGATGGCCATGTCGCTAAACACAGCCGTATCGCCGGCATGGTACAACTTGACTCCGTTAGAAAATTCCAGAACGTATCCGCAAGCCTCACCGCCGTAAACAATCTGATCGCCATCCTGAATGCCGCAGGAATGCACCGCGTTCACCATGGTGATTTTCACCTCTGCAACGGTTTGCGTGCCGCCCTTATTCATAGGTGCGATCTGCTTAACTCCTTTTTTCTGCAGCCAGGTGCAAAGTTCAAAAATGCCCACCGCAATTGGATTCAGCTTCTTGCCGACATCAACCGCATCTCCGATATGGTCGCCATGCCCGTGAGTGCAAATCAAAACATCGGCTTTCTTGACGTTCTTTTCACTCTCTGGGCACGCGGGATTACCATCAATCCACGGGTCTATATAAAGCGTCTTCCCTTCCGGCGTCTGAACGCGGAACGTGGCATGGCCAAGCCAGGTAAGCTGAATTCCTTTAAGATTCATTGAACCCTCTCCTCAAGATGATTGCAGAAATAATTGCAAAGACAATTTGTCAATTACCATTCCGAACTAGCATTCTAGTGACTCCGAATAAATGGGTGCAACCACGCAGCCCAACGCCAATCAACATAGACTCGATTTAAATCATTTCGGTTGCGCCCAAACTCGTGTATAAGATGGTGCTCAAATGCCCGACCTCAAAGTATTGCTTTCACGCGAAACCATTGCCAAGCGGGTCGCCGAACTGGGTGAAGAGATTGCCCGCGATTTTCACGGCCAGTCGATCATCTTTGTCGGCGTCCTCAAAGGCGCAGCCATTTTCTTGAGCGACCTAGCGCGTCAAGTTCCTCTGGACGCCACCTTCGATTTCATCGGAGTTTCGAGTTACGGAAATCGCCCCACTGCTAAAGATGATCCCGCAGGTCACGCCGCATGGGATTCGTTGGGCGAAGTCCGTTTGACCAAAGATCTCGACCAATCGCTCGCCGACAGAAACGTGATTCTGGTCGAAGACATCCTCGACACCGGACTGACGCTAAACTACATTTCGAGATTGATGCAGGGGCATCGACCGAAGTCTCTGCGCATTGCGGCCTTACTGGACAAGCCTTCGCGTCGCAAGCAGCCGATCCAGGCTCAATATATCGGTTTCACCATTCCCGACGCCTACGTGGTCGGCTATGGACTCGATTACGCCGAACGTTATCGCAATCTCCCGGATATCTGCGTTATAGAAAATTTGTAATTGGCAATTTGTGATTTGTAATTTAGAGCCTGCGCTTTTGACATTCAAATTACCAATTACAAATCACAAATTGCAAATGACCCCGCACAAGAGCTGCTTGAATCGGCTGTTATGATGAAGCTTGTGAAAACGACCGCCTCGCAAACTAATCTCGCTTCTGAGGTGGAACCTCTCCTGCTCGAAGTGGCCGACGTGGTAAATACCACGCTTGACCTCGAAACCACGCTGCGACGCGTAGCGGAACTTGTACGCAAAGTAATTGACTATGAGATTTTTGCGATCCTGTTGCTCAATGAGCAGCGCCAGGAATTGTACGTTCGCTTCAATGTCGGATACCCACCGGGGGTAGCCGATCGGCTGCGCGTGAAAGTGGGCCAGGGCGTTACCGGACGCGCAGCGCAGACCCGCCAGGCCGTGCTGGTCGCCGATGCATCGCAGGAAGATTTCTATCTTGAAGCCGTACCCAACGTTCATTCCGAACTCGCCATCCCGCTGATTGTCAAGAATCGGCTGATCGGCGTGATCGACATTGAGGCGCGCCAAAAAGGATATTTCACCGAAGAACACAAGCGCCTGCTGACTTTGATCGCGTCGCGGATGGCGGTAGGCATTGAAAATGCGCGCCTGCATACACGCGTAACGCGTCAGGCCCGCACCCTTCTTCTGCTCAACGAGATTGCACGCGAACTCACCTCAATTTTGAATTTAGATGAGTTGCTCAAGCGCATCGCCGAACTGCTCAGCCGGTTGATCGACTACCAGATGTTCAGCATTCTTCTGATCGATCAGACCGGAGAAAAACTGCAGCACCGTTTTTCGCAGCGCTTCGAGGAAAGACTGCACCTGAAACATGACATTGCGCTGGGCCGCGGAGTCGTAGGCTACGCCGCTCAAGCCAAAGAAGCGGTTCTGGTACCCGACGTTTCCAAGAGTGACCGTTACATCGCAACCAATCCGGAGACGCGTTCGGAGCTGGCCGTTCCGCTGATCTACCAGGAAAAAGTTATCGGAGTTCTCGATCTGGAGCACACGCGTCGCGGCTATTTCACCGACGATCACAAGCGCACGTTGACCACATTAGCAGCGCAGCTGGCGATCGCAATCGAAAACGCGCGCCTATATGAAGAGATCGCTCGCCAGGAGCAGCGTTTGGAGCGCGACCTGGCGCTGGCGCGCGAATTGCAATTTCGCCTCCTGCCCCATTCACTGCCGAAGATGCCGCATCTCGAAGTCGAAGCAAAGTTTGTTCCCGCTCGCGCCATCGGCGGCGATCTCTATGACTTCGTTCCCTATTCGTTGTCGCGTCTGGGCATTGCAATTGGCGACGTCAGCGGCAAAGGCGCGCCAGCCGCCATTTATGCCGCGCTGGTCAGCGGTATTCTTCGTTCGCATGCTCCCATTGAACCCGGCCCTGCGGAGATGCTTTCGGCGGTAAATCTTTCGCTGGCGGAACGCAGGATTGCAGCGCAATTTGTCTCGATCATTTATGCCGTGTGGGACGACGAGAAACGAACGCTGCTGGTCGCAAATTCCGGCCTGCCGCGGCCCATCTATTATCATGATGGACAAATTGAATTCATCGACGCGACGGGGTTGCCGCTCGGGCTGTTCGACGAAGTCGATTACGACGAAATCAGTTTCAAGGCCAAGCCCGGCGACCTCTTTGTGTTCTATAGCGACGGCATTCTGGACGCGCGCAACCGGCACGGTCATTCCTTTGGACAAGAACGCGTGGCGGCCATCGTAGCCGGATGTGCGACCAAATCGGCGGACTGCGTCGTCAACGAAATATTCAAAGCTGTCACTGACCACGCCGCAGGTGTCGATACGTTCGACGATCAAACAGTGGTCGCCATCAAGGTGAAAGGCGATCCAGCTCCGAGCAAACGCAAGTGACGCGCACGCGCGAATCGCAAGCATTACGCCCACCCGCATTCGGATATCATGTCGCGGTCTCCGGAGCCCGCGCCGGGCAACTCTACTGCGAGTCCGTGTCCCTTGAAACACTGGCATCACGTCACGGAACTCCGCTCTACGTTTATTCCACAGCGATGATCCGAGCCCGCGTGAAGGCGTTCGTCAGCGCATTCCGTTCGATTCCACACACGCTGTGCTACTCCGTCAAAGCCAATTCAACGTTGGCGATTCTGCGATTATTGGCTGATGAGCAGACCGGCTTTGATGTAGTTTCTGGCGGAGAACTGCAACGCGTTCTGCGCGTGAACAAAAAGGCGGCGAGCAAGGTCGTATTCTCCGGCGTGGGAAAAACTGCGACCGAGATGGAACTGGCGTTGGGTTCAGGCATATTACTGTTCAACGTTGAAAGTGCCTCGGAACTGAATTTACTTTCCACAACCGCTGCGCGATTGAAGAAGCGCGCGTCGATCGCCGTACGGGTCAATCCCGATGTCTCCGCAAAAACTCATCCCTATATTTCAACCGGGCTTCATCAGCACAAGTTCGGTGTGCCGATCCCCGAAGCGCGGACGCTCTACGCGCTAGCCGCGAAGCGTCCATACTTGAACGTGGCCGGAGTGAGCGTCCACATAGGCTCGCAGATTACCGATGTCGGCTCTTTTCAAGCAGCTCTAGAACGCGTGGCTGATCTGATCCGAGATTTGCGCGAACAAGGACACGATATTCACTACATCGATGCCGGTGGTGGCCTAGGAATTTCCTACGAGGGAGCGCAGGGGAATTTCGAGAAGCAGATTGCGGCGTATGCGAAAGCAGTGCTAACTCCGTTGCGCGGTTTAAAACTGCATCTTCTGCTCGAGCCTGGACGCTCCATCATAGGCCCGGCGGGTGTTTTGCTGACACGTGTGCTCTACCGGAAAACGAACAATCGCAAACGCTTTCTGATAGTCGATGCGGCTATGAACGACTTAGTCCGCCCGTCTCTTTATGGCGCCTATCACGAGATTGTGCCCGTGAGTCGCAAATCACCTGCAACGGAAATTACCGACGTAGTCGGCCCCATCTGCGAGACCGGCGATTTTTTTGCGCGTGACAGAAAGCTTCCTCTGGTCGACGAAGGTGATCTGCTGGCGATTCTGGACGTAGGCGCATACGGTGCGGTACTCGGGTCGAACTACAATACGCGCGGCCGAGCTGCGGAAGTACTTGTCGATGGCAAGCGAGCGAAAGTAATCCGAAGACGCGAGAGCTTGGACGATCAGCTGAGGACGGAAGCGACTTGAATGGACAGTCAACCAGAAGACATAAAAAGCAAAAAGCGCTTTCTGTGCGGAGTTGTGCCTGGCTTGGACTCCGTTCCTCTTCCTCACCCTTCCAATGGCAATCGGCGTCTCCAGTGCTGTTCGTGGGATCTCGAGGGAAAAGGCAACCGGTCTGGCAGCAATTGCTGGGGGTTTGACGGAGTTTTTCTCTACTTTCGGGCTGGCTGCCATTCTAGTATTCGAAGTGGCGGCAATCATTCTATTGCTTCGCACATTCTCAGGAGGTCATACACGGCGTGCGGTCTTTTCAGTGATCTCCATCTGTTGCAGCTTATTCATGCTAATGATCGTGGGCCTTTTTCTGTGGGCGGTCGCTTTTCTGTCCCATCATTGATTGCTACAGCGACTCTAAGAAGTTAGTCACCGCGCGCAGCACCGGTTCCGGTTGTTGTATGAACAGCGCATGTCCCAAATTGCGGAACTTCACATGCGTGTGATGCGGCAGCAAACGCTTAGCCAGCGTCACATCAGCGTCAGACATCAGGCCACCTAATTCCGGACTACCTTGCAAAAGGAGCGTTGGACAAGTGATTTCGCGCAACAAGCTCTCGCCATCCCAACCCTCGGCAGACGATCCATCCAGTGTCATCTCATAGGTGTCCGGATCAGCCTGCTGCACGCAGCGCGCCCAGGAAAGAAGATAAGCCTCGTCATTGCCCGGAAGTTCGCGGATCTCCACAAACTCCTCACCGCCTGGAACGGGCAACACAATTTTGCCGATGCCCGCACCAATCTGCTCAATCGATCCTCCCTTGCGGGCCAGATCGCGCAATCCCAAGAATAACGCCGTGTACATCGGATGGCGAAGATGCCGCGCGACGATCATATTGTCGCCAAGAATCAGAGCGCGCACTAACTCCGGATGCTGCGCAGTGACCGACATAGCTAACATGCCACCAAGGGAATGTCCAAAGAGCACAGCGGGAGCGGCCACGCGCGCGCGAAGAAAGCGCGCAATATCTTCAGAATATTGCGGACCGTGATACCCGCGTGGGACGCGCGAAGACTTACCATGACCGCGCAGGTCAGGCGCGAAGATATGCCAACGCAAACTCAGTGCAGGAATCAACGGCAGAAACACTTGCCAGCGCCGCCCCAGTCCATGAAGCAACACCAGCGGCGGCCCATGAGCCGGACCCTCGGCGTAATTCAATTGAACTTCGCCGGTGTCGAAGGTGCGCTCGACAAGACCAGGAAATATTTCGCTCACAACATTTTCCGTCTGGTGCTTACCATCCGATGCTCAACGGCTCGCCGCGCCGTTATCGTAAGTAAGTTTGCCGCCGACCCATGTCTTGAACACCTTGACGTCGCGAATCTTGACCGGATCGATGCTCAGCACATCGTCGCTCAGCAAAACCATGTCCGCCAACTTCCCCGGCGTGATCGAGCCCTTTTCACTCTCCTGAAATTCGGCGTATGCCGAACCCATCGTGTAGGCTTCGATTGCTTCTTTTATAGTCAACTTCTGTTCAGGAAACCATCCGTCGGGATTCTTGCCATCAAGCGTTGCGCGGGTCGTGGCCGCATAGAGTGTCAGCATGGGATTGAGCGGTGCGACCTCCCAATCGGTGCCGAATGCGAGCCGAACTCCGTGATTCAGTAATGTACGAAAGGCATAAGTGCGGCTCGCGCGGTCGTGTCCAATGCGGCCTTCAGCCCAGCGGCCATCGTCAATCGCGTGATAGGGCTGCACCGAAGCAATCACATGCAGTTGAGCGAAGCGATCAAAATCCTTCACCGCTAAGTGCTGAGAGTGCTCGATGCGCCAGCGACGGTCGCGGCTGCCGTGCTCTTTTTCGATCGCAGCGTAGATGTCAAGAATCGCAGAAATGCCCGCATCCCCAATGGCGTGCGTACAAATCTGCAGACCAGCGGCGTCGGCTCGCATCATGCGATCCTGCATTATGGATATGGGATGCATCTCGTCGGAGAGCAGACCGCGATTCCCCGGCCGATCGGAGTAAGGCTCGAAGAAATACGCCGTAGTCGAACCAAGCGAGCCGTCGGAGTAAGCCTTCACCGCGCCAATGCGTAGATAAGGACCTCCGAACGCCCGCCGGATACCTATTTTCACCTGGTCGTCCACCTGAGTAATCAACGGCGCCGCGTAGATGCGCGTGGTCAGCTTGCCTTCGTCGAGCAGTTCAGAATAGATCGCGATGTCCGCATAGTCGGGATTCATGTGCTGCACGCTGGTCACGCCGAGCGAAGCGGCGTGTTCGAGCGCGCGCTCAATGGCGTGCCGTCGCTGATCGTGGCTGGGAGGCGGAACAGCTTTGAATAACAAATCTTCCGCCGCGTCTTTCAATGCGCCCGTCGGATTCCCCTGCTTGTCGCGAACGATCACCCCACCCGCTGGGTCGGGTGTTTGCGCAGTGATACCCGCCAACTTTAGAGCAAGTGAATTCGCCAGCACCATATGTCCGTCATAGCGATTCACTGCCACCGGCATTGCAGGTGTTACTGCATCAATTAATTCCTTCGTCGGCAGTTCTGCTGGAGACCATTTGGTCTCGTCCCAATCGCCGCCCAGCACCCACTCGCCTTTAGTGGTTTTCGTAGCGCGCTCACCGATACGGCGAGCAAATTCCTGTGGACTGGTCGCGTCGTTGAGCTCCACACTGTCGAGTTGCGCACCGCCATCCGTGAAATGGACGTGAGCGTCGTTGAAGCCCGGCAGCAGGCGTTTCCCTGCGGCGTCGACCACGCGTGTCTGCGGTCCGTGCCAGGCATCAACTTGCTGGTTCGATCCGACCGCAACGATCCGATCGCCGAGAATGGCAACCGACTCAGCTTCAGGTAGCGACGGATCGACGGTCCAAATACGCGCATTTTGGATGATAAGATCCGCAGCAGGTCTCGTTTGCGCAAAGATGCCAAACCCGCAACCGACCGCGCAACTAAGAACGATCGCGACCTGCCAGAAGCAGCGCTTCATCAATTCCCTTCCGTGCCGTTTAAATTCCTATCGATCGAAACCGCTGCAAGCCGCGAATCTACGCCCCGACTCAGCGTTCGCCCCATTTGAGCTTAGTGGCGAGCACTTCAAAAAATGTCTTTCGAAAGCGCAGAAGCTTGGCCGAATGTTCTGCCTTAACGCAACGCACAATATCGCCGTTTCGCGTAGGCATGCCAACCTGTCCATCGAGACTCAAGTACGCTTCCTCATCCCCTGTCTGCACCTGGATTTCAATCGCGACCGTATCGCGCACCACGACCGGCCGGTGCGTCAATCCGTGCGGCGAGACAGGAGTAATCACAAACGCATCGACATCCGGCTCAAGAATCGGTCCGCCCGCTCCCAGAGAATAAGCAGTAGAGCCGGTCGGTGTCGCCACAATCAGAGCATCGGCTTTATAACTGGAAACAAATTCCATATCTACAAAAAGTTCGAAGTGATTCAAGCGCGCGATAGCGCTCTTGCTTACGACCAGCTCATTCAACGCAACGTGCGTGGCGACGGTTTCGCCTTTCCGTACCAGCGAGCAACTTAACATGGAACGGCTGTCGATGATGTACTGCTCCCTCTCGATCGCCTCCAGCGCTGGATAGAGATCTGCAAGTTGCAACTCGGTCATGAATCCGAGCGTTCCGAGGTTAACTCCGAGAATCAGGGTGCCAACTTTCGCAACCGCTCGCGCCGCCGAGAGCAAAGTGCCGTCGCCGCCGAGCACCAGGGCCAAGTCCGGCGACTGCGTGGCCAATTCGCTGCGCGGTATCACGTTCGACGGTGAAAAATATGCCGCACTTTCCTTGTCGAATACGACCACGTAGTTACGCTGCAGCAGCCACTTTTCGAGCGCCGGCAGCGCTTCCCGCAACTCGGGACGATCCGGCTTCGAAATGATAGCAACGGTTTTCTGGCGACTCGGGCCTCGGGAAGACTCAGGCATGTCTGCGGATTTCTCGTCAGATATCTCCGATGACATCTATGACATATCTCATGCCATCGGACTTTCGATTGTACAGAATCACTCGCTGGCAGGCGGTAAAAACTCGGCATGCAGCAGAAATTCGCGATTACCTTCACCGCCAAGTATGGGAGACTCGATCCATTCCGTGTGCGCGCATCCTAGCTCCAAGAGCGCGGTCTCTACCCTGAACACCGCTGCTCGCTGTGCCGATTCATCGCGCACAATTCCGCCTTTCCCCACCAATTCCCTGCCCGCTTCAAACTGCGGTTTCACCAGCACCACAATTTGCCTGGCTAAATTAGAATCGGAAATCGACCTTGGATAGGACGAGACAGCGCCAATCACCGCAGGCAGCACCAGCGTCGCGGAGATAAAAGATACATCCATGGCAATAAAATCAATCGGCTCACCAACGTCGGCAGGCGCAAGATAACGAGCGTTAGTTTTCTCCAGCAGCTGAATCCGGGCATGATTGCGCAATCCAAAATTCATCTGACCATATCCCGTATCGACGGCAATCACCTTGGCAGCGCCGTGCTGCAGCATGCAATCGCTGAAGCCTCCCGTAGACGCGCCGATATCGAGACAAACTTTGCCGCAGAGATCAATTCGCCAATGCTCAAGGGCCTTCTCTAACTTCAGTCCTCCACGGCTCACATAGCGAAGGTCTTCGCCGAGCAGACGAACGACAGACTCCACATCAACGGACGCGCCCGCCTTCTCAATCTTCTGGTCGTTAACCAGAACTTTTCCAGCGATGATGAGCGCTTGCGCCCGCTCACGCGACAGCGTCAGCCCGCGATCGACGAGTAACTTATCCAGACGTGTTTTCACAGAGATCAACTTTGCTTCGCGCAATACAGTAAGCACCCGATGCAGTGCACAGTGTTGAAAACGATTCGTTAACAGGAGGTTACAAGAGTAACTTCCCGTTTTTCCACAAACTTTTCCTCAAGGGTGTTGAAAACTCCAGCGGAGATTTCCCGACCGTCATCAAAAAGCTGTCACGAAAAAGCCGCCCGGAAAGGCGGCTTCACACACAAACAAAACTTTGACGATTGAAATTGCCGCGAACGGAACTCAGCCCGCAACTTCTTCCAGTGTCTTCTCGTCAATGTCGAAGTTGGCATGCACATTTTGTACGTCGTCGTTATCATCAAGCGCTTCCATCAGGCGAATCATCTGCGCCGCCTGCTGCCCTTCCAGCTTGATATAAGTATCTGGAACCATTGCCAC
>Ga0209169_10001323_pt1 | contig 15030 bp, 20 predicted proteins | sample HubBroMetageWRM4_FD_188346 | JGI IMG/M metagenome (GOLD analysis project Ga0209169, IMG submission 188346) | Warmed soil microbial communities from the Hubbard Brook experimental Forest, New Hampshire - Hubbard Brook CCASE Soil Metagenome WRM 4... | ecosystem: Environmental > Terrestrial > Soil... | reverse complement strand
GCCGCCAGACGGAACATGTCAATCACTTCCAGCCGCGTCGCTCCCGGCGTGTACTGGATTCCCATCCCCACCGCCAATCCGCCAGCGTCCAACTCCGCGCGCAGGCGTTCCCGTATAGCTTCAATCTGCTCCGGCGTGGCAGGCCGGTCAGTCGCGATTCCGCTCTTAGGCAGAATGTCTCCCGGAGGCAGTGGCGCACCGAACACCGCAGCCCGCGCCGCCACGTGGCTAGCCGACGTGCCGTAATGAATCAGCGAGTGCCCTTCTTTGGACTTCAAAAACTGCGCGACATCAGGCGCACCGATCTCCAACTCAAGCGCCGTAGTCACGCCATCCAGAGCCTTGACCCGCTGGCTTGCCACGTCCTGCCCGTGCTGGTGCAGATCAATAAACCCAGGAGCGACCACCAGCCCGCCGGCATGAACCACCCGCCGTCCGCTCAGCGATTCCGCCGAGACGCGGACAATCTTGCCGTCTCGAATTCCGACATTACGCACAGCATCCAACCCAGTCTCAGGATCAATAACGCGCCCGCCATCGAGAACAAGATCGTATTGCTGCGCCACCGCGAAGGTGCTTGAGGACGCTAGAAGACAGAGGAAGAAAATCAGCTTGCGCATAGTTGCTCCGTAAAAGACTAGCGATGATACCAAGATTGTGACTGTGACATGCACGAACCCTTGTCATTCCGACAGCGCGTGTTTTGCTTCACGCGCGGAGGAATCTCACCCTCCACGGCATTGTGGGCGTAGGGTGACGCGCTGTCGGATGCAGTCGGATTTGCCTCAACCCGGCCCTCTCTCTAGAATGAAGGTTCACCCCACGCCAGGGAGATTTCCGAGAACCCTATGATTCATTTTCCTGTACCCGAAGCTCTCACCTTCGACGACGTCCTCCTCTTACCCGCGCGCTCCGATGTAATTCCTGCAACCGCCACGACTCAGACCCAGATCACCCGCAGCATCACCCTGAACATCCCCATCGTCAGCGCCGCCATGGACACCGTCACCGAATCGCACATGGCCATCGCACTCGCTCAGCAGGGCGGACTCGGCATCATCCATCGCAACCTGAGCATCGAGCAGCAGGCCAACGAAGTCGACAAAGTGAAGCGTTCAGAAAGCGGCATGATCGTCGACCCGGTCACCATGTCGCCCACCGACAAAGTCAGCGACGCGCTCGAAATCATGCGCAAGTACAAAATCTCGGGCGTGCCCATCACCGAGCATGGGAAACTCGTCGGCATCCTCACCAACCGCGACCTGCGCTTCGAGTCCCGCTTCGACATCCCCATCGATCGCGTCATGACCAAGAAAAATCTCATCACGGTCCCCGTAGGCACCACCCTCGAAGATGCCGAAGAGATTCTCCACGAGCACCGCGTCGAAAAACTTCTCGTCGTAGACGACAAATACAACCTCAAGGGACTGATCACCGTAAAAGACATTCAGAAAAAGCTGAAGTACCCCAACGCGGCCAAGGACCCTCAGGGACGCCTGCGCGTAGGCGCCGCCATCGGCGCCACCGGAGATTTCCTCGAACGCGCCCAGGAATTAGCCGAAGCCAAAGTCGACGTGCTCGCCATCGACAGCGCCCACGGCCACTCCACCAAGGTGCTGGAAGCCGTGAAGCTCGTGAAGTCGAAGCTGCCCGAGATGCAATTGCTCGCTGGCAACGTCGCCACCTTCGACGGCGCCTGCGAACTGGCTCGCGCCGGAGCCGACGGCATCAAGGTCGGCATCGGCCCCGGCTCCATCTGCACCACCCGCGTGGTGACCGGCGCTGGCGTGCCTCAGATCACTGCCATTGCCGAAGCTTTCCGCGCCGTAAAAGATGCCGGCGTCCCCATCATCGCCGACGGCGGCATCAAGTATTCCGGCGACATCACCAAGGCCCTGGCCGCTGGCGCGAGCGCGGTAATGATCGGCTCCCTCTTCGCCGGCACCGATGAAAGTCCGGGCGAGCTCATCCTCTACCAGGGCCGCTCTTTCAAGTCCTACCGCGGCATGGGCTCCATCGGCGCCATGGCGCAAGGTTCCAGCGAACGCTACTTCCAAAACACTGAAGGTGATTCCTCCGCAGCAGTCTCTTCGATGGACGGCGAATCCAACCGCCTCGGCAAGCTCGTTCCCGAAGGCATTGAAGGACGCGTCCCCTATCGCGGTTCAGTTGCCATGATCGTCCACCAGATGGTCGGCGGATTGAAGTCAGGCATGGGCTACTGCGGTTGCGCCACGATCGCCGAACTCCTTCAGAAAACCCGCTTCGTCCGCATCAGCGGCGCCGGACTCCGCGAAAGCCACGTCCACGACGTGATGATCACCCGCGAGGCCCCCAACTATGGCGTCGAGTAAGAAAAGGTTCGTATCAGGGCATGCCTTCAGGCGTGCCGTCCCTGATTCGCTTTCGATTTCGCCTTCAGGCGCTGCTCCCCGGCGGTTCTCAACCTCTTGAACCCCGATCGCGCAAATCTTCTGAAGGCGTGGATCGCCGCCATTCTCTGGCTCATCATCATTGCGATCGAATCCACCGCCATGCTCTCGGCCCACAACACCGGGCGGATTCTCTATCCCATTCTGCATTTCCTTTTTGGCTTGGATCGGATGCACTTCGGATACTGGCATTTCTACATTCGCAAGTCAGGTCACGTCGTCGGCTACGGTACCCTGAGCATCCTGCTTTTCCGCGCCTGGCGCGTCACTCTGCCCGTGCGGGCCAACGTGAAGTGGACCTTCCGCTGGGCCAACATCGCCATTCTCGGAACTGCTCTGGTCGCCAGCCTCGACGAATGGCACCAGAGCTTCATCCCCTCGCGCACCGGCACCGTGCGTGACGTTCTCCTCGACACCTGCGCAGGCATAGCAGCCCAGGTACTCGTTTTGTTGTGGATAAGAAGTTTCGAGAAAAACCAGCCCTCCACTTCATAACGGGTGGAGCAGGCCTTGGCGGATGGAGCGGGCCTCAGCGCGTGGAGTTAGCGGGTGGGGAGCAGGCCTTAGCGCGCAGTCAGCAGGTGGAGCAGGCTTAGCGGATGGATCAGGCCTTAGCGCGTGGGTCAGCGGGTGGAGCAGGCCTTCCAGGCCTGCGTCCAAAGCCACGATTTGGATCGGGCTTTAACCCCGAGGGGAATGTTCAGAGAGACAACAAGATCCGACATCCGGCAACGGATTCAATGCATCGGATCACGAGCTGAGAGCTGAGAGCTGAGAGCTGAGAGCTGAGAGCTGAGAGCTGAGAGCCGAGAGCCGAGAGCTGCCCTCAATACATCGCGTCGTACTTAGTAACCACCCACAGCCCGTCCTTGTTTTCCTCGGTAACGGTGAACAGTTCCTTGTAGGTGCCGGACTGGCTCAGGCTGGTCAGGCGTTTTCCGCGATAATGAAGAATCGTCAGAGGCGGCGCGCTCTCCCACTCCGCCAACTCCCAGGAAAGCAGCGGATGCTGCGTCTCCGAATTGCAGATGAAGTGGGCATACTTCTTGCGGTAGTCGTGCTCCCACCCGGAGAGCACATCGTCGCAATGGCCGTCGCGCAGCTGCCGAAGAAAAAGGTTAGCGCTGTGCTCAATCGTCCGGTCGCGCAAGGGGTTCATCCGGATGCTGACCGGCAGCCCGGTCAAAGGATCGTGATCCTCCGACCGCGCCAGCACCGGCCCCTGATTGCTCAGCCACCAGATATAGCCAAGAAATCCAAACACCAGCAGCGCCGCGGCGCCGACAGCAATTCCGATCTGTGTACGGGTGAATCCCATCCTACGAAGAAGTCTATCGGGATGGCAACTTCCCGCAAGATTACCGTCGGAAGCCGCGAGAGTACATGTACGAACAGGTAGTGGGGCAATTTGTACCTCATGAAGCTCGTCATTCCGAGTGTGGAGAAATTTGTATCTGATGAAGTTTGTCATTCCTCCTTGGGCGTAAGCCCATGGAGGAACCTGCTGTTGGGAGTATCCTTACTCCCAAAGAAAAAGGGCCCGGCTGACGCCGTGCCCTTGGTCCAAAATCGCGGCCAACTACTTCTTGTCTTCCGCCTCTTCCTTCACCGGCTCGATGCCGCCATCGTGCTGCGCTTGCGCCTCGGCGTCTTCCATCGCCTTCCGGGCCTCAGCGTTCTTCTTGGCGCGAGCTTCGGCGCGCTTCTCGCGCTTTTCGTCCAGCACCTTTTCGCTGCCCAGCAGTTCGAGAAAAGCCTTGTCCGCGCCATCGCCCTTATTCCAGCCCGTGCGGATGATCCGCGTGTACCCGCCTTCGCGATCGCCGAAGCGTGGTCCGACGGTGTCGAACAACTTCACCAGCGCCTCGTCAGTCATGAGGTAAGCGCCGGCCAGGCGCCGCGCCGCAAGATCGCCCCGTTTGCCGAGCGTGATCATCTTCTCGACGATCGGCCGCGCCGCCTTAGCCTTGGGAACGGTCGTCTCAACCCGCTCCTCCACGATCACCGACGTGACCAGGTTCCGCAGCAGCGACCGCCGATGCGCGGTGTTCCGTCCGAGTTTGTATCCCGCAACTTTGTGACGCATTGGTGAAACCTCAGTGGCCAGTATTCAACTTCGATATAGAAAGTCAGTGGCTAGCAGCGAGTCTTTGGTGTTACTGACCACTGACCACTAGCCACTGACCACTGTTCTTAAAGCTGATCGTCCGGTCCGTAGGCCGAAGCCGGCAGCACCAGATTCGAAGTCGGTCCGGGCACGGCATTCCCGTGCTCGTCGATCTTCATGCCCAGGCTCAGACCCATCGAGGACAGTATTTCCTTGATCTCGTTCAGCGACTTTCGCCCGAAGTTTTTGGTCTTGAGCATTTCCGATTCTGTCTTCTGCACCAGCTCGCCGATGGTCTGGATGTTCGCGTTCTTCAGGCAGTTATAGCTGCGCACCGAGAGCTCGAGCTCCTCGACCGATCGATTCAAGTTCTCGTTATGAATCTCAGGCTTGCGATCGTCCGACGAAGACACGCCGGTTTCAATCTCCTCCTCAAAGTTGATGAAGATATTCATGTGATCCTTCATCAGCTTCGCCGACAAGCCGATCGCATCAGCGGGAGTGATTGAGCCGTTGGTCCACACTTCGAGGGTCAGCTTGTCGTAGTCAGTAATCTGTCCAAGACGCGCCGCTTCAACCGTGTAGTTGCACTTGCGCACCGGCGAGTGCACCGAATCGATGGGAATGAACCCGATGCCGAGATCCTCGTCGAAGTTCTTGTCGGCCGAAGTATAGCCGCGGCCGCGCTTCAGCCGCATTTCCATATCAAGCTTGCCGCCTTCGCTGACCGTGGCAATGTAAACGTCTTTATCCAGCACTTCCACGTCGCCATCAGCTTCGATCATGCCGCTCGTGACAACTCCCGGCTGATCGGCGCGCAAATAGATCGCCTTGGGCGCATCGCCAGCCAGCTTGAACGGAATCTGTTTCAGGTTGAGGATGATGTCGGTCGCATCTTCCACCACGCCGGGAATCGACTGGAATTCGTGCAGCACGCCTTCCATCTTCACCGCGGTAACTGCGGCGCCTTCAATCGAACTGAGCAGCACGCGCCGCAGGGCGTTGCCCACGGTCGTGCCGAAGCCGCGCTCAAAAGGCTGCGCCCAGAAAATTCCGTACTTGTCGGTAAGAGTGGAAGTATCAACTGCGAGACGTTTCGGTTTCTGAAAACCTTTCCAAAGCATTTGTTTCTCCTTCGGCCATTTGGCTCGATTCTGACTCGCTGAGTGGTCCAACTCAGCTCGACGTCAGAAAAGGCTGATCTGGCTCGAAATAAATGGACCCACCGTAGAGACGTTGCTTGCAACGTCTTGGCGGCGGCAGAGACGTAGCAAGCTACGTCTCTACGACAACTTTACTTGCTATACAACTCAACGATCAATTGCTCATTGACCGGCAACTGAATATCTTCACGCTTGGGCAACGAGAGCACCCGCGCCTTATAAGCATCGCGGTCAACTTCCAGCCAGGTAGGCAGCGTCCCGTGGCTGGCAAATTCCTTGGCCAACTCGAGCACGGTTAGCTTCTTGCTGTTCTCCCGAATGGAGATTTCCTCGCCCACACTTACTTCGTAGGAAGGAATGTTGACCTTCCGATTGTTAACCGCAACATGCCCATGACGCACCAACTGCCGCGCCTGACGCCGCGATTGCGCAAATCCCAGCCGGAACACCACGTTATCAAGACGCCGCTCCAACTGTTGCAGCAGTAACTCGCCGGTCACGCCCCGGGTGCGTGCGGCCTTCTCGAAGTAATTACGGAACTGGCCTTCCAGCGTGAAGTAGATGCGCTTCGCTTTCTGCTTCTCGCGCAACTGCAGCCCGTAGCCAACGATCTTGGCCTTGCGGTCTTTCCCATGTTGTCCGGGAGCGAAGTTGCGCTTCTCGATGGGACACTTATCGCTAAAACACTTTGAGCCTTTGAGGAAAAGCTTCATGCCCTCGCGGCGGCACAGACGGCAAACTGCATCGGTATAACGCGCCAAATTGTTCTCCTTTTAGATGACCGGTTTACAGGTTTGGCTTCACCCTTCGTCCCGGACGAAAATCAGTGGCCAGTGGTCAGTGATTAGTGGCCAGTAAAACCCTGGTTGTTCTAACTGGCCACTGGTCACTGCCCACTGGCCACTTTCCTATACTCTACGGCGCTTCGGCGGCCGGCATCCGTTATGCGGAATCGGCGTCACATCCCGAATGGATCGCACCTCAATACCTGACGAGGCCAGCGCCCGCACCGCGGACTCGCGGCCGGAACCCGGACCGCTCACCCGCACATCCACGCTGCGCACTCCATGATCGCGCGCCAGGTTGGCCGCATTCGAGGCCGCCTGCTGCGCCGCGAACGGAGTGCCTTTGCGCGATCCCCGAAACCCCAGCGATCCCGAACTCTTCCACGACAGAACGTTTCCATTCATATCGGTGATGGTCACGATCGTGTTATTGAAGGAAGCCTGCACGTAGCACAGCCCATGCGGAACGTGCTTGCGCTCCTTCTTCTTGAACGTTTTCTTCTTGCCCTTCTTCTCCGGTGCGGCAGTGCCGCCCGCTGCTACTGGTTTAGCCATAATGAGTGTCCAGTGCTCAGTGGCCAGTGGCCAGTTCTGTCAGGGTTTTACCGGCCACCGACCACTGGACACTGAACACTGCTTCTAGGTTTTCGACGTCGCTTTCTTCTTGGTCGACACAGTACCTTTGCGCGGGCCCTTGCGAGTGCGCGCGTTGGTGTGCGTACGCTGTCCCCGCACCGGCAAATTGCGGCGGTGACGGAATCCGCGATAGGATCCGATTTCGATGAGCCGCTTGATGTTCATCGAAACTTCCTTCCGCAAATCGCCCTCCACCATCCCTTGCGCCTCAATCACAGTGCGGATGCGGTTCACTTCCTCTTCGCTGAGGTCCTGAACCTTCTTCATCGGATCCACCTTGGCCTCGTCCAGAATGCTGCCGGCGCGCGGATGCCCGATCCCGTAGATGTAAGTCAGCGCAATGTTGATATGCTTCTGGCGCGGTAAGTCGACGCCTGCGATACGTGCCATGTCTCTTTGACCTCAGCGGCGAAGGCCGCAATTTTCAGCCTAAAGGCTGTTTACCCCTGGCGCTGTTTATGTTTCGTGTTGACGCAGATCACCCGCACCACACCCTTGCGGTGGATGACCTTGCACTTGTCACAGATTTTCTTTACCGATGCTCGTACTTTCATAATCTCTCAATCCGCTTCCCAGCTCAATGTGGGGACGGGCGCATTCGCCCGTCCGCCGGGCGAAAGCCCGGCTTATTTATACCGATAAACAATCCGGCCGCGATTCAAGTCGTAAGGCGAAAGCTCCACCGCAACCTTGTCGCCCGGCAAAATGCGGATAAAGTTCTTACGCATCTTCCCCGACACATGCGCCAGCACCTGGTGTTTATTCTCCAACTCCACCTTGAACATGGCGTTCGGCAGCGGCTCCAACACCACCGCCATCACTTCAATCGCGTCTTCTTTGCTCATCGACTCCTTGAAAACAGTGGTTAGTGGCCAGTGATCAACGATCAGTGGCCAGTAACCGCTTTTTGATCCTACTGGCCACTGGTCACTGGCCACTACTTCGTCAAAATCACCGGCCCATCTTTCGTCACCGCCACGCAGTGCTCGAAATGCGCGCTGAAGCTGCCGTCCACCGTGACCGCAGTCCACTTGTCACCAAGCACTCGCGTTTCCGGCTTGCCGCAATTCACCATGGGCTCGATCGCGAGCACCATTCCCTCGCGCAATTTCGCGCCATGACCTCGCGCTCCAAAGTTCGGCACCTGCGGTTCTTCGTGCAAGCGCGTCCCAATGCCGTGTCCAACAAATTCCCGGACCACGCTGAACCCCGCGGCCTCCACGTGCTCCTGCACCGCCGCCCCCACATCGCCCACTGAGTTGCCGATGAGCGCCTGGTCAATCCCGCGGTAAAGCGATTCCTCAGTCACTGTCAACAGCTTGCGCAACTCCGGCTTCACCGCTTGGCTGACCGGAACCGTGATCGCTGCGTCGCCGTAGTACCCATCCAGCACCACGCCGCAATCGATCGAAACGATGTCACCATCCTTCAGTGCCCGCTTCTCCGACGGAATGCCATGCACAATCTCTTCATTCACCGACGTGCACAGCACACAGGGATAATCGAAATACCCCTTAAACGCCGGCTTGGCCCCAAGTTCCGCAATCTTCTTTTCGGCGGCACGTTCCAGGTCCATCGTGGTAACGCCCGGCGCCACCATCGACCGTACTTCATCGAGAACCTGGCGCACGATGTGGCCACTGTGCCGCATCCGCTCAATTTCCGCCGCCGACTTGCATACAATCGCCATTGTTATGCGCGATCCTCAGTCCTGATGATCCTCGAGAATCCTGAAAATCTGTTCCGTGACCTCGTCCATCGGCAGATCGCCGTTCACCGAGATCAATCTTCCCGTACGTTGGTAATAATCCGCCACGGGAGTTGTCTGCTCCTGGTAGGCCGCTATACGGGGCTGAATCACTTCCAACCGGTCGTCATTGCGGGTCACTAGCTTCGTCCCGTCAACGTCGCAAACTTCATCGAAACGGGGCGGCTGGAAGTGAACGTTATAGATCCGCCCACAGGTGGGACAAGAACGGCGTCCAGTAATCCGGAGCAACAACTGATTATAGTCCACGTCCAGACGGATCACAATTGGCCAGGCCCGAGTCGGCCGCGAGTTGTCAAAGAGCCTGTCGTCAAGCAATGCGTCCAGCCATCCGGCCTGAGCCGCGGTCCGGGGAAAGCCATCCAGAACGTATCCCCGCTTGCAATCCGGCTTCGCCAGTCTCAGCCGGACCATTTCACAAACCAGATCGTCGGAAACCAGCTCTCCCCGAGCCATCACCGCCTTGGCAGCCATGCCAAGTTCCGTACCCTCGGCCACGTTCAGCCGTAACAGGTCTCCGGTAGAAACCTGCGGGACATGGTACCGTTCCATGATGCGCTTGGCTTGAGTACCCTTACCCGCACCGGGCGGTCCAAGCAGCACCACGGGACCTACATCACGTGAGGTTTCCTGCGCCATCGAGTTGGCCAAAGCCTCCCGAACAGTGTTCAGCAACCCCACAAACTCCGTAGAGACGTAGCCTGCTACGTCTTGCTGCCCCCCGGCAGAGACGTATGAAGTCCGTCTCCACAGCCGGATGCAGCGCAGCCTACGACCAGTTTCTGCGTCCGCGAATCCGCCCGCTGCGCGGCGTAAATCCGTCGTAATGCCGCATGATCAACTGCGCTTCAATCTGCGTGACCGTATCCATAGCCACGCCCACCACAATCAGCAGCGACGTCCCGCCAAAGTAAAAGTTCACTCCCAACCCGTTCGTCAGCACCACCGGGAGCTTCTCAAACAGCTGCCCTCCCAACCAGAATGGCAAATGGTTCAAATGAATGCCCGTGATCATCCACTCCGGGATGAACGAAATAATAATCAGATACAGCGCACCCACCAGCGTGATCCTCGTCAGAACTTCGTTGATGTAGTCGGCCGTGCGCTTCCCCGGACGTATGCCCGGAATAAATCCGCCATACTTCCGCATGTTGTCGGCAACTTCGCTGGGATTGAAAACAATCGACACATAGAAGTACGCGAAGAAAATAATGCCCACCGCATACAGCAGGGTATAAAGCGGCTCGCCCCACCCCAGCATCCGAATCATGTCGCCAAAGTAGCGGCTGTTCCTCAGCCCATAACCGACGGTCTGCGGCAAAGTAAGAATCGAAGACGCGAAGATAACCGGCATCACGCCGCCCGCATTCACCCGCAACGGAAGATGCGTGGACTGCCCGCCCATCACTTTGCGTCCCACCACCCGCTTCGCATACTGCACCGGGATTCGCCGCTCACAGCGTTCCACATAGACGATGAACGCCACCACCGCAATCATAAATACGACTAGCCCGGCCATCAGCACGGGCGTGATCGCTCCCCACGTTCCGTTCTTCGCCTTCTCGATCAGATCCTCGACTCCCCGAGGCAGCCCCACCACAATCCCGGCAAAGATCAGCAGCGACATTCCATTTCCCACGCCGCGATCGGTGATCTGCTCACCCAGCCACATGATGAACGCGCTGCCCGTGGTCAGGGTCAGCATGGTCATGAGGCGGAAACCCCAGCCCGGGTGATACACGAATTGGCCCATCTTTTCCAGGCCGATGGCGATGCCGAACGACTGCACCGAACTGAGAATCACGGTGATGTAACGCGTCCACTGGGTAATCTTCTTGCGTCCTAGCTCGCCTTCTTTTTGCAGCTTGGCCAGGGGCTCGTACACCACGGTCAAAAGCTGCAAGATGATCGATGCCGTGATGTACGGCATGATGCCAAGGGCAAAAATGGTCATCCGGCGCAGGTTGCCGCCCGAAAACAGATCCACGAAACCGAGAAGCGACCCTGCATTATGAGCGAAAGCTTCTTCCAGTTTGAGGTAATCCACGCCCGGAGTAGGAAGATGTCCGCCCAGCCGGTAAACCGCGAGCATCGCCAGCGTGAATAGAACTCGCTTCCGCAAGTCGGGAATGCGGAAAATGTTCGCCAGCTTCCCCCAGATTGGAAACACTCCACTCTCAGCCATTACTGCAAGACCTCAACCTTGCCGCCTGCCTTGGTGATTTTTTCCGTCGCCGACTTGGAAAACTTGTGCGCATGCACGGTAATCGCAATCGTCAGCTGGCCATCGCCCAGAATCTTTACCGGATGCTTGGCCTTGATCACTCCTGCCTTCCGCAGAACATCGGGAGTGATAGGCGCCGCAAGCAGTTCTTCACCCAGCGCCACCAGCCGTTCCAGGCTGACGATGTTGAATTCCTTGCGGAAAATGTTCGTGAAGCCGCGCTTCGGCATGCGCCGGTGCAAAGGCATCTGCCCGCCCTCAAACCCGCGGATCAGACGCATACCAGTGCGCGAGCGCTGTCCCTTGTGGCCACGGGTAGACGTCTTGCCCATGCCGGAGCCCATACCCCGGCCCACCCGCTTGCGCTTTTCCGATGCCTTCTTCGGTGCTCGAATATTCGATAAATTCATGACTCTCTTCCCGCTACACACTGTGTCGTAGAGACGTTGCTTGCAACGTCTTTGCCGCCGCCGGCAGAGACGTAGCAAGCTACGTCTCTACTTCAAAATCACGACCAGATGCGGAACCTTCGCCACCATGCCACGAATTGCCGCATTGTCCGGACGCTCGATTACCTGGTTTAGCCGCGTAAATCCCAGTCCCTTCACCACCTGCTTCTGTTTCACCGGGGCACAAATGGCCGAAATCACCCACTTCAGGTGAATCTTTCCGGCAACTGCTTTCGGCTTCTTAGTAGTCATCGTTAAACTCCTCAATCCCGGACCCTGGTTCCAGGTACGGGATACTAGGTACTGGGTACAAGGTACTAGCTAAAGTTCCTGCAACGACTTCCCGCGCATGGCAGCAACGCTCTCCCGGCTTTTCAAGTGCCGCAACGCGTCGAACGTAGCCTTAATCACGTTGTGCGGATTGGTCGTGCCGATCGACTTCGTCAACACGTTCTGGATTCCCACCGACGTCATCACCGCGCGCACCGCGCCCCCGGCAATCACTCCCGTACCTTCCGGAGCCGGCTTCAGCAGCACCTTCCCCGAACCATACTTTCCCAGCACCAGGTGCGGAATCGAAGTCTGCGTCAGGTTCACCTTGATCAGATTCTTTTTCGCCGCTTCAATCGCCTTGCGGATGGCCTGCGGAACCTCCTTGGCCTTTCCCGCGCCATGTCCTACCACCGCCGCCGAGGGATCGCCCACCACCACCAGCGCGGCAAACGAAAGGTTCTTGCCACCCTTCACCACTTTGGTGACGCGGTTAATGGCAACCACCTGGTCCTTCAACTGAAACGAATTTGGATCAAGCTTCTTGATTACAGTTGGCATTCTTTAAACCAGCTTTCAGCTATCAGCTATCAGCTCGCCGCTCCAGCTAATAGCTGAGAGCTGACAGCTGAGAGCCTCGTCTAGAATTGCAATCCTGCTTCGCGCGCCGCATCGGCCAGCGCCTTCACCCGCCCGTGATAAATGTAGCCACCGCGGTCAAACACAACCTTGCTGACGCCCTTGGCTTTGGCCCGCTCCGCGATCGCCTTGCCCACGGTCTTCGCCGCCGCCACGTTGCCGCCGGTTCGCCGCTCTTCCTTCTTGCCTTCGGCCGAACTCGCCGAAACCAGCGTCTTGCCGTGCAGATCATCAATCACCTGCACATAAATATGATTCAGCGAACGATAAACATTCAGCCGCGGACGCTCCGCCGTCCCCTGCATCTTCTTGCGGATGCGGTCATGAATGTGGTCGCGCTTCTGATTCTTCGATTTCTTCGTAAACATAAGATCTGTCCTCGGTCGCTAGTCGTTGGTCGTTAACCAACGGCCCGACATTTCAAACCGGTGCCGCCTCATAGCCTTGGCCAACGACCAGCGACTAACGACGGTTTTCTTACTTCGCTCCGGTCTTACCCACCTTCTTCTTCAACCGCTCACCCGCATACCGCACACCCTTATTCTTGTAAGGATCCGGTGGACGCAACGAGCGCATTTCCGCCGCCACTTGCCCCACCTGCTGCCGGTCAATTCCAGTAAGCGAAATCTTCGTCTGCTTGGGATCGACCGCCGCCTCGACGCCGGTCGGCAGCGGATATTCAATGGGATGCGAATACCCCAGGTTGAACACCACCGTCCCCTTGCCCTTCATCTCGGCGCGGTAACCGATGCCGACAATTTCCAGATCGCGCGTCCAGCCCTTGGTCACGCCCTCGACGGCGTTGTTCACCAGCGCCCGCGCCAGTCCGTGCAAAGCAGCCTGCGAATCGTTCTCGCGGATGGCAATAATGTTTCCATCCTTCTGCTCCGCCTTGATGCCGGCGGGAAGAGCCGTGTCCAGCTTGCCCTTTGGTCCCTGCACCAATATCGTGTTGCCTTCAATTTTGACCGTCACCCCTTTGGGGATCGGGATCGGCTTTTTTCCAATTCGTGACATAAGTTTTCGGCTCTCAGCTTTCAGCTCTCAGTTTCCATCACCGTCGCTCTTGCTGATAGCTGACGGCTGATAGCTGAAAGCTGCTCTTCTACCAGACCTCGCACAACAATTCCCCGCCCACGCCTTCTTTGCGCGCCTGCCGTCCGGTCATCACCCCGCGCGGCGTAGTAAGGATGTTGATCCCCATACCGCCCAGCACTCGCGGAATCTCGCTGCGGCGCACGTAGACGCGGCACCCTGGGCGCGAAACGCGCTCCACCTTTGAAATCGCCGCCTCATTGTGCGCGCCATATTTCAAATAGATCCGGATGACCTTGTGACCTTCTTCTTCCGTGGCCTTGAAATTCGAGATATAGCCTTCTTCCTTCAGGATGCGGGCAATCTCCACCTTCAGCCGGGAAGCCGGAATGTCCACCTTCTGGTGCCGCGCCTGCAGCGCGTTGCGCACCCTCGTCAGCATGTCTGCGACCGGATCGGTCAATCTCATCGTTTGCTTCTCCTCTCGCCACCCGTTCGCTCCGCACCCACCGGAGAACCTGCAGCGGCTCACCTACACCTTACTCAAAACAGGATTGTCATCCTGAGCGGCGTTCTTTGCCGCGAAGGATCTCCCTCTCCATAGACCCGGAAGCCCTTCTACCAAGACGACTTCGACACTCCCGGAATCTCTCCCAGCAGCGCCAACTGCCGGAAACACATGCGGCACAGCCCGAACTTCCGCAAATACGCCCGCGGCCGTCCGCACCGCTTGCAGCGATTGTGCTGGCGCGTGGAAAACTTCGGTTTCTTTACGCGGCGCTGGGTTTGCTCAGTGCCGTCCTTAACCCGCTTTGCCATTGTTGCCATGTTTAGCTTCCAACTCCTGGCTTTTTCAGCCTCTAGCGAAACCTTGAAACATTGAAACCTCGAAACTTTGCTCCTAAGCCCTGAACGGCATCCCCAGATGCTTCAACAACGTGCGCGCCTGGTTATCATTCGCCGCCGTAGTCACAATCGTAACGTTCATGCCCTTCTGTTTGTCGACCTTCTCATAGGAAATCTCCGGAAAGATCAACTGGTCATGCAGTCCGATCGTGTAGTTTCCCCGCCCGTCGAACGACTTCGTGGAGACTCCCTTGAAGTCACGCACCCGCGGCAGAACAATATTCACCAGCCGGTCGAAAAACTCGTACATGCGATCGCCGCGCAGCGTCACCATGGTTCCAATCGCCTGCCCTTCGCGCACCTTGAACGCTGCAATCGATTTCTTGGCCTTGGTGATAATCGGCTTCTGCCCCGTGATCTGTCCCAGCTCATTCACCGCGGGATCCATCACCTTCGAATTCTGCGTGGCCTCGCCCATGCCCATATTCACCACGATCTTGTTCAGCCGCGGCACCGCCATCGCATTCTTAAGTTCCAACTCCTTCAACAGAGCCGGAGCCACTTCCTTGTCAAATCGCGTGCGCAGCCGCGGACGCTCCTTCGCGCTATGCCGCGCCTGCTCCGGAGCCTTCTGCTCCTGCCCCGAATCCTTCGATGATTTCTTATCTTTTGCCAT
>Ga0209169_10001321_pt1 | contig 15057 bp, 10 predicted proteins | sample HubBroMetageWRM4_FD_188346 | JGI IMG/M metagenome (GOLD analysis project Ga0209169, IMG submission 188346) | Warmed soil microbial communities from the Hubbard Brook experimental Forest, New Hampshire - Hubbard Brook CCASE Soil Metagenome WRM 4... | ecosystem: Environmental > Terrestrial > Soil... | reverse complement strand
GATCCGTTTGCCGCGCCACCGAACTCACCAACCCAAACGAAACCGAATTCTCGAGTCCCTGCGGGCTCCCAAACGCCAGCACGATCTGCCCCTTCTGCAATTTCGCGTAAGCGCCGATGGGAATCGTCGGCAATCCCTTCGCGTCCACTTTCAGCACCGCCAGGTCGATCTGCTTGCTGAACCCGAGCACTTTTGCGGGCAGCACTTTGCCGCGCCGCTGCAGCTGCGCGAGCGCCTGCGATTCATCGGTGTTCGCCGGAGTGAATTGCACACGCACGCGGTCCGCGCCCTTCACCACGTGATAGTTCGTGATGATGTACCCGTCCGGATCCACCACGATTCCCGCGCCCAGGCTGCGCTCGCGTTCCACAGGACTCGAGTCCGAGGTGTCGTCCTCGTCCGTCGCGCCAAATCCAGTCACCAAAATCTCCACCACCGCCGGCGACACTTTCTTCGTCAGCGCTTCGAAGTTCCGGCTCAACTCATGCACCGGATGCGAACCAGGCATCTCCGTCGTATCCGGCGCCTGCGCGCCGCTCGCCTCCGCGCCCGCCTGAGCCTGTGCCGCGGCGCGTGGGCACCAGCCCACGAAAAAAATCGCCGCGGCCGCGCATCCCACCGCGAAATATTTCCTCACGACACTCCACCAATCAACTCTCACGAGACCTCACCCTTAGGCTGCGAACTCAAAGACGCCACCGCATGCGCCTCCTCCACCGCGCCCCACTTCACCACCTTCAAATCCAGCACAAAAATCGAATACAAAATCGGCACCAGCAGCAGCGTGATAAACGTCGCCACGCACAACCCGCCGATCTGCGCATAGCACAGCGGCTGCCACAGCGGCCCGCCGTGCATCGCTAGCGGAAATAGCGCCAGCACCGTTGCGCCCACCGTGATCATCACCGGACGCAGCCGCACAATTCCCGCATCCAGCAGCGCTTCCGCGAGCGGCTCGCCTTTCTCGTGCATCTCCTCGATGAAATCGAAAAGCACGATCACGTGGCTCACGATCACGCCGATCAAGCTCGCAATCCCCAAAAACGCCATGAACCCAAACGACGCGCCCATCAGCCACAGCGCAAACAGCGCGCCCGCCACGCCATACGGCGCGCACGCCAGCACCAGAAACGGCTTGATTGAATGTTTGAACTGAAACGCCAGCGCCAGAAAAATCATCGCCACCGAAATCATCATCACCACAGCGAGATTGCGAAATCCCTGCTCCGTCTTCGCCTGCTCGCCGCTTACAATAATTTGGTAGCCCGGCGGCAAATCCTCGTTCAATTTCAAAAGCGCAGCTTGCGCCGGCTTAAAAACTTCAGACGCCAGCACGCCCGGCTTCGTGAACGACTGTACAGAAATCGTCCGGAAATGTTCCAGGCGCCGGATGCGCATCGTCTGCAGCGAATTGTCGATGCTCGACACTTCGATCAGCGGCACCTTGTTCTGCGACGACGACGAATACACATACAAATTCTGTACGTCCGAAAGCGTCGCGCGCTCCTCCATCCGCAGCCGCGAAACCACAGGAATCTGCTGGTCGCCGCGCCGCACATTCGTCAGCGGCGTCCCGTTCAGCGCCGTCGCCGATGAATTCGCCACATCCTGGTTCGTCACGCCCGCCAGATTCGCGCGATCCGAATCCACCTTCAGCGAAATCTGAAATCCGTCCTGCCCCCAATCGTCGCGAACGCGCGCCGCGCCCGCCTGCGCCTCGATAATCGTCCGCACTTTCCCCGCGATCTGTCGCAGCGTCGCGATGTCACGCGCTTCATTCAGTGCGTTCACGTCCGCAAGGCCCGTCACGCGCAATTCCACCGGATAATCCACCGGATTCGTCTGCAGCTGCCGCACATCCACTCGCGCTCCCGCCACCGCGCGCGTCACCGCCTCCTGAAACGGCGCCACCAGCAGCGGCGTATCCTCTTTGTCGTACAGCTCCACAATAATTTGCGAATAGTTCAGCTGCTGCAGTTGCGGTGTCGCCGAAAACCAGAATCGCGGCCCGCCGCCTCCCTCGAACGTCGTCAGCGACCGCAGAATCGGCCGCGCCTTCCCATCCTTATCCGGATGCGCGCGCCCGTATTCCTCCGCCGTTTTCTTGATCGACTCCTCCACCTGCGCCGCCACCTGATCCGTTGCAAAAAGCGGCGCGTCGTTCGGCAGCCACACGTCGATGAACGAAAGGTACTGCACGTCCTCCGGGAAGAATTGCGTCTTGAGCTGGTGCCCGAAATAAAATCCCACGGCGAGAAAAATCAGCGACACGCCAAACGCTTTCCACCGGTGCTCCACCACAAACGTCCCAAACCGGTAGTAGTGCCCCGTGAATCCCTTCGTCCGACGCTCTTCCATCGGTGTTTCTTTTTTCTTCGGCGCGCGCAGCAGGTAGTAGCCAAGGAAGGGAATGAACGTCATCGAGACCAACCGCGACGCCACCAGCGCGCACGTCATCACAATCGGCAAGCTGAATAGAAATTCTCCCGTCGTTCCCGTCAGCGCGAGAAACGGGAGGTACGCCACGATGTTCGTGATCGTCGCAAATAAAATTGCGTGCGCGAGCTTCGTCGGCCCGAGCCACGCCGCGATCACCGGCGGATGGCCCTCGTTCAGCATTCGCTTGATCGAATCGCCCGCCACCACCGGATCGTCCACCAGCAATCCCAGCGCGATGATCAGCGTCGCCACGGAAACCTGCTGAATGTCCACGCCCAATAGGTGAGTGAATGCAAATGTCATTGCTAGCGTGATCGGAATCGCGATCGCCATCAGCAGCGCCGACCGCCATTCCCAGAATCCGACCAGCGAAACGATCACCACCAGCACGATCGCTTCGTACAGCGCGTCCATGAAAAGATCGACGTTCTCTTTCACCTGCCGCGGCTGATCCGAAGTCGCCGCGATAATCAGGTCCGGCGGCAGCAGCGCTTTCGTCGCCGCAAGCTTCGCCTGCACGCTCGTCGCGAAATTTGCGATCTGCTCGCCGGCCCGCATCTGCACCGCTAGCGTCACCGCGCGCGTCCGCTGCCACTTTCCGTTCGCGTCCTTCCACACGTAATAATTCAGGTAGCGCGCCGGACTCTGATACCCGCTGCGAATATCCACCAGGTCGCGCAGATAAATCGCGCTGCCAAAGGACGACGTACCCACGATCACGTTGCCAATATCCGCCGTGTTCACAAACTCGCCCGACGGATCCACCAGCACGTTCTTCGTCCCAGTCTCGAGCGTCCCGCCCGGCAAAGTGATGTTCCGCGAATTCAAAATGCTTTTCAGGTTCGAAGGCTGCAGCCCGTACGACGCGAGCTTCTCCTGCGAGTAATCCAGATAAATCTGCTCCGAAAGGACGCCCGACCGGTCCACGCGAGAAACTTCCGGCGCTCCTCCGAGGGTTCGCTGAAGAAGATCCGTAAATTGGTCCAGCTGGCGGTACGTGTATTTATTCCCCGGCGCCGCCGAAAGCACAGCTCCCACTTGCCCCGGATCGCGCACCACCACCGGCGGCCACGCGTCCGGATGAAATTCCGATTCACGGAGCTTCTGCGAGATGAATTCGTTTCCCGCGGCGTAAATCTGCGCGTCACTCGCCGTCGAAAGTCCGTCCGTCGCCACGAATTCTGGTCCTGCGATAATTTCCGTCTGGCTCAGCACGCCCGCGGCCTCGGCAGACTGCACAAACATCCGCACCGCGCGCGTCACCTGATCCGTCGGCGTCGCCGCCGGAAAACACACCACGATCGAAACCGGCGCCCCCGGCCCTTTCAATGTCCGCGCCGCGCGATGCTTGCGCAGCGTCAGCTCCACCGCGTGAGCACGCACTTCGATCGTCGATTTATCTTCCAGCGGGCTCGCCACCGTCAGCATCAGCGCCGCCGTATCGCCAAAATCGCTGTTGAATTTGATCGGCCCCGCGCCCTGCGGCAGGCTCAGCGCGTTCAGCTTCAAATTCATGTCGCTGAATTCTTTTTTCGAATCCTTTACCTTGTCCGAAAGCTGCACCTGAATGATGGAAAGCCCCGGCATCGAAAGCGACTTGATGCCGAAATCTCCTCCGATCGGCGCGCGAATATTCGGATTCTGCGCCACGGAAGTTTCAATCGGCCCCGTCACCAGCTGCTCCACCTGTTCCGCGGTCGCGCCCGGCCACTGCGTGATCACGCTCGCCACGCGCACTGGAATGTCCGGGTCCTTGCGCTTCGGCATCTGCTTGTAGCCATAGAAACCCGCAATCACCGTCGCGATCAGCAAAATCCAAGAGATCTGGCGGTTCTCCACAAAGAAGCGCGCGGTGTTGCGCTCGTTCGCGATCAGATCGGCTTCTGTCCGGTGTGCCATCGTCCTCGACTAAGCTTTACAAGCCGTCAATTTGCCCGCTTACTGAATCACGCGCACTACTTGTCCATCGTTCACAATCGTCGCCCCGTTCACCATCACGCGCTCACCTGCATTTACACCGCTCGCTACCGCCACCAAATTGCCGTACGCCGAGCCCGGCGTCACACTTCGCCGCCGCGCCACATCTTTATCGCCTTCGTGCTGCACCAGGTACACGCTGAATGTCTTCGATCCATCCGGCGCCGACACGATCGCGCTGATCGGCACCACGACAACAGGCGACGCGAGCCTCGTCTGCCCTAGCACCAGCGTCGCGACCATTCCTGACTTGAGCAACTCCTGCTTGTTCGGCACCGTCACTTCCACCTGAAATGTCCGGCTCTTCGAATCCGCCTGCGGCGCAACGGCGGTCACCAGGCCCGCAAACGGCTGCGTGTACGATTCCGTCACGATCGATTGCTTCTGCCCCAGCTTCACGCTCCCGAGCACCGTGTCCGGCACTCCAAACACCGCTTTCACGGTCGAAGTCTCGCCCATCGTGAAACCCGCCGTGCCCGCCGCCACCAGCACGCCCAGCTCGATGTTGCGCGCGAGAATTTGCCCGTCGAGTGGCGCGCGCAGTTGGCAATCGTCCAGTGCCTGTTGCGCCTGCGCCACCGCGGCTTGCGCCGTCGTCACTTGTCCCTGGCTCGCGTCAAACTGCGCCTTCGCCGAATCGTAATCCGGCTGCGTCATCGCCCCGCCCTTGTAAAGCGCCTGCGCTCGTGTCCACGTCTGCGTCGCGTTTGCCGCGCTCGCCTGCGCCTGCGCGAGCTGCCCTTTGTATTGATCCACCGCCTGTTGGTAATCGGACTGCCGCACCGTTGCAAGCACCGTCCCTTTTTTCACCATGTCGCCCATCTGGACGTTCCGCACGCGCCCGTCCACGCCTTTGCGCTGCAGAATGCTTGTTACATACCCCGCCGACTTGAACGAAATTGAAAGCTGCTGGTAGGGAACGATGCTCGCCGAATAATTCACGCCCTCGATTCCGTTGTACGTCGTCGCCGTCGCCACCGTCACCGGCGTCGGCGGAGTCTCCGCGGGCTTTTTCTCTTCGCGGCATCCGCCGAGCCACAAACAGACCGACAGCGCCGCCACTGGAATCACGCAATTTTTCATAGGTCGTCCCATCAATCGTTGCCCAGCGCCTTTTCGAAATCCGAACGCGCCGTCCAGAAATTTGAAAGCGCCTGCTGATACTGCGCCTGGCTCTGCGCCATGTTCGATTGCTCGGTCTGCAGCGTGCTCAGTAGCGCCGCGTTCTGCTTGAATTGCAGCGTCACCACGTCAAGCTTCTGCTTTTCCGCATCTTCTCCGAGTTGCGCCACTTTCAATCCCGCCCGCGCCTCGCGCAGCTTCCGGTACCGGTTGCTGATATCGATCACCACTTGCGACTGCGTCTCGGTCAGGCTCAGCCGGCTCTGTTCGATCCCGCGCTGTTTCTCATCCATCAAATGGCGTTTGTTGCCCCAGTCCCAAATGTCCCACTTCAGCGAAAATCCCACCGAGTTGATGCCCGACGGCAATCCCTCAATCGTGAACGGACGAAAGTACATGTACTGCAAGCCCACCTGAGGAATGTAATTCGCCTTCTCCAGCCGCCGCGCCAGCGTCGCTTGCTCGATCTTGTTTTGCGCCTGCTTGATCTCCGTCCGGTTATCGAGCGCCGTCTGCCGCGCGAGATCCAGGCTCTGCTCTTCCGGCAGCGCGTCCGGCACGCCCGCCAGAGCAAAATCCGTCGTGATGTCGCGCCCCATTAAATCGTTCAGGTTTTCTTTTTGCGTTTGAATCGTGTCTTCCAGCGTCACCTCTTGCAGTTCGGCCTGCGCTAGTTGTGCCTTCACGCCCGAAGCCTGATACGGCAGCGCCGCCTTCTGCGCCACGTACTCGTCCGTCGTGCGATCCATCTCGTGCAGCGCTTTCACGTTCTCTCGCGCTGCGTCCAACGCGCTCTGCGTTTGCAGCAGCGTGTAATACGAAGACTTCACCGAGTCCGTGATCTCCTGCTTCTGCTGTCGCAATTGTTCCTGGCTGAGCTGCTTGCCCGCTTCCATCAGCTCCACATTCAAATGCACCTGGTAAAGCTGCGAAAGCGGCTGGTACACCTGAACCAGACTTAACGCAGTGAAGTGCGGTTGCGTTGTGATCACCGAATTCTGCGAGGGGACCGGCGTCGTGCCCACTTGCCCGAACACGCCTTCCGGCACCTGCACGTTCACCGCGGTCAGTAGCCCGCCAGCCGTCAGCTGCACATTGAATTGCGGGTAACGTTGCGTTTTCGCGGCGAGAATCGCGTCGTTCGAGTAGAGGACGTTTTGAAAGGCGATCTTGATCTGGCGGTTGTTCTGTTGCGCTTCCGCCACAGCTTCGTCGAGCGTCAGCACTCCGCGGTCGCCCGCTTGTGGAACCGATGCGGGCGCCGCGTCAATCGTCGCTGGCACAGCCGGCTGCGCATGCGCCGGCGCAATCTGCGCACACGCGCACACTGCGCTAAGCAGCGCGGAAATGCCCGCTACTAAAATGCGCCACTTCAATGCTGGGAACTCCTGCCGGTTGCCTGTTGAACAGGGCCTTCGCCGCCAGGAAAACTCCAGCGAAGCGCTGTGGGTACAATAAAAATGAAACGGTTTGCGGAATCTATATCGCGCCGCTCAGCGGCGTCAACCGCGATTTGGTCAATTCTCGCGCCCGCTCCAAAATCTCGTTGCCCGCGCCTCAGCAGGGAGTTATGCTTCGCGCCGCTGCACGTCTTGAACGCCGCCTGCTAAATAAGTGTTACTTTGCCGTCCGTTCGCTTGCGTGTGGCCGCCGCGTTAAATCACGCGGATGGAAATTTGGAGGAAGGCATGCGCAATCGTAATCGCGCTGTTCGGCTGTTCAGCGCGCTCATCGTTCTTGGTTTTCTCGCCACGGCTGCAGCCATCGCTGTCGCCGAAAAAACGCCCGCGAAAGTCGCCGGCACATGGAAAGTCAGCGGCGCAGGCGACGCCGGCAATATCGAACAGACCGTCGTCTTCACGCAGGACGGCGACCGGCTCGCCGGCCTCTTCACCGGCCTCCACCAGTCCGGCACTGTCGAGGGCACTCTCGACGGCACCGCCATCAAGTTCAGCGTCAAGGGCGGCGGTGTCTTTATTAAGTACACCGGCGACGTCACCGCCGACACCATGCGTGGCACGCTCATCTCGCAGGGCAAGAACGGCAGCTGGACCGCCCGTCGCACGAAGCCTGAATAACTCGTTCGCTGAAGAGAATTCAATTCTCAGGAGGATTCTCCCCATGCTCCGTCCGTTCCGCACGCTCACGCTTGTAGCTCTGCTCGCCATTCCGCTTGGAATCGCCGCCACGCCCGCTACGGTTTCCGCGCAAGACGTCCGCACCAACTCCATGCCCGGCACCGACTTCTCGAAGTTCAAGACCTACCGCTGGGTCACCGTCGAAGGCGCGAGATATCCGAACCAGATTCTCGACGCGCAGATCAAGCAAGCCATCGATACGCAGATGGCCACCAAGGGCTTCACGAAAACCGATTCCGAAAACGCCGATCTCGATCTTACCTATCAAGCGTCCGTCAGCCAGCAAACGCAGTGGAGCGCCTACGGCACCGGCGGCATGCGCTGGGGCTGGGGCGGCGGCATGGCCGTTGCGACTCCCACCAAAATCAACACCGGCACACTCATCCTCGACATGTACAATCCCGCGCTGAAGCAGCTCGTCTGGCAGGGCACCGCGACCAAAACCGTGAATCCCGGCAACAGCCAGGAAAAAATTCAGAAGAATCTCGACAACGCGATGAAAAAGCTCTTGAAGGATTTCCCGCCGAAGGCGAAATAGTTCGTCCGGCTACCACCCCTCGCATTACAGGAGACATATGAATCTCGTTCCCGTTCGTGTTTTCACCCGTCGCGCGTTTTGTCTTGTTGCTGTCGCAGCAATCGGTATCGCCGCATCCGCTCTGCCCGCTCGGGCCCAGGGCGGCGGCGCCGACATGCAAGCCCGCATGATGGAATTGAAAGAGGCGATGGCGAAAAATAAAGCCGCTCTCGCCACTTACACGTGGAAAGAAACCGTCACAATCAGCCTCAAGGGCGACGTGAAGAAAGTGCAGCACTATCAAGTCCGCGAAGGCTCCGACGGCAAATCGCAAAAAACTTCGCTCGATCCCGCCGAGGCGCCGCAACAGCCGCAGGGTGGCCGCCTTCGCCAGCGCGTCGTCGCGAAGAAAAAAGAAGAATTCGAAGACTACGCGGAAAAAATGAAAACCACCGCCGCGATGTACGTGCCGCCCGATAAAGACCTGATTCAAGCGGCGTACGCGAAGGGCAACGTCGCGTTCGCGCCCGACGGCGGCAACGTGAAAATCACGTTCACCAATTACGTGAAGCCCGGCGACTCGATGACCATCCTATTCGACAAAGCGAAGAAGCAAATCTCCAGCATCGCGATCAAGACCTACATGGACGATCCGTCCGACGGCCTCACGCTCAACGTGAATTTCGACGCGCTGCCCGACGGCACCAGCCACGTCTCCAGCGTCACCACCGACGGCCAGTCCAAGCAACTTGTGGTCGCAACCGTGAACAACGACTACCAAAAACTCTAGACCGCCTCGAAATCAAAAAGCCGGCGCCAAATTCCCAAACGGGGAATTGACGCCGGCTTTTCATTTTTCAAATCACAACCGCGAATTAGTGGACGAAGCTGAACGTCACGCCCGTCGTGAGAATCACGTCGTTCGGCTTGGTTCCGATTACCGGCGGATTGCTCACGTAACGATCGCTCAACGTCACGTTCCATCCAAACCACTTCTTGATCTGCGTCACCGTGCCCGCATCAAACGACATCCGGTACTGTCCGGTGTTCGTCAAATCGGGATAGATGTAGAAAACTTCCGTCGCCGTCGTGGTCTTTCCGAACTTGTGCATACCCGCTTCGCCCACCGTCACGCCGACCAGGTTGCGATCGCCCGAGAGTCCGGGAGCGAGTGGGCCGGAGTACGTTTCATGCGTGTAGTTGATGCCGCCCAGCAGATCGAGCGTCGTGTTTTCAGTATTGATCAGGTGATAGCCGATGCCACCGGTGTAGATCGCGCGAATGTCCAGGCCTTGCAGAGCGTCGTGCGTGAAGTCCGCAGCACCGAACGCGAAGACCCGCTTGGTGATGTTGCGATCGTACTTGATGCCGCCGATGATCGAGTTCGCGATCGTGCCGCCGCCGGTCTTGTCGTTCGTGCTGTACAGCGAGCCGAAATACATCGTTGTCTCGTCGTTCAGCGTTTTGCGGTCGGCGTTAAATCCGGTGCTCAAGTTGGTCGTCTCGGTATTGCCTCGCGCGATCGCGAAGCCGAGGTTCGCTCCGCCCTTCCAGCCTTCCAGCCAGCTGGGGTGCAGGCTCTTCTCGTAGGCCGTCTCCGCATCCTGTCCGCGGATCACGGTCACTGCCGAAAGTGGCACGGTCACGTCGCCGTTCGATGCCGTGTGAATCACCACGTTCGTTCCATCGCTGGTCATCACGCCGGTCACCGTCGTCTTCGCCGGAGTTACCACGTACAGAGGCTTGTCGGTGGTGACCGACGCTACGGCGCCCCAATGAATCTTCAATTCGCCCGCGTAATCGGTTTTCAGCGTTATGTCTTTGCCGTCGGAATCTAGAATGGCGCCGGTCAGGCGGTCCCCGTTCTTCAGCGTCACGGTGTCGGCAGCGGCAGCGGCTGCGTACGCCAGAAACACGAAGAGAATGGTAAGAATTCTTCCGTTCTTCAAAGCGTTTTCTCCTATCAAAAATTCGGAAATGTACAGCAGGTCAGCACAGAAGTGCGGACAACTGGGCGGAGCAATCATACTTCACGAGGCGACTGAGCCCGAGCACTTTCACCTTTTTTTCACATTCGCGATCGTCTCATTTTTAAACGCTATGTCGCCTGCGCCACTGAAAAAATCAACACACTTCGAATCACACGCTGCAACGCACATCGCCGCGCGTACAGCTATATAGCTGCGCGCGCTTTTCGTCCCGCAATGTCCCAAAATGGTCACAACCGCCGTCGACCATTTACTCGACGAACTGTAAAATCGTATGCCCTCAAAATCCCAGCTACTAACCGCAACATCTTGACGGATTTGCGGACGACCGCTAGATTGCAACCCAGCTAACATCCTGACCACTCGCCTCATCTAAGTTAAGGCAGGAGCTATTCCGCAACGGAGGAGTGTATGCGCAACGCATTTACCAGGATTACCCTTCTCGCCGTGCTCGGTGCGCTGCTTTTCGCACCGCTGGTCACTGGCGCGCAGGATCAGGGTTCCTCGGTGACCACCGTCGTTACGGTTTTGGGGCCGAAGTTCACCCCGCCGCCGCAATTTACCAAAGACGACATCGCCGTCACCGAGGGCAAGACCAAAGACGTGGTGACGAATCTCGTCGCGGCGCAAGGCGATAAGGCCAAGCTCGAACTCGCCATCGTCGTGGACGAAGCGAACAATTCCACGTTCGGCAGCAACATGGGCGACTTGAAAAATTTCATCAACAGTCTGCCCGCGACCACCGCCGTCGGCATTTTCTATGCCAATAACGGCACGGTGCAGCCGCTCTCGCAGTTCACCACCGACCACGCGTCGGCGGCGGGCACGGTGCGTCTCACGATCGGCCGCATGGGCGCTTACTCCAGCATCTATCTTTCCACGATGGATCTGATCAAGAAGTGGCCCGACAACGGCGCGCGACGCGAGATTTTGCTGATCGCAGACGGTATCGACCGTTTTCGCGGCGATCCGTTCAGCCCGGACGTTCAGTCCACCGTGAACGCGGCGCAGAAAGCCGGAATTATGATTCACACGTTGTATAACTCCGGCACTGGCTACTATTCGCGCAACATGTTCCGCGTGAACTACGGCCAGAGCAATCTCGCGCAGCTGTCTGACGGCACGGGCGGCGAGTCCTTCTTTCAGGGCTTGCAGACGCCGCTTTCTTACGCGCCGTACTTGCAGCAGCTGGATACGGTGCTGAAGAACCAGTATTTCTTGTCGTTCAATGTCGGGCCTTCGAAGAACGGCAAGGGTGAGCTTCGCAACATCCACGTCCGCAGCATTGAAAAGGATTTGGACGTTGCCGCCGCCGAGCGCGTGTGGGCCAAGTAACTCCACTCGCGTAACTGCAACCGCGTAGTTTGATTCTGTAGCGGGCGGGGCTTCCGCTTTCTCGCACCAGCGAGCAGCAGAGGTCCCGCCCCATTTTTTTCCCGCTAGCGCGTCCGACAGCCTACCAGGCGGTCGGCGTTTCACAGGCGCTGGTATGCAACATCCGCTGTCCGCCCCTGCCGCATTCGTGATAAAAAATTCCGCATGACGCCTTTCAAGTCTTCCGCTCTCTTCGTGTCTGCTTTCGCGCTTTTCGTGTGCGCGCCGCTCCGTGCGCAAACCGCCGCTGATACAGTCTCCGACCTCTCCGTCTGGCACGCTCCCAGCGGCGCGCTCGACGCGATCCGCAAACAGTGCGGCGCCGGCGCCGCCACCGACATCCAGTCCTGCTTCATCGCCGCGATGAAACAGCAGGGCGCGTCGAACTCCGCGATCGCTTTCGCGCAGTCGATGGCCGCAAGCGGCCAGATTTATCTGAAAGCTTTCCGCAAGACCGGCGCCGTTTCGATCGGTTACTTCGAATACGTTTTTCGCGCGAATGAAACCGAAGGCGTCGCCATCGTTAACAGTGATCCTTCGCCCATCGACGTGGATGATCCGCAATACCTCACCTCGAAAATGCTTGCGGCCAACGCCGTCTATCAGCAGCTCGCCGGAAAATATCCCAACATTTCTTCGTGGCCCGGCGATCGCACCAGCCCCGGCTTGCCCGAAGTTCGCCAGCGCGATGCTGGCGGCACGCAGGTGCTCGTCCGCTACTTGCTCAAGAACGGCTGCCACGCCTGCGCGAACGTTGGCTCCGCGCGCGTCGCATTTAATTTCAACGCCGCCGCAAAATTCGAAGGCGCGCACCTGATGAACGTGATTCCCGGCGCACCACCGTCGAGCGATCAGCCGACCGAACGAGATCCTGCCGGCACTGGCCTCGGCAACGCCGTGACGCCCAGCCGCGCCGCGCGACGCACGCAGCCGGCAGCGCGACTCGTGACCACCTCGTATCAGACCACCACTCCCGCGCCGCAAAATGCGAACACGCCCGCCACCGAAACGCTTCCGCTCCAAGAACTTCACGCCAAATCGGGCGAAGACATCACCATCACTCTCGAAGGGAATCGCACGACGGGCTACAGCTGGCAGCTCGCCACAAAACTCGATTCGAAGCTCCTCAAGAAAGTCAGCGAGACCTTCACGCCGAAAAATCCCGGTACTCCAGGCTCCGGTGAAAATAATTTGTTCATCTTCCACTGCCAAGCCAAGGGCTCGGCCACACTCGTCTTCCATTACGCGCGCCCCTGGCAGAAAAACACCCCTCCCGCCAAAACCGCCACCTACCACATCACCATCGAATAACCGACGCGCCGTGCTGACGCTGCGCTTGTGCCTAGGCGCTTTTCGAGCGCCCTAAGGCGACGGCGGTCACTGGGGTGGAGGGTTCGGCGCGGTGTTTTGAGCGTCGACGGGTGCGTGGGCGTTGATTTTGTTGGGCGATTTTAGGGTGGGATTGTGGGTAAGTTTGTGTCGATTAGAAGAGGGTGGTGTTGTTTGTTTTGTGTAAGTTTCGGGCAATTCTAATCGGCGAGCACTCCGATTAGAAATGGACGGTGCGGAGCTCGGAACCGCTTGTGCTTCGCGCTCGCGGCTGGTGATGGGCGCGGGCTCGAGGGCGGGTTGATTGTCGATGCGGACGGCGTTGGCTGGACGGGCGTCGCGTGGATCTTGAGTTTCACGCTGAGTGCGGTGCGAGCCGGAGGAGACGATAACTTCGACGGGCGGCTCGACCCAGCGGCCCTCGTCGTCGATGCGTGTGACGACGCGGATGGCGTGAAGGACCTGGCCGGCGGTTGGGTTGGTGCATTCGGCTTGATCGACGATGTGAGCGGCGGCCATGCGGACATTTTTTAGCCGGAGCGAATAAATGCCGGTGGCGTGAGCGTGGCGGTAAACGACGCGAGTGTCGTGGAGTTGGTAGTCGTCGCAGATAGTGCCGGCGCTGTGCCAGTGGAGAAAGTCCTGGTCGATGAGTTCGCGATCGGGATGGTGGCAGACGGCGCATTTGCGCGCGTGGCGCTCGTGGGGCGTTTCAGATTTGGAGTTGGCGGGAAGCGTGCGGCGTTGATGGCTGCGTTTCGAGTTCCTTGCGCGCACGGCGAGAGTGATCTCGGCGGCGGACTCTGAATCCTGTGTCGATGCGGGATCGGCGGGCGACGAGGGAACGACGGCGACGAGATCCGCTGGGATTTTGAGGCCGCGTTCGCGGGCAGCGTCTTGAAGGGTTTGGATGATGATCTGGTCGGCTTCGGCGCGGTCGCGTTCGTGGGCGGTCTGGCGGTCGCGGTCAGACTCTTTGGCGCGGTCGCGATCCTGCTGCTCTCGTTCGCGGGAGCGGAGGCGTTGATATTCTTCGTTGGAGATGGCGTGTTTTACGGCTTCTGGGTTTTGGGGAGTGCCGAGAGTGGAGTGGGTGGAGCGGAACGGCTTTTTAAAGCGCTTCGTGTGTTTCATTTATTTTGTAGTCACCTCGAGCAAAGCGTAACAGGGGCGCAGGAAAAAGATAGTTGTACAGAGGTGTAGCCGGGCCGCGAAAAGGTCCAGGACTAGTACCACCTGTCCTTTTTACCTGTACTTCGATCTATTGGTGGACAAGCTGTCTATTTGAAAATAGGACGCGCTGAGCGGAAAAGCGTGGAGGGCTATCGGGCCGCGGAGAGGGAATTGAGCCGGACGCAGCGGAAGGCGGGCAAGAAATTTTTGGAGAGATTGCGAGAAATGGCACGAAAACGCGGGGGCGGGAGGGTGGTGCAAGTGGTGGAAACGGCGAAGGTTAGCGCGCTTATCCACAGGGCGGATGAAGCGGCCATGAATAATCTGAAAAATATTTGGAATTTAGTCTTGACAGTAAACGAGTCCACCTGTAGGATTGGGGTTCGTCTGTAAGCCTTTCAGCTGGCCTGAAAGAACCTGCTCTTTGACAATCGATGATACAAGCCAGAACCCGTTTGGTTAACGGTGTGTCTACCGGGTGTACCGGTGGATATGCCGAAATTTGAGAGATAACCGAGCGATTCAAAAAGTTCGTTCCTGATGAGTGGGTCTCGATGAGAATCGACACTTACTTGATCGGAAACGCCAAGTTTCAAACGAGAGTTTGATCCTGGCTCAGAGCGAACGCTGGCGGCGTGCTTAACACATGCAAGTCGAACGGTTGTAGCAATACAACCGTGGCGAACGGGTGCGTAACACGTGGATAACCTTCCTTCAGGTGGGGAATAACCCAGTGAAAATTGGGCTAATACCGCATAACATTTCGGGGGCACATGCTTCTGAATTCAAAGGCGCAAGTCGCCAGAAGAGGGATCCGCGGCCGATTAGCTTGTTGGCGGGGTAACGGCCCACCAAGGCAAAGATCGGTAGCTGGACTGAGAGGTTGGCCAGCCACACTGGAACTGAGACACGGTCCAGACTCCTACGGGAGGCAGCAGTGGGGAATCTTGCACAATGGGCGAAAGCCTGATGCAGCAACGCCGCGTGGGGGATGAAGCTT
>Ga0209169_10001320_pt1 | contig 15058 bp, 15 predicted proteins | sample HubBroMetageWRM4_FD_188346 | JGI IMG/M metagenome (GOLD analysis project Ga0209169, IMG submission 188346) | Warmed soil microbial communities from the Hubbard Brook experimental Forest, New Hampshire - Hubbard Brook CCASE Soil Metagenome WRM 4... | ecosystem: Environmental > Terrestrial > Soil... | reverse complement strand
CGGCTTCCTCGCCGACATGGGCGCCCCCGGCATCAAGCACATCTGCCGTAATGCCTTCGCGGGGCGGAATGCGCCGGACGACTACCCGCTGACCAGCCGGTTCGACGAGATCGACACCATGATCGTCTTTGACAACGTGGAGATCCCGTGGGAGAACGTCTTCTTCTACCGGCACACGAAGGCGGCGGCGTTCATCCGCGCGACCCTGCACAGGTACAGCATCTTCCCCTACGTCCAGCGCTACGCGCGGTTCGCCGACTTCCTGCTCGGCGTCGCCTACGCCAGCGCCAGGTCGACCGGGGTGACCATGCACCAGGGCGTGCGGGAGAAGATCGCGCAGATCGCCTGCTACCGCGAGGGCGTCAACGCGCACCTGACCGCGGCGATCGAGCTCGCCGAGCCCAGCCCCGGCGGGCTGCTGATGCCGAACCAGCAGATGATGTACGCGGGCCGGGTCTTCGCCTCCACCCAGCTGCCGGCGGTCATGCACATCCTGCGCGACCTGTGCGGCTGCCAGGTCAGCCTGATGCCGAGCAAGGCCATGTTCGACACCCCAGGCGCCGGAGACTGGCTGCGGAAGTACTTCACGATCGGCGAGATCCCCGCCGAGGAACGGCGCAAGCTGTTCGCGCTGGCCCGTGACCTGCTCAACTCCGACTACGCCGGGCACCGGCTGACGTTCCAGCTGTTCGCGCAGTCGCCGCCGTTCTCGCACCTGCTCGCGGTCTACAACAACTACGACTTCAGCGGCCCGCTGGACCTGGTCGCCAGGTACTCGGGTGTCGCGGACGCGGTGAGGAAATGATGGAGCCGATCGTGGCCGGCGGGCACCTGCGGATCCGGCCGTTCAACACCGCCGACAGCTATCCCGAGCAGCAGCTCGACAACGACCTGTGCCAGGCGGTGGTCGCGGGCAATACCGTCTACCTGCGCGGCCAGGTCCCGCAGGACCTGGACACCGGCGAGAGCGTGCACATCGGCTACCCCGCCGCCCAGACCGAGCAGGTGATGACGAACATCGAGACGCTGCTCGCCGAGGCCGGTGCCTCCGTGGAGCACGTGGTGAGCTGCACCGTCTACCTCACCGACATCCGGCACCGCGAGCAGGTGTACCAGGTGATCGGGCGGCGGCTCAGGGGCGTCTACCCGGTGTTCACCGGCGTCGTCGTGTCCGCGCTTGCCCGGCCGGAATGGCTGGTCGAGGTCACCGTGGTGGCGGTCAAGCCGTGACGTTCTCGCTGGCTGGCCGCTGCGAGCGCACCGGGGCTTTCGGCGCCGTGATCGCCTCGGCCAGCATGGCGGTGGCGGCGCGGTGCGTCGCGGTCCGGGCGGGCGTGGGCGCGGTGTGCAGCCAGAGCACGACCGATCCGCGGCTGCGCGAGGCGCTGCTCGACGCGATGGCAGGCGGCCTGACCGCTCCCGACGCCATCGCGGCCGTCGCCGACCGGGCCCCGGACATCGCCTACCGGCAGCTCGCGGCCGTGGACGCGGCCGGAGGCTCGGCCTGCTATTCCGGCGATCTCGCGCTCGGCGAGGCGACAGGCGTCCGCGCCGCCGGCGCGGCCGCCGCGGGCAACCTGCTGGCAGACCGGGGCGTGCCTGCGGCGATGCTGGCCGCCTTTACCGCCCGGCCCGGCGACAGCCTCGGCGACCGGCTGATCGCCGCCCTGCAGGCCGGCCTCGCCGCGGGCGGTGAGGTCTCCCCCGTGCGTTCGGCCGGGTTGCTGATCACGGAGTCGGCGCCCTGGCCGGTCACCGACCTGCGGGTCGACTGGCATGACGATCCGGTCGGGCAGATCACCGCGCTCTGGCGGGTCTGGCGGCCGCAGGCCGATTCCTACGTCTTGCGGGCGCTGCGCCCGTCCGAGGTGGCCGGCTGAGCCAAGGCCAGGGGTCTTCCTATCGCGGCTGACCTCGCAACCGTGAGACACACTGGTGCTGGAGCCGGATAAACGGGAAGTATTGCTCTATGTCGATCGCCATCTCTGAAGAGCACCGCGCCCTCGCGCAGACCGTCGCCGGGTTCCTCGCCGACCATCAGTCCCGCGCGGCAGCACGGAGCCTGCTGGAGGCCGAGGCGGACGCGCTGCCCGCCTTCTGGGGTGAGCTGGGCGGCCTCGGCCTGCTCGGGCTCCACGTCCCGGAGGAGCTCGGCGGCTCAGGCTTCGGGCTCTCAGAAACGCTAGTCGTAGCCGAGCAGATGGGCCGGTTCCTGGCGCCGGGGCCATTCGTCCCGAGCGTCATCACCAGCGCCGTGCTGGCCGCTGCCGGGCCCGACGACCTGCGCAAGCGGCTGCTTCCCGGGTTGGCGGACGGCAGCATCATCGGCGCGGCGGGCCTGGGCGGCGAGGTGGCCTACGCGGACGGCGCCGCGACCGGGAAGGCCGGCGTCGTGATCAGCGGCCACCTGGCGCACGTGCTGCTGATCCCCGCTGGTGACGACGTAATCGTCGTCGAGAAGTCGGCCGGCGGGGTCCGCGCTGACGTGCCCGCCAACCTGGACCAGAGCCGCCGTGCAGCCAGGGTCATGCTCGACGCGGCGCCGGCCACGCTGCTGCCAGGCGCGCGCAGGCTGCTCACCGGGGTGGCCCGGGCCGTGCTCGCGGCGGAGGCGGCCGGCGTCGCCGCCGAGACCACCGAGGAGGCAGCCGAGTACGCGAAGGTCCGCCAGCAGTTCGGCCGTCCGATCGCCACCTTCCAGGCGATCAAGCACCACTGCGCGAACATGCTGGTGGCGGCCGAGCTGGCCACGGCGGCCGCCTGGGATGCCGGGCGAGCCTGGATCGGCGGCGGCGACCAGTTCCATTACACCGCGGCCATTGCAGCCGTCCTCGCCGTGCCGGCCGCGGTCGGCAACGCCAACCTCAACATCCAGGTGCACGGCGGAATCGGGTTCACCTGGGAGCATGACGCGCACCTGTACCTGCGGCGGGCCACGGCCATCGCCGCGGTGCTGGACGCCGAGCAGGCGGCGATCGAGATTACCGGCCTGGTCCGCCGGGGCGTGCGCCGGGCAGCCGCGATAGACCTGCCTGACGAGGCCGAGTCGGTCCGGGCGGCGATCGGGCCTGACGTGGCCCGGCTGCGGGACCTGCCCGACGAGGAGAGAAAGCAGGCGCTGATCGAGAGCGGTTACGCGATGCCGCACTGGCCGAAGCCATGGGGCCGGGACTCGACTGCCCTCGAGCAGCTGGTGATCGAGCAGGAGTTCGCCGCGGCCGGGATCAAGCGGCCGAGCCTCGGCATCACCAGCTGGATCATCCTGACCCTGATCCAGCACGCCACCCCGGAGCAGGTCGCGCGCTGGGTCCGCCCGGCGCTCAGCCAGGACGTGATCTGGTGCCAGCTGTTCAGCGAGCCGGGCGCCGGGTCCGACGCAGCCGGCATCAGGACCAGGGCAACGAGGACCGAGAGGGGCTGGCTGATCAACGGCCAGAAAGTCTGGACCAGTGGCGCGCACGTGTCCGCCTTCGGCCTGGCCACGGTGCGGACGAACCCGGACGTACCCAAGCACGAGGGCATCACCATGATGGTGATCGACATGCACGCGCCCGGCGTCACGGTGCGTCCGCTGAAGATGCCGAACGGGGAGTCCGGCTTCAACGAGGTGTTCTTCGACGATGCGTTCGTGCCCGACTCGGATGTGGTCGGGCCGGTAGACGGTGGCTGGACCGTGGCGCGCGCGACGCTCGGCAACGAGAGCGTCAGCATCGGCGGCGACGGCAGCCGGACCATGCCGCCAAGCGCATTCACCGCACCGCTCGACGCGCATCCGGAGCGGCTGGCCGGCGGGGCCGGGCGCGTCGGCAGGCACATCGCCCGCACCCAGGTGATGGGGGTGCTGAACCAGCGGGCCGCTTACCGTGCGCTGATCGGCGGCGGCCCCGGCCCGGAGGGGAACATCACCAAGCTGCTGCTGTCCGAACTCGGCCACGAGACGGCCGCGATCATGGCCGAACTCGCCGGCCCTGACGCGGTGTTCCTGGACGGTAACGGCGCGATGGGGGCCAGCCTGATGCTGATGAACCGCGCCCTTTCGATCGCCGGCGGCACGTCGGAGATCAAGCGCAACCAGATCGCCGAGCGGATCCTCGGCCTCCCCCGCGACCCGCTCATCAAGTAGCGGAGAGGGATCCGTCCGGGCTCCGAGGCCGACGAGCGTGTCGTGGCGCGATCCGCGCTGGCTGGCCTGCCCGCCCGCGCCCCCTCAGGTGCAGTCAACATGCGGATACCGGGGTGCCGCCCGGTTGATGAGCATGGGTAGGCGAGCACCGCCCCGGCAGAGAAAAGGAAAACCGGGCCGTTGAAGGAGTACCGCCATGCCTATGATTGACGTCTACGCGACGGCCGGGACATTCGCCGACAAGCACCAGCTCGCCGTCGACCTCGCGACCGCGGTCATGACCGTCGAGCAAGTACCCGACATACCGATGTTCCGGCAGAACACCGCCGCCTTCATCCATGACCTGCCGGAAGGCAGCCTGTCCAACGTCGACGGCGACAGCAACTACGTGCGGATACAGGTCCTCACCAACTCCGGCGCGCTGGACCGTGACAAGCAGCTTGCGGTAGTCGAGCGGCTGACCGGCATCGCCGCCGCCGCGGCCGCCGATCCCACCCTGGTCGGCCGGACGTGGGTGCTGCTCACCGAGGCGCCGGACGGGGGGTGGGGCCTGGAGGGCCACGCGAACACGAACGCCGAGCTGGTGACTGCCGCCCGGGCGCAGCTGGCCAAGCTCGCCGAGGAGCGAGCCCACGCCGAGTTAGGGCCGCGATTCGCCTGCATCCGGGCTAAGGCCGGCCTGGTGGCACGGATGCAGGCGATACTGATGAGACAGTGGCGTCAGGAGGAGGGCGATCCGCGGTCGTAGGCTGCCTGCGACGCTGACACGTCGCCGAGGTGCGCGATCGACCATTCCTCCAGCGCGCGCAGCGGCTCGCGCAGGGTGCGGCCCGCCTCGGTGAGCGTGTACTCGACGCGGACAGGAACTTCGGGGTAGACGGTGCGGCGCACGAGCCCGTCCCGTTCCAGCCCGCGGAGAGTCTGGGTGAGCATCTTCTGCGAGACGCCCTCAACGCGCCGGCGCAGCTCTGAGAAGCGGGCGCTGCCGTCCCAGAGGGCGCCCACGATGAGCACCGTCCAACGGTCGCCAATGCGATCCAGGATGCGGCGAGTCGGGCAGTCCGCGCGGTAGGGGCTGCCGCGAAGCACCGACCCGGCCTGAGTGGTTACCACAAAGTGCCTTCTTCCCATTAGAGAGCTGCACTCATACGGTAATCGTAGCGCGTCGTCCGACGCCACCCGTCCCGTAGAGAGGGCACCTCGTGTCTCGCATTACCGTCATCGGCGGCACCGGCTATGCCGGTTCGGCCATCGTCGCGGAGGCCGCTGCTCGCGGCCACCAGGTCACCGCACTGAGCCGATCCCTCCCCGGCGCGCCAATCCCGGACGTGACCTATGTCCAAGGCGACGCCACCGACGAAGCAACGCTCTCGGCACCCATTGAGGGCGCGGACGTCGTAGTGGGCGCACTTGCCCCGCGCGGCCCGCTGGCCGGCACCTTCCGCGACGTCTACAGCACGATCGCGCGTCTGGCCGATGCCGCAGGCGTACCCCTGTTCGTCGTCGGCGGCTACTCCTCGCTGCGCCCCGCGCCCGGGGCGGATCGCTTCGTCACCGATCTCAGCCGCATCCCCGCGGAGTTCCACGACGAGATCCGCGCCGGGGCGGCGCTCATCATTGAGGATCTCCCGGCCACGCCCGCGACACTCGACTGGGTCTTCGTGAGCCCGGCGCTCAGGTTCGGCGCGCGTATGCCCGGCGAACGACTCGGCCGTTATAGGCTCGGCGACGACGTCGCGGTTCAGCCCGAGGACGGCGGCACGATCTCCGCCGCGGACTACGCCCTCGGGTTCGTCGACCTGATCGAGAAAGGCGACCACCACAGGGCACAGGTCAACCTCGGCCATTAATACCCTGGCCTTCGACAGCGACACCGCCGCCGCGGTGGGAGCGAAGAACGGCTGGTGATGGCCGAGCAGAGTATGCGCGATATACCAGGCCAGCCCGGCGGCGACAGGAGTCTGCACGACGCTCCAGCCGGCGTCGGCTACCCGCCGCTGCGCTCCGCGGACGGCTGAGGACAGCAACCGGCCGAACCGCCGGGGTACGGCGCTCAGGCTGCGCCCGGGGTCAGCGCGCTGGACGACTGGCGTCCTCCGCCATGGCGTACCGCTCGATCAGCTGGTCGGCGATCGCGTCGAGGTCCTTGCCGATGTAATCCGGCTGCGGGCCGACGCCGAGCGGGGCGTTGCCCTCGCGGAGGATGAGCGCGGCCTGCCACCCGGCCGCGCCGGCGCCGATGGTGTCCCAGACGTGGCTCGCGATCAGGCAGATGTCGCCAGGATCGACATCGAGTGCGGCGGCTACCGAATGGTAGGCCTCCGGCGCCGGCTTGTGGCGTTTCACGGTCTCGTCGACGCTGAAACGGCGTTCGAACTCCTCGATGATGCCGCCATGCTCCAGCTGACGCCCGTTGATCTCCAGCGTGTTGTCGGTAAGCGTGAACAGCCGGAAGCCATGGTCGCGGAGCCGGCGCAGGGCCGCGGGGACCTCGGGATGGGGCGGCATGGTGGCGAACCGGTCGGTGAGCTCCGCACCGTCGGCGTCGCTGATCGTGATGTCACGCGTGGCGGCGAGCATCCGGAGCACGGCACCGCCGATGTCGGTGAACGGGACGTAGACGCCCGCGAGCGTGAGCGCCTCGGAGTAGGTGATCAGCCCGGCGAACCACAGGCGCATGGCGGCGGGGTCATTGAAAATCCGGTCAAAGGTGGGGCGGATCGCCTCGAGGTCGAGCAGGGTCTCGTTGACGTCGAAGACGATGATCGGTCGCTCGGACACGGGAAGACCTTTCGTTCGCGGGTGACCAGGGGAAGCCTGGCAGCCGCGGCCGGGCCGCACATCGTCAGATCGGCTATCCCTGGCGATCCCTCTGCGCGAGCCACCACGCTGTCAGCGGCTGAGCCGCCGGTTGATCCACCAGGTGCAGAATCCGGCGAGGAGGAGGGCGAGCAGGAGGTATATCGCGGTTTCCAGCCACTGGAATGCCCAGTAGCGGCTGCCGGGCTGGTAGATCACCACCTGCCGGAGGTGGAGCCTGCCGATCGCGGCCTTGCATACGTTCGTCGGCCCACCCGTTGGACCGTTTGTTGGCCCGGATATGCATGCCTGGGGCGCCAGGCCGAGGGAGGTGCTGCCGCTCGGGGTGATGACCTGGCTGGAGTAGACCCAGGCGCCGGGGATATTCACCGTCGCGGTCACGCCCAGGTCGTTCTCGGGATACGAGCTTCCCACGCCGATGGTGCCGAGGTTGAGCGCCGATACGGTGCGGACGGGCGGGATGAGGTGGGGCCGCACCCAGAAGGGCACGGCGACCTGGGCGGCGGCGAAGATCACCAGGGTGATGGCGATGGCGGGGATGGCGCGGCGGGTGAGCAGCCCGATGGTGACGCCGAGGGCGAAGGCGAAGGCGGTACATCCGACCGGGATGAGGTCGCGGGCGCCGAACAACAGCGCCGATAGCCGGTAGCCGCCGAGCGGGTTGAGCTGGTCCATGCGGCTGGACCACCAGGTCACCATGAGGCTGAGCAGGCCGGCGGTGGCCATGCCGGCCAGGCCGGTCAGGCCGAGCTTGACGGCCGCCCAGCGGGTGCGGGAGACGCTCTGGGTCCAGGCCAGCCGGAAGGTGCCCGTCTCCAGCTCGCGGCTGATCAGCGGCGCTCCCCAGAAGATCCCGATGATGGCGGGCGTCAGGTACATGACGACGATGCCGGCCGTGTAAAGCCAGTGGGATACACCGAAATTCGACTGGCGGTGCGGGCTGGTGACCGCCAGCACGACCACGACGGCCGCGAGCGCCGCGGCGGCGGTCACCGCCTGCGCGCGGAACTGGAGCCAGCTGAGCCTGATCATGACACCACTCCTAGCTGCGGCCTGCGGGCCGGGATATCGCTCGCCGGGCTCATGTAGGCGATCACCAGGTCCTCCAGGCTGACCGGGGTGACGGTCCAGGCCGGGTCGTGGACCGGCTCGCTGGTGCGGATCAGCAGGACGCTCTGCTTGTCGGTGTGGCTTTCTTCGATGACGTCCTGGCCCGCGGGGAGGGTGGCGGGGTCGCGGCGCGGCCCGGACAGCCGGCGGTGCGAAGCGAGCAGCGCGGTGAGCTCCCCGGTGACGCGGACCCGGGAGGCGACGAGCACGATCAGGTAGTCGCAGACTCGTTCCAGGTCGGCAACCAGATGGGAGGACATCACGACGCTCGTGCCGTGCTCGGCGACCGCCTCCATCAGGCTGCGGAGGAACTCGCGGCGGGCGAGCGGGTCCAGGCTCGCGACCGGCTCGTCGAGGAGGAGGAGCTCGGGCCGTTTGGCGAGGGCCAGGGTGAGCGCGAGCTGGGCGCGCTGGCCGCCGGACAGCGATCCGGCCCGCTGCTTCGGGTCCAGGCCGAGCTGCCCGATCCGCCGCTGCGCCAGCACGTCGTCCCAGCCCGGGTTGAGCCAGGCACCCATCCGGAGGTGATCCGCGACCCGCATGCGGGCGTATACCGGCGTGTCCTGGGCGACGAAGCCGACCCGGGCCAGCTGCGCCGGGCTGGCCGCGGGAGGATCGCCGAGGACCCTGATCGTGCCGCAGGTGGGCGTGAGCAGACCGGTGGCCAGCTGCAGCAGGGTGGTCTTGCCCGCGCCGTTCGGGCCGACGAGCCCGACGACGCAGCCCGCGGGGATGGTGAGCGTGCAGTCGCGCAGCGCCCAGGTCCGCCGGTACCGCTTGCCGAGCCCGCCGGCCTCGATGACGCCGCTCATCATGCGACCCCTTCGGCGAAGCAGGCGCGGAACGCGGTGCGGTAGATCGCCTCGATGTCATCGGGACCCAGTCCTGCCGCTCGTGCCGAGCGCAGCCATTCGGTCATCGCGGTAAGGAACCGTGCCTGCGTGGCCGGGTCGGTCCCGGACGGGGAGCGGGTGATGAAGGTGCCGAGCCCGGGGCGGGCGCGCGCCAGCCCTTCGCGCTCCAGCTCGCGGTAGGCCTTGTGCACGGTATTCGGGTTGATGGCCAGCTTGGCGACTACCTGCTGCGCGGTCGGGAGCTGGTCGCCAGGCTCGAGCATCCTCATCCGCAGGGCCTGGTGAACCTGCTGAACAAGCTGCAGGTAGGTGGCCACGCCCGAGGTCTCGTCGAGCTGGAACTCGATCATGAGCACTCTCATTCTACTAAGAGCTTAGTGAAATGAGAGTAGCAGGCGACCGATGGCCGGTGCAAAACTAAGCCGGAATTCATCAAGCGGTTCACCCGAGTTGAACGGAGAGCGTTTGCGGTGGCGAGCACCTACGTTGTCGAGTCGACGCCGGAGACGGTCCGGTCGGGTTACCTGGATCCCGCGGCCAAGCCAGTCGCGGTGATCGCGCCCGGGGACACGGTCCGGTACCCCAACACCTGGACGCACTGGGGGAACGAGGCGAAATTCGGGATGAGCTTCGCGGACCGGGAGCCGCTGCGGCACCGCTACCCGAACGGCCCGTACTCGATGGTCGGCCCGGTGGAGGTGACCGGCGCGCAGCCCGGTGACGTGATCGAGGTCAGCATCACCGCGCTGCGGACGATCGGGTGGGGCTGGAACTCCTTCCCGCTGGGGGTTGGGGCGCTGCCGCACGACTTCGCCGAGCCGTACGTGCACTACTTCACCTTCGACGACGCCCGCACGACCGCCGAGTACACCCAGGGCATCACGCTGCCGATGGCGCCGTTCCTCGGCGTGGTCGCGGCCGAGCCGGCCGGCGATGAGCAGGTCAGCGCGATCGTGTCCGGGCCCTACGGCGGCAACCTGGTGCTGCGGGACCTCGGCGTGGGCAGCCACCTGTTCCTCCCGGTGGCCAAGGCAGGCGGCCGGGTCTGGACCGGGGACGTGCACGCGCTGCAGGGCGACGGGGTGGTCGACCAGACCGCCATCGAGACCGCCGCGGAGAACCTGGAGATCCGCTACGACCTGCACAAGCAGCCCGGCCTGCGCGGCCCGCTCGGCGAGACCGACACCTCCTGGATCGTGGTGGCCTTCGCGGCCAGCCTGGACGACGCGCTGGTCGCCTGCCTGCGCGAGGTCATCTACTGGCTGCCCGCCGCGGCGGGCATCACCGGGCCCGAAGCCTACGCGCTGGCCAGCATGGCGGTCAGCTTCCGCGTCACCCAGTACGCCAACCAGACCGGCTCGGCCTACACCTCGATCCCGCCCAAGGCGGTGCACGCGGTCATCCCCAAGAGCATCTTCCGCGACGACATCCGCGCCCGGATCGCGGCCTGGCTGCGGCCATGACCCTTTCCACGGCTGACCGGCTCGCCATCCTCGACGTCATCACCCGCGCGGACGAGGCGGCCAGCCGGCGTGACGCCGACGCCTACGTCGCGCTGTTCACCCCGGACGCGGTGCTGGACGGGACCCAGGGCCGGCACGACGGCCGGGAGGCGCTGCGCGCGTCGGTCGGGCCGGTCTGGGCCGCCGAGGGCCCGGCGACCCTGCATCTCACCCTCAACCCGGTCATCGAGCCAGGTCCATCCGACGACCTGGCCGTGGCGCGGTCCGCGCTGCTGATCATCGACCCGGCCGCGCCGCCGGCCATCCGCACCGCCGCGGCGATCACCCAGGAACTGCGCCGCGATGACGGCTCCTGGCGCATCACCCGCCGCACCGTCGCGCCCGCCGGCTGAAAGGGGGAAGGCGGATGGGCACCCCGGCAGCTCCGCACGACGGCGCGGCAGCTTCGCCGGGGTCGGCGTGGTCGCCGTTCCGGCACCGGCTGTTCGCGTTGATGTGGGGCGGCCAGTTCGTGTCCAACATCGGCGGCTGGATGCAGACCGTGGCCGCGCAGTGGCTGATGCTGACCCTGACCGGGTCGGCGGCCTACGTCGCGCTGGTCCAGACGGCGGCTGGCCTGCCGGTGGTGCTGTTCGCGATCGTGGCCGGGACGGTCGGCGACCTGGTGGACCGGCGGCGCTTCCTGCTGGGCACGCAGACGTTCATGCTGGTCGCGGCGGCCGCCCTCGGCGCGCTGGCCATCGCCGGGCTGGTCACCCCCTGGGTGCTGCTCGCGCTGGTGTTCGCCGTCGGCACCGGGCAGGCGCTGACCTCGCCGACCTGGCAGACCCTGCAGCCGGAGCTGGTCAGCCCGGCCGAGCGGGTCCAGGCCATCTCGCTCGGCTCGGTGAACCAGAACCTGGCCCGGGCCATCGGCCCGGCCATCGGCGGCGCCCTGCTCGCGGCCACCAGCGCCGGCGCGGTCTTCCTGGTCAACGCGGCCACCTTTGCCGCCGTGATCGGCGTGCTCCTGGCCTGGCACTCCACCACCACCCGGGCGCCGGACGCGCTGCCGCGCGAGCACGTCGGCGAGGCGATCCGGGCCGGCGGCCGGTACATCGCCGCGAGCCCCGTGCTGCGGGTGATCCTGGCCCGGGCGGGGCTGTTCATCGTGTTCGCCAGCGCGATCTGGGCGCTGCTGCCGCTGACCGCCCGCTCGGCGCTGCACCTGGGCTCGGGCGGCTACGGGCTGCTGCTGGGCAGCGTCGGGATCGGCGCCGTGGCGGGCGCCGGCCTGCTGCCCCGGCTGCGCGCCCGGCTGTCACCGGACGCCCTGCTGACCGTCGGTTCGATCGGGATGGCCGCGGTGACGCTGCTGCTTGCCTACGTCCACCTGACCGCGGTGGCCGCCGCCGCGCTCGTGGTCGCCGGGGCCTGCTGGATCCTGGCCCTGTCCACCCTGAGTTCGCTGTACCAGCTGTCGCTGCCGCAGTGGATCAAGGCCCGCGGCATGTCGTTCTACCTGATCGTCTTCCAGGGCGGCGGCGCCGTCGGCAGCGCCGTCATGGGCGTGATCGCCGTGACTGCCGGGCTGTCGGTCACCCTGACCATCGCCGCCGCCGGGCTGGCCCTCGGGCCGCTGGCTGGCCTCAGGTGGCGGTTCCGGCCCATCCCGCCGCAGGAACTGCTGCCCGCCGGAGACTTGCCCGCGCCGCATCTGGCCCGGGACCAGACGCCGGACGGCCCGGTACTTGTCAGCATCCGGTACGTGGCGCGGCCCGGACTCAGCGATGAGCTGATGACCGCCCTGCAGCGGACCAGATTCAGCCGCCGCCGCACCGGCGCGACCTCCTGGCGAGCCTGGCAGGACGCCGATGACCCCAGCCGGATCCTCGAGCAGTTCGTCGTCGCATCCTGGGACGAGCACCTTCGCCAGCACGACCGCGTGACCAGGCGCGACCAGGACCGGCTGAACCGGGTCCGCGAGCTGACCGACCCGGCTGACCCGGTTGCGGTCACGCACTGGCTGTCCGTCACCCCGCGAAAGCCAGCCGTCCCGCCCCGGCCGAGCTGATGCGCGGCAGCTCCGGCCGGCAGTCAGCCGGCCTAGCCGAGGCGGCCGCCGTGACCGGCGGTCCGGCCGCCGTCGATGTGCAGGATCTCGCCGGTGACGTAGGGCGATGATTCCAGGAACAAGACGCCGTCCACGACGTCGCTGACCTGGCCTGCACGGCCGAGCGGTGGAAGCCGGCCGCCGGGGTCGTCGTAGCTGCCGGCCGGGTACACCGCGGCCTGGATGATGCCCAGGGAGACGGCATTGACCCGGATGCCGCGGGAGGCGTACTCGATGGCCAGTGACCGGGTGGCCGCGGTCAGGCCGCCCTTGGTGAGCGCGGTCAGCACCGCGGGCGTGCCGGAATCCGCAACCTCGGCCAGGGTGGCCGAGATGTTGACCACGTGGCCGCCATACCGCGTCGCCATCTCGGCGATGACACACTGGGTCAGCCAGAAGAACCCGCTGAGGTTGACCCCGACGACCGTCGCGTAGTCGGCGGCGGTGTAGTCGGTGAACGGCTTGGAGATGAATACGCCCGCGTTATTGACCAGCGTGTCGATGCGGCCGAAGCGCTCGAGCGCGGCGTCGATGATCCGGCTGGCGGTGGCGGGCTCGCCGATGTCTCCGGCCACGGTGAGCAGGCCCGGTTCTGCGGACGGCTTGATCCTGCGAGCGCTGGCCACCACCGCCCAGTCCCGCCTGCGGTACCCGGCGACCAGGCCGGCGCCGATGCCCCGGGAGGCGCCGGTGACGATGGCGACCTTGTGGGTGGTCATGGTGATGAGGTACTCGACCGGTGGCGGATTTGCCGTGTCCGGGACGAGGCACCACTGCCCGTTCGGGAAAAAGGATCTTTATTATGCCGAACGGGCCGTGGTCTCACCGCCCGCACACTGTCGGGCCGCGCCAGCTCGCGGACGACCTGGTCTGGCTGGTGAGCGCGCATTGTTGGTGAACCTCCTGACCGGTGACGGGCTGAGCTGACGCCACTAGGACCAGCCTCTCGCCCCGGTCCGGCCGCCGCGCCCGTGGAAGCCCTGGCCCGGCACCCTGGTCTGCCGGCGATTCTGCGGTGGAGCCCGCGCGTCGTTCGGCGTAGGCTGACCCCGGCAGGCACGCCTGCCGGATCCGAGCTACGCCAGCCCGGCGCTGGAAGTAGCGCGCACGGACAAGAGCGGCACAGCCCTCGCGTGTGTTCTCCTTCTGCGTCCATCGCGATCACCCTGCGGTGGCTAGGCGCCGGGACTAAGCCACCGGACAGAGGGCACGATGTCGCACGACAAGATCAAGGCAGCAGCTCGCGAGCGCATGGCGGAGACCGGTGAGCCGTATGCCACCGCCCGACGCGAGGTCATAACGCGGTACCAGGCGGCCAGCGGGCACGGTCCGCTCCCGGGCGCCACGATGCTCCTGTGGCTCAACGGCCCAGAAGGCGTGGGCAAGACCGCGACCGCCTTCGAGCTGAACCGGCGGCTGCCCGGCAGCGTGGTCTGCGACCCTATGCACGTCGGCTTCGGCATGAAACGCATGCTTCCCCCGTCGCTGCGGCACACCTTCTACCAGGACATGCCCGCCTGGCGGCACTCCGTGCTCGAACTGCTGCGCCTGACGCTGGCCGAGCACAGCGGGCCGGTGATCACCCCGATGGCGCTGGCGAACTACGGCCACTTCCAGGAGATCATCGGCAGCCTGCGGAACGACGGCGTCCGGCTGCACCACTTCACGCTGCTGGCCGAGCCCGCCATCGTGGTGCGGCGACTGCGCGCACGCAGCCTCGGCATGGAACCGAGAACCCAGCCCTGGGAAGTCGATGTCCTGGACGGGTGGCTGGAGCAGCTTCGCCGGCCCGAGTTCGCGCAGCATGTCCAGACCGACCACCGGACCGTGGCGCAGGTGGCGGATGTCATCTCCCGCTCGGCGGGACTGCCGATCAGGCCGTCCACCGACGGCCCGGTGCGTGCCTGGCTGCACCGGTACGCAACAACCGTGCGTAACGTCCGGTGGACTAGTGCCGAGTGAAACGGTCCTCCGGCCGGCCCGCACGGCTTAACCCGACGCGCTGCCGCCTACGTGGATTTCTTCACGGAGAAGGTGGTGCAGCCGGGTGTAGTGACGGTGCCGCTGAGCAGCGCCCCGCCGTTGCTGACCGGGGGTGCGCTGAGATCGACCATCATGTATCCGGCGGGCTCCTTGATCCAGTGGCCGTGCGTGAGATGCACACCTGAGTGGGAGGAGGTGCCGGTCATCGTGAAGCTCCCAGACGAGACACGGGGGTTGGCGGGCACGGCGTAGAAGTTGAACGTGGCGGTGAGGGCACCGCCCGCGGTCGCCTGGATCGCGAGGCGGAGCCCGGTCTCGCCCTGCGAGCAGACGTACGTGCCGGTCCAGGTGCCGGCCAGGCCGGGGGCAGCATGGTGCGAGCCGGTGACGGCCACGGCGATGCCTACGGCCGCGCCGGCGACGACGATGCCGCCGGCTATGGCGGCCTTGGCCGTGCTGATGTGCCGGTGCAGCGAGACCTTGTGCACGGCGGTGCCCTGCACCGCGGGTGATGCGGCGGATGGCCACAGGGCGGCCAGCAGCAGCGCCGCCTCGCCCAGATGGGACCGGCCCCGGCGTTCCCAGTCCGGGCCGTACGCCCCTGCCGCCATCG
>Ga0209169_10001319_pt1 | contig 15068 bp, 10 predicted proteins | sample HubBroMetageWRM4_FD_188346 | JGI IMG/M metagenome (GOLD analysis project Ga0209169, IMG submission 188346) | Warmed soil microbial communities from the Hubbard Brook experimental Forest, New Hampshire - Hubbard Brook CCASE Soil Metagenome WRM 4... | ecosystem: Environmental > Terrestrial > Soil... | reverse complement strand
TGGGGGCGAATCGCCAGATCGCGCCGCCGCCGCCGGCCGGCTCTGGCGCCGCGGCGGGCGGCTGGTTGGACAGCACCGTCCAGTGCGCGGGCGCGGTTACCTCGAAGGTGAACTCGGCCTTCAGGTCCGGCTGGTCGAAGCACGCATACGCGCTGCGGGCATAGGCGGGCGCGAACTTCCCGTAGATCCAGACTCCGCCGCTCGCCGCGTCGGCCGACCGGTGCATGCCGGTGCCCGAATTGGTGTAGGCGCAGTCGGCCGCGACGCGCAGTTCGTTGTCCGCGGCCAGGGCGGGCAGCGTGATGCGGCCGTCGGCGTAGACGGCGGCGGGGTCAAGCGGCACTCCGTTCAGCGTGATCTCGCGGACCGTGCTGGCCACCAGGTCGGCGTGGCTGGCGGCGCCCGGCTCGGCGGCATCGAAGCGGATGACCGAGACCGAGCCGAAGACCTCCGCACCACGGGTCAGGTCCAGCGCGACGTGGTAGGAGTGAACCCGGAGCAGCCGGGCCCGCTGGCCGGTCTCCTCGCGCGTGATCTCGGCTACCGGCATCATGGGCATTCAGGCTACTTGGCCATGCAGCCGCCGTCGGTGACCAGGGTCTGGCCGGTCATGTAGTCCGACGCGGGCGAGGCGAGGAAGAGCGCCGGGCCCTTGATGTCGGCGGCCTCGGCAACGTGGCCCATCGGGATGAAGGCCTCCACCCGGGCCAGCGTGTCCGGGTCGTCGAAGGCGCCGAGCCGGGTCCGGTAGAAGCCCGGGCACAGCGCGTTGACCTGGATGCCCTGCGTCGCGTACTGCAGGCCGAGCTCGCGGGTCAGGTTGACGACCGCTCCCTTGGCGGCGTTGTAAGCGGGGGCAGGGAAGAGGCTGGACGAGCCCGCCAGGCCCCACATCGAGGCGATGTTGATGACCTTGCCCGATCGCCGGGGAGCCATCACCTTGAGCGCCTCGCGCGCGCAGTAGAAGACGCCGTCCAGGTCGGTGGACAGCACCCGGCGCCAGTTCTCGGTCGGGTACTCGTGCAGCAGGAGCGGGGCCGGGTCGGCGATCCCCGCGTTGTTGAACAGGATGTCGAGGCGGCCGAACGCCTCGACCGTGCGCCGGACCATCGCCTCGACTTCGGCCTCGGCGGTGACGTCGCAGCGGATCCCGAGGCCTCGGCGGCCCAGCCCGTCGACCGCCGCGGCGGCCTGCTTCGCGGATTCCCCGTCGATGTCCGCGCAGGCGACGTCGGCTCCCGCCTCGGCGGCCATCTCGCTGAACTGCCACCCAAGGCCGCTGCCGGCGCCGGTGACAAGCGCGACCTTTCCGTCCAGGCTGAAGAGCGCGGGTAGCCCCATCGAGCACCTCCGGTGCGGAGTATCTGGCGGGTGGCTTCCCTCCTTAGGTACTCGCCGCCGGCGGGCAGGGAAAGAGCCAGATTCCGGCTTTGACGGCCGCCACAAGCACCGCGGCGCACCGCGCTGCGCTCACCACAAACGCGGCCCTTGACGGAGCGGGGCGGTCAGCGGACCAGTGCCTGGTAGACCAGCTGACGCAGCTGCGGGCCGATCGCGTGGGTGCGGGACGGGAGCAGCTGGGTGAAGAACGAGACGGTCAGCTCTTCCTTCTGGTCGATCCAGAACGCGGTGCTCGCGGCCCCGCCCCAGGCGATCTCGCCGGCGGAGCGGATCACCTTGCCGGGGACCGGGTCCAGGACGACGGAGAAACCGAGACCGAAGCCGACGCCGCGGGCCGGTGACTCGGCGTCCAGCGGCCGGCCGAAGGTCTCCAGGTCCAGGCCGCCGGGAAGGTGGTTGCGGCTCATGTAGCCGACCGTGCGCGGACTCAGCAGCCGGGCGCCGTCAAGCTCACCCGCCGGGCTGCCGGCCCGGTGCAGCAGCATCTGGGTGAAGCGGTGATAGTCCCCCGCGGTGGCCACCAGGCCGCCGCCGCCGCTGAGCATCTTCGGCGGAGCCGCGGCCGCCTGGCCCAGCGCGTCGGCCCGCGTCGCCCTGCCGCTGGAGTCAGGCACGTACAGCACGGCCAGCCTCGGCGCGGCCTGAGCATCGGCCCAGAAGGCGGTCTGGGTCATGCCGACCGGGCCGAAGATCTTTTCCGCGAGGAACTCATCCAGGCGCTGGCCGGAGACGACCTCGATGACCCGGCCGAGGACATCGGTGGCCACCGAGTAGTTCCACTCGGCGCCCGGCTGGAACAGCAGCGGCAGGCCGGCCCAGATGTCGCAGGCCTGCGCCAGGTCCACCCCGGCGGGCGTGGACCATTCGAATCCGGCCGCCCGGTACATGGCGTCTACCGGATGAACCCGGTGGAAGCCGTAGGTGAGCCCGGCCGTGTGCGTCAGCAGGTGCCAGATCCGGATCGGCTCGACGGCAGGGACAGTCACCTGGCGCTGGTCCGAGCCCCCGGTGTAGACCCGGACGTCGGCGAAGGAGGGGATGAACGCGCTGACCGGATCGGTGAGCGCCAGCCTGCCCTCCTCGTAAAGCATCATCACGGCGGCCGAGGTGATCGGCTTCGTCATGGAGTAGATCCGCCATACCGTGTCCTCGGTGACCGGCAGGCCGGCCTCCAGGTCACGCGACCCGTACCTGGCCACGTACACCGGGCGGCCGTGCCTGCTCACCGTGATCAGCCATCCGGGCAGCCGGCCGTCGTCCACGTAGCGGGCGAAGTGGGCGTCGATGCGCCGTAGCCGCTCCGGGTCCAGGCCCGCGTCAACGGCATCTATCTCGATCGTGAGCTCGCTCACTGGTAACCACCTGTCCTGCACCGAATGCCTCCGGCCAGGGCCGGCCTTCCCCATGATGGCCCGTCACGTTTCCGCGGCCTTGGGCGGGGTTGTTGCTAAGCCTGGGGCCGGGGCTCGGCGTGCAGGTGCCGCTGCAGGAAGCGCAGCTGGTACCAGAGCAGGTGCTCGGCGATCGGCGTGCCGGCGTCCGAGTGGCCGAGGCCAGGTAGGAGCAGCACCTCGTGCGGGTGCCCGGCGGCGAGCAGCGCGCCTGACATGCGCAGGGTGTGCAGGGGGAAGACGTTATCGTCCGCGAGGCCGTGCATCAGCAGCAGCGGACGGGTCAGGTTTGGCGCCTCCCGTAGCAGCGAGCACGCCTCGTACCGGTCGGGGAACTCGTCGGGATGGCCGAGGAACCGCTCCCGCCAGTGCGTGTTGTAGAACCGCTGGTCGGTCACCCCCGCGCCGGCCACCGCGGCGTGGAAGACATCGGGCCGGCGAAGCACGGCCAGCGCCGCGAGCGAGCCGCCGAAGGACCAGCCGCGGATGCCGACCCGTCCGAGGTCGAGGTCCTGGTGCAGCCGCGCGGCCTCCCGGACCGCGGTGACCTGGTCGTCGAGCACCGGCCCGTATATGTCGCCGTGGACCTCGCGCTCCCAGTCCGGTCCGCGTCCCGGCGTGCCGCTGCCGTCGGCCACCAGGACCGCGAAACCCTGCTCGGCGAACCACTGCGAGACCAGGCACCGCCAGTCGAGTTCGGCGGTGACCCGCTGCAGGCTCGCCCCGCCGTACGGGGCGGCAAGCACCGGAAGCGGCTGGCCTGGCCGGTGCCAGGAGGGAAGGTAGAGCGCGGCCCGAAGCCGGCGCGGCCCCAGCTCCATCCGGGTCACGTGCACGTCGAGCGCCGGCCGCTGGACCAGCGAGGCGATGGGAACGGCCGGTTGTCCCGGCCGCTCCGCCGCGATCCGGCCACCCGGCCGGCCTGCGTCCCTGATGACGTGGACGAGGGTCCCGCCGCGGCGGGTGCCGGCGTGCACGCCGGGCTCCTCACTCAGCTGCCGGAGGCCGCCGGCGGGCCGGTAGCTCCACAGCTGGATCTCGGTTGGCTCCTGCGAGGCGGTGAACAGCACCTCGTCGCCATCCACGCCGAGCACGCTCCGGAGCTGCAGGCCCGGCGGCGTGACCGCGGTCCCGTCCACGGTCAGCTGCCGGGTGCCGCGCACGTCGGCGTGCGCGATGAGGGCGCCGGAGCCGGTGCGTACGGGCAGGCCGGGGACCAGCTGGACCCAGCACTCGTCGTGCTGCTCGGCCAGCACGGCGGTCTCGCCGCTGTCTGGGTCGATGCCGAGGAACCGGACGGTTCGCTGGTCGCGCGACTGCACGACGGCGTAGGGGCCGTGGTCGTCCCAGCCGGCTCCCGGCACGTACTCGAACCCGTCCCGGTCCCAGCGGACCCGCGTCCGCGAGCCGTCAAGCCCGATCAGCCACAGCGTGACCTCGGCGTTGGCCGTGCCGACCGCCGGGTAGCGCACGGCGCGCGGCGGACGGCCCGGGTCGGCCGGGTCGGCAACGTACCAGAGCCCGACCGCCGCGAAATCTACCCGCGCGACCAGCAGCCTGGCGCCGTCCGGCGACCACCAGTACCCGCGGGGGCCTTGCAGCGAGACGATTCCCGCCGCCTGCTCGGCGACGCCGAACGTGACGTCCGGTCCCTCGGGTTCCGCGATCGCGCGGTCGCAGGTCCCGTCGGCCTCGATCATCCGCAGCACGCCGGCACACGCGTACGCGACCCTGTGCCCGGCCGGGTCGGGACGGGGGTCGGCCACCGGTCCCTTGGCGGGCAGGCACCGGGTCCTGCCGTCGATCACGTCCACCGTCCACAGCGCGCCGTCGAGCACGAAGGCCGCCCGCCGGGCGGCCGCGTCCGTGGCGTAGCCGCCGATCCCGGTCCCCGCGGGCGGGGCGGCGAGCAGTTCGGCGGGGTCGGCGAGGAGCCGCTCCATCCCGGAGTCGAGATCCAGCGCCCACAGGCACGCCACCGGGTCGTCGCCCGCCCGGCTTCGCAGGAACAGCACATACGCGCCGTCCGGCGCGACGGTGAACTGCCCCGGCACGCCGAGGGTAAAGCGCCGGGTACGGACGAGCTGGGCGGGCAGGGGTGTCGTCGTCATGCCCGACAGCATTGCATCAATGCTTTCGCCGGGGCACTGGTTTTCGAAAAACTGCCACTTGCTTATGGCTAGGTCCCAGAGCGGGTGGTCAGGAAGGCTAAAGGCCCATCTCGCCTAGTTCTCGGTGCAGGTCGGCTCGGGGGTTGGCGGAGGTCAGGTCTACTGCGGTGCCGGGCTGGCGCGGGAGGCGGGAGGAATCGGCGGGTGGCGGTGGCGTGCGAGCGGCGCGCGGGGCGCGGCGCCTGGTGCGGAATATCCAGCCCGCGGCCAGGCCGCCGACCAGGCCGCCCAGGTGGCCGATCCAGCTCACGCCGGGGGTGCCCGGTATGGCCACGGTCAGGATGTAGGCGTAGGACAGGGCCATGACGACCGCGGCGAGGGCGTCGATGAGGTTCCTGTCGATGAGGCCGCGAGCAAGGACGTAGCCGAAGTAGCCGAAGATGAGGCCGCTGGCGCCGACCGTCTCCTGGCCGTTCCCCTGGAAGAACCAGACGGCGAGGCCGCTGGTGATCGCGACAAGGAGGGTGACCCCGAGGAACCTGGTCACGCCTCGGTAGGCGGCGAGCAGGCCGAAGACGAACAGCGGGCCCGAGTTCCCCTCGATGTGATCCCAGGAGAAGTGCAGGAACGGCGCGATGAAGATGTCGCCGAGGTGGCCCAGGCTGCGCGGCAGGATGCCGAAGCTGGCGTCCAGGTGATAGTGGTCGGCCCAGTTCGCGACCTGCAGGACCCAGATCAGGCCGATGAACCCGACCATGAGGAAGAACGCCTTCCTGGCCTCGTCCACGTCGATCTCGGCGGCCCGGTGCGCGGGGGCGCTGGAGCCAGGTTGACTAGCCATACCTCACATTGTCGCTCAGCGCCGCCGCGCTGGGTCCGTTTCGGCCACGGCTTTCAAAGCGGGCGGGAGCCTCAGCTCTCAAGCTCGGCGTCGAGGCTGATGTCCACGCCGGTGAGCGCCTTGCTGACCGGGCAGGTCGCCTTGGCCTCTGCGGCCGCCTGGGCGAACTGGTCCGCGGTCAGGCCGTCGACCTCGCCACGGACGGTGAGCTTGATGCCGGTCAGCCGGAAGCCGCCTGCCGGGTCGGGCCCCAGCGTGACGTCGGCCTGCACGTCCAGCGCCTGCGGCGTGCCGCCGGCCTCAGCGATCAGGTGCGACAGCTGCATCGAGTAGCAGGCGGAGTGGGCGGCCGCGATGAGCTCCTCGGGGCTGGTGACTCCACCGGCGTCGTCGGCGGCCCGCCTGGGAAAGGACATCTCGAAGGTGCCGAGCTTGGAACTGGTCAGCTCGACCCTGCCCACGCCCTGCTCAAGGTTCCCGGTCCAGCTGGTCCGTGCGGTACGGGTCGGCATGAATTTCTCCTCTGTCCGATGGATCAAACATCCGCACCAACCCTAGTACTCCTGGCCATACCGGGCCGCGGGCTCAGGTTAGCCGTCTAGGCTCGGGCGCTGTGACGAGTATCGAGCCGGAGCTGTGGATCGAGCGCGCCGCGGCGGCGGTCGCGTTCTACCGGACCGCGTTCGGCGCAACGGTCCGGCACCAGGTGGGCGAGGGCGACGACATCGTCGCCCAGCTGGCCATCGGCGACGCCGCGTTCTGGGTCTCCTCGGGCGGAGCGGACGGGCCGCGGTTCAGCCCGCAGGCGATCGGCGGCGCGACCGGCCGCACCCTGCTGGTGGTGGACGATCCCGACGCGATGTTCGGCCGGGCGGTGGCGGCGGGGGCCAGTCCGGTCGCGGAGATGGCCGACGAGCACGGCTGGCGGCTGGGCCGGATCGTCGATCCGTTCGGCCACGAGTGGGAGATCGGCCGGCCGCTAGGTCCCTGGCCGCCAGCCTGACCGCCGGACGCGCTCACCTGCCCGGGAATACCCACCCGGCTGGTAGCCTTGCAGTCTTGGAGGCGATTTTCGCCGCCGCTCCCGCGGGCGAGCAGCCCGCAGGTCGCTTTGTGAGCAGTCCGGCTGCACCAGCCGGCCGCCGTTACCGATGACTTCTGTCGAGCATGCGACCTCCGAATCACCGATGGAGTTTTCTGCATGCCCCACAGTTCCAGCTATTCACGCGCGTCTGCCGGTCGGGGTCGCCGCCACCAGGGCGGCGACTGGGCCGCGCCGCGCCGCGGCCCGGTTGCGGCCAAGCACCCCCGGGCGCCGCAGCCGCGACGCGCTGAGCCGCATTCGGCACTCGAGGCCGCCCTGGACGCCGCAGCCGCGGCGCCGCAGCCGACGCCGGCCACCTTTGCCGAGCTCGGCCTGGACGCCCGGCTGGTAACCGCCCTCGCGGCGCGTGACATCCGCGAGCCGTTCGCGATCCAGGCCCGGGCACTGCCCGACGCGCTGGCCGGCCGCGACGTGCTCGGGCGCGCCCAGACCGGGTCCGGCAAGACGCTGGCCTTCGGCCTTCCGCTGCTGACCCGGCTCGCGGCCACGACGGACCAGCGGCGCGATAAGGCGCCCCGCGGCCTGGTCCTCGTGCCGACCCGCGAACTCGCCCAGCAGGTCGCCGACGTGCTTACGCCGCTGGGACGCTGCATCGGCGTGAGCATCACGACCGTCTACGGCGGCGTGCCGATCGGCAGGCAGATCGCCCGGGTGCGCGACGCCGACGTCGTGGTGGCGACGCCGGGCCGGCTCATCGACCTGCTGGACCGGCATGCCTGCACGCTGTCCGGCATCCAGGTCACCGTTGTCGACGAGGCCGACCACATGGCCGACCTGGGCTTCATGCCCGCCGTCACCCGCATCCTGGACGAGACGCCGGCCGGCGGCCAGCGGATGTTCTTCTCCGCGACCCTGGACCGCGAGGTCGGCCGGCTTGTGACCGCATACATCAGCGATCCCGCGCTGCACGCCGTGACGTCCTCGTCTGACTCCGGGCCCGCCGAACACCGGCTGCTGGTCCTTGACCCGCAGGACAAGGTGCCGGTCGCGGCGGAGATCGCCAGCCGACCGGGGCGGACGCTCTTCTTCGTCCGCACCAAGCACGGCGCGGACCGGCTCGCGAAGCAGCTGTCCAGGGCCGGAGTCGACGCCGCGGCCATCCACGGCGACCGCAACCAGAGCCAGCGGCAGCGGGCACTGGATGCCTTCACCGCCGGGCATCCCCGCGTCCTGGTGGCCACCGACGTCGCCGCCCGCGGCATCCACGTGGACGACGTCGACCTGGTCGTCCAGTTCGACCCGCCGAACGACCACAAGGACTACCTGCACCGCTCGGGCCGCACCGCCAGGGCCGGGGCGGCCGGCCTGGTCGTCGCGCTGGCCGAGCCCGGCCAGGTCCGCGAGATTCAGCGGCTGCACGAAGCGGCGGGGGTGACCGCGGCTAAGCATGTGGTAGCGACCGGGCATGACGTGGTCCGGCAGATCGCCACGTCGGGCACGCCCGTCCCCCCGGCGCCGCCAGCTTCCCGCCCGGCCGGAGTCACCCCGCATGGTCAGCCCGGCATGGCTCGCCGCTCCGGGACCGGCCGCAGGCCGGCCCGCCCGGCCGCCGGCCGGGACAGGTTCGCGGATGGCGCGGCGCAGCCATCTGGCCGGCCCCGCAGGCCCCAGCGGCAGCGGAACGCGAACCGGGCCGCCTGAGGAAGAGGGGCACCGCCCGAGCGACCGGCCGGAGCCCGCGGCCCGCCCGGCGCCTGGGTGAGGAGTCTGCCCGGTTTCAGGGCGGCCCGGCTACCGGTCTCCGAAGGCGGCCCCGGAAGACCTGGGTCACGTGCCCGGCTGGTCATCGTGCCGGACCGTCGCAGCCGCGAGCTCGGCCCGCGCGGAGATGCCGAGCTTGCGGAAGATGCTGGTCAGGTGGGTCGTGACTGTGCGCCGGGAAATGAACATCCGCGCCGCGATCTGCGGGTTGGACAAGCCCTCCGCGACCGCCATGGCCACGGCGAGCTCGGTCGGCGTGAGGCTCTCCCAGCCCAGGGCCGGGCGAGAGCGGCGGCCCCGGCCGCGGGTGCAGTACGCGACCGCCTCCGTCAGCATCATGCCCCGGCCCTCCGACCACGCCGAGCCGAACCCGTCTGTTCCGAGCGTCTCCCGACAGGCCCGCAGGACCGGGTCGATGAGCCCCCTGACGGCCGGCGACGGCATCATCCCTACCCGTTCCGCGAAGGCCATCGCGGCGGCCGCCAGCCGGACGGCCACCTCCTGACGGCCCTGATCGGCCTGCACGGCGGCGAATACCAGCAGGCAGGCGTGCATGGTGTCGCCGCCGAACGGATCGGCCGGCGCGGCACCGATCGCCTGCTGCGCCAGGCCGGCGGCCAGGTCATGATCACCGTCCGCGCGGGCGATCACCGCCCGGGCGGCGAACGGAATGGCCATGGAGGTCCGGACCGGATCGGTCGACGCAATGAAGTCATCCAGCCGCTGCCTGGCCAGGTCCTGCTCGCCCGCTATGAACTCCACCCAGGCCAGCTGGCCGACCCATCGGCCGGCCATGCGTACCGGCGCGAAGAAGGTGAGCATCTCGCGGAACGAACGGATGGTCTCGGGCCAGTCGCCGCGGCAGAATCCGGCAAACCCGCGGGCGCACGGGGCGAAGTACAGCTGGGCGGCACCGAGCTGGCCGGAGATCGAGTCGAGCTCCCGGCATGCGGTGATCGCCGCATCGAAGTCCCCGCGCAGCGACAGGCTCTGCACCAGGCCGATCAGGCTCAGCGAGAGGAAGAAGACGTCGCCTGCCTCCCGCAGCAGAGGCAGGCTCTCGGTCAGAGGCGGGATCGCCTCGGCCGGGCGGCAGTCAAGTGAGCCGAGCACCCCGAGGACGCCCAGGGCAATGCCCTCGACATGGCGCGCGCCGCATCGCCTGGCCACCTCGATGGCCCGGCGCAGCGCCTCGCGTCCGGCAGGCCGGTCGTCCGGGAGGCTGGTCGCCGCCCGGCCGCGCACGGCCAGCGCGTAGGCCAGGGCCCGCTGGTCTCCGATCTCCTCCGCCAGCGCTATCGCCTCGTATAGGTACGGCCGGCCGGCCTCCGGCTCACCCATCAGCGTGGCGCTGGAACCGAGGCTGGTCAGCGTCATGACGATGCCCTCCTTGTCGCCTAGCCGGCGCAGCAGGGCGAGCCCCTCCCGGCCGGCAGCGAAGGCGACGGGCAGGTCGAGGGCCAGGCTGGCGATCTGGGCGAGGCCGCCGAGGGCACGGCCTCGCAACGCGGGGTCGGCATCCTTACCTCGTTCGGCGGCGGTCCGCATCCACTGCAGGGCCTCGCCCAGGTGCATGCTCGCCGACCAGAACACGACGAGACGGGTGGTCAGGCTGAGCAGCAGCTCTGGGTCGTCCTGGCGGGCGGCCCAGCCGAGCGCGGCCCGGACGTTGTCGTAGTCGGCGCGAAGGCGCCCGCAATACGAGTCTTCGTCCTCGCCCGGGCGGCGTTCGACCGCGAGGCTGAAGAACTCGAAGTGGCGGGCGCGGGTGCCCTCGGCCTCGCCCGCCGCGGTGAGCCGCTCGGCGGCATAGCCCCTGATCGTCTCGAGCATCCGGAAGCGCTCATCCGAGCCCTCTTCGGCCGCCGCGATCAGGGACTTGTCGGCAAGCTGCGACACCAGCGGCACGACCTGGTCCGCCCCGGTCGCGACCGCGCGCGCGGCCTCCAGGGTGAAGCCGCCGGAGAAGACCGACAGCTGGCACAGGACGGTCCGCTCCGGCTCGGCCAGCAGATCGTAGCTCCAGGTCACCGAGGCCTCGAGGGTCTGCTGGCGGGGCACCGCGGTACGCGCCCCGCTGGTCAGCAGCCGGAACCTGTCCTGCAGCCCGGCGGCGATCTGGGCGGCGGAAAATACCCCGGCCCTGGCGGCGGCCAGTTCGATGGCGAGCGGGATGCCGTCCAGACAGGCGCAGATCTCCGTGACCGCCGCCGCGTTCTGCGTGGTCAAGGCGAACCTGGGACGGGCGTGACGGGCCCGCTCGGTGAACAACTGGACGGCCTCGAACCTGGCCAGCTCCCCGGGGATCGCCGGGAGCGGGCCGACCGGAAACGGCAGCGAAGGCACCCGCCAGGTGACCTCGCCGGGCACGCCCAGCGGCTCACGGCTAGTGGCGAATATGCTGACGCGCGGGCACGCGCGCAGCAGGTGTTCGGCCACCTCGGCGGACCCGCGGATCAGGTGCTCGCAGTTATCGAGGACCAGCAGCAGTTCACTCGTGCCGATCGCGGCGGCGAGCTCGGCGGGCCCGCTGTCCGGCCCCCGCAGCCGCACCTGCACCGCGTCGGCAATCGACGCCGCCACCTGGGCCGGATCACGCAGTGCGGCCAGCTCCGCCAGCCAGGCACCGTCGGCATGATCGCTGATCCGACTGGCCGCAGCGTGCAGCGCCAGTCTCGTCTTGCCGCAGCCGCCGGAGCCGGTAAGCGTGACCAGGCGAGCGCTCTCGATCAGGGCCGCGAGTTCGGCCAGCTCGGCGTCGCGGCGCACGAAGCTGGTCAGCTGGACAGGCAGGTTATGCCGGTAGGCATCCAGGGATCGCGGCGCCGGGAAGGCGCCGGGCAGGCCCGGGTGACGCAGCTGCCACACGTGCTCGGCGGGGCCGAGGTCGGCCAGCCGGTGCCAGCCGAGGTCGGCCAGGTCCGCGCCCTCCGGCAGGTGATCGGTCACCAGGCCGGCCGAGGCCTGCGACAGCAGCACCTGCCCGGCCCACGCGATTCCCGTCAGCCCGGTGCACCGGTCGATGCCCTGGCCCGGGTAGCCACCGTGATCAGTCTGGCGTCCGGCCCCTGGCTGGCTGGTGTGGACGGCGATCAGGGCCGGCCAGCCGTTCGCGATCAGCTCGCGCTGAACGGCCAGGGCACAGGCCACGGCGTCGGAGGCCCGCGCGAACGCGGCCGCGACGGCGCCGCGGCCGGGAGGGCAATCCGTCAGAGGCAGGCCGGCGTGCGCCCGCGCCGTTTCCGTCACCGCCTGACCGAGCAGGTCGTCTTGCGGCGACCGCGGCACCGGGCCGTCGGGCCGGGCTACCAGCACGCTGATCGCGCCGGCCGGCATGGAGAATTCACCGCCAGGCCTCATGCCTCGATCATGCCGCTCGCGCGGGCAGCGGGCCAGGTCCGGTGCGCCCCTGTCGTAGCCGCCGCGGCCCCGCTGCCCTGGGAGCTACGACACCCGGCCGGGCAAATCCGCTACCTGGACGAGGTTCCGGCCGCCCGTGGGCATCCATTATCGGCTTAACCAGTAAGAACGTGGGCCGCCCGGCCACGGCAGACCGCCGGAGGTGTTCGGAATGATCATCGAGAGTCCGTACGACGACGTAGAGCTCGCGCAGGTCCCGCTGACCGAGTATGTCCTCGACGGAACGGCGCGGTGGGCCACCAGGTCGGCCATCATCGACGGGGCCACTGGCCGCGTCATGAGGTACGCAGAGCTGGCCGCCTCGGTCCGCCGGGCCGCGGCCGGCCTGGTGGCGCACGGCGTGACCAAGGGCGACGTGCTCGCGCTGTGCAGCCCGAATTCCCTAGGGTTCGTGATCGCGTACTACGCCGCCCTGGCCGCCGGGGCAATCGTCACCACGGTCAACCCACTGGCGCCGGTCGGCGACGTTATCCGCCAGCTCACTCATTCCGGTACCCGGTGGCTGGTGACCACGGCCGCGCTGTTCGAAGGCAGCGGTCGCGAGGCGGCCGCCGCGGCCGGGCTGCGCGAGACCTTCGTGTTCGGCACGGTCGCCGGGGCGACTGTGTTCGCGTCGCTCACTGACACGCAGCATCCAGCCCGGCTGCCCGCGGTCCGTCCCGACGACAACGCCGTGCTGCTGTACTCCAGCGGCACCACCGGACTGCCCAAAGGCGTGCTGCTGTCGCATCGCAACCTGGTCGCGAGCCTGGACCAGACCCGTCCCGTGCACCGGGTCCGGGCCGGCGACGTGCTGATCACCGCACTGCCGCTGTTTCATGTCTTCGCCCTGCAGGTCACGCTCGGCCTGGGCCTGAGCGTGGGGGCCACGGTGGTCACCATGCCCAGATTCGACCTTGACGGCTTCCTTCGGCTGGTCCAGGAGCATGGTGTGACGCGGGTCGAGGTCGTCCCGCCGATCGTGTTGGCCCTGGCCAGGCACCCGGCCGTGGCCGGGTACGACCTGTCCAGCCTGCGCCTCATCACCTCGGGAGCGGCCCCGCTCGGTTCCGAACTGGCAGCCGAATGCGCGCAGCGGCTTGGCTGCCGGGTCAAGCAGGCCTACGGGATGACGGAATTCGGGGGCGCCACGCACCTGGTGCCTGACACCGGCGGCGGCGACCTGGAGTCCATCGGCCCGCTGCTGCCGGGAAACGAGTGCCGCGTGATCGACTGCGCGTCGGGGCTTGACGTCGGTTCCGGGGAGCCAGGAGAGATGCTGATCCGGTCGCCAGGAACCATGCGCGGCTACCTCGGCGACGCGGCGGCGACCGCGGCCACCATCGATCCCGGTGGATGGCTGCACACTGGGGACGTCGTCATCGCCGACCGGGAGGGCTGGTTCCGGGTCGTCGATAGGGTGAAAGAGCTCATCAAGTACAAGGGCAGCCAGGTGGCCCCGGCCGCGCTCGAGGCCATCCTCCTCACCCACCCCGCGGTCGTGGACGCCGGCGTGATAGGGGTCCCCGATGCCGAAGCCGGGGAGATCCCCACCGCCTTCGTGGTTCTCGGCCAGCCGGCGACGGCCGGTGAGCTGATGGCGTACGTCGCCGACCGGGTGGCACCGCACGAGAAGCTCCGCCGCCTCGCCTTCGTCGGCGACATCCCCAAGTCGCCGTCCGGCAAGATTCTCCGCCGGGTCCTGGCCGAACGCGCGCAGGTCGCCGCGGGACCGACCCGATGACCCCGCGGCCTGGCCAGGGGTCCGGCCGGCCGGCCGCACCGCCGACCGCCGGGCCCGGGGCGGAGCTAGCGGGCACCGTCGGCGTGATCACCGGCGGGGGCCGGGGCATCGGGCGGGTCCTAGCGCAGGCGCTGGCCGGGGCGGGCGCCGCAGTCGGCCTGATCGCCCGCTCCGGGGACGAGCTCGCCGAAACCGCCCGGCTGGTCACGGCCGCCGGCGGGACCGCGGTGACGGCATGCGCCGACATCACCGATCAGGACGCGGCTCGCATTGCGATCGGCGCGGTCAACCGTCGGCTCGGCCCGGTCGGCCTGCTGGTCAACAACGCGGGCGTCAGCGGCCCGTTCGGCGAGGCCTGGAACGTGGACGCCGACGACTGGTGGCGGGCTATCGAGGTCAGCCTCCGCGGCGCGTTCCTGTGCTCGCGGCTGGTCCTGCCCGGCATGACGGCGCGCGGCGCGGGCCGGATCATGAACATCACCAGCGACGCCGGGGCGTTCCGGTGGCCGCAGGTGTCGGCCTACTCGGTCGCCAAGGCCGCGGTCATTAAGTTCACCGAGAACCTCGCCGCCGAGGCGAGCCACAGCGGCGTGCGGGTCTTCAGCGTCCATCCCGGCATCACGCCCATCGGCCTGTCGGAAAGGGCACTCGCGGGCGCCGCGGCGCCCGGCTCGGCGGAAGCGCGGATGCATGCCTGGATACGCCAGGAACTGCGGGCGGGCCGCGGCGCCGATCCCGCGCTGGTCGCCGGGCTTGTCACCCGGATCGCCGCGGGCCACGCGGACATCCTCACCGGCTGTCACCTGTCGGTCCACGACGACCTCGACGCCATCCTGTCCTGCGGGCAGGATGTCCGGGATCGTTATCAGCTGCGGATCGCCGACAGGACACATCCTCGCTGACGTTAGCTGCCCGGTGGACTCAGGCGACGACCTGGAAGGTGGCCAGGGTCGGGTCGGCCGCGTAGGCGATCCGGCCGCCGTCGGCGGCCACCTCGCGCAGCGCCGCGAGCGCCTCGGCGGTGATCAGCTCGCCCGGGGCGAGCACCGGGATCCCCGGCGGGTAGGGGGCGACCAGTTCCGCGCTGACCCGGCCGACCGCGGCCCGGGCGGTGACGGTTTCGTTGGCCGCGAAGTACGCCTCCCGCGGGCTCAGCACCGTCTGCGGCCGCACAGTCCACGCGGCCGCGGCCGCCGGCCGGCGCGGCGCCGCGCGGCGTCGCTCCACCGAGGCGATAAGCGTCTGCGTGAAGGCGCCCAGACGTGCCTCGTCGTCGGCGATCGTCACGATGGGGATCAGCGTGTCCCTGTCGCCCATCTCCACCGGCATGCCTGCGGCGATCAGGTCGGCCTCGACCAGGCCGCCGTGCGCCCCG
>Ga0209169_10001317_pt1 | contig 15084 bp, 8 predicted proteins | sample HubBroMetageWRM4_FD_188346 | JGI IMG/M metagenome (GOLD analysis project Ga0209169, IMG submission 188346) | Warmed soil microbial communities from the Hubbard Brook experimental Forest, New Hampshire - Hubbard Brook CCASE Soil Metagenome WRM 4... | ecosystem: Environmental > Terrestrial > Soil... | reverse complement strand
ATACATCGGGCGCGCAGGGCAGGAATGCAAGAGTAGAGCGGTCCTGATTCGGATACCGCCAGGCGGTTCGACTACATCATCAGCTGCATAGGCATGGGAACATAATTCAGAAGGCGTATTTCAATCCAAACTGCATAGTCCGCGGGCGGTGCGCCTCGATGGGATGGAGGAACGCGCTTCCAGTCAGGCAACTGGGGTCACCCGCCGAGTAGTCCGTTCCGCCGTAACAATTCACCGTATTGTTGGCCTGGTTGCCGCGGTCGGGATCGTAGATGATGAATTGAGTGTGGTTGAAGACGTTGAAAGCCTCGGCGCGGAACTCCAGATTGCTGCCTTCGGTGATCTTGAAATGCTTCAAGATGGCGACGTCGAAGTTGAGCCGGCTGGGGTTATTCAGGAAGTTGCGCCCGGCGTCTCCGAACGTAAGCCCGGTAGGAGCGGCAAAAGCAGCGGAGTTATAAATCGCGGGGCCGATGCTCTCAGGATTCTTGCTTCCGTAGGGAGCCTGCAAGTGCGGATTCCCAATCACGTCGGGATAAGAGCCCGCGCCGGTGCCATTGGCTACGCCGGCATTGTCGAGCACCGAGATGCCAGTGGAGCTGCCGCCGTTGATAACGCTAAAGGGAGTTCCCGACTGGTAAGTAGTGATGCCGGACATTTCCCATCCGTCGAACAACGCATGGCCAAAGTGCGAAGGTTCCGGAAGCTGGATCGTGGACGGTGAAGCGTCGTAGTCGGCATCGGAGAACCAGTATCGCAATTTGGAAACCAGCGCGTCGAGCTTGTAGAGATAGCTGATGTTGAGCAAGTTCCGCTGATCGAAGTTCGAACTCGCCTTGTTGGCGGCTAGGTCGAAGGCATTCACGAGGGTTGTGTCAGAGCGGTCAGACGAATCGTCGATGGAGTGGCTATAAGAATAGGCGACGCCCACGGTCAACGGGCCGGTCGAGCGGCGCAACGTCATTTGCATGGCGTTGTAGGTTGACGTGGCGACGTTCTGCAAAGAAAAGATTCTGCCCAAGCCGGGAGCAACGGTTCGTAAAGCATTGGGATCGGGCACGTCGATTCCCGGAGTTCCGAAGCAAGCGGCTTCCAGGTTAACGAACGCGGGATTAGTAGGAGTCACCGTTGCTGTGACGGGAAGCGGCGCCAAGGGGTTGGCTGGGTCCGCCGGCCCGAAGAGGGTGAACCCGGTGGTGGACTGGAAACTCTGGCAGTCTTTGAGGGTGATGGGTTGGCCGGGCAGAAATGGGTTATTGCCCTGGTTGGGTGTCAGTTGGTTGACCTGCAAATCTGTGGTCAGGTGCGTGCCCTTGCTGCCGACGTACGCGATGGTCGCCACTGTGCTCGGCGAGAGCTGGCGCTGCACACTGAAACTCCACTGCTGGACGTAAGGCCAAACCGCATGCGTTGGAATCGCGGTCACGTTCAGCGGGAAGGCTCCGGTGGCCGGGCAGGGACTGCCGGTTCCTGGTATGGTTCCGACGCCTCCGATGCAGCCGTAGTCATAAGGACGGTTCTCCGTCATATCAAGCACCATGGGCGCGCTGCCTTCGAGAGAGCCGGTGTTGGCTTCATTTCCCGTGCCATGGTGGAAGAACATTCCATATCCGCCGCGGATGGAAGTCTTGCCAGTGCCGGTTGGATCCCACGCGAATCCGACGCGGGGCGCTGGATTGACGAAGTGATTGGTCATGCAACCCGAGGGCACTCCGTTGACGCCGCATTGCACGATGCCGTTGGTGATGGCCGGATTGAGATTGCTGAGATTCAGCGGGATGGGAGTGCAATTTTGCCCGAAGCTGTTACATGTCCCAGCCACTGACAACCCGCCAGTCTGGGTGTCGACGGTAGTGGTCGCTGCCAGCGCGCGATTGAAATCGGAAGGCACCCAGTTGTACACGTTGTTGTACTTCTCGTGCCATAGTCCGAACAGGCTGAAGCGCAGGCCCATGTTGAGGGTCAAGCGTGGTGTCGCACGCCAGTCGTCCTGGAAGTAAGGCTCGATGACGTTATAGCGATTGAAGTATTCATGTTGGGCGCTGTCCTGCTGAAAATACTTGATGCCTCCCGAGGCATTGGGCCGGAAGCTGCCCGGGCCAACCAGAAAATCAGCGAAAGCGTTTCCCAGAGTCAAAGAGCTGCTGACGTTGCTGAACCCCAGGATTCCTTGAACGTCTCCGGTATTCGCGCCGACGGCCTGGTTGATTTCGTTGCGTTGGGCGATCACCCATTGCACGCCCGCCTGCAAAGTATGTTTGCCAATCACTTTGCTGAGGTCATCACGGAAGTTGTAAGTGGGATTGGAATGGCGCCAGGGCAAGTATCCGGGATCGATGGCGAAACCGTTGCCACCGTAGGCTGCGTTGGTGCCGCCGATGATGACTCCGGGTACCTTATCGCCGAACCCATTATTAAAGATGTAGCCCATATTCAGGCCCGCAGGCCGCTGCCACTGCGCCCCGTTCGAATCGATATTTTCTAGGTTGATGTGGTCAGTGGTGTAACTGAAGACGAACTCGTTCAGCAGGGTTGACGAAATCGTATTCGTCAGATGGGTCAGCATGCTGATTCCCGGTCCCGTAAACTTACTCTGCACCGTCGGAAAATTGTTCTGCACGGTGCCCCACTGTGGCGTCAGGATGGTAGTGTCCCAGGAATCGTGAATGTAACGGAAGCTGAGCTTGGTCTTGGAGTTAAAATTGTGGTCAATTTTGAAAAGCTCCTCCCGCCAGTAAGTGCTGGGAGAAACGTCGGCATCGAAGCACGAACCTACGCTTGAGTCACAGCCGCCTGTCGCGTTCGGAAAGGGAATAATGTTGGTGCTCAGAATGGCGGCGGCATTGGGGTCTATGGGAATGATGTTGCCGGGGTAAGTTTCATATTGAGTTTGGCCCTGATTCTGGCCCGAGCCCCCATTTGAAGTAGGGACGCCTGGGCAGTCCGGATACTTAGATCGGAAGAAATTCGCCTGGCCGCCGGGCGTCGCGCCGATCGGGGGAGCAACAAAAGGACATACATCGCTGAAGTTTCCCGCGCGTTCAGCAGCCGAAGGAACCGCCTGGTTGTAGGCGGTCGGAGTGCGTTCAAAGCGGAACTCCTCTGAGAAAAAGAAAAACGTCTTGCCCCTTCCGTCGTACACGTGGGGGATTAGTACCGGTCCGCCCAGAGTCGCGCCAAAGTCGTTTCTCCGGTAGAGCGGGGCTTTCGTGGTCTCATCGAAATAATTGCGGGCATTGAAGAATTCGTTGCGGATGAACTCGTAAGCGTTGCCATGTATTTGATCGGTGCCCGACTTGGTCTCAGCCAGCACGGTGCCGGAGGCAGTGCGACCGTATTGAGCACCGTAGTTCGAAGTCAAGACTTGTACTTCACTGAGCGAGTCGAGACTGGGGTAGACGATGAGCGTGCTCTGACTGCCGTTGAGCCCGGCATTTAAGACGTCGCCTCCGTCAACGTTGAAGGAGTTGTATTCGACCCGTCCGCCGTTAACGCTATAGCGGACGCTGCCCAGCGCACCCACCTTGGCTTCGTCCTGTCCGGTCTGGTTACTCACCCCCGGGGTCAGGGTTATGAGTTGAGTGAAATTTCGTCCATTCAGGCCCAGACTCACCAATTCCTTCTGGGTGATCGTCCCGACGATCTGCGATGTCTCGGTTTCGACTTGGGTGACTTTTTGTCCTTCGACCTGGACGGAAGTTGTTTCACCGGCAGGTTCGAGCACGGCATCCATGGGGATGCTCTGCCCCGCGGTCAAAGAGATGCCATCGGCCTTGAAATCTTTGAACTTGGGTGCGGTGACCACGATGCCGTAAGTGCCGGGCTGCAAGTGTTGAAAGGCGTATTCGCCACGCTCGTTGGTGGTGGCGGTCTGGCTGGTGCCGGCGGCATCACGAAGGGTGACGGTCGAACCCGGAAGCACGGCGCCGGTTTGGTCGGTGACGGCACCGGAAATAGAGTTCGGCGCTGGAGCTGCGCTGGCCGCAGGGGGACTAGTTTGGGCGGAAGCAGAGTTCACAAACACGGCAGCCCAGCAAAGCAAGACTGTCAGCAATCGCACAGGGTTCACCCTTCGCGTCGGAGTCAAAAGGACACACATGGTTACAGAGAAGATGTGACGGAATGATGACGGCAAGATTAATTTCCCATGAAAACGCAATGCTTGGCGAGAGGTGAGGAGTCCTTCGGCGGCACGGGCTGAGACCACGACCCATGCGTTCAGAGCCAAGATTCGTTCGAGGAATTCACGGGATATTCACCTTGCGGTCGTTTTCCTGCAACAAATATCAGCGATAGTTCCCGCGACTCTTCCTGCGGCTTTTTCGGTTCGTCTCTGGCGTTTTTCGGGTTTGGGGCCGTGGCACGGGTCGCCTTAGCTGGTTTCAGTGGGCCACCTTGAGGCAAATAGTCCTGGCGTGCGTCCAGTGCGCACAGCCGCAGCTCAAAACGGGGTGCTCCCCATAACCGCGCAAATTTGCGCCACGAGGAAAACTGAAATGACGAAGCGAACGACAAAAATCACGACAGCATTGTCCCTCGCGCTGATCGTGTTTGTAGGAGTCAACTGTTTTGGCGCCGCCAGTGTGGTCCAGTTCAATGGAGCCGGCTCATCCGGCATGTTCAATCTTGCGGCCCTGGCTGGCTATTCCGCTACGGGATGCGGGACCAACATCTGGACCCAGAAAAGCGGGGCCTCGGGTGTTGACAGCCGCAATAGCCAGATTCCAATCCAAACCGGCAACATCTGGATCATCTGGAATTCCAACGTAACCACCGTGTGCGCGTACCTGAGTGTGGATTCAGTTATCGGCAACGTTTTGTTCTTTGCCCAACCGGTTGCTACACTCTCCATTCCTTCCAGTGAAATCGGTTCAGCAGGCAACAATCTGATTCCCACTCTGACCGATGTTCCGCTGCCTCAGGCGGTGTACAACGCACTCAACAATCAGGCTTTCAATGCCGCCATGACGGACATCCGCTCCGAGGATGCTCTGTTTGCGATGAACCGCGTACTTGCGCCGTGGACCAACGATTCTCATTGCACTGGCTTGGGCTACACCGGTAACGGCCTTATTGGCGTACCGATCGTAAGTTCGCAGAGCAGCGCCTCCGTAACCCCTGTTGCCTTTAACATCAGCGGCAACGATCCCTTCACCAACGCCCCAATCCCAGCATGGACTTCACTTCCAATAGGGGGAGAGCCGGTCGTAGTTTTCGTTAACACTCAAGACACTACGTCCGCGGGTTTTGGAAGCGCAAACTTCAACAACGTCGACCGCTTTGTGCTGTCCGATGTGCTTAATGGCACCCTCACTCGTACTCGGGATATTGCCAATGTCCCCGGACTGCCTGTGGTCGGAGCGCACGTGTTTTTGCGTGAGCCGACTTCGGGAACCTACAACACTATGGAGTTCAACATTCCCGGCAGCGTCGAGGTAGGCTCTTGCCAGGAACTCAATGTCAATCCCGCGACCGATAACCCGCTCAATATCGGTTACGCCAGCGGCGGTTCGCGTCAACGCGTGATCGGCACTGGCCAGATGGTCAGTACAGTTGGCGCAACAGAAGACTCGATCGGATATGCCTTCTGGAGCACGGGTAACTTCGCCAAGGTGCTCACCACCACTAAATACCTTTCGGTGGATGGCGTCGATCCGCTCAATTACTCCTGGTACCAGAATCGGGGCGCTTTCCCCAATTGCGTGGCCCCGTGTCCGGGACTTATTCCGTTCGTCAACGTCCTGAACGGCTCGTATCCGGCCTGGACCATTCTGGAAGTGTCGTGCTACACCAAGAATGGCGTCTGTCCGGCCGGCGTCACCGCGATCGTCAAAGCGGCGCAGGCGAATGCGAAGAACGTTCCGGATCTGGTTCCGGTGAGCTCGATGCAGGTCTTCCGTTCTCACTACGACCGGCCCGAGCAACTCAACCCGACTTCCAACGGCAACCCCGGAGAAACTGTTGAATCCGGAGGTTCCGTGGGCGGCGCTGTCTTTACCAAGAATGCCGATGAGGATTTCTTAGCCGACACCGGCCTGCAATTGATCGAGATCAAACAGTAAGTGACTCTCCCCTTGGAGGCAGGGTGCCGTTCGGCAGCCTGCCTCCAAGTTTCTTACCCTCGGTATCTGCAGTGAGGCGGTATGAAGTTCGTGGTTGAGATTCCGGACAGGGAGATATTCGAGGCAGCGGAAAAGCCCGAAGGCCTGGCCCTGGAAATCGCAGAAATCATCACCAACGAGATTTTTGAATTTAGTTCTGTGGTCGTGACGCCGCAGAAAGACTGCTTGGAACGCATGAGTGCGTCGCCGGAATTACTCGCGATATAACGCGACTCTTGAAAAGAGAATAATCAGGATGCGGAGTTTTTGGACGAAAGGGCAGTTACAGCGGCTTGGCATGATTGGGCTGCTAGCCTGCTTTGCGCAACTTGGCCCAGGCTGGGCGCAGACCGCCGCCGGGCCCGCTAACCCGGCGCCGCATTCCGGCAGGACGGTGGAAGATTGGACTTCGCTCTCGCTGGCGGGCAGCGAATTGGTGCCGCTGCAACCGATACTGGGCGAGAAGGATGACATGCCCTCGTTTACGCGCGAGCTGATTCGAGTGCAGTGGCGAAAGGGCGATCCAATTGATCTCTATATCGTTCGACCGAAATTTGCGCCCCATCCGCGGGTGGTCTTGTATCTCTACAGTTATCCCTCCGAAACCGATCGTTTCCGCGACAACGAGTATTGCGAACGAATTACTTCCGGCGGAGTTGCCGCCGTCGGATTCGTGTCGGCCCTCACCGGCCATCGCTACACCATGAGGCCGATGAAGGAATGGTTCGTCAGTGAATTGCAGGAGGCGCTGGGCAGCAGCGTCCATGACGTCCAGATGGTCCTGAATTTCCTCGCCACGCGTGACGACTTGGATGTGAGCAATGTGGGTATGTTTGGGACGGGATCGGGTGGAACCATTGCGATCCTCGCCGCTGCGATCGACCCCCGCATTAAGGCAATCGACGTTCTCGGTCCTTGGGGAGACTGGCCGGATTGGATGGCGACTTCAGCCAGAATCCCTGAAAACGAGCGCCCCAATTATGTAAAGCCAGAATTTCTGAAGAAGGTTGCGCCGCTCGATCCGGTGCAGTGGTTGCCGAAAGTGAAAGCAGAGCACATCCGGATTCAAGACATTGCGGATGACACCATTACGCCCAAGGCGGTTCAGGCGCGAATTGAATCCGCCGCTCCCGCCGGAGCCAAGGTGCTGCACTATGACAATAATCGCCAGTTCTATGGCGCCGCAGCTGGAGGCAGGGTCTTCCAATGGGTGAAAGACCAACTCCGGCAGATTCCGGAACCCAAGCCGGGAGTTGAGAACACGCGCGCGGTGCAGCCCTCGACACAAGGTGGCGGATAGGCACGATGACTAGATCTGTGAGCGGGAGCCCCCTGATGACTGGAAAGAAGACCGGAAAGATGATCAGAAGGATGAGCAGCGAGATGGAGAGAAATGTGTGGCGAGTTGTACTGGTCGCCGTTTCGATCGGGATGACCGCAGTGATTGTCAGTTGCGGAGGCGCCACTTCTGCCCCAATCAGCGGCTACAACGCCATCGACGCAATCAGCGTCAGCATCACGCCGCCCACCATGACCGTGCCCACTGGGACGATCCAGACCTTCACTGCTACCGTGAATGGGTCGGGTGAGCAAACCGTCCAGTGGGAGGTTAACGGGACCCCAGGTGGCGCGCCGATTATTGGGACGATTGACAGTTCGGGGAATTACACCGCGCCCCAATTTGTACCCATTCCGGCCAACGTGGTGATTACCGCAGTGCCCAATGCAGACAACACCAAGCAGGGAAACGCAACCGTCACTATCACTGGAGCGTTGCTTCCCGCGACCGTGCTGATGTCTCCCCGAATCGCCGCCTTGCAAGTTGGAACAGAGATGAAATTGTCCGGAGGGGTGACCGGGCCAGCCGATACCAGCGTGATTTGGAAGGTGAACGGGATCGCCAATGGAAACGCCAGCGTAGGAACGATTGCGCCGGGCAGCGACAACACTGCGGTTTACACGGCTCCAGAAAAAGTACCGAACCCAGCCACGGTAACCATCCAGGCGGTCTCGCATGCCGAACCGACGAGGTTGGCCTCCTGTCCGGTGACCATATCTTTACAAGCGCCCACGGTGCCTACCATCACTATCACTCCAGTAATGTTGAAAGTGCAGTCCGAAAATAGCCAGGTCTTTACCGCCGATGTGATCAACGCCGGCGATACTTCGGTTTATTGGGAGGTCGGTGGCGATGTGGGTGGCAATCAGACAGACGGCACCATTGCATCCGAAGGGAATCAGGGGGTTTATACGGCGCCTGTGAGCGTCCCGCCTCTGGGCGACACCGTGTCCATCAGTGCAGTGCCGGTAGCATCGCCTACGAGGTTCTCTTCAGGGTCGGTGGCCATCACGCCTCCTCCGGTGCTGGGATTGAGTGTCAACCTGAAGGGAGGAACCAAGCTCGAAACCGGATCGTCGGAGATAGTTACTGCGACGTTGTCCAACACTTCCAACGAATCGGTGACCTGGCAGGTGAATGGAATACTGGGTGGCAACTCGACTTACGGAACCATCGTGCCCTTGCAGGCAAACCCGCTCCAGGCGAACTATTTTGCGCCGGCGCAAGTTCCGCCTCAGAGTGCGGTGGTTATCGAGGCGGTCGCCGTGGCAGATCCGAACCTAGCCGGGACTTTGCCGGTGACCATCACTCCGGTGACGGTCACGGTCACGGTAACGCCGTCGAAATCCAATCTCGGGATCAACCAGCAGGAGACCTTCTCGGCAGCGATCAAGGATGTCGCCAACCAGAACGCGGACTGGTACGTTTGCCCGACTTTGAAAAGCTGTATGTTGGGTGGCAACAGCACGCTCGGCACTCTATCGCCGTCGCAGAATGCAGATGTGGTGACTTACACTGCGCCCGCTACGGTTCCAAGCCCTCCAGCGCTGATAATCAAGGCGGTCTCTGATGCCGAGCCTACTTCGTTTGGGACGGCTACCGTGACCATCGGCTCGACCCAAGTGATCACGGTGACCATCACGCCGTCGAACCCACAGACGGTCCAGGTGAATGACAGCGTTGGGCCTTACACTGCAACCGTAATGGGAGACACAAACCAGACGGTAAACTGGGCGGTCAACGGCATTATCGGGGGCAATAGCACCATCGGCACCATGATTACCGATCCGGAGAATCTTAGCCAGGAGCTTTACATCGCACCCGGCACTATTCCCAATCCCGCTACGGTAAAAGTGACGGCCATTTCCGTCGACGATCCCAATGCGGTGTCGAACGCGGATTCGGTTACGATCGAGAATCAACAGCAGCAGCCACAGGTTCAGATCGATCCGCTTCCTTATCCGTTGCCGCCAGGAGGAAACGAGCAGGTCTATGCGGTGGTCACAAATATTGCCAACCACACCGTCAATTGGACCCTGACGATTCCGCAATCAGAAGGCGGCGGAGTATGTACGACGGCAACCTGCGGGACGGTAAATCCAGCCCAGACCGACGATGAGCCGACAACTTACACCGCGCCGACCAACCAGCCGGATGGCTGGGTGGTCGACATCACTGCGGCTTCTCTTACAAACCCGACTGCGAACGCCACTGCTCCAATCGAGATTAGCGCGGAGGCGTATGCGCAGATATCGATCAGTCCGGCCCAGCCGCCCCCGATTCAGGCCGGCTCGGGACAGGAACTCACCTTTACAGTGAGCATTATCAACGACCCCGCGAATTCACCTGTGCAATGGAGTTTGGGATGTGCATCAGAAGCAGACAATGGTGAATGGTGCGGCTCGCCGGGCCTCGGCAACGGCGACTGGACGGGCTGCATCATTGGCGCGGATGGTTCCCAGCTCTGTAAGGCTGGATCGCTGCCTGACGAAGCCGGAAATACCGCTTTGACTTATACGCCACCACCGAAGACCGGAAACCAGTTCCAGGAGAACTATTGCACCAGCACCAAGGGCCAGGATTTCATTCCCCTGACCGCCGCCCTGAATCAACAGACTAACTACTGTAGCGGGTCGAGTTGCACTTCCACGGTGTGCATCCAGATCCTGCCAGCAGAGGCGAAGTAAGAGGAGCGGTCGGAGACGCTTGAACTGATCAGGAAACGCGGCCTGCGGGCCGCGTTTTCCCTATCCCGGAATCTTCAACCATTGCATCAAATAACCTGCTCGAAATATCCACAGCTCAAGCCCGCCCGCGATCTCAATTCACGAAGGTTTAACAGCCGCGTCAAACTCCCGACACATAGGCCACCTAGTATTGTTTTTCCTCGGCTGAATGATCTGTTGTTTGGAGCCCTCATATCGGACCGAAGGACGGAGGAAGAGATGTTCGAAAAACTGAGAGCATCAGCCGCCCCCAGGAAAATGCTGGCATTGCTGACAGCATTGACGACCGCCCTGGGACCGTGTGTTGCGCCCGCTTACGCCGCTTCAAATCAGACGAGCAAGACGGCAACACCCATCCAGCACCTGGTTGTGATCTTCCAGGAGAACGTTTCGTTCGATCACTATTTCGGAACTTATCCCAGCGCCACCAACCCAGCAGGAGAGCCGAAATTCAGCGCCCGCCCCGGTACGCCGACCGTAAATGGACTCTCGAACGCGCTGCTGAACAACAATCCAAACCTGAATCCGGCGAACGGCACTGGCGCCACCAACCCCTTCCGCCTGGATCGTTCGCAGGCGGTGACTGCCGATCAGAACCACGACTACACTGCGGAACAGCAGTCTTTCGATATGGGCGCAATGGATCTGTTTCCGGAGTATGTGGGTACTGCTGGACCGCCGCCTCAGGGTGGGGGAATTCTCAATACCAATGGCCTGAACCTCGGCTACTTTGACGGTAACACCGTGACCGCCTTCTGGAACTACGCTCAATACTTTGCGATGAACGACAATTCCTACAGTTCGACTTTCGGTCCGTCGACGCCGGGGGTGATCAACCTGGTTTCCGGCCAGACCAACGGTGTAACTACCGGAACCAGCGGCACAGTGGACGGCGGAGATGGATCACTGACCGTCACTGGCGACCCCGACCCACTGAACGACCTTTGCTCGGGCAGCGGCCAAGTGCAGCTCGGTGGCAAGAACATCGGCGACCTGCTGAACGCAGCCGGCGTGAGCTGGGGATCGTTTATGGGCGGGTTTAACCTCAAGATCACAAATCCGAACGGAACCACCGGCTGCAGTCGAAGTTCGACTGGGCTTGCCGGTACCACCGGCGACTATATTCCTCACCATTCATTTTTCGGATACTGGGCTTCCACGGCCAATCCCACCCATGCCCGTCCGAAAAACATCGCGGAAATCGGAAACAACGGCCCGGCCAACCACAACTATGACATTGATGATTTGATCAACGCGGTGCAGGCAGGCAATTTCCCGGCGGTCAGCTTCGTCAAGAATATCGGGATTCAGGATGGGCACGCGGGCTATTCTGACCCTCTGGATGAACAGTTTGCTGTCGTCAAGCTGATTAACTTCCTGGAAGAACAGCCCACTTGGAGCAGCACGGCAGTCGTGATTCTCTACGACGACTCGGACGGCTGGTATGACCACCAGATGAGCCCGATCGTGAACCAGTCCACCGGCACCTCGGACGCCCTTACGGGACCGGATGCTTGCGGAACCGCCTTGAACTCCCTGCCAGGCATCAACGCCGGCAATGCGCACGCGCTGGGACGTTGCGGCTACGGCCCGCGGCAGCCCTTGATCGTGATCTCGCCTTGGGCACTCGAGAACTTCGTCGACCACACAGTGACCGACCAGACTTCGGTGATTCGTTTCATCGAAGACAACTGGCTCAACGGACAGAGAATCGGTGCCGGGTCGTTTGACGGCATCGCCAGCTCCATCAGCCAGATGTTCAACTTCAGCCAGATCAGGAGCGATGGAACCCTGATCCTCAGCCCCTCGACCGGAGAGCAGATCCCGTAGTCGGGTTTCTGCGAATCAGTTGTACAAACGGGCATGCGAACTTTGAGTTCGCATGCCTCGTTTTTGCTATCGTATTTGGTCGGGCGAGTTGGAACATGTTTCTCAAAGAAAGGTTATTCAGTTGTCCATCACACGGAGAAGGTTTCTCCAACAAAGCGGAGTGATTGCGGCCGCAGCGATCGTGCCGCAGGTTTCGCAGCGCGTGCCGCCAAAGCACGTCCGACCGGTGCTGGATCCCGACACGTTGACCGCTTTTGTGGATCCGCTTCCCATTCCCACCGTGCTTCGTTCCACTGAGCTCCGGCCCAGTCCCGACGATCCTAAGCTGAAGATTCCTTACTATCGTCTTCCCATGCGGCGGTTTCAGGCTAAGGTCCATCGCGATATGAAGCCCACCCAGCTCTGGGGATTTGGGTCGTCGTCCCCGGGGCCGACCCTGGAGACGGAGAGCGGCAAAGGGATGTTGGTGGAATGGGCGAATGAATTGCCACGGGAGCATTTTCTACCCATTGATCACAGTATCCACGGGGCCGAGTCTGACAAGCCAGACGTGCGCAGCGTGATTCATTTGCATGGTGCGAAGGTGCCGCCGGAGAGTGATGGCTATCCGGAGAACTGGTATGTGCCGGGGAAATCCGCCACCTATTATTATCCCAACCGACAGGATCCGGCGCTTCTCTGGTATCACGATCACACGCTGGGAATTAACCGGTTGAACGTGCTCGCCGGATTGTTTGGTCTCTTCATTGTGCGGGATCCGGTGGAGGAGGCGCTCAACCTGCCGCGGGGCAAGTATGAAGTGCCACTGGTGCTGGCCGACCGCTCATTTGACCTGGATGGGCAACTGTACTATCCCGTGTCACAGAACTCGACGAACCCCTGGGTGTCGGAGTTCCGTGGCAATACTATTCTGGCCAATGGCAAGCTGTTTCCTTATCTTGATGTGGAACCGCGAAAATATCGCTTCCGGGTTCTGAACGCAGCCAACGGCAGGTTCTTTCGCCTTGCCATGGTCAACGGGGAAACCATTCAGCAAATTGGAACTGACCAGGGATTGTTACCGGCACCGGTGACGGTGAAACAAGTAGTGCTGGCTCCGGGTGAGCGCGCCGACTTGGTTCTGGATTTCAGCAATCACGCCGGGGAGCAGATTGTGCTCAAGAATGACTTCGCATCGCCGGTTGTGCAGTTCCGCGTTTCTCGCGCCAAGGTGAGCGATCCCAGTTCGCTGCCGGCGGCGTTGCGGCCAGTCCCGAAGATTGCGGAGTCCGAGGCTGTGAAGACCCGGGACTTGAGACTGGGCGAGATCACCGATCTGCACGGGGATTCCGTCACCGTCCTGCTGAACGACGCCCACTGGAACATGCCAGTGACCGAAAACCCGGTCTTGAATTCGGTCGAAATCTGGAACCTGATGAATGTGACCGATGACGTGCATCCCATTCATCTTCATTTGGTCCGGTTCCAAATCCTCGACCGGCGGCGATTTGATGCATTCGCGTATCAGAACCGGGGCGTTCTCAAATACTGGGGCGCAGCCATGCCGCCGGACGCGAGCGAAAGTGGCTGGAAAGATACAGTGCGCGCCGATCCCGGAATGATTACCAGAATTATTGTGCGGTTCGAGGGTTTCACCGGCCGCTATGTATGGCATTGCCACATTCTGGAACATGAAGATAATGAGATGATGCGGCCGTACGACGTGATCGCGGGCCGCTGAGAGCGGCTGAGATGGGCCCGACCACCATCACCATTCGCAAAGCGACTTTGGAAGATGTTCCGGTCTTGCGTTCGCTGATTGCGGAGTCGGTACGGACCCTACAGGCGGCCCACTACACCGCCGAACAACGGGAAGGCGCGCTGGGTACGGTGTTTGGAGTTGATACGCAACTCATCCGCGATGGCACTTACCTGGTGGCAGAGGCGGGGACAGTGGTCGTGGGTTGCGGAGGATGGAGCCGCAGGAAGACTGCTTTCGGCAGTGACCATGCCATGGATCGCGACAATACTCTGCTCGATCCAGCGCAAGATGCGGCGAAAGTCCGGGCGTTCTTTGTGCATCCGGCATGGGCGCGACAGGGAATTGGCAGCCGCATCCTTGAAGCGTGTGAGGCGGCCGCGAGAGTGGAGGGATTCATGCGCCTGGAACTGGTGTCAACGCTTCCGGGTGAGCCGCTGTATCGCGCGCGCGGGTTCGTGCCCGCCGAGGCATTTGAGGTTCCTCTGCCGAACGGTGTGAAGCTTCCCGTGTTGCGCATGACGAAGATGATCCAAGCGAAGTAACGTGGAGGTTTGCATCGCCCGCAGCCGGGGCAGTAGCATCGAGAGGAAGCCGCAGGTGAACGACTTGCGAACCTTCCTAAGGAGTCGTCGATGGCTCTCGATGTCCCACGAAGAACATTGCAACCCAGCAACTCCGCTCCGGCTGATTTGAACCCCGAGACCGATTTTCCTAACGGATTCTTTGATTTTTTGTTGCCATTGCACAAACAGTTCACCCCTTGGCAGCAGGTGCTGGTGGCGATGCGCAATCAAGTGTTGCAGACCTCGCTCCAGGGAAAGCCCCCGAGTTACCTGCCGGCGTCACAAGCGACTACGGCCAATTGGCAGATTGAACTGCCTGATTGGTGCGCCGATCAGCGTAATCAGATGACCGGGCCCGCTGACGACACGGAACTGACGGTGAAGCTGCTGAATTCCGGTTCTCCCGGAGTGATGCTTGATCTCGAAGATTCGATGGCCAACGAGTGGTCACACACGCTGCTCGGGATCAAGAATGTGCTCGCGGCTTATCGGTACGAACTCGGATACTACGACAGGAAGCGGCAAAAAGATGTGAGGGTGCAGCGCTCGAAGACCGTGACCTGGGTGCGCCCGCGAGGATTGCACATCAGCCAGGGCGGCGTAATCAAGAACGAGTTGACGTCGGCGTCGCTGTTTGACCTGGCGTTGCTCTGGTATCAGCTTGATCCGGCGACCCTCCCGCACAATTTTTCGGTTTACATTCCCAAGAGCGAGTCGGCTGAAGAAGCCTTGTGGTGGCGTGATCTGTTTCAGGCGCTGGCCAAATCGAAGGGGCTGCCGGCAA
>Ga0209169_10001316_pt1 | contig 15085 bp, 19 predicted proteins | sample HubBroMetageWRM4_FD_188346 | JGI IMG/M metagenome (GOLD analysis project Ga0209169, IMG submission 188346) | Warmed soil microbial communities from the Hubbard Brook experimental Forest, New Hampshire - Hubbard Brook CCASE Soil Metagenome WRM 4... | ecosystem: Environmental > Terrestrial > Soil... | reverse complement strand
GATTGCCGGCGACGCGCCAACGGTGCCCGGCGGACCAGTTGCGATAATCGAATTCGAGTGCGTCGGCTTGAACGATCTGCGCGCGCGAGAGATCGGGCCGCGAACGGAGCACCGCCACGAGATCCGCATCGATCTCGATCGCGGTGAGCTGCGCACCCGCGTTCAGAAGCGCAAGCGTGAGCGAGCCGGTGCCCGCACCGATCTCGAGCATCCGCGTTTCCGGCGGCGCGCCGGCAAGGCTCAGCGTCGCAATTCGCGACGCCGCCGAGGCATTCTCGAGGAAGTTTTGGGCGTAGCGTTTCTTTGGGCGCATTCCGGCCGCGGCGAGCAGCTTTCGGGGGCTCGACGCGCTACTCGGCACCCCGTTATCGTACGTTACTTGATTCGGTAAACCGTAACGTCGCGGCGACCGAAGAGCATCGCGCTATGCAGCGAGTCAAAACCGAGATCGATGCGGTGACCGACGATTGCGCCGCCGGTATCGCCGGCGACGGCAAAACCGTAGCCGATGATGTACAGTTTCGTGCCGAGCGGAATGATGCGCGGGTCAACGGCTACGATTCCGTATCCGGCGCGACGGCCGATCGCCGTCATCCCTCCACCGCCGGCAGAGTCCGCCGTATAGCCCGTCGCAACCATCTCCATCGCATCCATCACGCTGCGCGTCATCGATGCCATATGCGCAATGCCGTGAGCTTCAAACTCAGCCAGCGGCGAACTGCCGATCCCTTCGGCGACGACGCGCGTTTTCGGCGCGCGAAGAACCTTCGAGAAGAGCACGACCCGGTGGACGGGTCCGCCGTCCCGCTGTTCGTAGTGGACCCAGGCCTCGCGCGCGCCTGGCGACCCGGACACGATCACCTTAATGCGTCCCGGCGGGAGCAGAGGGTTCAACTGATGGATGGTCCGAGGCTCGATGGCGCGGTGCTCGACGCCGTTCCAAGTGAGCAGACCATTGCGATGCCACGTAACTTGAGCCGGCGCTCCGGGGGCGGTGGTGGCGGCTGCGGCCGGACAATAGATGCAAAACGTAGCGACGACGAGTGCAGCGCCCAAAAGACGTCCTATCAACCCGAGATTCCTTTCTTCTCCCGACTCGTCTCAAGGCCTCAGTCCTACACCGCGCAGAGAACGGACGATGAACTGTGAGTCGTGTGGTAGGGAAGCGGCGAAACGGCCGCAGGGTGACGGAACCGGATAACGCCAATTTTTGACAGCCTGCTTGCTGTTCTCAGGGCAGGCTAGTCTAGTAACTCGCGGACTATACCATACCCTTCTCGACGGCCTGATATGCCGGAAGTCGTTGACGAGCAGGATGATCCTGCCGCCGGGCTCTGGCAAAGATGAGGCGAAGAGAGGGGCCTATGGAACCGCTGCGCGTCGGGTTTTTTACGGAAATTTACCGACCGGTGGTCAACGGCGTGGTCGCGTCGGTTGAAGCGCTGGCCGATGGCCTGCGCGCTCGCGGGCACGAGGTGTACTGCTTTGCGCCGCGGATGCCGGGCTACGAGGAAGCCGACGGCCCCGTCTTTCGCATGCCCTCGCTGCCGCTCCCGACTCGAACCGCCTATCGGCTGACGCTACCGCTCGTGAGCCGGCGTAATCTTAACGGCGTCATCAAGCGGCTATCGCTGGTTCACGTTCACTCGCCGTTCGTTACCGGGTGGATGGGCCTGCGCTATGCGCGACGCTACGGCATGCCGCTCGTTTTTACGTATCACACGCAGCTCGAGGCGTATGCGCACTACATTCCGTTCGAACCGCGAGCGACGCGCTTTGCCGCGGCGCAGCTGACTCGAACGTTTGCCAACCATGCCGACGCCGTCGTGGTTCCGACTCCGGCGATGGCCGACCGATTGCGAGAGCTCGGCGTTACCGTCCGGATCGAGGTCGTTCCGAGCGGCATCGACGTCGCGCGGTTCGGCGCGGGTCGGCGCGATGAAGCATTGCGCGCTGGCGCCGGTGCAGGCCCGAGCGACCGGCTTTTGCTCTACGTCGGCCGCCTGGCGAAGGAAAAAAACATCGATTTGCTCTTCCGCGCGCTGGCATATGCCGGCGATGCGTCGCTCAAGCTGGTCGTCGCGGGGGAGGGACCCTTGCGCGAGGAGTTGGAGGCTTCTGCGCGGGCTCTCGGAGTTGCGCCGCAGACGACGTTTCTCGGCATCGTCCCTCGCAACGAGCTGCCCAACTTCTACGCCAGTGCCGACGCCTTCGTCATGCCGAGCACGACGGAAACGCAAGGGCTCGTCATCGCCGAGGCACTTGCGGCCGGCGCCTACGTCATCGCGGCGGATGCACCCCAAAACCGGGACGTGCTCGGTGGCGCGGGGCTGGTCGTGCCGCCGACGCCGGAGGCATTCGCGGGTGCCTTCGGCGATCTAACTGCCCGGCCGGCGGAAGCGGCGCGGGCGCGAGAGGCCGCCGAAGGTTTTTCGCTCGAGGTTCAGATCGATCGGATCCTCGGGCTCTATGAGATTCTGTTGCGGCGCGTGCGCATCGCTTGACTCGAACATATGTTCGCTTTAAAATCATGGGGTGGAGGCGACAGTCGGCTACGCGGCGGACGAACGGGGAAACGGTCTTGCGTACGCGCGCTTGACCGGCGGGAGGTCGCGTCGCCTGCTGCGGGTCACGTTTCAGGTCGGCAGCCGGCCGGTCACGGCTCGTGCGACGGGCTACGCAGCGTTGACCTCGGTCTCGCGAGCACTCTGCCGGCGCGGCTTTAAATCCGTGCGGTTCGTCGTCAGCGACGAGGAGTTCGCCGCGGAGATCGCGACCGGTCGGAACGTTACCAACGAGCTGCAACTCGCGTACGTAGCGCTTCGCTGCGCCCTTAACTCGCTTGCATCGTTCGCCGTGGATTCGGGCGGCACGGACGAATTGACACAACGGGCACGCGCGGAGGTGGTGCTGAACGTTGCGGCGTGAAGCTCGTTCGAATGACGCCGGCAGATTTACCGGTCGAGAGTCGCGCACTCGCTAAAGCGCTGCTCGGCTGCGTCCTCGTCCGCGACTGCGACGAAGGTATCACCGCGGGCCGCATTGTTGAGACTGAGGCATATCTCCCGGGCGATCCGGCATGCCATGCGTTCGGTGGCAGGAGCCTTCGTAACGCCACCTTGTTCGGGCCACCCCATCGCGCGTACGTTTATCAGATTTATGGCACCTCGTACTGCTTTAACTTATCGAGTGAGTGCGACGGGGAAGGCGCAGGCGTCCTGGTGCGCGCGCTCGAGCCGATCGAAGGTCTCGATCTGATGGCGCAACGACGTGGCACGTCGGTGGCTCGCGACCTCTGTCGTGGGCCCGGGCGGCTCTGCCGTGCGCTTGCTATCGATCGTTCCTTAGATGGGATCGACCTCTTCGAGCATCCTAACCTTTGGCTAGCCCGCGGCGCGGCGTCTCCTACGCGCATTCGCCGAAGTCCCCGGATCGGAATAACGCGGGCGGCTGAGCGCAGGCTGCGCTTCTACGCCGCCGGCAGCCCCTACGTGAGCGGACCGGCTCGCTTGAACCCGGCTTGAATGGCCCGACAGGGGTGTGCTATAGTGTGAGCGTCGCGTGGCGGTCGTTTGCCGACAGCCGTGACACCAATTGACATCCCCGTTCACGTCACCGACCTGATTGCGAAGGCAGCCTCGCCTCGCCCTCGGTCGCTAAACCTTGGCGCGAACGCTTCTAGAGAGAGATAGTCTTCTGCAAACGGAACATCGTCCGACCAACGAGCATCGCCTCAATAACGATATGCGCCCTCAACAGGGGGCCGGTGGACGCCGCCGTCGAGCGCGTCGCCGCCATCACTTCCCGCAACATCCTCCGCCATACCAGGATCAGGTTCCGCAAGTCGAAATGCCGCCGATTCAGACGGCCGCTCAGCTTAGCGAGAAGACGAAGAACGAACTGATCGAGATCGCGAAAGAACTCGAAATCGAGATCCCCACGCCGGCGAAGGTCAAAAAAGACGAGATCGTCACGCTGCTCGTGCAGGCGCAGATCGCGCGCTCCGGTGTCGAAATGGCCAGCGGCATCCTCGATGTCCTTCCCGAGGGATACGGATTCTTGCGTCGCGCCGGCTACTACATCGGCAACGACGACATTTACGTGAGCCAAACGCAGATACGACGCTTCGAACTTCGCCGCGGCGACATGGTCGAAGGCCAGACGCGCCGGCCTAAAGAAAGCGAAAAGTATTACGGGCTCATCCGCGTCGATACCGTCAACGGGCTCGATCCGGAAGCCATCAAAGGACGCCGCGTATTCGAAAAAGGCACCCCGATCTATCCGCAAGAGCGCTTCAGGCTCGAGGTGCGCTCGACGCAGCTCTCGACTCGCGTTATCGACCTCTTCTCGCCGATCGGCAAAGGTCAGCGCGCGCTGATCGTCTCGCCCCCGAAAGCCGGCAAGACGACGCTGCTCAAGAACATCGCCAACTCGATATCGATCAATCATCCGGACGCGCACATCATCGCGCTGCTCGTCGACGAGCGTCCCGAAGAAGTTACCGATATGCAACGGACGATCGATGGCGAAGTCGTCGCCTCCACGTTTGACGAACACCCCGAGAATCACACGGCCGTCGCCGAACTCGCGATGGAGCGCGCCAAGCGTCTCGTCGAGCTCGGTAAAGACGTCGTTATCCTTCTCGACTCGATCACGCGTCTCGCCCGCGCGTACAACCAGGTTGTCGCGAGTTCGGGACGGACGCTTTCCGGTGGTCTCGACACGGCGTCGCTTCACAAGCCGAAGCGATTCTTCGGCGCAGCCCGCAAGATCGAAGAGGGCGGCTCGCTGACGATCATCGCAACCGCCTTGATCGAGACCGGCTCGAAGATGGACGACGTCATCTTCGAGGAGTTCAAAGGCACCGGCAACATGGAGATCGACCTCACCCGGAAGCTCGCCGAGTCACGTGTCTTCCCCGCGATCGACATCAAGCGCTCCGGAACTCGCCACGAAGAGCTGCTGCTCGCGCCCGACGAGATGCGCAAGCTCTGGATGCTTCGCCGCGCGACCGCCGTGCTCAATACCGGCGACATCACCGAGATCATTCTCGACAAGATGGCGCAGACGCGCACGAACGAAGAGTTCCTCCAGACGGTCACCAAAGAGGCGCTCTCGATGAACCGCGGCTACGAAGACGGAGGGAATGGGAAATACTAAGCTCTTGACTTGGACGGCGCGTAACCTGCCGCATCGCGCCGCTCGTCGCGCCACCTCGGCCTTCCAACCCGAGGCGTGACGATCCCCGGCGTTCGGCTTAACAGATATCTCGCGCAGTGTGGCGTGGCGTCGCGGCGCGCCGCCGAGGAACAAATTGCCCGCGGATTCGTTTCAATTAATGGTGACATCGTCCGCAAGTTGGCAACGATCGTGCACGCCGGCGATCGCGTCGAAGTTAAGGGCAACGCCGTGGCCCCGCCGCTTGAGGCGACCTATCTCCTTTTGAATAAACCGTCGGGCGTGGTCACTACCATGCGCGATCCGGAGGGGCGGCGCACCGTCGCCGACTTGCTGCCTGACTCGCGCCGCGTGGTGCCAGTCGGCCGGCTCGACTATGCTACCACCGGAGTGTTGCTGCTGACCGACGACGGCGAGCTTGCGCATCGCCTGCTGCATCCGCGCTACGGTGTCGACAAGACCTACCGAGCCACGATTGCCGGGCGGCTTTCGCCTGCCGATGTCGGCCGGCTCAGTGAGGGGATTTCGCTTGGCGACTTTCGCGCCTCTGGCGCGCAGGTGCGCGTGGTGGCGAGGCAGCGAGACCGAAGCATTGTCGACGTAACCATCCACGAAGGGCAGAATCGCCAAGTCCGCCGGATGTTCGAAGCGTTGGGCCACCCCGTGCTCGCGCTGACGCGCACGCGCTTTGGGCCGCTGCGCCTCGGAGGGCTGCCGGCAGGACACGTCCGCTCGCTAACCGGCCGGGAGCGCGCCGCGCTTGAGCGGCATCGCAGGCCGATGGGCGAACCGCCTCGTAGCAATTCGAAAACCGAAACCACTACAACCAGAGCAACTTGAGGTACGTCATGAACGCCCGCTTCACCATCGCAGCATCATCCGCCGCGCTCCTCTTTGCGCTCGGCCAACTTCCCGCCCTCGCGCAGTACTCCAGCGAGTTCACGCCGGCGAAGCTGCTCCAACAAGGGAAGACGAGCACTTCGATTGCAGGCACCGGCACGGTCGTGGTGCAGGTCCAGGTCAACGCCGACGGATCACACAGAGCGATCAAGGTAATTCACTCGAACAACCCGGGGAATAACGCGGCAGCGATGGATATCGCCCAGAGCTCGACCTACCGTCCCGCCCATCGCGGGTCGACGCCGGTCACCTCGTTTTACGATTTCACGCTGAGGTTTAACGGGAAGCTGGTCGTGAACGCGAGCGAAGAGGGCAGCAGCGCACCGACAGGTGGCTCGGTGAGCCCGGCAGCGGGCCAAGTCGCGGCCCTGATCCGCAAGGGCGAGTATGCCGCAGCGAAGTCGAAGGCGCAGGCCGAACTGCTAAACTCTCCCGGCGACGAGTCGCTGCGGCAAATGCTTGGAATCGCGGCCTACAACAGCGCCGACTTCACTACCGCCGCCGAGGCCTTCGATAAGGTTCCATCGATCGGTTCCCAATATAAACCAATTGCGGCCGACAGCCTCGCCACCGCAGCCGTGAAGATGGCTCAGGACAATCCGACGCAGTCGCTCGAGTACGCGCAGAAGGCGGTTGCGCTCCAATCCTCAGCCGTCACGCACTTTGCGCTGGGCGTGGCCCAACTGGCCAACAACCAGAACGCCGACGCCGCGGCATCGCTGAAGGCTGCGCAAAGCGCAGCGATGAGCGATCCGAAGATCCCGACGTCAATGAAGGTGAAGATCGACTCGGAGCTCGTTCAGGCGGATCTGGCAAACCACGATCAGGCCGACGCGCAGACGGTTTCGGCCCAGATCAAGCAACTCGATCCGAATAGTACGGCCGGGTCGCAGGCGATGGGCGCGAGCTTGATCAAAGCGGGCAACGACGCGGTCGACCAGAAGGACACGACGAGCGCGCTCTCCGATTTCGATAAAGCGGCGGCTCTCGGCGATCCGCAGCTTTCCGTCACAGCGAACACGCTCGCTGCGTTTGCAATAGCGCGGAGCGAGAAGCCTGACTACAAGCGCATGCAAGCTTATGCAGAGAAAGCCTTGGCCATCAAGCCAGACGATGCGGCGGCGAATTTCGCCGACGGCATCGCGCTGACAGCCCAATGGGGCGCGAGCCACGACGACGGCACGAAGAAAAAGGCTGCCGCCGCTCTCGACAAGGCCGACCAGCAGGCCAAAGCGGAAGGCAATGAAGCGCTCTCGCTGCAGATCGAAACGTTCGCGAAAAAGAATCTCAACGCCACGCCGTCCGGCCAATCGGGGGGCGGCAGCTAACGCTACCAGGACTTTACTTGGGGGTAGGCCAATGGCTCGCCCTCACGGGGCGGGAGGCCGCCGCGGAACACAAGCTAGGGAGGGTCTAGAACGCCGTGTTTTCCGGATTTTTGGGTCTCATGCAGCAGGGCGGCTGGGATATGTGGCTGCTGTTGCTCATTTCGATCGTTGGTCTCGCCGTCGTCATCGAGCGCCTTGTCTTCTTTCAGACGCAGCACTCCGACACCAAGGGTCTGCTTCGCCAGATAGGAGCGAAAGTCTCAGACGACGACCTCGACGGAGCGATCGATCTTTGTAAAAAGAACAAAGGAATGCTACCGCGGATTCTCGAGTTCGGTCTTCGCCGCGGCGAAAAGAATCGTTCCGACATCACCGATGCGCTATCGATCGCCCTGATGGAGCACCTCAACTCCCTCGAACGGAATCTCGCGATCATCGGTACGATCGCGGTTATCGCACCGTTCGTCGGCCTCTTCGGTACGGTTTTGGGTATCATCCGGGCCTTCCAAGACATTGCGCTGAAGGGGAACTCGACACCGGCCGTCGTCGCCGCCGGCGTTTCGGAAGCGCTGATCACGACCGCGACCGGTCTGATCATCGCCGTCATCGCGGTGGTTTTCTTCAACTTCTTCAAGTCGCGCATCAAGAATTACAACCAGGAGATGATCGTCGCGGCAAACCAGCTCGCCGAGATGCTGCACTTCCACAACACCGGCGCGCCGATTCCGACCGATCTCTACCAGCCGACGAGAGCCGCTTCCAAGTAGTTTTTCGATAAGGTAACGTTGTGAGTCTACTTTCGTCGCAGCAAGACCAAGAAGTGATGGCGGAGATCAACATCACGCCGTTCACCGACGTCCTGTTGGTGCTGCTGATCATCTTCATGATCCTTGCAGCGCTCGTGGCACCTCCCGGCTTCGAAAAAGAACTGCCGAACAAGAATCCGAACTCGTCGTCGCAGAACAAGAACAAGAACGATATCGAGGTCGACGTCAATAACAAGGGCGTGATCTTCGTGGACGGCGTAAAAACCGACGACACGGGCATCTACCGTGTGATATACGACGCCGCGAAGAAGAAGCCGCATCATCACGTGGCGATCGTCGCCGATACAAAGGCGCCGTACGGCATCATCATCCGAATTCTCGATGCCGCCAAGCAGGCTGGTCTCGAAGACGTCGGTTTCGTTACCTCATAGAGGGGGGTTGATAGAACGTGGCCGTTTCCACCGGCGGAGGTGAAGATGAGGTAATGTCGACGATCAACATCACGCCGTTTACCGACGTGTTGTTGGTGCTTCTCATCATCTTCATCATCCTGGCGTCGGTTACCAAGGAGCCGAAGCTCCCCGACGCCTACAACAAGGATAAGGTCCAGCCGTCACAGATCGTCGTCATGGTCGACGAGCACAATCACGTCCAGATCGGCTCCAATCAAGTCTCGATCGGCGACATGAAAGCGGCTTTCGGGCAGCTTCAGGACGCCACGGACCATCGCTTCAAGAGCGTCATCATTAAGGCTGATCCAAGAGCCAGTTATGGCTTGATTCTGCAAGTAATGGATGCCGCAAAATCGGTCGATCTCACCGACTTCGGCTTGGCGAACCACGTGCAGAACACTCCGCCAGGAGTGAACCAATAGCCGATGGCAAAACGCGGCGGCTACATCACGACGGGCGAACGCGTCAGGAGCTTTCTGCTCTACGCGTTCATTATCTCGATCATTGCGCATCTGGCGATCGGCTCCATAATGCCGAACTTCACCAAGCACAGCGAGCAGCAGGGCCCCGAGCAAGTTACCGTCCAGAAGCGGCGCGTTGTCGTCCACACGCCGCCGCCGCCCACGCCGACTCCGCCTCCGACGCCGACGCCCCCGCCGCAGGCGACTCCCCCACCGCATCAGCAGAAGGTGGAGCAACCCAAACTCAAGGTTAACCTGGTTCACACGACGAGCAAGGCGGCCAGCGGATCGACCGAAAACACGGTGGCGCAGCCGAAAACGGGCACCGAGGAGGGGGCGCCGCAAGGTCAAGGCGCGGGCACTCCCGCTCCGGCTGCCAGCGTTGGCACTCCCAAGCCGGCCTGCGCCAACCCGAACGTGGAGGCCTCGGTCACCAATCCCGTACAGCCTGACTACCCGGAGTCGGCGCGCGACCTCGGCCTCGGCGCCGTCACCGTCAACGTCAAAGTGACGGTCGGGCCAAGCGGCAACCTTATCGGAGCTTCGGTGTACAAGAGCTCGGGTAACATGGCGATCGACCAGGCGGCTTTGCGTGCGGCTCGCGAGTCGAATTACTCTCCGAAGCTCGTGGATTGCCAGCCGACGCAGGGCGACTATCTCTTCCGCGCCGACTTCCAGCCCGACTAGCCAACCCGCACCTGATGAGTCATGAAGCGCGTTCCGCGTTTGCTGCTCATCGCGTTCGCGCTCTCGCTGCTGGCGCACTTGATTGTCGCGCTCATACTGCACCCGCCGACGCCGACTCCTGAGAATCAAGCCGAGGTCGTTTCGATCGAACACCGCCCCGCGTCGATCGCGGTGACGAAGGTCCCTACTCCTCCCCCGCCGCCGAGGCCGAAACCCGCGCCCCGCGTGGAAAGCTCGGCGCACCCGGCGCGTAAAGGCCCCGGGCCGGCGCCTGCGCCGGGCGGAGCCGGCCCCGCCGCGCCGACGCCGATCGCCGCGACCCCGACGCCGCAGCCGGTGCGAACGTCGAGCTTGGGATGCGCGCAGGCGAATACCCAAGCGGTCGTCGTCGCAACGCCGGCGCCGCCCGATATCCCCGTCGGCGCCCGGGCCTCCGGCACGAACGGCACGGCGCTTGTGAGCGTGCAACTCGACGCGAACGGTCAGGTCTCGGGCACGAACGTAACGCAGAGCACCGGTAACTCGTCGCTCGATCTCGTTGCGGTGGCAATGGCCCGTGACTCCCGCTACACTCCGGCGCTGCACGATTGCAAGCCGGTCGCGAGCGCGTATACTTTTAGCGTGAAGTTCGTGGCGTGGTGATGACGTTTACACAAGCGCTCGTTCTCGCCCTATTGCAAGGCGTCAGCGAGCTCTTTCCGGTCTCGAGCCTTGGCCACACGATCCTCGTTCCGGCGTTGCTGCACTGGCATAACATCGATCGAGCGAATCCGTCGTTTCTCGCCTTTGTCGTGGTCTTGCATTTGGGTACCGCGCTGGCCCTGATCGTGTTCTATCGCGCGGAATGGTACGCAATCGTTCGTGCACTTGCGTCGAGCTTGGTGCGCGGCCGTCTCAGCAACGATCGCGACGAACGAATTGGCTGGCTCCTGGTAGTTGGTACGATCCCGGTGGGCGTCCTTGGCTTCATCTTCGAAGTTCCGGTGCGGCGGCTCTTCGGATCTCCGGCACCGGCCGCGGCGTTCTTGATGGTCAACGGTTTGGTGATGTTTGCCGGTGAAGCTTTGCGCCGGCGGCAGAACGCGAGAGCCGGCGCAACGTTTAAGCCGATCGAGCAGCTTGGCTTTCCGGCGAGCCTCGCCGTCGGTATCGCGCAGTCGTTCGCGTTGCTGCCGGGTATCTCGCGATCCGGCATCTCGATGGTCGCGGGTCTGCTCTGCGATCTCGATCACGAGCACGCCGCGCGCTTTTCGTTCTTGCTGGCAACGCCCGTCATCCTTGCCGCGGCGGTGCTCGAGATGCCGAAGCTCTTCGCGCCGGAAGCGCACGTCGTTTTGCTGCAAGCGATTGTGGGAGGCATCGCGGCCGGTGTCGCGGCATATTTTTCGGTCGCTTTCCTAACTCGCTACTTTCGCACCAACGATTTGCGCCCGTTCGGATGGTACTGCATCATCTTCGGCGCGATTTGCTTCATCCTCGCACGCCAGGGAGTAATCACATGAGAGTCATCGCCCTTACCCTAGCCGTTCTCTTCTTCATCCTGGGCATTCTCTACGGTTTGGGAAAGATCAATCTCTTCACGGAGTCCGGTGCGGCGCACACACATCACATCACCCATCTGGTTGTCTTATGGGTGCTTGCGCTGCTCTGCGTCATATGGGCACGGTTCCAGAGCGCACCGCGGTGAAGCCCTCGCATATCCGGCGCGACGGCAGTGTGACGATGGTCGACGTCTCCGCTAAAAGCATCACGTCGCGCACGGCTTGTGCCGAGGCAATCGTCGCAATGAGCTCGGGAGCGCAGAAGGCGCTCCGCGCGACGACGCTGCCGAAGGGTGACGCGCTCGTGACCGCGCAAATCGCGGGCATCATGGCCGCAAAGCAGACGGCCGCGTTGATCCCGCTCGCGCACACACTGCCGCTGAGCAGCGTTGACGTCCGCTTCGAATGGCGCGCCGACGGGGCGCTGCGAATCGAAGCAGAGGCTCGCACCGCCGCACGGACGGGCGTGGAGATGGAAGCGATGGTCGCCGCTGCCATTGCGGCGTTGACGATCTACGACATGTCGAAAGCGCTCGATAAAGCGATCACGATCGAAAGCGTCCGGCTGGTTAGCAAGAGCGGCGGCAAGAGCGGCGATTTTCGACGTCGTGCGAGCGCCGGCACATGAAGTTTCGAGCAGCGCTGATCGTGCTCTCGGATCGCGCTGCGTCGGGCGCGCGTGCCGATGAGTGCATCCCGCTGATGAGGGAACGGCTTGGCGATGTCTATGCGATCGTGCGCGAAAGCGTGCTTCCCGACGACCCCGCCGCGCTGCAAGCCGAGCTCATCGAGCTCGCCGACTCGCGGGTTGCCGACCTGGTCATTACCAGCGGCGGCACCGGTCTTTCACCGCGCGACCGCACGCCGCAGGCGACCGGCGCGGTGCTCGATTACGAGGTTCCGGGGATTGCCGAGGCAATCCGCGCCGCGGCCATGGCGCATACGAAGAGCGCGATGCTGTCGCGCGCACTGGCGGGCGTGCGCGACCACACGCTGATCGTCAATCTTCCCGGGAGCCCACGAGCGGTCGGCGAGTCGCTCGACGTCGTGATTCCGGTGCTTCCGCACGCGCTGGAGCTCTTGGGCGATCGGATCGTCGACGGATGAACGGCCCGCTGAGCTACGAGAGCGCCGAAGCCTACCTTCTCAGCACCATCGACGAAACCGTATCGCGCCGGACCTCCTACAAGCTCGACCGCATGCGCGCGTTTCTGCAGGAGCTCGGCGATCCGCATCGGGCGTATCCGACGATTCACATCGGCGGAACGAGCGGTAAGAGCTCGACCGCAACGATGATCGCGGCGGCGTTGCAGGCCGCGGGCAGCCGGACGGGATTGCACACCAAGCCGCATCTGCGTTCGATGACCGAGCGGGCTCGGATCGACGGAAAGTCGATACCTCCGCAACGATTCGCTGCGGTGCTCGAAGACATGATGCCCGCCATCGAGCGAACGACCGCGCAGCATGGTCGACCGACGTATTATGAAACACTGCTAGCGCTCGCGTTCGCGTATTTTGCGCAGGAGCACGTCGATATCGCAGTGATCGAAGTCGGGCTCGGCGGGCGCCTCGACGGAACGAACGTCATCGTGCCGCTCGTCGCCGCGATTACCTCGATTGGCTTCGATCACACCGAGGTGCTGGGAAGCACGCTCGAAGCGATCGCTTTCGAGAAGGCCGGCATCGCCAAGCCGGGCGTCCCGCTCGTGCTCGCCGCCGTGCCGCCGCGCGCCGCCGGCGTGATCGAGCGGTACGCCGCCGAAGTGGGTGCGCCTATCGTGCACGTTCGCGTTCGTGATGATGTCCCTCTGCCGGTCCTTGGCATCTTCCAGCGCGTTAATGCAGCAACCGCGCTTACCGTGCTCGAACAGCTTGACGCTGGGCTGCGGCCGAGCCGCGATGCGGTTGCGCGCGGGTTCGCCACGCTGGCGATTCCCGGAAGGATGGAACTGATCTCCGGAAAGCCTCCGGTGCTTTTTGACGTCGCCCACAACGTCGAAAAGGCAACCTCCCTTGTCGCTTCGCTGCGCGAGCGATTTGCCGGCCGGCGAATCCACTACGTGGTGGCCATCGGCGAAAGCAAGGATGCGCGTCATATTTTGGAGACCCTGGCCGAGTTGCCGTCAACTTTTACCTTTACTTCGTTTAGCACGGCGGGACGGCGAGCGATTCCGCCCGCGATACTTGCAGCGACGGCGGAGTCGTTTGGCGCCTGGGGTCGCGTCATCGGCGACCCGATCGAAGCCCTCACGGTAACGCGCCGCGTATCTGAGATTGACGATCTGGTCGTCGTTACCGGCTCTACGTTTGTCGTTGCGGAGTTACGCCAGTGGTTCGCGCCGACGCCGGCGTAAGAGGCGTTCTCGATCTTCGCGGCGTGCGAATCGCCTGGGGCACGCGCACCTACGTCATGGGCATCGTGAACGTCACGCCCGATTCGTTCTCGGGCGACGGACTTGAGGATGCGGCGCAAGCCGTCGCCTTTGCGCTAACACAATGGGAGAGCGGCGCCGATCTCTTGGACTTTGGCGGCGAATCGACTCGGCCCGGACATCAGCCGGTGCTTGAATCGACTGAGATTGCGCGCGTCGTTCCGGTCATTCGGGCGGTCCGCGAGCGACGCGTGCCCGTCCCCATTTCCGTCGACACGTACAAGCCGGGCGTTCTGCGCGCAGCGCACGAGGCGGGCGCCGACATCGTCAACTCGGTCTGGGGAGCGTCGCCCGAACTTTTGGAGGTCGTCGCCGAACTGGGGATTCCGATCGTCGCGATGCACAATCAGAACTCAACGGCGTATGACGGCGACGTCGTGGACGCGGTGTTGCGGTATCTCGAAGCGTCTGCGGTGCGGGCCACGGCGCGAGGGATGGCGCCGCAACGCATCATTCTCGATCCCGGCATCGGCTTTGGCAAGACGGCGGACCAGAACATTGCCGTGCTTCGCGCGCTGGATCGTGTGGTCGCGCTCGGGTTTCCGACGATGCTCGGCACGTCGCGCAAATCGACGATCGGCAAGCTTACGGGCCGCCCTGCCGGAGACCGCCTCTACGGAACTTTGGCAACGGTCGCGCTGGCGGTGAGTGCCGGCATCGACATCGTTCGCGTTCACGACGTTAGGGCAGTTGTCGACACGGTTGCCGTCGCCGACGCGATCGCGCGCGACTGGAGGCCTGCGTCGTGGATAGAATAAGGCTGCGTGGCGTTCGAGCCTATGGACGGCACGGCTACGAGGCGGCCGAGCGCGAGCGGCGTCAACCGTTTGAAATCGACGTAACGGCCGACATCGACCTCCACGCAGCCGCGGAAAGCGACGATCTTACGCAGACGCTCGACTATGCATCGCTGCAGGAACGCCTGGTGCGCGTCGTGGCAACGACGTCGTATGCGCTGCTCGAACGCCTTGCCGCGGACTTGATCGACGCCGTTTTCGATGATCCTCACGTGCGAAGCGCCGAGCTGACCGTCTCCAAACCGGGCATTCTCAGCGGAGCGACGCCATCGGTAACGCTGCAGCGAGTGAATCCGCGCTTCGATGCACCGTGAGCCTGCATCACGCGTACGTCGGCATCGGCACCAATGAGGGCGATCGCGGTCGGAACGTCGAGCGCGCGCTTGCGGCATTGAGCGATTTCGGCAACGTCGTGCGCCGGTCGTCGCTCTATCGCACGGAGCCCTGGGGGAAGCTCGATCAGCCTTGGTTCCTCAATGCGGTCGTGCTCGTCGAAACCGAACTGCCGCCGCTCCCACTGCTCGGCGCGCTTCATGCCATTG
>Ga0209169_10001315_pt1 | contig 15090 bp, 16 predicted proteins | sample HubBroMetageWRM4_FD_188346 | JGI IMG/M metagenome (GOLD analysis project Ga0209169, IMG submission 188346) | Warmed soil microbial communities from the Hubbard Brook experimental Forest, New Hampshire - Hubbard Brook CCASE Soil Metagenome WRM 4... | ecosystem: Environmental > Terrestrial > Soil... | reverse complement strand
CGCCGTTTTTCTCGCCTGTTGGATTTTTCTTCTCATCATTGCGGGCGCGCTGGTCACCAGCAACGAGGCCGGACTTTCTGTTCCCGACTGGCCTACTTCGTTCGGCTCCTGGTACAAGATTCCCAAACTCGTCGGCGGAGTGAAGTTCGAGCACACCCATCGCATGATCGCGCAAGTCGCGGGACTGCTGACCATCGCTCTCGCCATCTGGACGTGGCGCGTCGAAAAGCGGCGTTGGATGCGGATTCTGGCCTATTCGGCAGTTGGAACCGTAATCGCCCAAGGGATTCTCGGCGGCATCACCGTATTGTTCTATCTGCCTCCGCCAGTTTCTTCGGCGCATGCGGCGCTGGCGCAAACATTCTTTTGCATTGCCGTCGCAATGGCGATGTTCACGAGCAGGAAGTGGGTGGAGGAGAACCCGCGCATCGAGTTCGACGAACGCCGTCCGAGTCTCTTTACGCTTACTCTATGGTCGATCTTTTTTCTCTACGTACAATTGACTCTCGGAGCCATGTTCCGCCACCACGGCTTGAGCTGGTGGCCGCACGTTCTCAACGCCATCGTGGTTTCATTTGTCCTCGCGTGGACCGCCATCCGCGCCGTGAGTTCGTATTCACGCATTGACGCGATTCGCCGGCCAGCAGTTATGATGCTTTCGCTGGTGATCGTACAACTGTGTCTTGGCTTCGCCGCGTTTCTGACGCGCGTGGCCTGGGGACGCGACGCGGTCCAGCCCGAATTGCCCATGGTCGTTTCGACGGTAGCGCATGTTGCCGTGGGCGCGCTGTTGCTGGCGACGACTGTGATTCTCGCGATTCAGGTGTGGCGCCACGCTCCCGTCGCCAGTGCCGAGCGAGCGCGGCACGCCCAGCAAGATGCGTCGGCAGCATGAGTTGGTTGAGTTGTTCGGTTCGAGATTCTGAAGTCAACGCGTAGTCTGCAACTCATAGGAGGCAACTTGCGTTCGATAATTCTGGTGCTCTCTCTGATTCTCGGATTACTGCCGCTCGCCGGCGTCGTCTGGATTCTGGCCAGCGGCATGATCACGCTATGGCCGCCCTCGGCCACGGTCGACGGCCTTTTCATGAGCCTCATTCTTCTGACTCTCGCAGCCTGCTTCCTGCTGAACGCATTCTGGGAGATGCGCGATCAGGGCATCATTCCGAAGAAAGCAGCCGCAGTTGCGCCGGCAAAAGCTCCCGTTGCCAAGGCCAGCTAGACTGATCGCCTAAAAATGATCGCCTAAAAATGATTGCCCTGAATTCGATCCCCGAGCAGTACGCCTACTTCCCTGCTCTCAATGCCACGCTAAACGGGACCAGCGCAGCATTGCTGCTCACCGGACGCGTGCTCATCGCCAAAGGCCGTATCGCCGCGCACCGCACCTGCATGATCGCGGCCATGATCGCCTCGGCGTTGTTCCTGTGCTGCTATCTCTTCTTCCACTATGAGGCGGGCAACATCCGCTTTCTCGGCCAGGGATGGGCACGCCCCGTCTACTTCTCGATCCTGATTACGCACGTCACGCTGGCCATCGTGATCGTGCCACTGGCTATCATCACGCTCAACCGCGGCCTCAAGGCGCGCTACGACAAACATCGCGCCATCGCGAGATGGACCTGGCCGCTTTGGATGTACGTGTCGGTCACCGGAGTGATCGTATATTTCATGCTGTATCAGTGGTTCCCGCATAGCTAGAAAGGCATTGTTGATTGTGTGATTGCTGATTGTTGACTGAAAAGCAGCGAGCAAACGACTTGTTTTTCAATCAACAATCGGAAATCAACAATCAGCAATTTCTTATGTCCCTTCTGAAGCTCAAAATCGACGTCTCCGGCACGGTTGGCGACGAGGCCTGGCGTGAGATCAAGCAGTTCGACCAGATTCAGTCCGCCGACTTCGGCCCACAGTACGGCAGCAGCCCGCATAACCATGCTCCCGACGCGCCGCACGGCAAAGGCGAATGGATCGGAGCTGAAATCCGCCTGCAGACGCCGCTTCTGGCGCAATACGCCATGTCGCACTATCTCGAGCAGGAACGCGTGCTCGACGCGGATGTGGATTAGTCTTTCGCATTGTGCGCAATGAGTTTTGCTATAGTTCTGCTCGTGTCCAATCCTGTCCAAACTCCAATTCTTGCCGAGGACGCTCTGCCGCTCGTACCGCGGGTCAATGTCCAACAGCGCCTCGGTGCTGCAGCAATGTCGGCGCTGATCCCCGGTCTCGGGCAGCTTCGCCTCGGACACTCGCGCAAGGGATACGCACTGCTTGGGGGATTGATTGCGCTGCTGATTTGCTTCTGGCCGCTGCGACTGCCTCGATTCTATGCTGGACTGATTTCCATTCTTTGGGGTGCGGTTCTTCTCTTCAACTTTGCCATTTTTGATGCCCTTTTCAGCCGCGAGCACAAAACTGGCCGCCGATTGTCTTTGATTTGGATTCCTGCGGGGATTATCTTCGTCTACATTGGACTCAATATTGTCGTTACAGCTTGTTTGGTTGGCGCCGGCTTTCGTACTTCACGATGCATGTCTTCCTCGATGGAACCTCTCTTGAAGGTGAACGACCGATTCGTCTTCGACTCGAGATACTACCCATCTCATCCAAAGAGCCGAGGTGATGTTGTGATCGTACGCCGGGAAGGTTCTCTGATTATTAAGCGCATCATCGCCGTAGGTGGCGATACGATTCAAGGCAACGATCAGGAAATATTGCTGAACGGAAGTGCGGTCAATGAGTCGTACGATGTGACTCAAAGGGACGAGCGATCTTTCGGTCCCGTCGCTGTCCCCGCAGGTAAATACTTCGTCATGGGCGACAATCGCGAGATCAGCCTCGACAGCCGCGATTATGGACCGGTTGAAGATGCCGCAATTATAGGAAGGACTCTCTATTTCTACGGATTTGGCCCAGGACCTTTGACGAGGAGGCTGGACTGAATGCCGCAGATGGACCGTGCCGCTACCAATGCAGACTTGACATCGAGCGACAAGCCCAAGCGCTCGATGTCGCGCGCGCAAAAGATTCTCTTCTTCACCACCGGATGGCTGATTGTGCTGATGCCGTTTCTCTTCTGGTGGAACACCTGGTTTGGACGGCATCTTTCCGACGCGCAGCTGACTGAATATCTTCACGATACGAAGAAGCCGCGGCATATTCAGCAGGCGCTGGTGCAGGTGAGCGAGCGCATGGCAAAGAATGATGGCGCGGCGAAGCAGTGGTATCCCGACCTGACGAGGCTGGCCAGCGATCCCGTCGAAGAGGTTCGCAACACCGACGCGTGGGTGATGGGGCAGGACACATCGGCGGCGGGATTTCACGGTGCGCTGCTGAAGATGCTTTCCGACACTTCGCCCATGGTGCGCGGCAACGCGGCGCTCTCGCTGGTGCGCTTCGGCGACGCCACCGGACGTTCGCAGATCGTCGCGCTGCTTCATCCGGCGGACGTGATGGCTCCGGCGAGCGGCAAAATCATCGACGCGGACCGGCCCGGCACCGCGATTCATCAAGGCGGCCTGCTGGCCAAGCTGCAGAACGCGCAGGGACAGACAGTCGAGATTCGTTCGCCTATTCCGGGCCGCAGCCGCACCATTGCGCAGCCCGGAGCCAATGTCGTAGTCGGCACTGAAGTCGCGATCGTCGATCCCGCGAGCGAGCAGGTTTGGGAGGCTTTGCGTGCGCTCTATCTGGTCGGGCAAGTCAGCGATCTCGACGCAGTGCTCCCCTATGAACGCGAGCTCCCCGACATTTCCAACGACATGCGCCAGCAGGCGATTGAGACGGAGAAAGCGATTCGCGCTCGGGCTGGAGCGAATTGACCCAGATCGACGCTCTTCATTTTTTGGGGATTTTTCCTCTAGATCCATGATTCTCTTGCAGTTATGGTTTGCAGATCCGCCCCGTTCCCCGCAAAATCTTGCGCCTAAAGGATTTACAGGGAAAATCTTGCAAACGAAGGAGTTATGCGGCCGGCTCTTCCGCTCTTGTTCCACCATTTCCGTTAACTCCGGCATACTTTTCCATCATGACGGATTCATATTTTCAGTAAAGGTTGTTCGTCACAAGATTGCGATTTTAGCTGTGGAAAACTGGAGATCGTGGGATTTTTGGGCCCTCCACATCGAACTTGACGTATTGTGCGGTTCCAAAGACAGTTGATCTGTCGTTTTGCGGTATGATGGGCGGGCCCTTTCGCTAGAGAAACTCGCCCCTTCGAAACGCAGTCGAATCGCGTGCCACACACGCCAGCCGTTCCCGCCCGGAACATGAAGGTTCTTATGCCCCCAAAAAAATCCTCGCTCGTGAATCACTGGATCAGAACAATCGCGTTCCTTCTTACCAGCGCAGCGGCATTGCCGGGTTTTGCCCAAACCTTTTCGATCATTCATCGCTTCACAGGAAACGCCGGCGCCGGAAACCCGGCATTCCAGCTTGTCCAAGATGCGGCGGGCAATCTCTACGGCACGACAAGTTGGGGTGGTGCCGTGCGTAGCTGCGAAGGCAGTGGTTGCGGCGGAGTCTACCGTCTCTCGCCCAACGGAAACTTGGGGTGGACCTACACTGAGTTGTACAACTTCCAATTCGGCGCCGAGCCGTACAACCTTATTCTTGACAGTGCGGGTAATCTATACGGCACATCGGCGGCAGGAGGCCCTTCTGGAGCCGGCCTGGTGTTTGAGCTGTCGCCGACGACCACCGGGCCGTGGACATTCACCACGCTTTACGCCTTCACTGGCGGCAGCGACGGTTCTCTGCCGAACGGATATTTGGTCTTTGATGCCGAAGGAAACTTGTATGGCACGACGGCTTACGGAGGCAATTCCGAGAACCTCGGTACAGTCTTCGAACTATCGCCGCAAGCCGGAGGAGGCTGGACGGAACAGGTATTGTGGGATTTTAACTTCACCTCCAATGCGGGCTACAACCCAAGTGCGGGCGTGGTTTTTGACGCGCAGGGGAATCTTTACGGTACGACTTCCGGGGACCAGGCCATTGGCACCTATGGCACCGTTTACAAGCTGACCAAAGGCGCAAGCGGATGGGAGGCGACTTTGCTCCATGAATTCAAGGGCAGCGGGGACGGGGGGATACCAGAAGCGCCGGTCGCGATCGATGCCGCCGGAAACTTGTACGGTACGACCATTATCGGAGGAAATGCGCAGGGATCATCCGGGACCGGCACTGTGTATGAGCTGTCGCCTAACGGCAGCGGAGGTTACGCATTCGGGGTACTTCATGATTTCGGAAAAACTGGCCAGTCCTATTATCCGGTGGTGCTGGACTCCTCTGGCAACTTGATCGGCGTGGCAGATGGCGGAAGAACGAATCCGCCAGGATTCGTTTTCAAACTGACCCACTCCGGCACTTCGTGGAGCTATAGCGTGCTTCATGGATTTGACGGCAACAACGGATTTCAACCCAACACGGTCATGATTGATCCATCGGGCAACATATACGGCGTTACAAACGCTGGGGGCATCGCGGGCTGTGCGAACGATAGTGGCTGCGGAACGATCTTCGAAATCGCCGCCGCGGCAAACTGAAAACGCTGAACAGCTTCGACGGCATACTTGAACCGCCCGAAGTTTGGGCGGTTTTTCTTTACACGGTGAAGACGATGCTGCGCTTCACTGTCGCTTGCGGTGGGTTGCGGATAGGGATTCTTCGACTGCGCATGACGGCTCGCTTTGCTCGTTGTCATGCTTCGCTCAAGATGATAGGGCTTACGCGATGGGTCGGTAAAGACGAAGATCCCTTCGGCGCGCTTCGCTGGCTCAGGGCAGGCTCTTCACTCCGCCTCGCTACGCTCGCCCCCGGCTGAAGACCGGAGGTCTACCAAAGCGGCTCCGTTTAGGACGACAAGCTGATCGCCGACAGCTATATCGCCATCGGGCCGACTTCTTTTTCTACTTCCACGATGTCGACCATGACAATGGCATCCCAGGGGCAGCCGTCGAGGAAGGCGCCGTCTGGGCCTTTGCTCAGGCACTTCTTGCAGCCGATGCAGAGGATGGGATCGATGGCGATGCGGCCAAATGGCGGATGGTCTTCGTCGGGCACCCAGAACATGCAGTCTTCGACTGGACAGTATTCGACGCAGGCGGGCGAGCCGGCGCATCCGGTGCAGCACTCAGTGATGACGGCGAGTTCTTTGGGCTTTTTCTTGCGAGGGGTGGCGAGGCCTTTGGACTTCGGTTCGAACTTGAGTTCGTCGGGAACCATCCCGACAGCTTTGGTCGCTCCGGGTGCGGCAGGCATGGCAGGGATTATAGCGCAGAAAATCGCTTCTGGCTCTTAGCTTCGGTAGTGGGCTACTTCGACTGCGGCCTTCGTGGTCCAGCAGTGGAAAAATAAGTTCCTCGCGCCGGAAAAAGGCGCTCGGAATGACAAAGATCAAAATAAAACACGACTCTTAGCTTCCAGCGGATTTGACGCTCGGCGCAGTTTTATTGGATAAGAGCCTGTGAGGGAAAACGAAAATGACCACCTTTGGCCCGCCCGTTCCGGAGTTGCCGGTCGTGGATGTCGAGCGCGCACAACAGCATTATCGAGATGCGCTGGGCTTTGAGATCGGATGGCTTTATCCAGACAAAGGAATCGGGGCTGTGTCCCGCGACAAGGTCGTGATATTTTTTCGCAAGCGGACGCCGCCGTTCGAGCCTGCCATTCACTGGATGTTTGCGGAAGATATCGATGCTACGTACGCGGAACTGAAATCGTCGGGCGCGAACATCGTGGAGCCTCTGGAAACGAAGCCTTGGGGATTGCGTCAGTTCACAGTAAAAGATCTGGACGGGAATATTTTCTATTTCCACCACGACTGAGCCGCGCCCAAAATGATACTCCGCGCCGATTTGGCGAGGCTACGCACCCTATCCACCGGGGCAATTCTGCTATAGTGAACCGCAAACAAGGAGCATCATTATGGCTGGGAAAAGTCTGAACCGGGTCCAACTGATTGGCAATCTGGGCAAGGATCCTGAAATCAAATACACGCCGCAGGGCACGGCCGTCGCCAAGATCACGATTGCGACCAACGAGCGCTTCAAAGATAAAGCCGGCGAATGGCAGGATCGCACCGAGTGGCATAACGTGGTGCTCTGGCAGCGGCTCGCTGAAATTGCCGGCGAATATCTGAAGAAGGGCGGCAAGGTTTACGTCGAGGGACGCCTGCAGACACGCTCGTGGGACGACAAGACCAGCGGCCAGAAAAAATATATGACGGAAGTTGTAGCCAGCGATCTGATTCTGCTGGGCGGCCGCGGCGAAGGTGGCGGCGGAGGCGAATATTCCGGAGGGTCGCGCGGCGCGGCGTCGGGAAGCCGGGGCGGCGGCGACAATTTCGATCAGCGCACACCTGAGCCTGAACCGGCTGGAGCTGGGCCGATCACGGACGAAGATATTCCCTTCTAAAAGAGACTCGCGCGCTGGGCTTACGCGATAGGCCGGTGCTGCGGGAGATCCCTCTCTCCGCCTGAAAGGCGGCTCCGCTCGGGATGACGCATTCTTTTAATTGGCACAAAAGGAAAACCGCGCTGCCGGTTAGCAGCGCGGTTTCTTGTTACTCGCGTCAAACGACGCGGATGAAGCCAGACTTCTACTTGCCGACTCGCGATTAGGCTTTCAGCTTGCGGCGAATCGAACCTGCCAGACCCACCAGGCCAGTGCCCAGCAACATCAGGCTGCTAGGTTCAGGAACCGCGTTGTAGCCGATAAATTCCTGCGGCAGACCGCCCTGTCCCCAGCTCTGCGAGCCAGAGATCGGCGTGTAGAGCACGAGGCCGTTGTAGGCGCTGCTTGGCGCAGTGCCAGCCAATGCCAGATACTGGGACGCGATGGCGCCCGCACCCAGACTCAGGTAAGTCGACTGCGTGGTCGCGTTCGAGGCAAACAGGCCCCAGATCGCCCACTGTCCGGCGCTTGCGCTGATGGTTCCGTTCAGGATGCTCTTGAAGATCAATCCCGCGGCGCGATAGTCGAGCGACTGGGTCGAGCCGAACAGGCCGCTGCCGTTGATCTGCGAGAAGGGCGTGACCGTGGCATTCCAGCTTTCGCCGATGCGGACCTGGTTGTTGTAACTGTCGCAGATCAGATTGGTTACGCTGGAGCTGCCGTTAATGTTGAACTGATACGGATAAACCGGGTACGGACCCGTGCCAGGAGTTCCACCGAGGTAGTGCATGTGAACCGTGGAATTTGCGAACGCGGAACTGGCGCACATCAGAGAGAGTAGGAGAACAGGAAGGACGAGTTGAAGACGACGTAGACGCATTCGATTTGCCTCCAAGCAAAGCGGTGACGAGATCGCGAGCGGTTCAACCACGCAACGAGCTAATGCAACGACGAATCTTGGTTCCTTCGTTTTAGGGGAGCCAGGCTCGTCCGGGGAGGCCTAAATTCTGCTCTGGCGGCGCCGCGAAGGAGCGGCATTGTCAAGGGGTTTACTAACTGACCCCAGTAACAAGAGTGAGAGTACCAGTGCGTCCGAGGCCTGCAAATGGCCCCAACGTGGCGTTACTGCAGTAACATGTGTGGTCCAGGCCGTGTACCGCCGGTTGGCGCTTTCTATGGCGTGTATAATCAAGCCTCCCCGCTAGGTTGCGGCCCAAAACGGGATCTTCATGCACCAGATTCGACCACTCCCGTCGAGTAAGTTCGCGACCTAATTTGTAGAAATCCGCTTGGTGGAAATCAGGTTTGTAGCGACCGGATTTTCCAGGACTTAGGTTGCGGCCTTGTACTCCATGAACGCTGTCCCACACAACCAACCTACCCCTGCCTCCAGGCCGCAGAAACCGCCCAAGTTACGCGCAGCCCGCTTCGAAGATCACGCTCAGATCGCTCCGCTCGTCTCCCGGTTCGACCTCAACATTGAAAGCTTTCCCGGATGGCAACACCTCTGGAGCGACAATCCCGCCTACCGAGAAATTCAGGACAAGTTTCCCATGGGATGGGTCCTGGAAAATGCCGAGGGTGCGGTCTGCGGCTATCTGGGCAATGTGCCGCTGGATTACGAACTGGAAGGCAAGAAACTGCTGGCGGCGACCACGCGCGCGTGGGTTGTGGATACGCCGTACCGGTCCTATTCGCCGCTGCTGCTGGGAACCTATTTTCAGCAGAAGAATGTCGACCTTTTTCTGAGCACGACGGTGAATGCGCAATCCGCGCCGGCCTACAGCATTTTCGAAGGCATTCCGGTACCGCGAGGCGCGTGGGATCGCACGCTGTTCTGGATCACGAACTATCAGGGGTTCATGCAAAGCTATTTCCGCCAGAAAGGTAGCGGGATGGCGCAAGCGTTGAGCTATCCGCTCTCTGTCGGCCTTTTTCTGCGCGACCAGATCAAGCGCAGCCGCATTGCGGCGAATCGCGGCATTGAAGTACGCTCTTGTCCCGCGTTTGACGAGCGCTTTGACAGTTTCTGGGAGGCGTTGCGCAGGAAAAACTCGAAGATTTTGCTGGCGGTGCGCACGCGGGAAGCGCTGGCGTGGCACTTCAAAAATTCTCTTCAACAGAACACCGCGTGGATTTACACCATCGAAAATGCCGGGGGAATATCGGCGTATGCAGTCTTTCAGCGCAGCGACTATCGTCAAATCGGCCTCACGCGGATGCGCCTGGTCGATTTTCAATGCCTGGATCAGGAACGTGCGCCAGAGATGCTCAAGGCCATGCTTGACGCGGCGAGTAACCGTTGCCGCAAAGAGTCCCTCCACATGCTGGAATTCGTAGGACCCAACCCGGAGGTCGAGCGCTGGTTGGAAGACACGTCCCCGCATGGGCGTCCCCTCTCAGCGTGGCTCTACTTCTATAAAGCCGGCAATGCGGCTTTAGGGCAAACCCTGAAGAATCCGGAGATTTGGGAGCCGTCATTGTTTGATGGCGACTCGAGCCTGTAGCATCCTTTTGCGTTAGGCCAAAAGGTTAACTCCGGAATCACCTGCCGGACGTGGTTTTGAGGTTCTTCCGGCAAAATCTTTGTGTATAATATGTGAAGTTAGCGGAAAGGCTGTATCCCCTGCAGCCGAGTGCGCCCATACGGTTCTGGTCCCCCAACTGGCTTGAGTCTCAAGCTGCGGATATTGAGAGGAGCAAGCTCGGATATGGATGGTAAGGGGTCAGGTTCCGGGCTGTCTGACAGTAAAGTGATGAATTCCTGCGTACCCGATTTAGTCCAAGCGGCAGCGAAAACCACACCCCAAGCTTTAGCTGTACGTTCCGACCGTATCTCCCTGACTTATAGCGAGTTAAATGATCGCTCGAACCGGCTCGCGAATTACCTGCTCAGCCAGGGAGCGAAGCAAGGCAGTGTCATTGGCCTTTGCCTCGAGCGCTCTGCAGACTTCCCGGTCGCAGCGCTGGCGATTCTGAAAGCCGGTTGCGCCTACCTTCCTCTGGAAACGAAAAGTCCCGCCCGCCGCTTGCAGACGATGTTGAAGACCGCGCAAGTCTCGGTGGTCTTGAGCAGCGTGAGCATGCTCGATCAGCTGGCGGGCGATAGCAGAAAGCTAATTGCGCTCGATGGCAGCACGGCTGCGATCAATCGCTGTTCAGCGGATGCGCCTGCGGTTGCGATCTCGCCTGAGCAAACGGCGTATGTGATCTTCACTTCGGGGTCGACCGGCACTCCAAAGGCTGTCGCCGTTGGCCATGACAGTCTGCTGAATCTAGTGCAGTGGCACAATCGCGCATTTCATGTGACGCCGGCCACTCGCGCCACGCAGGTTGCGTCGATTGGCTTCGATGCCGCGGTTTGGGAGCTCTGGCCGAATCTGGTGGCCGGCGCCAGCGTCCATCTGGTCGACGAAGAGACGCGCACCCAGCCGGATAAACTCCGCGACTATCTGGTGCGCGAAAAGATCACGGTAAGTTTTGTTCCCACGCCGCTGGCTGAGCGAATGCTGCAACTTTCGTGGCCGCGCGAGACTTCCCTGCGCTTCCTGTTGACTGGCGCCGATGCGCTGCACAGCTATCCGCCGGCGAATTTGCCCTTCACGCTGGTGAATAATTACGGGCCGACGGAGTGCACGGTGGTCGCAACTTCTGCAGCGATCGAGCCATTGAAATCCGGAGCGCGCAGCGAGAGCATGCCGCCGATCGGATGTTCGATCGACAACGCGGAAGTCCACATTCTCGATGAAAAAATGCAGCCCATGGCTGCCGGCTCTGTCGGGGAAATTTATATTGGCGGAGCGCTGCTGGCCAAAGGTTATCTGAACGATCCCGCTCTGACTGCGGAGCGTTTCGTCGTCAATCCTTTTCGCGCGGGTGCACGTCTTTATCGCACCGGCGATCTCGGCTGCCAACTTCCCGATGGACAGATCGCATTCCGCGGGCGCGCCGACGAGCAAGTCAAGATCAATGGATACCGCATCGAGTTGAACGAAGTTTCGAGCGTGCTGCGGCGGCATCCTGCGATTCGCGAAAGCGTGCTGGTTGCTGCCGACAACCGTGCGGGCGAGAAGCAGCTCGTGGCTTATATCGTTCCGGCCAGCGAATATCCGGCCGTGAGCGAGCTGCGCGAATTCTTATCCAACGATCTGCCGGAGTACATGCTTCCCGCAACGTTTGTCGGTCTCGATTCGCTTCCGCTGGGAACGAACGGCAAGGTCAATCGCGCGGCGTTGCCCGTGCCTTCCGACGAGAACATTTTGCGGGAAGAGAGTTTTCTCGGACCGCGCACTCCCACGGAAGAGCGCGTGGCCGCGATCGTTGCCCGGTTGCTGGGTCTGGAGCGCGTCGGCATCAACGACAACTTTTTCTATCTCGGCGGCAATTCGCTCTTCGGCACGCAGGTGATTGCGCGCGTGCGCGACGCATTCAACGTCGAGATTTCTCTGCTCAAACTTTTCGATCACCCCACGGTCGCCGATCTCTCCGCCGAAGTCGAGCGGCTGATCGTGGCCCGGCTCGACGCGATGACGGACGAGGAAGCACAGCGCCTGCTCGACCTTAACGCCGAACAAGCCCGCGCATGACCACCTCGAAGGATGGTGCCATCTCCAGAAGCTCCGGGGCCAGCGCGCTCAGCCTCTACCACCTGCTCGATCCGGCTGTTTTAGCGAATCCCTATCCGCTGTTTCATCGCCTGCGCACGGAAGATCCCGTGCATTGGGATCCATTTCTGCATACCTGGGTGGTTACGCGATATCCGGAAGTGCTCGAAGTGCTGCACAAATTTTCCGCCGACCGAACGCACGCGCCGGAAAAATTGAAGTCGATGGGACTTTCGCAGATGACGCCCATCGCGCAGTTGATGGTCCAGCAGATGCTTTTCATGGATGCGCCCGCGCACACCCGCCTGCGGAGCCTGGCATCGTATGCCTTCAGCCCCGGCCGCGTGGCGGTACTGCGCACGCACATTCGCGAGATTGTGAATCGCCTGCTCGATGAGGTGCTGCAAAAGGGCGAGATGGATGTCATCACCGATCTCGGCGAGCCTCTGCCTGCCATCGTCACTGCAGAAATGCTGGGCGTGCCCGAAGAAGATCGCAATAAGCTGAAGGCGTGGTCGGCCGACTTCGCCGAGATGCTGGGGAATTTTCAGCACAACCCCGAGCACGCGCCGCGCATGGTGCGCACCGTGCACGACATGACTTCTTACTTCCGCGACACGATTCGCAAAATGAAAGATGACCCCAATCCGCGCGAAGGGCTGGTGCATTCGCTCATGACCGCCGAAGTGGATGGCGACCGGTTGACCGAGGAAGAGGTGGTTGCGAACAGCATTGTGACCATGGTCGGCGGTTTGGAGACGACGACGAATCTGATTGGCAACGGCGTGCTAAGTCTGCTGCGCCATCCGGCAGAGTTCCAGCGGCTGAAGGCAGATCCGTCACTGGTGCCGTCGGCTGTCGAGGAGATGCTGCGCTATGAAAGCCCCAGCCAGCATACCGGGCGCATCGCGCCGGACGACGTGGAACTTGGCGGAAAGATGATCCGCAAAGGACAAGCGGTGATGGCAGTTATGGCCGCGGCCAATCGCGATCCCGAACGGTTCCCCGAACCCGACCGCTTCGACATCACGCGCAAAGACAACCGCCATCTCGCCTTCGGATACGCTGCTCACTTCTGCTTCGGTGCAGCGCTGGCGCGCGTCGAAGGCCAGGAAGTTTTCGAAGCGATCATTCGCCGATTTGACTCTCTGGAAATGCTGCCGGGAACCCTCACGTGGCGCAATAATCTTGGCCTGCGCGGGATGATTAATTTGCCGGTGAAGTTTCAGCCGGCCTGATCGTGGGTATTGGCTCACGCGTGGGCCGGATAAGCGGGAGATCCTTCCCTCCGCCTGAAAGACGGCTCCGCTCAGGATGACGCCCTCGTAAGGATTGTGGGGTTTGGTTGACAAGCTGCCTGCGCGGACCTGATAACAATTCTCTGGATGGAAAACCAACCACGCCTCTCCGAAGCCAAGCGAAAACTGCTCGAACTGCAAACCAGGCAAGAGTTGCGGCCTGAGCCAGCTGCGGCTGCGGCGTCGGAAGTGCAGCATCAGCGCGAAAATCCTGCGCCGTTAGCGCTGGCGCAAGAGCAAGTCTGGCGTCTCGATCAAACCGCGGGTAAGCTGGCGCCGCTGCATAACGAGTCGATCACGATTCATCGGCATGGCGCATGCGATGTCGCCGTGCTCGAGAGAAGTCTTGCGGAAATCGTCAGGCGGCATGAAATATGGCGGACGACCTTCGATGTCCGATCCGGTCGTCCGGTTCAAATCGTTCATCCCGCTCCGGGGCATTTTCCGTTGCAAGTATCAGATATTCGTTCGCTTCCGAGCGGCGATCGCGAAAATGCCGCGCTCGATCTCGCGAATGAAGACGCCCGCCAGCCTTTCGATCTGAAGCGAGGTCCGCTGGTGCGTGCGCGGCTGGTCACACTGGATGACGCCGAGCATCGCCTCTATGTGACGGCTCATCAGTCGATCGTCGACGGCATCACAGTCTTCGATATTTTCCCTTACGAGTTGACGACGATCTACGAGAGCTTCGCTGCGGGCAGACCTTCCCTGCTCCCTGAACTGGAAATGCAATACGCGGACTTCGCTTCGTGGCAGCGGCGAACGGTCAGCGGCGGCGCGCTGGAAAATCAGATGGCATACTGGCAGCGTCAACTTCCCGGAGACTTGCAACCGCTCGCGTGGCCGAATGGCGGCAAGCGTCCCGCGCAGCAGACATATCGCGGAGCGATGCACGCGTTTACCCTCCCCCGCGAACTTTCCGAATCGCTCAAAGATTTAGGCCGCCGGGAGAGCGCAACGCTGTTCATGATCCTGCTTGCTGCGCTGGCGAAGCTGCTGCACGACTACACCGGGCAGGATGACGTCGTCATCGGCACGCTCTCGCCCTCCGGGCGGAAGCAAACTGAATTTCAGCGCCTGCTCGGATACTTCCTCAATCCGGTGGCGTTGCGCGCAGACTTTCGAGACAAGCCGTCGTTCAAGGCGTTGCTGCACCAGATGCGCGACGTCACGCTCGGCGCAATCTCTAACGATGATGTTCCGCTTGATCTGATCGCGGAGAGAATTCATCTCCCGGCCGATGCCAGCCGTCATCCCTTTTTCACAGTCGCGCTATCGGTCGCGCCCGACGTGCCCGAACTTCCTTCCGGCTGGAGCATGACTTACATGGACGTCGAAAGCGGCGGAGCGCGATGGGATTTATATCTGGAGATGAGCGACCGCGCCGAGGGATTGCTGGGCCGCGCGCAATACAACCCGGATCTTTTCAGCGAGGCTGAGATCGCGCAGGCGATCGACGATCTGCGACTGCTCCTGGAAAAGATTGCCGGCGCCCAGGTACAGTGACCCACGCGTGGCGACGCCGCGCATCCATGCTTCCGCCGATTGACAAGCGGTGAGAACTCGCGTTTCAGATCGTCTCTGGCACCTATATTAATGCCAAAGTTCCGGCCGGAGCGACATCGGGAACGATTCAAGTGACGACGCCCTCGAGCACGCTGTCGAGCAACGTCGCATTTACAGTTGCGCCTTAATCAGTCGCCCGGATCGAGCGCCCACTCGCCATCCAACCGTGACAAGAATGCATCGCCGCGCTCGAGCAACTTCATCAGTTCCGGATTGCGCGGAAGAGC
>Ga0209169_10001314_pt1 | contig 15092 bp, 19 predicted proteins | sample HubBroMetageWRM4_FD_188346 | JGI IMG/M metagenome (GOLD analysis project Ga0209169, IMG submission 188346) | Warmed soil microbial communities from the Hubbard Brook experimental Forest, New Hampshire - Hubbard Brook CCASE Soil Metagenome WRM 4... | ecosystem: Environmental > Terrestrial > Soil... | reverse complement strand
CGTGAACTTAAAATAGGCATTCTTCAACGCGTATTCGAGCGAGTTGACGACGTCCTGCGCGGTCATAATGGTGCCGTCGCTGAACCGGACGCCGTTGCGGATCGTCATCTCGAACTGAGTGTTACCCGACCCTGGCACGTACTCCCACTTGGTCGCCAGATCCGGGGTCAGCTTTCCGTCTGGCTCGATCGTGATCAGCGAGTCATAGGCTGGCATGGCGTAGACGCCGGCCGTTCCGTTCCCCATCTGGAGCGGGTTCATGGTAATCGGGCCGATGTTGTCGGCATAGGTGAGTGTGCTGCCGGCTCGGGCGCTCGAACCCGATCCGGAGGCCGACGACGAGCATGCCGCGCTTGTCATGGCGGCGGTGACGGACAAGATCAGCAATCCGCGTCTGAGTGCCCTGCGTCTGCTGGCACGGCTGCCGATGTTCTGGAATATCTCCACCTCGTGCTCCTTTCAAGAAATATGTCTTCTGGACTTCCTCGCTTCAGACCGCCGGAACGATGCGGGCGTGGATGGGCTTGTCCTCGCTGAGGAGCGCGAGGATCCCTCCTCCGCCCGTCCGACGCTGTAGGCGTGGCTGGCGAAATGATCGAAGGGGCGCCGCCCGGCCTCGATCAGCTTGATCCCCGCTGACGCAATCTCGTTCTGTACCGGTTCCGCGGCCTGGCCGCCGTCCCTGTCAGCGCTGACGACGTAATCCCTGCGGGAGGCAAATGTCAGGGCGATCTTCCGGCCTACGCTGGCGTCAACGCCTCTCACCATCGCGGTCCGGTCAGTAAGCAACTGATCCTGCCGAGTTCCGGGGCTCGCACCTGCCTCTTGCATATGCCGGCTCCTGCCGTCGTGCCCGAAGGGTCAGCCGTGTTGCGGCCTGGATGCGGTGACAATGCGCTCGTTCTCGGCGAGGATCGCCTCAGGATCACCGGCAAGCGATATGCCGCGACGGAAAGGCTGCGGCACGGCCAAGCCGGTGTGAACGTAGACCTCGCACAGGTTGCGCTCCGGGTCGAGGAAGTAGACAGCTAGCGCATTGCCGTGCGTGATCACCGCAGTGATCTCGGTATTCTCCGCTAGCAGCTTGCTATGAAGCTCCTGCAGGCCAGCGACGGTCCCTACGCGCCAGGAGAGCTGCTGCACGAGCTGCGTGCCCTCAGGAGTTTTGCGGCCCACGGCAAGCAGCAGCTCGTGATGCTCGAATTCTGGCCGCGAGGACAAGAAAACGCGGCCGCGCTCAGCGTTCTCGTCGGTCACTTCGAGGCCGAGAACACGCGTGTAGAAATCGCGCATGCTGCTGAGGTCGTTGACATGCAGGCCTACGTGGCCGAGTTCGACAATGTGGTTCATGGCAAAATTGGCCGTTCTCAGCTGTGGCTGTTGATCTGGATCACGGGCCGCTTCAGCTTCGCCTCGCTCGCGCGGCCTGGCGTCACTTGCTGATTGGTGCGATTCGCTCTGAGTGCAGGCATCGGTGAAATCCTCCTTCCGTGTGCGACGCGATAAGCGGGATGGAATGGGATCGGCAGTCGTCGGAGGCAAGCTCGCAGCGGTCGGCGAAGGCGCATCCGGCGGGGCGATTGCCGGGCTCGGGAACGACACCGCTGATCGTTGTCAAGGCCGCGCCGGGCGTCGCGAAGTACGGGTTAGCCTTGATCAGGCGCGCTGTGTACGGATGCCTGGGATGCGCCCACAGGGATGCGACCGTTCCGGTCTCGACGAGTTCTCCGGCGTAGAGCACCAGCGCGCGCTCGCACATGTCGGCCAGGACTCCCCAGTCATGGGTGACGAGAAGCATGCCCATGCCGCGCTCGTCGGTGAGCGAGCTGAGGAGGTCGAGGATCTCCGCCTGGACGCTGACATCGAGCGCGGTCGTCGGCTCGTCGGCCATGAGCAGGATCGGGTCGCCGGCGAGTGCCCGCGCGATCGACACGCGTTGCGCCATTCCCCCCGACAGCTGATAGGGGTATGAGCTGGCGACCTGCTCTGGCTCGTCGAGGTGCACGAGCCGGAGCAGGTCAACTGCCTGCCGCCGCGCTTCGCTGCGCGACACTCTGAGTTTGATGCGGACGACCTCGGACAGCTGGGAGCCGACGGTATAGACCGGATCCAGCGATGGGACGGGCTCCTGGAAGATCATCCCGATCCCGTTACTGAGGTGACCGCGGGCAGGAGGAGCCAGAGAGAGCGGCTGGCCGGCCAGAAATGCGTCGCCAGCGCTGACGTAGATGCCTTTCGGCAAGAGCCCCAGCAGGCTCAGCACCGTCAGCGTCTTGCCGCATCCCGATTCGCCGATGACACCGAGGACCTCGCCGGCGGCGATCTGGAAGCTAAGGTCCCGCACGATCGGCAGATCACCATCGGGCGCGGCCATCGAGATGGTGAGGTTGCGTACCACGAGCAGGCCGTCGGCAGGCGCAGGCGCAGGCACCGGGTCGGCCACGGCAGGACCATGGGCTCGGGTCAGATGCCGAGTGACCACAGGCTGGCCGCGGACAGACCACCGCTCTTGGCTGGCATCGCGGATCGCATCACCCAGCAGGCCTAGTGCAACAACCGAGAGCCCGAGCGCGAGGCCCGCCGGAACCAGCAGCCAGCTGTCGCCGATGATCAGCTGCTGGGCCTCTTCGATCATGCCGCCCCAGGTGGGTGCAGGTGGCGGTGCACCGAGACCGAGGTAGCTGAGCCCGCCCTGCACGACCAGGGCGGTCGAGCCGAGGATGGTGGCCTGCACGATGATGGGGCCAGTCACCGCGGGGAAGATGTGGCGGATGACGATGCGCGCGCCGGACAGGCCGGAAACCCGCGCGGCCGACACGTACAGTTCCTCGCGTGCTGCCAGGGTGGCGCTTCGGACCACGCGCAGGACGCCCATCGACGCCAGCACTCCGAACGCGATCATGCCTGCAGTCATGCTCTCGTCGAACACGATCAGGACCGTCAGCAGGATGATGATCATCGGAACTGACAGCCCGACATCAACGAGCGCCCGACCGATGATGCGGTCGAACCAGCCGCCCAGGTATCCGCTGCTGATGCCGAGTACGACGCCGAGCACGATGGCAACCACTACTGCCTCGGCCGCTCCGAGCAGAGTCGGTCGTCCGCCGTAGAGCAGGCGGCTCAGGACATCGCGGCCGAGTTCGTCGGTGCCCAGCAGGTGCGTCCAGCTCGGTCCCTGTTCGACAGCGGATAGATTCTGCGCGAGCGGGTTGTCCGGCGCGAGGACGGGCGCAGCGCAGCAGGCGCCGATGACCCCGACGAGGTAGACCAGGCAGATGCCCGCGACGGGCTTGCGCAAGATCCGCCGGACGATGCTGATCTGGAGGGTGTCGTCGGCATCGCGTGAGGTGACTTGCCGGGCCACCCTAGGTCACCCGTATCCGGGGATTGAGCCACCCGTAGGTGATATCGACCAGAAGATTGATGATGATGGTCGCCGTAGTGAAATACAAGGCTATGCCCTCGACGACAGGGAGATCGTGCTCCTGGGCCGCCGACACGGCCAGGCTGCCGAGGCCTGGCAGCACGAAAGCCGCCTCGACGAAGACGCTCGCGCTCAAGGTGGCGACGGCGACCAGGCCCAGCACCGTGACGAGCGGAATACTCGCGTTGCGCAGGGCGTGCTTCCAGATGACAGACCGCTCTGGTACCCCGGCTGCTCGCAGGCCGCGGATGAACGGCTGCCCGAGGACTGTCCTCATGCTGTCCCTGGTCTGTTTCGCCATCACCGTGACTGCTCCGAGAGACAGCGCGATGACCGGCAAGACGAGGTCCAGTGCCCAGAGCCTGGGAGAGCTGGTGAAGTACGTGTAACCGGTAGCCGGCAGGATCCTCAGCCCGACTGCGAAGATGGCGATCAGGACAAGGGAGAGCCAGTACGCCGGCAGGCCCAGGCCCGCCATCGAGAGCGCGTCGATGGCCTTGCCGAGTGCGCCCTCATGCCTGGCACTGACGGTCCCGAGCGCAAGGCCCACCACCGTGCACACGATCAGCACTCCGGCCATGAGCGAGAGAGTTACTGGAAGCCGTGAGTCGAGATCGGCTGTCACCGGCTGGCCGGTGAACAGCGACGTTCCCAGATTGCCGTGCAGAGCGTTGCCGAGCCAGTGGGCGTACTGGGACCAGAACGGCCTCGTTAGCCCGAGCTGAATCCTGATCTGCTCAAGCTCCGCAGGAGTTGCGCGCGGGCCCGCGATATCTTGCGCCGCGTCGCCGGGAACGATCTGTTCGAGGGCGAAGCTGAGGACGGTGACCACGAAGAGCAGGGGGACGGACAGCAGCAGGCGATGTGCGATCAGGCGAATCATTTGCAGCTACCTCCGCCCTGCGTGTGCCGTGCCCGCGCGCGATAAATTTCAGGTGGACGAACGATTGAACTCGTAACCGGAGTCCTGCCATGCCAGGCGAGCGTGAGATCGTTGAGCGAATAGGTACCTTATTGGCTTTGAATAGGTACCTTAATTGGCGCAAACGAGTGATGTCAAGAGCGTGTGACTTTGTCTCCGGTCCGGTGAAGAGGTGCCGATTAGAGAGGGACGGCTGACCCCGAACAGCCGATTGCTGGCGAGGTGAGGAAGTGGGCGCGATGCGGGTGGGTCCATCATGGTGAGCATGGCTTCTGACCCCCGATCCGCCGAGCAGCCTGGGCGCCCCCGGCTCGCGACGAAGTCCGGCGAGGCCCTCGCGCGACGCATCAGGGCCGAGATCATGGCCGAGGGCTGGCCGGTCGGCCGCCTGATCGGGACCGAGCCCGAACTGCTGAAGCGGTATCAGGTCAGCCGGCCAGTATTGCGTGAGGCAGTACGTCTTCTCGAGCACCACATGATCGTCGAGTCAAGGCGGGGTGCCGGAGGAGGCCTGCGGGTGACAGCGCCAGAACCCTCGGCGGTAGCCGAGACCGCAGCCGGGTATCTCGATTACCTGAACGTGAGCGCCAGCCAGATGTACTCGGCGCGGGCGACGCTTGAGGTCAGATGCCTCGAACTCGCAGTGGAACGCCTCAACGTTGTCGGCACCGCGCAGTTGAGGGACGTTGTCGCGCGGCTGCGCAGCACGGACGATGCCGCCCTGTCGGAACTCAGTCACGTAGTGGAAACGATCATCGCCGAGATGAGCGGCGATCCGGTGCTCACCCTATTCGTGAAGGTTCTGCTCCAACTGGCGCAGCAGCACGGCGCGCCGATCGAGGAACGGCTTGCCGACCAGGGCCGATTGAAGGTCTGGAGGGATCAGCAACTTGCCGTCGCAGAGGCGGTGATCGCGGGCGATGCCGCGGCGGCCACCGAGTTCTTGCTGCGCTATCTGAGCTGGGCCGAAGGATATGCCCGCAGGCATTTCGCGGAGTAGGCCACTTCGGACGCGGCAGCGCGACTGGGACGAAAGCTAGCCGGCCGCGGAGAAGTAGCGGCTGGGGTTGGCCACCAACATCGTCTCCAGATCTGAGTCGGCGACACCGCGGTCCCGGAGGGCCGGCAGCACGTCATCGAAGATGTGCTCGAAGTGCCAGTTCGGAGCGACGGCCGAAATGGGCTCAGGCTCGTACCAGTCAAGGTCGCAGGACGCGTCGTGCGACAGCACCATGCTGCCGGCGTAGCCGCGGGCGCACAGCGCCGCGACGGTGTCGACCCGCTGCTCGAACGAGATGACCATGTCCATGCCGAACCGGTCCATGCCGAGCAGGCATCCTGCGTCCGCCAGCGTGGCCAGGTAATTCAGGTCTGTGCTGTCGCCGCTGTGGCCGAGAACGACCTTCGCCAGGTCCGCGCCCTCCTCGCGCAGCACTTTGAGCACGAGCAGGCCAGTCTCGGACTGCGGGTGCGTGTGCACCGTGATCGGCGCGCCGGTTTGCCGGTGTGCCTGGCATACAGCCCGCATCACGCGCTCAACCCCCGGTGTCATGCCCTGCTTGTCGATCGCGCACTTCAGAAAGGCCGCCTTCACGGGCGTGTTGGCTATGCCGGTGGTGATGTCCTTGACGAACATCTCCGTCATGGGGTCGATGCCGTCCGTGCCCGGATGGCGGTGGTTGAAGTAGAAGGGCAGCTGGCTGTAGGTGTACAAGCCTGTCGCGACGATGATGTTCAGCGTGGTTGCGGCTGCGATCCGCCTGATTCGGTGAATATCGCGGCCCAGCCCGAGGACGGTGGGGTCCGCGATGGTCTGGGCACCTCGCCTGGTCAGTGCGGTCAGCTTGGTTATGGCCTGGCGGACTCGGGTGGTCTCGTTCCAGCTATCCGGGTAATTCCGCCTGATCTCCTCGTTCAGGATGAACACGTGCTCATGCATGAGCGTCGTGCCGAGAGCAGCGACATCGACCGGGCCCCTTACGGTCTCGACATGTGGCATGCGCAGACCCTAATAGGTAGTGCTTCGGCTTGCCAGGCCCCTGTCACCCCGGTGAAGCCGCGCAACTTTACCGACGCCGCGGTGGGTGCTGCGCAGCTGAGCGTCACCTTCATCGCGTCGGACGCGCCTCCGGCGCTGACCGCCGAACGAGACGCCACCATAGCCAGAACGGGCGTGCACCGCAGCCGCCCCCGCAGCAGGCCGGCTGCGGCCCATGCTCACGGAGCTAGGGGCGCGATCGCGGTAGCCCGAACCAAGGGAGGACACTGTTCTCGAAGCGGGTGATGGCGCTGATCCGGTCGCCGGCGAGGGTGAGGACGATGAGGCCGGTCCCGTGGCGGATGCCATCAGCGGCGCCCAAGTAGGCTCCGAACGCCGGCTGGCCGTTGGCACGGGACGGCACGAGGTCGAACTTCCGGTCCGAGCCGAATAGGAGGGCGCAGAAGCCGGCCACCACGTCCCGTCCCTGGTATTCAAGAGGCATTGGCGGCATCGAGGTGATGACATCGTCGGCCAGCAAGGCCACTAGCGCATCGAGATCGCCGTCTTCGTACGCGCGGACGAACTTCGCCACGATCGCGTCCTCGGCAGCCGAGCCGCAGGCGGGCGCCTGTTCGCGGTCGGCGGCTGGCGGCAGCCGCCGCTGCAGGCTGGCGCGAGCCCGCTTGAGCGCACTGTTGACTGACTCGGTGGTCGCATCCAGCATGGCAGCCACTTCGTTCGCGTGGAACCCGAGGACATCGCGCAAGATCAGGACGGCGAGCTGGCGGGGCGGCAGCACCTGCAGGGCGCTCACGAAGGCCAGCGAGATGGATTCAGTCTGCTCGTAACGGGCCTCGGGGCCTGGCGGCAGGTCGATCGCACGCTTAAAGAGAGCGTCCGGATATGGCTCGAGCCAGACGATCTCGCTAAGCCGGGTCGGCTCGGGCGGTTCAACCCCCGGGATGTCCCACGCCTTAGCAGGTCGCCGGGTGGCCGAGCGACGCGCGTTGAGGCACCGGTTGGTGACGATCCGGTAGAGCCACCTGCGCAGCGAGGCGCGTCCCTCGAACCCTGCCAGGCCTTGCCAGGCGGCCAGGAGCGCGTCCTGCAGCACGTCCTCGGCGTCGTGGAACGATCCGAGCATCCGGTAGCAATGCACATGCAGCTCCCGGCGGTGCGGCTCGACCAGCTCCCCGAACGCCTCGCCATCCCCAGCCCGCGCCCTGCTGATCAGGTCGGCTGTCACCAGCTCCACTCTCGCGCCACCTCTCTCCCATGCCTTGCCGCACTTCCACCTCGTCTAGACACCTGCCGAGGAACGAACTGGGCGGAAGGCGCGCGCCCATCTTCCTGGCACCGCGGTGTCTTGAACTTCGAACCCCATACCGAGAGAGGCAAGAGATGAGAAAAGTAATTGTTTCGACCTATATGACGCTGGACGGGAGAGTGGACGAGATCCGGGACTGGGCGCTTCCTTTCAATGCCGATGAGGCGGTGGCCTATCACACGGACCTTCTGGCGAATAGCGACGGCCTGCTTCTGGGCCGCAAGACGTACGAGATCTTCGCCGCGCTCTGGCCATCGCTACCAGGAGGGCTCCCTTACGTCGACAAGATGAACAGCATGGCCAAGTACGTCGCGTCGACCAAGCTCACGGATCTGGAGTGGGAAAACTCCCATCGGATCGAGGGCGATATCGCGGAGGGCGTCGGCAAGCTCAAGCAGCTGCCCGGCAAGGACCTGGTCCTGTACGGATGCCACGAGCTCATGCACAGCCTGCTGGAACATGACCTCATCGACGAATACCGGATCCTGGTTCACCCAGTTCTGCTCGGGAAGGGAAGGAGCTTCCTCAAAGACGGCGCGGAGCGAGTGAACCTCCAACTCGTCGACACCATCGTGAATCCATCAGGAGTCGCGATTAACACCTACATGCCGGTGCGGTAGCGAGGACTCGGCGCCGGTGCGAGGCGCCCTATCACCGAGCCTCGCACCGGTCGTGGTCGGCGCCGAGCAGGCAATCGTTCCGTCACCGGCCAGGCGCCCGGAGCCGGTGACCGGTGATTCGGCCAGCCGCAAGGCGATGCGGGACAGGCCTGGGACCGGTCGCCGCTGCTCGTCCGCGAGCGCTGTCAGCCGGTCCATCGCCTTGCGGAGCCAGGGTGGCCTCCGTGACCGCGCGGTGCAGTTGCGCGGAAGCGCTGCTGCTCGAATGGGCACCCCGGCGTCGCGGAACTCGGGCAGCATCCCGCTCGGCGGCGCGCGACCACTTAATGCCGGCTGAGAGCAGATGCGCCACGATACGAACGATGAGCGCCTCGAGCACATGATCCTGCACTCGATCATGCTGGTCGGGCTCGTGCTGGCCGTGGCCGCGGCCACCGACGTCCCTGACCGGGCGCGGTCGGCGCCCGCTCCGGGCACACTCGCGCCGGCACTGGCCGGCAGTCACCGTTGTCACCTCTGAAATCGCGCCAGCGTCGATCTCTGGATTTCTCCGAGACCGGCGCTGTCCTGGCGGTTTAGATCGGCAAGCCATTCCCTGGCGGGCCGGCTGGAACGCTGGAGTCGTCCGGAGGCGGCGGCTGGCCGGCTGGCTGTGCCAGTGAAGGCTGGTAAAGGCCGAGCAGCAAGCCGTAGCGCGGATGGTCGGCGCCGTCGTCGGCCTGCTCGGCCAGGTCATGCAACGTGGCGGTGATCTGCTCCGCGTGCTCCGGAGACAGCCGCAGCGCCCGCAGCATCAGGAACGGACCGGGCTCGGCATCCGCGATCTCGGCCGCGATGGCGCGGAATGCTGCCTCGGTGGCGCCGTGATCGTCATAGCTCAGCCTGATAAATGCGCGCCGGTAGTACTGTTCGGTCCCGCCGCGCACCGTCCGGGTGCCCGCAGCCTGGACCAGGCCCGCCGAGGTGAGGACCTTCAGATGGTGGGAGATGTTGCCCTTGTTGCTGCCCAGGGTGGCAGCGAGCTGGCTGATGGTCGCCTCTCCCCGGCCCAGGGCGAATAGCAGCCGGTGACGCATCGGATGCCCTAGCGCCTTGAACTGCCCTGGTGTGGTCACCGCGACATCGTGGTCGTCCTCCGTCATGACAAAAGAGTTAGTTAACCTTGACTCTTATGTCAAGCGCATGCTTTCCTTAACACTATGACAGAGACCGGATTCACACGCGCCACAGCCAAGTCCCCGAACGACGCCGACCCGGCTGATGTCGTCAGCAATGTCCGCGCCCTGCTCGAAACCCGCTATGTCTTCCCGGATATCGCCGCAGCGGTGTCCGGCGTACTGACCGAAGGGCTGGCTGCCGGCCGGTATCCGTCCGATGCGCAGGAGCTAGCCGCGGCCGTCACTGCCGACCTGCAGTCGGCCAATGGCGATATGCACCTGCGGCTGCAGTACCACGAGGAGGAGCTCGCCGCGCGCACGCCAGGCGACGACACCGAGGAGATCGCGTTCATGGCCCGGTGGGCCGACCAGGCAAGCGGCGGAGTTGCCTGCGCGCAGCGCCTCCCAGGCAACGTCGGGTACCTGGACCTGCAGCCGATCCTGTTCCCGGTGGTCATTTGCGGGGAGATCGTCACCGCAGCGATGGGCCTGGTCGCCACCACCGATGCGCTGATCCTCGACCTGCGGAACTGCCAGGGCGGCGAGCCCGGCATGGTCGTCTTCATTGCCAGTTACCTGTGGGACCATGAGCCGGTTCAGCTCACCGGCCTGAGGGAACGCCAGGACACAACGCCGCGGCAGATGTGGACGCTGCCTTATGTGCCCGGCCGCCGGTTTGGCAAGACCAAGCCGGTGTACGTGCTGACCAGCGCGACAACGTTCTCCGGTGGCGAGCAGCTCAGCTACGACCTGCAGCAACTCGGCCGCGCGACCCTTGTGGGCGAGCGCACACGCGGAGGCGCCAACGCCCGCGAGGGCTTCCCCGTACACCCACATCTCGAGGCCACGATTTCCGTTGCCGAGTCGGTAAGCCCGGTCACCGGCAGCAACTGGGAAGGCGCCGGTGTAGGAGCCGACATCGAAGTCATCGCCAGCCAGGCCCGCGACACCGCCTACCGGCTCGCCCTCCAGGCCGTGATAGCGGCGGGTGGCTCCTCAGCGGCCGAGGCCAGCAGCGCACTCGCGTCAGCATGAGCCGGCGCCACAGACACAATCCACCACCTCGCATGCGATACGACGGCTATCTCGCCTCACGGACAGCGTGGTAGACCTGGATGACATCCGTGCCACCGCAAAAAGCCAGCGCGCCTGCGGCCTCCGGAAGCATCTCCGCATCCGACATGTCGCCGGCACGAACGGGGACCGGGCGTGATGCACTGCGGGATCGGTGCAGCGTGATGACGACCGAGGCGAGAACGAGGGCAGCGCCGAGTCCTTCGCGCCACGTGAGCCGCTCGCCGAGGAACATGGTCCCGGCCAGCACTGCGATGACGGGGTTGACATAGGCATAGGTGGACACGGTGGCCACGGGAAGGTGTGACAGTGCATAGCCGTAAGCGGTAAAGGCAAGGATCGAGCCGGGACCGATGAGGTAGGCCAGCGCAATCCAGGACGTGGCCGGAACCGAGGACCAATGGATGCGGGAGAACTCCCCGGAACCGGCGGCCACCGCCAGCAGTACCACCCCTCCGGTGAGCATCTCGATAGCGGCGGCAAGCATCGCATGGCTCGGTACGGCGAGCCGGTGGCTCAGGACTGACCCGAAGCCCCAGGCGGCGGCTGCGCCGAGCACGATGATCACCCCCGAGATGCGGCCTGATGCCGTGCCGTCACCGACCAGGATGGCCACCCCTCCGAGCCCTACCGCGATGCCTGCCGCTGAGCGCAAGGTGACGCGCTGATGCTGTACGGGCCAGGCGAAGACGATCATCCACAGCGGTACCGTAGCCACGAGAACGGCGGCGAAGCCCGAGGGCAGCGTCGTCTCGCCGACGGTCAGGCCGCCATTGCCCGCGAATAGCAGCAGGATGCCGATGACAGCGCCAGCGAACCAGGCCTTGGCACCTGGCTTTGCCTTGTGCTCTGGCGATCCGCGGCTGCTGGTCGCCCGAAGGGCGATGGGGTAGAGCAGCGCGCCTGCTATGACGTACCGGGTCCCGGCCAGAAACAACGGCGGCAGGTGCCCGACCCCGACGCGGATGGCCAGATAGGTCGATCCCCAGACCAGGTACACCACTCCCAGCGCGATCCAGCTCAAGACTCGGCTACGGGTATCTACTGTGGTGCCGCTGCTGGTCATGTCCCCATCGTTGACCCGCAGGACTGGCGCCGCCAGTGGCAGAATTGACAACTCAGGATAGATTACCGCCATGCATCGGATTGCTGTTCCCGTCACTCCGGGCTTGCCAATGTTCGAGCTGGCCATCCCGTGCGAGGTCTTCGAACCAGGCAGGCAGGACTTTCCCGTGCCCTGGTGGTACGAGCTGCAGTTGTGCGCGGTCCAGGACGGTCCGGTCCGCACCGCCGAGGGCCTGCTCTTCGACAGTCCGCTCGGGCTGGATGAGCTGAGCAAGGCGGACACAGTGATCATTCCTGGCTGCGCCGGCAGGCAAGACGATGCGCCTGAAGCGCTACTGCAGGCCCTGCGCACCGCCTATGCCCGTGGTGCCCGGATTGCTTCCATCTGCACCGGTGCCTTCATCCTCGCCGCCGCCGGGCTGCTTGATGGCCGCACCGTCACAACCCACTGGATGCACGCTGGCGAGCTCACCCGGCGGTGGCCAGCCGTCCGCGTCGAGCCCAACGTGCTCTACACCGACGACGGCCAGATACTTACCTCCGCCGGAGCAGCAGCCGGACTGGACCTGTGCCTGCACATCGTCTGTAAAGACCACGGGACCCGGGTCGCGAACACTCTCGCCAGGCGGCTCGTTATCCCGCCGCACCGAGAAGGCGGGCAGGCCCAGTACATCGAGCAGCCACTGCCCGCCAGCGGCTCCAGGGGCATCGGCTCATCGCTGGACTGGGCCAGGGAGCATCTCGAGCTGCCGCTGACGGTCGAGGACCTCGCCCGCCAGGCAATGATGAGCCCTCGCACCTACGCCAGGCGATTCCGCGACACGACCGGTACCACCCCGCTGCAATGGCTGTGCGCCGAGCGAGTCCGCCGCTCGCAAGACCTGCTCGAGAACACTGACGACTCCATCGAGCGCATCGCAACCTTGTGCGGCTTCGGATCCGCACACCAGATGCGCACGCACTTCACCCGGATCAACCACGTGACCCCGCACGCGTACCAGCGAACCTTCCGGCCCCACGCCGCAGCCTGAGACCGTGCCGCACCGGCTGGTCACCCCGGCGCCGTCCTGCGCTGGCACCGCCGCCTGATCGCCGGCAAGTGGACCTACCCGGACCGGGCGGGACGGCCGCCGGTCAGCGCTGAGGTCGCCGCGCTGATCGAGCGGCTCGCCGCGGAGAACAACGCCTGGGGATACAAGAGGATCCGGGGTGAGCTGCTAAAAGGTCGGCCACCGGGTCAGCGCATCCACCATCCGCCGGATTCTCAAGGCCATGAAGGTCCCTCAGGCACCCAGGCGGGACACCGACGCGACCTGGCGGAAGTTCCTCCACGCACAGGCGGCCACGAAGCTCGCAGACCGGATGCTGATCTTCGGCCGACGGCACCTGCAGACGGTTCTGGCCGAGTACGAGGTCCATTACAACGGACGTCGTCCCCATCGCAGCCGCCAGCTTCGCCCGCCCAGGCCCCATCACCCGGTCGCGGACTTTCCCCAGGAGCGGATCAAGCGTCGGCCCGTCCGTAGCGGCCTCATCAGCGAATATGAGCGAACCGCCTAAAAGGCCAGTTCAGGGCTGGTGGCCGAGTTCTGGAACCCCACAGGGGATGTTGCCTCGGTGGCCGTTGCTGTCACCATTGCTGTCAGCCCCTGATCCAAGCGGGCTGATGGCACGGGCTCGGGGAGTTGCTGGACTCAGGCGGGCCACCGCAGGCCGCTAACCGAGTTGATGCTCGCGCCGCGCGCACGGGCGTCCGCGGGCGTCAGCCCGAATGGTGTGCTGGGCGACTCGGCCGGCGGCGTGGAGATCCTACCCGCCCGGCTCACCGCCGCCCTGAGTGCGGCGCTCGACGACCTGACGCTGCTGCCCGGCGCTTCACCCGATGTTCTGAACGATTGACTTGACGGTGCTTACGTAGTTGGCCACGACCGTCGACGAGGTCTGCGCGTCGGCGGTGTACTGCGCCATGCTGGCCTGCAAAGCAGTCATCGTCTCCGCAGTGACCGGCTGAGAGCCGACCTGGGCCAAGGCGCCGGCTAGCTGGGCTGCAGTGCTGCTGAGCGCTGCCACAGCCGACTCGGCGACCGTGACCCCTTCCGGAATGGCGGTCAGGTCGGCGTCGGCGATATGGTCGATTGCCGACCATTGATAGCCCGAGGCGGTGAATGTGGCGGGGTCGGGTATCCAGTGCCGCTGCGCGCTCTGCATTACGTAGACTTGCGGCCCGCTGCCCTGAAGCAGAGTACCGTCGGTCCGCGACGGGTACGGCGGCCCGCTGGGAATCGCGGACCAGTCGCCGTCCGCGATGGTGACTACGTTGTTCCAGCTCAGGCCCATAGCCGTGAACGTGGTCGGGTCCGGAACCCAGCGGCGGACACCGCCGGATATCACGTCGATCTCAGGACCGGAAGCCTTCAGTAACGTCCCGTCAGGGTAAGCCGCCATCGCCACGCCTCACATTCGCATTAGACCGTACCGGGATCCATAGCTGCGATCCTGTCGACAGCCTATGCCATGCCAAAATCGCATATCAGCACTGAACTGGCGTTTTCGCATCGGGCAAGCCAAATATATAACGACCGTATCCCTCCGTAACGGCTTGCCGCCGTTAGTGTCGGCATGGGAAGGATGCCGGGGCGCGTGGCGGATGACCACGTCCGTGCCGCCGTCTAGCTCCAGCAGTGTCGTGGCCAGTGCGATGCGAACCGCTCGGACACCGGCCCCTAGGCCCGACTGTGATCTCCCAGGCCTGGTCGACTGAATAATAACAAGCGTGTTATAGTAGGAGTCTGCTGATGTGGATAGTCGCGTACCTGCCCGAGGCTGAGCAGGAGCGGGTCGCGCTGCCCAAAGCGGAGCGGGGCGCGCTGGTTAACGCTAGCGCTATCGGATCCACGCGGTTTCGAACGGGCGGTACGCCGGGCGGTCCAGCGGCTGGCGGACCTGGAGGAGGACTGATGACCAAGCTGTCGGAGCTGAAGACCGCCAGCCAGATCGCGGCCGAGGAACTGGCCGACCCGGAGATCCGCCGCGAGCACGAGCGGACGGCGTTGGCGCACGCCGTCGCAATGCGCGTGATCGGATACCGGATCGACCGCGGCCTCTCGCAGACCGGGCTTGCCCGCCTTCTGAGCATGCATCAACCCGCAATCGCGCGGCTGGAAGCAGGGGATCATGAGCCATCGCTGGCCACGCTGTCAAGGCTGGCGAGGGTGCTCGGAATCGAGTTCCATATTGACATCACCCCCGACTCCCTCGGACTTCGCGAGACCGCCTGACCCCGCGCCAGAGGGTTCATGATCGCGGACGCCGTCCGCTATATGTCCGTGCACAGCCGGAAGCAGCCGGACTCCGATGGACGCGGCGGGACATTACCGGCGGGTATGGCAACGGCCCGTGAGCCGGAGGTATCCCAGGTTCACGGGCCGTTTCCGCAGGTGGTGGCAGGTGATGGATTCGAACCAACGTAGGCTGAGCCGACGGTTTTACAGACCTATCATCCTATAGGCGATGCAGGCC